>Ga0182024_10001387_pt1 | contig 62609 bp, 65 predicted proteins | sample P32metaG_FD_120480 | JGI IMG/M metagenome (GOLD analysis project Ga0182024, IMG submission 120480) | Permafrost microbial communities from Stordalen Mire, Sweden - P3-2 metaG (Illumina Assembly) | ecosystem: Environmental > Terrestrial > Soil > Wetlands > Permafrost | place: Sweden: Stordalen...
AAGGCCTTTGAAAAAGACTTAGAATATCTCTCGCGCCACTTCACTCCACTGTCGCTCGCCGAGCTCTATAGGCTGATCACTGAGTGCCGGCCCCTTCCCGAAAGGCCCCTCTTTCTCTCGTTCGACGACGGATTCCGGGAGATGAGCGAGATTGTTGCTCCTCTCTGCCACGCCAAAGGGATGCCCGCTACGTTTTTCCTGACGACAAGTTTTCTCGACAATCGAAATCTTGGCTTCAGGCACAAGGCGAGCGTCCTCATCGGGCGCTGCGAAAAGCTTCCGGCCTCACGTCGTCATGCGCTCTTAGATCGATGGGCGAGGGACCGTGGGCTGCCAGCCGAGCAGGTAAGCGAGTTTCGCAGCTTCTTAGGAGCAATCCGCTATCAGGATCGCAGCCTGCTCGATGATTTAGCGAAGAGTCTTGAAGTCGATTTCGGCGATTACCTGAGGGCAGAGAGACCTTACATGATCGGCGAGCAAGTAGAAGGCTTGCTTGCAAAGGGGTTCTCGATTGGAGGACACAGCGTCGACCATCCACTCTATTCAGATCTGCCGCTGAACGAGCAAATTGAACAAACAGAGCGCAGCTTGATGGAGTTGGTTGCTCGTTTCCAACCGGCGGTCCGCGCCTTCGCGTTCCCCTTTGTCTCCGATGGCGTTACCGAGGCATTTTATCGAGAGGTGTTTTCAAAAAACATTGTGGACCTGGTCTTTTGCATCGGCGCGATGTCACGCGAGCATCCGCAACGAACGTTGCAGCGTTTTGGAGTCGAATCCAAGGATCAGCTTTCTCTCGACCAACACTTGCGTCAACAGGTGAGCCGCGACATAAAGAGCCGTGTTTTGGCATGGGCAGGCAAACCGCAATCCGTGGCATCCGAAATTCCCGCGGTTACGAGAACGGCGAAGTCCAAGCCTGATCCGCCGTTGGTATCGATTCTGATTCCCGCGTATAACGCTGAGTCCTGGATTCGGCAGTCCATCGAAAGCGCTCTCACGCAGACCTACTCGCCCAAGGAAGTCATTGTCGTGGATGACGGATCCACAGATGGGACCGCGGAGATTGTCCGCAGCTTTGGGGATCGGATTCGCTTCGAAGCGCGCCCGCATGCAGGGGGCAACGCGGCGCGCAACGTTTTGCTCGAACTCGCTCAGGGAGAATGGCTGCAATATCTCGATGCAGACGATTATCTACTGCCCAACAAACTGTTGGACCAGATGCGATTCGCGGAGGAGAGCGAATTTCAGTTTGACGTTGTCTACTCTCCCTACCTGGTGCGGGATGAGGCCACCAGGAAAGGCGTTATCGTGGGTCCGAAGACCGGGCACAGCGCCACGCAACACTTTCTTTCCTGGGTGGGGTTTTGGACGGGAGCCCTGCTTCTTCGGCGCTCCGCAGTGAAGGAGGTCGGGGGCTGGAAGGAGGACCAACCGTGCTGCCAGGAACACGAGTTGCTCTTGCGGTTGATCCGGGAGCAGAAGAAGTTCGGTCTATGGAACGAAGTTCGGGCCGTGTACCGCAATCACGGCACAACTACAGTTTCCAGGAAGGCGCCGCTTCGGACCATCCGCGTCCGAATGGACCTTACGAACCAGTGCGTCGAGTTTTTGGGGCAGAATGGCGCGTTGACGGCAGATCATCAAAGGCTGTTGTACATTGCCCGGATGGAATCCGCGCGCAGCGCTTGGCCGCTCGATCGCCCGTATTCCTGCGAGCTCGCCCAGAAGGCATTAGAAGCGGGTAGATGGTGGAACACAGAATCGCCCGCTCTGCCACTGCGTTTTCTACTAGCGTCCTTCGCACTGGGCTTTGAGCAAGCACAAAGTTTAGCGGAACGCCGCCGGGCGAGAGCTGCAAGGCAGGAGTCGGCAGCCGAGACGGGGAACTCAACTTCCAAAGTCGATCAGCCCGACCGGGCTCCGCTGGTATCTATACTCATTCCGGCCTACAACGCCGAGAAGTGGATTCGGCAGTCCATCGAGAGCGCACTCGGTCAGATCTATTCGCCCAAGGAAGTGATTGTCGTAGACGACGGGTCCAACGATAGTACCGTCGCAGTGATCCGGGGTTTTGGAGATCGGATTCGCTTCGTGCAACTTGCTGACGGCGGCGGCAACGCCGCGCGGAATGCACTTCTCAAGTTGGCGAAAGGGGAGTGGTTGCAGTACCTGGACGCTGACGATTATCTTCTCCCGAACAAGATAGCGGACCAGATGCGGGTTGTCGCGGAACAAAAGAATGAAATTGATGTGGTGTACTCGCCGTTCCTGATTCGGCGGGAATCTAAGTGTACCCACCAAGCGTCATCTACCGCGCTGGGATCGGATGTCGCGTCCCATTATATCTTCTGGACCGCGTTCTGCACTCACGGGGTGCTTCTGCGCCGCTCAGCGGTGAACGAAGTTCAAGGTTGGGATGAGGCCCAGATGGTTTGCCAGGAACACGAGCTGTTGTTGCGGCTGCTAGGGGCCGGAAAGCGGTTTGTTCAATGGAGCGAGCCTGCTGCGGTGTATCGTTACCACGACACCGGAACGGTTTCGCGGAAGGATCCGTTTCGAACAGTGCGAATGAGGATGGAACTCACGGATCGTTGCGAGCACTTTCTTCGCGAATCGCGAGGCCTAACCGCAACGCAACGAAGGGCCCTCTTTATTGCCCGAATGGAATCGGCGCGAAGTGTGTGGCCCATCGACCGCGGGTACGCAAACCAATTGGTCCGAAAGGCGCTCAGCACAGGTCATCGATGGATTTCCGGGTCGCCGGCACTGCCAGCGCATTTTCAACTCGCAATGTGGCTGCTTGGTTTTGATCTGGCGCAACGTCTTGCGGGCTTCCGGCGCAGGCTGGGTGCCATCCCGCCAGCGGGTGAAGACTCGGGCGCGTAGCTTCCCTGGATCCGGTACTTCGGCCTTGTCCTTTCGGTACGGCGGTCCCCCAAAGCTACGACAGATGTTGGCGATGGCGGCACCCGAGAGATTCGCGAGATTGCCTCTCACGAGCGCGTCATCGGAACCATTCGGTTATCGAATCTCATCAAAATCGATTCTTGGCGGTTTACATCACGACGACAGCCTGGAAAAGGAGGCCGCTTAGCGCCGGATCATATTTTCTGGGGACCACAGGCTAGCCCGCCGCCTGTAGCGCGCACCAGTGACGATAGCGGCCACACCTAGGCCGATCATCAGCCATGAGCCTGGCTCGGGCGTTAGAATATCGAAGGCCGCAAGCGGACCGTTGGCGTAATAGGTTGTCCAAGTGCTGCCTCCATTGGTCGACTGGAGTGAGAGTCCAGTAGCACCCGTGCTGTTGTAGTTCCATCCGTTCAAGGAGCTGTCGGACGGACTCTGAGGCCCCAAGATGAGGAAGTACTGGTCGCCTCCAGTCAGATTTACTCCGGTGATCCCAGTTTCAGAAACCAGGCTACAGCATGTCTCGGCGGGATTCGCTGTCGACAAATCCCATAAGGCGCCGGGCACCTCCGTGCCCGGAGTGCCGCTATTATCCGTCCAGATGCTGGCGAAAAACGAATTCCCGCCGATGATATTGCTCACGGCGAGATCTATCTCCCCCACAGGCAGATTGCCGGTTCCGGACACCGTGAAAAGATCTGCGAACGTGCTGCTATCCGAGTTGTTGAGTGCCCCGTAAATACTGGATGAGCCGGCCAGATCGAACTCCGACAGATCGTTGTAGACGGTGGTTCCGGTTCCAAGGTCACTGAACAGAGTAGCCGCCGTTGCGGGAAAGGAGCCGATGCACACAAGGAGCGTCAGCCAAACCCAAATGTGAGGGCTTTTCTGTTTAACCTTCACGCTGATTCACCCTCCGATTGGCAACACTAACCTTAAGAAAAGGGACTAGGTTGTAGCATACCCCTTTTGTACTATCACTGCAAGACATATCGGCCGAATTTAGGTTGCACATGCTAGTCTGAAAGTACTATTTTCAGTCCTACAATCGAGCCAGCAATTCCCGGATTTTTGGCTCGTCCGTCGAACCCGGCTGGGCAGCCAGCGCAGCCTCCAACTGGACCCGCGCTTGCTTCTTGTCGCCTTTTTGGTAAAGAGTGGCCGCCAGGTGATAGCGATAAGTCGCATTCCCAGGGTCACTTTTGACCAGGTTTTGAAATACCTCCAGCGCACTATCTCCCATGTTTTTCTTGAAATAAACCCATCCCAAAGTATCAGAGAGCGATTTCTTGACACTGGGATCGGAAACGTTGTGCAGACCGCGATTGGCGAAAGCCAGGGCCTCATCCAGATTCTCTCCTGCTTCCGCCATCAGGTAGGCCAGGTCATTTAGTGCCCGCGGATTATTCGGTTCAACTTCCAGCACGTGGCGATAATGCGTCTTGGCTTCGTTTAGACGCCCCTCTCCGACCAATGTGCGGGCGAGTTGCAGAGACGCTGCCGCAGACTTCGGGTTGGCCGCCGCTACTTTTTCCAAAATCGGCAGAGCCTCCTTCATATTCCCCATCGCGGAATAGACCGCCGCCAGCGAAAGCTCGATTGGCTCCGAGCCAGGAGCCGCCGCGTCGATGATCTTGTACTGCTCCAGCGCAAGATCGTATTTGCCGGAAGCGGCGGCAAACTGCGCCAGCACGTGGCGCAACACAGGCGAGTCCGGGTTACGCTTCACCTCGCCTTCCAGGAACTGAACTGCCTTTCCCGGCTCATTCTCGCCCTGGTATGCTTCGGCCAGCCCGGCTAGCACTTGCGGGTCGCCTACGCCAGCACTCTCGAGCTTGTGGAAAATACCCTCCGCCTCTTTAAACTTGTGTTCCGACAAAGCGAGCGCCCCTTGGCGGAAACGAACTTGAGCGGATTTCGGGAACTGGTTTACCAGACGATCCAACTCCACCCGCGCCGGCTCGTACTGCCCCGCCGCGGTCAGACAGGTAGCGTACCAGAGCCTCACCCGCGCATCGCGCGGAGCGGCATCGACCATCTGCTTCACCGTGGTCAGGGCATCCTGCGGTTTTCCCTGCCCCAAATCCATTTGCACCAGCGCCAATCTCGCCGGCAGATAATTTCGGTTCTGCTGAGCCGCGGCAAGGTACTCCCGCCTCGCTCCATCCTGATCGCCCTTACGCATTAACGCATTCCCGAGCTCAAACCGCAGCCCGCTCTCCTTCGGACGCTTCGCCACCTGCGCGCGCATCTCCGTGATGGCCGGCTCCAGATTCTCTCGTTTGCCTTCGCCCAGCCAGATCAGCGCCCGGTTTAACTTCGCGTCCAGATCGTCAGGCTTCTCTTTCAGGATCGCTTCAATCTGCGCCAGGGCCTCCGGCCACTTCCGCTGAGCGGCGAGGATTCGGGCGATGCGGGGGCGGTACTTCATCTGCTCCTTGGGGTCGGCTGCAAGCCCCTGCTGATACTGGTCCAGCGCTTCCACGGGCCTGCCAACCGCACCGTAGAAGTCCCCGGCGATCAAACGGCCGTCGGGGAAGTCTGTCTTATTCGAGACCAGCTTCTCGATCGTGGAATTGACCCCGTTCGTGTTCTGAGCCGCCGCGTAATAGCGCGCCAGCTCCAGAATCGCCGCTGCCTGCTTGGGGTTATTCTCAACCTTCAGTTTGAGAATGTTCTCCGCCTCAGCCTTCTTTCCCGCCGAGTTGTATTGCTCAAACAGGAAATCGTAGGCGGCGCCGAAAGACTTATCTTTCCGGATTTGCTCCAAGGCCAAAGTCAACGCCGCATCTCCCTGGTTGTCCAAGGCCAGCGCGCGCGCCAGGCCAAGCTGCGCGTCCCGGTCCTCCGGTTTGATTTGGACCGCCTTTCGCAAGTAAGTCACGGCTTCCTCGCGCCTGCCATCCAGCAGCGCAAGCGCTCCCTTGAGAAGGTTGCCGTCGAACGCCTCGGGATGCTTCAGGAAGAGCTGGTCGCCAGCCTTGACCGCCTGATCGTAGAGCTGCTTTGGGCGCTCAGGATCGACGTTGTAGATGCTCAGCGCGAGTTCGCCTAATCGGGCCAGAGCCTCGTCGTTCCCGGGCATCAGATCGACCGCGCGCTGCAGTTCGCGGTAGGCCAGAATGGGCTGATTCTTCTTCAGGTAGACTAAGCCTAATTGATAGCGGGCTTCCGCCAGTTGCGGAGATTTCTGAAGTGCCTTTTGATATTGGATCGCCGCATCGTCATATTTGCCGCTGGCAAAAAATTTATTGCCGCGGTCGACGTATGTCTGAGGTTTGGCGCCGCAACCGATGCTTGCGAAAATGAGACCGAAGAATAAGGCCAGGCCGATGGATTGCTGGTTGAATTTCAAGCGAACAAACATAGCTACGCGCGTTACCTTACATCAACTTAGGACTGACAGCAGGTAACAGCATAGCAGATCAGGGAAGCCGAACGTGAGGTTTTAATTCCGATTAGCGGCGACAGGAATGCTTCTCATGCTTCTGCGGCGCGTTACGGCGAAAAAGAGACCCGCCAAACCCAACGCGAGAACGCCGTAGAAACCGGGTTCCGGGGCGAGTTCGAGGCTTACCCCGTCAAAATCGACCTGAGCGATGCCACTAGGATTCAATAGCATGACCGTAATGCCCTGATTCAGGTTGGCACTCGTGAGCTTGACCGACGCTGTCCACAAGGACCAACTTCCCGCCACCGGAGTAAGGCCCATGGCGAAATACGAAACCCCTCCCACCATGAGGTCGACCGTGCCCAGGTAGGATGGGACGCTGAATCCGTCCGACCGGTCCCCGACATAGACAGAAAGAATAAGTGTCTGCCCGACCTCGCCCGCCGTTACCGTGCCGACCTGTTGATAGATGGCGCCACCATTTGAGAAGGCGACCGTTGGCCCGGCCGGGAGGCTGGAGAAGAAGTCGGGTGCGGCGCCCGTGATTCCTGGCTGCCACTGCCCCGTATCCGACGGGTTGCTGACGTTCCACCCGAAAATTTGTCCGAAATCATAGACGCAACCGCTGACGGAGCCGCAACCGGCGGTCAACGTGAGCCCCCCGCTGGGCAACTTTTCGAAGGAAGGATTGACGATAGGAATACTTAAATTAGCCCACGCAGTGCTCATGGAGAACGAGGCACCTAGGAACAAGAAGCAAATTATTCGACTGGAGTCAATTTTCATTTGTTTCTCAGGTTCCTAACGTAGCCTCACTCTCGTCAGGATTCCGGGCCTTAGACTCTTCCGGCTGATCTCCGACGAGCCACTGCAAAACCCAGACCTGCCAGACCCAGCGCCAGAATACCATAGAATCCGGGTTCCGGGGTGAGACTTACACCAGCCAGCGCGGGCCCCCAGGGGTTATTGACCTGATCCCCACTCGCAAAGGTTATAAGAGTACTTGTAGAGGTGGCTGTGAAAACATAAGTCTCTTTTTCCCACATCATGTTCCTTTCCGAGTTGGAATTCGGTCCCGTTGTCGTTAATGTGTAGAGGTAAGCAGAGTACGGGATGACAGGGCCGATTACAGGACTCGCTGAGACATCAAGGATCTTCGTCGTAGGCCCACCATCTGGGTTACCCGATAGGTAGAAACTGAGAGTGTAGGAGGTGCCCACGACGGTGTTAACCGTTTGAGTGATCGTTCCCGGCGTGATTCCGTCCATATCAAGGCTGTAGCCGCCCGCCGGCGATTGCTGCCAGTAAGTGGCGATCACATCGACGGAGCCGTTTGTGACAGTCCACCCCGAAATTGCGTTGCTGGTGGCGGTTAGGGTATCAAAGCCATTACTGTTAAACATGTACGTCCCGTTCACGAAGGTCCCATTCGCTACCAAATCGGCTTTCGCGGGCGTGCCGACGAAGCACGCCAAGGCCGCCAGGAGCGTCAATCGAAGAAATCCCTTCCCGGCGTTGGTGCTTCTCATTGTTCCTCTCCTCCGAGTCGCTTACCAGATCTAGATGCTCACATTAAATATTACCCGATGATGCCAGAGGAATCAAGGAATTAAATCATCGCCGGGCATGAGCTTGAGCAGAGGCAAAAAACAAGGTCTCGGCTGACCGCCCAGTGGTGAATTTTGAAATTTAGAGCGGCCAGTGCTGCCAACTACGCTTTGAGGCTTCCGGTTGAGCGACGCCGAACGACAGCGAAAGCGAGACCTGCAAGACCGAACGCCAGAAGCCCATAGAAGGCTGGCTCTGGGGTGATCGTTGCATCCACCGCATAGGTCCTTGAATTTTGGGGAATGGCGGCGAGGGAACTGAAGGCAATCGGGGTGTCCAATGTAACACCGGCGCCTCCGGTGGCGTAATAAAACAGGGTCGGCCCGGGACCGGTCGGGTAATTCATACCGATCGTGCCGGTATTCGTCTCGCTACCATTTGCTGTGCCGTCCAGGAATCCAAAGAACGTAAGGCCGTCCTGCACCTTCGCCGTGCCAGAAGACATGGTAAAGGTCTCTGTATTGACTCCCTGCGTGAAGCCCGTGGAGGATTGACCGATGCCAATCACCGAGAAGCTGGGAGAACCTACTCCGGCCTCCTCCAGCAAAAGTGGGGTGAGCGTGTTGGTGCCTGGAGAGGCAAGCGGCGTATAAAACGTATAGGATAGAACGGTCTGCCCGGCATCTGCAGCGCTAAATTGGATCGCCGGAATAATCAGCCCGGAGTCTGTGTCCGTTGTGGTCAAATGCGGCAGCGGGTTCGGTCCGACCGAGATGTCTGCCCTCGCGGAGGTTGCGGCCATAAAACCAAATACAACCGCGGCAAGACGCATTGTCAGTTTCATATAATCCCCAGGAAATCTCAGGTTTCAATCGCCGAAAGCCACTTCAGTGTACCCGGTCTAGCCAGCCAAATCAAGAACTTAATCCAGCTCGGCCCACGCTCAATCTGCTCGATCTTGCTTGATTATGCGTCTCTTCCGCGAACGAAGCGCTCTTCCGGCGTCGCGCGGCAACCGATAAAACCGCCAAACCCACCGCCAGGAGACCATAAAACCCAGGCTCTGGCGTATCAAACTCGATTTGCGACACTGTGGAGTTGCCCACAGGAACTCCATCAGAACCATCGTTCACCAGGAAAACCGTGGGCGTACCGCTGAACAAACTGGCGTCCGAGGGCGTGGTGAAGGTCAACGTCTCGCTCACCCACTGGCCGGCGGTGAAATTCGTTGTGTCTCCCGCAAGAATCCAGTAGTCGGTGCCCTCGACAGCGGCCCCGCTAACCGCATTGACCTGGATCCGAAAGTTTCCCCCGACATCGTCCAACCGGCGCGCGACGTCGTAAGTAAGCGTGTAGGTCGTATCCGGCTGAAGGGTCACACCGCTGAGCGTTTGCTCCAGATACACGTAGCCGCTTCCCAACTGACCGTAGTTGTTGATGTAGGCCGCATTGTTGCCCTGCGCCGGCAACAGGTGCGTCTGGTTGTACGCAGCCATCGACTGACCGGTCGGAGGACCGGTCATGGAGAGCTGGATCGTCCCGGCCGAGCCGCTTCCAGTCCCTCCGCTACCCCAGCCGACCACGCTGCCATTACAGTACAGGCCGAGAGTGCCGTTCGCGGTTCCGCAGTCCGAGAGAGGACTGTTCGTTTCAAACCCAGAGTTGTAAATATACGGATTCAGGCTGATATCGGCCCACGCAGGGGCGGCAAGGATCGTCGCGACAATCGGCAGCAGGAACTTTTTGAGTGTCACGTTCTCGTCCTCCGTAAACCCGAACACGGCCTACCCTAAACCCATCATGTGATCTAACCAGTATACGGATAGGCCAAAAGAAATACAATACACTGGCTCACTTTGACGCACTGTCCTGGACCAGTTCTGTTTCCAAAATCTCGGCCGGCGGGCGAATATGCAGGGCTGAATGCGAACTTTCGGCTCCCACCGGCGACAACAGGAAGCTGACAACCCGTCCCACGCCGTGCGGCTTGTCATACGTGCTCGAAAAGACACCGCGGGCTTGAGCCGAGGCGAACTCCAGGAGTTCCGGGTCTGCAATCAGCTGCTCCAGCAGCGAAAGCACACCCTCCACATCGCCCGCCTCGCGATGCCAGCCGCACCCATCGCCCGCGATCCGGGCAAGCGTGGATCCCTCCGGCCCAATGTATAGGATCGGTCTGCCAGCCGCCAATAGTGAATACGTTTTGCTGGGCACTAAGGTCCCCTCGCATCCTGGCCGCAGAGTCACTAACCCTACGTGGCATTGCGCCAGCCGATCACTCAGCTTCTCGCGCTCCACGTAGGGTTCAAAACTCACATTCTCGATGCGATGAAGCTCGCACAGAGCTTTGATTTCCCGCTGCCGGGAGCCTCCTCCGGCAAACGTGAAGTGGACTTTTTTCGAATTTCGCAGGCGGAGGATGACCTGTCCGATCGTATCCGTCTCGTGAGCGAGGCCCAGATTGCCGGAATAAAGAACCCGCAGTGGGCCGCCGACCGGCAAACTGGTGGCTCTGATGAGCCGGCTGTCGGACCAATTCTCGGCGACAACCACCCGGCTCGGATTGAGGCCAGCCGAACCGAAGTCATGATCCAGAAGGCGGTCCCGCATGCAGGAGCCAATCGCGATGATGCCATCCGCCTGCCTGCGGGATGCGTGCATCAGACGTCCAATGACCCGCGCCGGCCATGAATTTGACTTGATCGCCCCAAGGGCTGTCGCCACATCGGGATAGACGTCCATCTCCCAGATCCAGAATCGCGATTTTCGAAACCATTTCAGCGCCGCACCGATCACGGAGAGCCCGGGGGGACTGGTCATGGTGAGGACCACGTCGACACGTCCAACAAATAGTGTCCGCAAACTTGCCCATACCAGGAATGTCACCCAGCTAAATAGGCGGCCCAGCCTGGTGCGAGAGTACGGCAACCCGGGAGCCTTCAGAATTCGGACGGGAGGCGCTTGGTCGTGTCGCTGTTCGTGATAGGAGCCGTGGCTGCAAATCACCGTGACGCGGCACCCCAATCGGGTGAGCTCTTTCGCTACGTCTTCGAGCAACAGACCCGTGGGCGCACCATCCGGCCAGAAAAACTGATTGAGCAGAAGAACGTGAGCCGGTTCTTGGTCAACGCCAGTAACAGTGCCTCTGGCTGGCTTGTCCAATTGCTTCAGCACATTAAACGCCCGTCCCGCCAGAAGGAAGCGAGCTGCTGCGCTCCACGAAAACCGAAGAGAAGACGCGCGACCTGAAAGTGAAACGGCAGTGCGGGACTATCGCGAACCCAGTACCACTCACTGGACGTCGCTTTTCTGGCGAGCTCGATAGCATACCGTTTGTCGCGTTGCCATGTGCTGCGTGCGCATTCCATGCGTGCTGCAAATAGCAGTTTACTATAAAAGTGGTCCAATCGGTGCTGGTCTCTTAAGAAAACCTCAAACTCATCCGTCAGCTCCATTCGGAGGCGGGCTGTTAGAAGAGGGTCTTTCTTCGATACAGTCGAACAACTGTGATGGCGATAGACTGCTGACAAATTCCTACAAAAACCAAAACGCTTCTCTCCTCGGATCAGCCTGAGCAGCAGTTCATGCTCCTGACAAGCGATTTGGTCTTCCTTCCACCCTCCGACTTCGATCAACGAGGACCGCCGGATCAGAAAAGCACCGGTCCAAAAGGGTCCCCAGCGGATATACTCGGCTCCTGCATCAAACGGTGAATGGAACAGGATCGGCATCTCCTGACCGTTGGCTTCGTTGCGGAGAATATAGGGCGAACAAATGACATCGAATACATCCCCGCTCGCGTCCAGCGCCGCGATCTGACCGGAGATCTTGCCCGGCAAAAGATAATCGTCCGCGTCAAGGTATTGGAGCCACTCGCCACTGGACATCTCGAGCAGCAGGTTGCGGGCGACGTTCCCGCCCGAATGAACAGACTGGCGAAAGCGGATCTCTTCGCCAAAACTGCGAATTACATCCTGAGTTCCGTCGGTGGAACCGTCGTCAACAACAATGATCTCTTTCCGCGGATAGGTCTGCGCAAGGGCGCTTTCGATGGCTTGCCGGATCCATCGCCGGGCATTGTAGACCGGTATCAGCATGGACACCAGCCGTTGCGCGCCGCCGCCCATCACACGGACACCTTCTTGGGAATTCGCCTGTTGACTCATGAAACGTTGCCTTTGCCGGTTATCGGTGAACAGGGCAGCTACAGGGCTCGATCACGCGTCAATCCGAAGGTAAATTTTGTCTCAACAGGCGCCCAGACTTCAATACGCCATATTGCCAATACGATCGCCTATTGGAAGGACGCGCTCACCGAATTCGAAACCCCGGCTGCGTTCGTCGCCGTCACCGCAACCGATTGCAGTGCGGTGGTCGCGACGGCTCCGCCGGTTGCCTGCAATGTGAACGGAACCGCAATCGAAAATTGGCCCCCAAAGCCTGTGGAAGCGGCACTGCCGAACCAGATGTTCGAGGCCTGAGATACATTCACCGAAAATGTCGAAGTGGCGGAAGTCACACCGGAGATAACGGAGAACGTATAGCTTAAGCTCGTCACAGAACGGCTGGTGACATAGCCACTGACAGTCACAACAAAACCGGCGGCCGTTTGGCCGGAAATCGCTGCGGTCAGCAGCACCGGGGCCTGGCTGGGCACCGTGAGTTGCAGCTCCGTTGGATTGGCGGGAGTAAGATTGAGTCCGGTGGTGGTCGCGAACGTTGGAATGATGACAATACCGCCCGCTACCGTGCCTGTTTGAAACCGGATACCGGTGGAGCCATTCGGGAAGATGGCCTGCGTTTGTCCTGCGGGAATCGTGAACGCCACGGTCTGGCCGCCGGTCGAAAACTGAATCGCCGGGTCGGCGGCAAACGAGTTCGAAGTCACTTGAATCGTGAGAGTGCCCGTGAGATTCAACGGATAGGTCTGGGAAAGCGTCAACCCGACGGTGGGCTGCTGGAACGGGCCAATCGAGCCGCTGGGTCCTACAATTTGATACGAGGGTAAGGCGGGCGGTTGGTTCCCGAATCCCAGCAGCGCGAATGACTGAGCATTGACCAGCAAATTGGCCGTAGCCTGCCCAGGACTAATCGGGGCGAAATTGATGGTGAACGTAATCGCCGCCCCAGCCTGAAGATTCATCGGCAAGGGAGGCAAGCCGGTGAGCGTAAATGGACTCGGCGAACCACTCGCAATTCCGATGGTCGCAATGAGCGCGGCGCTGGTGCCTGTGTTGGAAACTGTGAATGGAAGGCTGGCTGTTTGACTCACGGAAAGGGGGCTGAACAGAACAGAGCCTTGCGGCGGGATGGAGGTCGTTGTTCCGGCCGTTACATACGAGTAAACAAGATTCGGACCAATCCCGTTCACGGCAAGCGTAAACAGGTCGTTGCCGATTCGCAGAGTGCCACCGGCTGGACCCGGTTGCGACGGATTGGCGGTCAGCGTGAATGACGTCGTGGCCTTAGCTGCCAGCGTGACCGGCAGAGCTGGAAGATTCGCCAGGCTGAAGCTGGAACCGGCAAGCGAGATTACGTTGATCGTCCCGATCGCATTCCCTGTGTTCTGGACCTGAATCGTGACCGATTCCGATTGACCGATGGCGATATCGGGCAGGGTAATCGCCTGGCCCGCCGTGATTGGAGAATTTGTGCTGCCATTGATCAGGGTGTACGCGAAGCTCGAGCCCGTCCCCGATCCTTGAATCACCGCCGTGAACGTCGTTCCGTCGCTAAACGTAATGCTTAATCCGCCGGTGTCCGTGCTGCCAACGCTCGACGGCGTGTATTGAATCTGAAACTGGAGGTTGCCTCCGCTGGCGAGGCCTGCGGGCAGCAGTGGAAGCCCGATCGGTTGGAATGCGCTCCCGGTGACGGCAATCGTATTGACGTTGCCGCCTCCGCTGCCGCGGTTCAGTACAATCACGGTTGCGCTGGCGGCGCTTCCCACCGTGGTCGGGAGGAACTGAATCGTGCCTCCCGTAGCCAGGGTGATGATGTTCGCATTGGCTGCGAGCGCATAGCTCACGGAGAATTGCGGCACAGATCCGTCGATGGTCAAGGTGATGGTTCCGGCGGTCGCGGTTCCGGTGGCGGAGGCCGCAGCCTGCGTGAACCCGATACCCAACACGGCCACTTCCGCCGCGTTTGTGGAGGCTTTGTAAGTCACTTGCAGCGTCACGGAAGCGCCCGGTTGAAGGGTCAATGGTAGGTTGCTGATGGTGCTGACCGTAAAGTCGGTCGAGCCCAAAACCTGCGGCGGCGTGGAAATGATGGCGGACGTGGTCCCGATGTAGGTGGCTGTAAAACTGAATGTGGTCGCAACGCCGACACCCGTCGAGATCAGGTTCACAGTCGATGCGTTCGGAATCGTCGTGGTGTTCGTTCCCTGCTGGATGCTTAACTGGAACGGAAAGGCTGTCTGGCCGCTCGCCTGCTGCACGAGGGCAGCACAACAGATTCCGGATAAAACCGCCCAACGATGCCAACGCACTACTGTTTTGCTCCTGCGGGGATGAAAATGATCTTGCGGACGGGAGAAGTCTCGAGCAGCAGGATCGGATCGGCTGAATTGCGGCGGGCATTTACCAGGTAAGACGTCGCCGTGAACTGCTCCAGTGTGGTCGGCGCGGAATCGAGCGTCAGTTCGTCGACTTGCTGAAGACTGGCGGCATCGTAAACGTCGATCTTATTGCCCGCGCCACTGGCAACGTAGAGCAAATTCCCCTCGACCATGATGGCCGCTGGTCGGCCGGGACTTGTCTGCGGGGCTGGCAGTGTTTGAGTCGTTGCGCTACCGAGGGGATTCAGAACCATCCAAACCTGATCTCCTGCCGCGTCGATTACGTACAGAGAACCGTCTGCCGCGAATGCAGCTGCAGCCACGGAGGCTGCACGGATGACCAACCGCGGAGGAATGCCGTTCTCGACCAGGTAAACATTGCTTTGACCCGCTCCCCCAACCGCGATGACAGCTAGTTTGGCCGCCGGATCGATGGCAAGCAGAGCCGCCGTTTGAACTGAGGCAAGAATATCCGGAGTTCTGGACGCTTCCCTCGCGGTCGCTCCCTCCCGCACGGATTCGAGCGCGGAAAGATCGATGCTCGGTTGCACAATCGGCTGCTGATTTATCTGGCTGACGAACTGCAAGGAGCGGCCGCGGGAGGAAAACAGGACCGCACCGGAGGAGTCTTGCGCCCAGAGAATGCGGTCAGAATCGGCGATCGCGCCGGCCAGCGGCTGAGTCGTTACCGGGGATTGCGTAAGATCCGCGATGAATTCAGCCGTGTTTGCAGTGACTGCTATCGCAAATCGGCCGTTCGGAGCGACGGACCCAAGTTGGAGAGCCGGCGTGACGGAGTTCCCGAGGTAACCACTGCCCGGCGCTCCCACAATCGCGCGGATCGTTTGCGTGCCCGGATCAAAAATATATTGGCCCGCCGGCCCGCTGATGGAAGCCTGTCCGTATAGCGCGGCAGCCGATAAAACCAGGGATGCAAAACGTCGTCTCATCTATTGAGGTCCACCAAAAGTTGGGCTTCCCGGGGTGATCACGATGGTGGGAGTCGTTGAGGTTTTTGACGAACCGCCACGAGTGCCGAGGATGATCCCAACCGCTGCGCCAGACGCCACAACCGCGGCAATGATCAGGAATTTCTTGCTGGTGTACCAGCGCTGCGGTTCCCGCTTCTTCTCGTCCGCCACGATCTTCAGCGAGTTGGATTGCGAGATGGTCGCTTTGCCGGTGTGCTCCCCGGAAGTCGCGGTTACGCCAATCTGGAAACGTCCTTGATCTTGGCCAAGTTCGAAAGAAACGGCAGCCTGGCCGCGCAGATCGGTCTTCACGGTCCTGGAATGCTCGCCATCCGAAAAGGACCCGCCCGGTCCAGCAGCGGGAAGCTCAAAAAGGACAGAGGCTCCCTCCACCGGGACGTCGTTCTTATCGCGCACCTCGACCACGACCGTCTTGCTGATCCGATCCGGGATGAAGTTCGAAACTCCGGCGCCTGTGAGCACGAAGATCTTCAACGGATCCGCCGGGCTAGAGACCTTCGTCTGGGGAGGCGCGGCCGGCGTCTGCGCCGCCGCGCCCCAAGGCAGCACCAGCAAACAAGTGACGAGAAACGAGACGAAACTTTGGAGAGAGAGCAAGACTTGTCTGGTGGTCATTCAGAGCGATCTGAAACAGTATAGCATCGGGCGCAGAGGAGCTGATGACAATCTCGAAATTGGTTCTTTTCAGCTCCTAGCGCCGCGCGATGTTATGGCTTACAGGCCGGCTCCCAGACCGGTACGGAGGGCACTGCTCCCAGGTTTTTGTCAATGGGAGGGAATGAACCGTGGTTCATTTTGGAGACTTTTAGGAGAAAATAGGAAAAAATTCAAAGTCAATTAAACTGTGCGGGAGACTGCGTTGGCGAAAATCGCTTGGTTTCCATCTGGGTCGTTCAACTGGATGACCCGCAGCGCATGGCCGCGGGCTCCCGCCCAGGGTAGCTGGCGCAAGCGTCGGCGATGTGACGATCAGCTGATAATTTCCCTTGCGTCAGCTTCATGAGTGGATTATCATCAAGTTTCAGCGGTAGTAGGTGAGTTCACTATGAAAAACTCGTTTTTCACGATCTTGAGCGGTCTAGCGATGCTGGCGGGGAGTGCGCGCGCCGATTTGACGCTCGGAGTGAGCCCATCTACCTACCCAGGTGGCGGAACCTATGACCTCGACGCGTACAGTTTGTTCGCTTACCAGTTGGTCCCGGCAGTTAACGCCACCGACGACGTTCTGACTTCGTGGAGCTTCTATGGCCTGACGACCGCCCCCGTGGCACCCGTCATCTACTCGTCGGGTTCGCTACCCGGACCCCTCGACGTTGTCTGGATTGGGTCGGCGGTAATTCCGGTTGCCGGCGCTGCTCAAACCTACGCAATCACCGGAGCACCCACCTTAGTGGCTGGAGAATATTTGGGTTGGCAGGACTTGGCCGGTGCCGGCAGTATTGCCTTTACGGGACAGAGTTACCCAGGTCCCAATGGAAGCGGAATTTGGTACGTTAACGGCGTCTCGGGACCGGCGTTGGTAGGGACATCTTATCCGTTTATTGACACTTCCACGAACGTTCGCAATTACTACGCGGAATTCACGGCGACGCCCGAGCCGATGTACTACGGACTGCTCGCAGTTGGCCTAGCCGCCCTGTTCCTTTTCCGCCGTTTCGCTAAAGTGGGCTAGCACAATCACTTGGCGCTAGATCTCGCACATGTCTTCTGCGCGCCCTGCGACAGACAGCGCCCCATGCTCAGGTCGTCAATCACGACGCCTGGGATAGGTCCGAAGGTGATCTCCGCGGGCTGAATGTGGCGGCTTCCGTCCCAAATGTCCAGGCCTCGGCCCATTCCGGGCAGGTCGAAAATCTTCTTCAGCGCGGCGGTAGCTACCGCTGATCCGTTGCAGGTGACCTCCACATTCTGCCCCTGCCAGGTCAGCGATACTGTGTGCCAGGAATGGTCCGCGACGATGGTCGCACTTGGGGCGGGCGCAGCAGACAGAACCGCGCCAGCCAGCGCCAGTTTGCCATTGATCACCCTCAGTTCCAGGCCGCCGAGCTTGAGCAGAACGCTGTTGCCGCGGAACGTATCCGGGATTCGCACTGCGAACGAGATCATTCCACTTTCGGACAAGACGTGATGCCGGGTGGCGAACACCAACGGACCGTCGAGCGAGGCGCCTTTCCCGCTCTTGCCGCCATCTACAGGTTCGGGCAGTTTGGCTCCGAGGGGATACCGGCTGCCGTACGCTTCATTCGCCGCAACCTCGTGTTCGAAATCGGCGTGGAACGTAAGGGTATCGGCCAACTGGCGCGATTGGACCAGGCGAACGGCACGCCACATCCGCTTCGGGACCGGCGTCGTAAGGACGCCTTTGTCGAGAAGGTATCGGTCGCCGTTCTCGGCATCGTAGGCGTCCGTCCGGCGACTTGGATCCAGACCCAATTTGGTCAAGTCGAGCCGAATGCGGGCGGCCTTATCCTCGCGATTAGTATTGACGATCCACAGAACGGCGTTGCCCGGCCTGACGTGCGCCGACGCGATGATGCCCGGCGTTTCCGAATCGATGCCGAGTCCCTTTTTCCAATACGGCAGGAACCGTACATCGTCGCGCCACAATTCAAGCTCCGCCGCGAGTGCCGGCCAGAAGGCAACCCCCTCTGGCAAGACATCATGAGCAAGCGTCCAACCCACGAATTGATGGACTAAAATTTTCGCGATTTCCCCCTTCCCGTGGCGATTTGCCTGACACATGATGAACGGCGCCGAACCGAGATTGCGTCCCATGCCGATGCTCCTCAGCCGCGAAGCCGGCAGCATTTCGATGTAGTCAGACGACAGATCGATGGGCTCGACGGTTTCGGCCTCCATGGAGACGTCGGGCATCCACGCGTAGACCGCCTGGCCGGCTGTGGTGTGCTCCCACAAATTCGGCGCAGGCTTGCCGTTGTCGAAGAACATGTATCGCAGACGCTTGTTGTATTCGCGCAGGCCCAGGTAATCGTAGCCCGGCTGAACGCGACCATCAGGCAGCAGATAGGCGCCGCCGGTGAGATAGTTCCAGTCCTCAGGCAGATAATTCTCGTCGAAGTAGATGCACCCCAGTCCGGACAACTTTGACCAGCGATCGAAATGAAAAAGGTCGAAGTCGTTGGGCCCGCGACTGCGCGCGACGTTGCCATCTCCGGTATCGCCGGGAGTGATCCCCCAATCGCCCGCCAGCGCGTCAAACGGCCGGCCGGTGTAATCCTTATATCGCGCGATGGCATGGGCAATGTTGCCGACGCAACCTGAAACGCCCCGGCTCGAAGTGTTGTTGAGCAATTGCTTCGATTTTTCGTAGGAATGCGGAAACGGGCTGGAATAATACGGCCAGTTCACGTCCCAGTCGGCTTCGTTCCAGAATACGGGCGTGTCCTGCGGATAGTATTTCTTAAAGTCGATCACGTAGCCGCGCCAGCGTGTAGGTTGCGGTTTCTGAGGAGTGACCGTCCAGCCGTACTGGACCGTCATCGGCTGCTGAATGGGACCGGCCTTGTTGATGAAGTGAACCCGGAGCGTGACCAGGCCGTCGTGGCGCTGTATCTCCTGAGTGGGCAGCGAGGGGTCGAGCCGCCATCCTTTTTCGTTGTCGGCGAACCAGGAAAATCCGCGCTCGGAATCGGTGAGGAACACGTAGGGCACAAAGTTGCCCGTCAATGTAGGCAGCGAGCTCTCCCTCGAGTCCCACTTATTGGGAGTGCTGCCGAAGTAGGAGGACCATCCCCCGCTCGTTGTCACCAGGAACCCGCCCTCTTCCTCAGGCATGTTCACGATCAGCGACAGTCGCGAGACATTTGCTTTCGTCGGCTCGATGGTCATGGTGTTCCAGACGAAGCCGTCGAATTCGACTCGGGTCTTCGTGTCTATGGTGAGCTGCCCGCCGGTCACCTGCCCCGTCAGCTCCACCGCGGCCGGCTTGGCGCTGGCTGTCCTCGGCGGCTGGCCGGAGAGGGAGACGGTTTTGCCATCGATGACCGCTTCGAGGATCATCGGTCCGGACAATTGACCCGCTCCAGCGTTGGTGATCCGATTCGCCAGGCCCGCGCCATTGAGCGTGTAGGTCTTGTTCCACATAGAGACCGTGTCGCGCTCGAGATGGACGGGTTTCCAGGGGGGAATCACCTGGTCGGAAATGCCGATGTTGTTAGGGAGCCACGAGAACCGATACCCCATCAGTTTGACCGGAATTTTCGCGGCCGCCAGGTCCTTCCCCGCTCGATCTGTCAGCACCGCTTCCAGTTGATATTCGGCTGGCTTCACGGCCGACGCGGGCTGCTGGCGGGACCGTGTCCAGTCCTGTTCCGTTTCCACCGGCACGGGAAGCTTGCTTACGTCTAGGGCGAACTCGGAGTAGTCCTTGTCGAACGGGACAAGGGGCCCTTCGGCGACTGCCCCGCCCGTTTTTGGATCGACGAGCCGAACGCGTCCCCCACCAACGAGCTTTCGCTGATCCATGTAATAGCGGTCGACTTTGATCAGCAGTTTCTTTGATAGCGGGGCATAGGAGCCTTCCAGTCCGAAGGGCTGTGTGTAGGGCGTGGTGGAGATTTTTGCCGGTGCACGGCGAGAGGAACCGTCAACTACATAAGGAAAGACCTGGTGGTAAAGCATCAGATCGCCGGCAACGGCGCTGATTTCGCAGAATCCGGATCGCGAGCCGAGCAAGTCAGCGGAGAGTTGGATGTTCTGGTGGGCGCCGGGCGAGAGCGTCACGGTTTTGGTGACGGTTATGTCCCCTGCCTTGGCCTCGACTCCCGGTCCGAACCGAACCGTCACGCGAGCATTGGTCGCAGCTCGAAGGGCGCCGGACAGCGCCATCGAAAAAGTCGGTTTTCCGCTGAAAATCGAATCGACGTCGAGGAGCTGGACGGCCGGTCCTTCGTCGCTGAACTGAATAAAGCCGTGGCGCGCGATATCCGCGAACGCGCCCCCCGGGGCCCAGGCGCGAAACTTGTTCGGCTCGCTCAGAACGTCGGTGGCAAATAGCGCCCGCCAGATACTTCCGTCGCGAATCTCGGCACCGAAAGACGCGATCGGAGCACGAGCCTCGATGGTCCAGGAATCCGCGCTCTGATGCGAAGCAATCTCCCACTTCCCGGACCACGCTTTGGAGGAATAGCCGAGCGAGGGGATCATCTTCACGTCGAGCACGGCGGGGTAAACATTGATCAACGCCTGGTAGGTCGTGGCCGGAGTTCCCGGAGGGGAAATCCAGATCTCGTTGGAAGGATCGTAAACGATGCGCTCATCATCGGTGCGGCGAGCACGCGCAGACAGGAAGTTCAACTGCTCCGGCCGGTAATTCCGAATGGCGACATAAATATAGCGGCTGTCGAAAGTGATCCAGGCGGTGCTCTGGGAGGTCGCAAGAGTGCCATCGAAGGCTTTCACAAATCCGGTGCAAGCGGCAGCGCGGTCCCATTCGCCGGGCTCCATAATCCCGTCGATCACCGGAGGATGATTAGTGCGGGGGACGATCATGCGTGGCATCGGGAGCACCGGCGGAGGGGGCGCGGATTGGAGGGCAGGAAAAGAGAAGACACACCAGGCGAGAGGGATCAGTCGTTGCCACCAGTTAGCGCCCATACCGCCAGCGTAGCGCATCTAAACTAGCTCCATTTGCTTGCTTGAACTACAAGCCGCCTGCTACAGCGCCAGCCAGTCCGACGGAAGAATATTGTCCGATCTGTACGGGCTCGTTGCCTTGAACCACTGCCTTGGCGCGATCACGATCTTCTCTGGGTGCTTACCCAGCCACGCGCCCCACCAACTAAACGTACTATTGGCAATAATGAAGTGGCGGCAGGACGTCATTAGCTGCAACTCTTCATAATCCTGAAAACCCCGACCACTCACAAGGACGACGTCGCCGCTTAAATGCAAATGCTGCGATATCCAGTCGGGTTCGTCTGAGAAGAGGAAGAATCTTGCTCCTATCACGCGACTGTTGACCTCTTGGACGGCGCGTTGATAATAACTCAACGGAAGGGCATAGAGGCTATCGTCTCTCACGTAATCTCCCCTCCGAACGTGAACGGCAACTGATTGCAAATTCGCCGTTTGCCTCGTTATCGCAATACTGGCGGGGGGGAGAGCCGAGCGAAAGGAGAACTCTGCTCTTACCTGATGTGCAGCATCGTGAAAATACTTCTCGGATTGCCAGAAGCCGTCGAGGAGAACATACGGTTTCGCGATCTGCAAGACATCGGCGCTGAAATCATGAAACGTCTGCTTGAAATGGGTCTTGCGATTGGCCTTCCCAGTCAGTTGCCGAAATCTTCGACGGATCTTTCGAGAGGGTCCCATACCCCAAAAATCCATCAATTCCGCTGAGGTGATCCGGGTGCCTGAAATGCAGAACGGATCGAGTGCGTATTCCCGTCCGTGGGCTTCGAACTGTATTTTCAGCTTGGTATTCAGCCTATAAGCAAGACGCAACCCTGCAGCATATTGAAATAACTGATTGCCCAGCCCAAAGCCGACTTTGGTGACGATCATTGCAGTCATTTTAGCGTAGGCTGATATTTCTCGGTCCACCCTGGAGTATTCTGGGAAGGAACTCTTGAGTCATTATGCCCGCGAATACCCCCTCGTGATAAGCCCGATTACACTTTTGGTGCCTTGCTACAACTCAGTGGAGTACTTGCCTCAACTTACTGCGTGCGTTGCTGCCCAGACAGTTCCCTATGCTGAGGCGATATGCTACGACGATGGCAGTACGGACGCGACGGCACAGGTTGCGGAGGCGCTGGGGTTTCGAGTGCTACGCGGCGGCAAACAGAGCGGCCCCGCGGCTGCGCGGGAGGCTTTATTGCGATCCTCTCGCACTGAATACGTGCATTTCCACGATGCCGATGATGTTATGGACCCGCGGTTTGTCGAACTAATGGGCCAGTCCGTTGGACCGAACACCGCTGCTGTTTGCATCCTGCGCGAGATCCCAGTGAATGGTAAGGAAGTCCTGCACACGTTTGTCGAGAATGACTTCTCCGACCCGCCCCTGCTTTTGACCCGGCGATTCATACATTACAACCAGACCGTCTTTCCAGCCAGGATCGCTCGCCAGTCCATGAAGTTCGCGCATGAGCTCCAGCTTTATGAGGACATGCTTGCGTTCTTTTCAATCAGCTGCGCCGGCCTAAGGTTCGCGTATGTCGACAAGCCGTTGACCACCTGGATTCGGCGCAGCAACTCGCTCATGCACCGGCAATCCTGGTCGGATGGCACCAAGGCCCTTTTCGGGTACGCCCGGTATGCGTTGCCGATGGCTTCAGCGGAAGTCAAGCCACACTTTGTACAGTACATCGTGCGCAAGGCTTTCATGAACTATGCCGAAGACGCTAGTACGTTCCCAGATGTGAAACACATTTTGAATTGGCTTCGGGAATGTGGATACTGCGGCGTGGAGGGCATGGGCACGAAGGAGCGTATCGTCAACTCCGTCGTCGGGCCTGGCGCCGCATTCTGGGTGCGCCGCCGGTGGGCGGTATTTCGGGGCGTGATACGTAGTAGCTCAGGCGCGGGCTGAATGCCACAGAAACAAGACGATCAAGATGACCGGCGACATGCAGCGTCACGATCGGGTGTCATCTCAATGTCTCACGCTTCTGGTGGAAATTGGCGCCGCAAAAGAAAGGAGATGATCCGAGCGAAGCCTGCTGCTCGATCCGACGCTCCCTCCAAGTCTCCAGCTTCAATCGGGACCACAATACGGACAAGAGCCATGTCCGTGCGATGGGCTTTCACCGTGTCGATGACCCGGTCCAATTTCAGAAACTGTTGTTGTGCGACGATCCGATCGTAACTCTGATACCAATAAATAACCAGGGCCTTTTGCGGATCTTTTGCGATCACGTAATAGTTCGCCGGAAACGAAGTGTTGGAATCCGGCACCGGGATTTCGATCGTCTTTGAGACGATCGGGTTCCAGCCGGAACCGGGGAGACAGACCTTGGGGTCGTGGGCTTGCCCTGCTTTATGTTGCGTCTTGTAGTAGGCAACGAAGAGGCTGAGTGTCGCTGTGTGATCGCGGTTGATGTAGTCGCGGTTTAGGACGTCATCGGGCGTCAGCATTTCCAGAACCTGGGGCTCCATGTCGATGTCGCGGACCTCCTCCCACCCGCCAATGGAAGATGGAAAGTCGCTCAGGGGCGGGGGCGACGGCAGGTATTCGGCTCGTGACAGGGCGAGCATGAGTACTCCTTGGAGAGCCAGTATTCCTAGTCCTCCAAGGACGAGGCGATTAGACATGGCGGGTTCCTGAGAAGCGGATCAGAGTCCAATGGAATAGCAAGATCAGACCGAAGGCAGCGGCAAAACAGCTCCACCCGAGGATCTCATGGTAGATCCCCTTCGTGAGTTGCGGTGCGTACTCGCCGAAAACGCCAGTAAGCGTGATTCGCAGGGCGTTTAAGAGAATCGCCGAGGGGACGACCGCGATCACGATCGCCGCTTGCCGCCAGCGATTCGTCTCGAAGAAATAGGCGTATACGAGACAAAAGAATCCCAGTGTGATCAGCGACCGGAGGCCGCTGCATGCTTCCACAACCGACAGGCGCTGATGGGGGAGATTGAGGATGTTTCCCTCGCTGATGACGCTGAGACCGATGTGTTCTAGTGCCCATTCCGACATCTTCGTCGCGATCAGTTGCAGCGGAAGGGTGATCTCCCCATAAAGAACCTGCGGCAGGGGAAACGTGAACAGCAACAGGCCCAGCGGGAAAATCAGGATACGGAGCGCCCGCAAGCCTCCGGCCAGCAAGATACATCCGGCGATCGACAGCAGGAGTGCCAACCGGGCGATCGTGGTTGATTCGCCGACAGTCGCGACGATGGCAATGATGCCCGCGAGGGCCAACACGAAAAGTCCCCAAGGGCTGGGCTTGGAGGGATCGGCAAAAGCGACGTCTCGCTTCGACCAGGCGATGTATCCGGCCACGATGGGCGCAAAGAAGCCGTGAGCCATGTCCTCGCTAAAGACTAGAAAGTCGGCGGTTTGGACCAACGTCCGCCAATAGACTGCAACCAGCAACGCCGCAAAGGCTCCAACCAGCAACGGGCCATGATTTCGGATGCGGCTGGCGGCAATCGGCGGTAAGGTGTCGGATTCAGGCGCCATTGTCGACTCCTCGGCAGGCCGATTATAACAACTTCCTTTCCAACGGTGTGCGGAAAACCCTACCCGTAGCAGCGATCAAGGTATTATCGAAAACAAGGATTCTTGGAAACATGAGTATCTCGCCTTTGGCAATCACGGTTTTCTTGGGAGTGTTCGCATCCTCCTTTGGTTTTTCCCAGGTCTCCTCCCCCGAAGTGCGCGAAAATTTGTCGGGCTGCTTGAAGGGACTGCCGGAGTGCAACCTGTCCCTCCTCTCGCCTGCGGACCTCGCACGCGTTTCCGCGGTTGTTAAACAACGAAATTATGAACGCTGTACAGCGTTGGCCGAGAGTTGCGACGTGACTTCGCTTAGCAGTGAGCACCTCAAGGTAGTGATGCAGACCTGGAACCAGCGGAACCTGGAAAGATGCCTTGCGGGCGGCTTCCAATGCGACCCTCTTAAATTGAACGAAGCGCAACGAGCAGCGGTGCAGCAGTCCGCCCGGAAACGAAACTTCGACGCTTGTATGGAGGGCTCGGCTCACTGTCAGCCACTGGAACTTGGGGCGGACGAGATGAAACGGGTCCAGGTCGCAGCGAAACAGAGGAATTTGGCGAATTGCCGGGACGGGTTGGCTTCCTGTAATCCTCTGCTGTTGAGTTCGAGTGAGCTGGATCTGGTCAAATCGCTTGCCGGAAAGCGAAACCTAGAGAGCTGTTTGGCTGGGCTCGCGCGATGCGATCCTTTCCCACTCACACCTCAATCAGCCGCTGTGGTGAATACCGCGGCAAAACGGCGAAATCTGGACCGCTGCATGGACGGAGCGGGGTCCTGCGATCCCCTGTTGCTGACCTCACAGGAGTCAGCGGCAGTGGTGGCGGCACTGCGGGAACGTCAACAGATCAGGGGCAAAAGATAAGTTAATAAGTTATTTGTAACCATGGTTTTATGCCCTAAACCGAGAGCGGTTCACCGATCTTCTTTCCACTGTGGTATCTTCGAGTCTCAGGTGGTTTTCTGATTGAACCCGCATGTGGGTGACGGAGCGGTAGCGTGTCCGCTGGTTGCCCCCATCGATCGCTTAAATTGACCTCCTTCTCGGTTTGGAACAACCGGCTCACAAAGTCCTCGAAAAAGTGGGACAATCACTAGATGGCGCCGCGCTTGGCTTTGCTTTCGCTATGAAAACCTGTTTCGCGTGCTTTGGCCTTTGCCTGATCTCAAACTGTCAGGCTCAGCAGTTGCCGGCGCAGCAGCAAAACCCATCGCTGCCCTCGCAGAACCAGTCTGCCAGCATGCAAGTTCTTCCCGCAGGGACCGAAAGGCTTCGGCCGAACTATGTTCTCGGGCCCGGGGACCAGATCCTGATTAGAGCGTTTGAGATGGACGAACTCGGCGAACGGCCCTACCGAGTGGAGGCCGATGGGACGATCGATTTGCCGACTCTTGGCAAGACGAAGGCAGGGGGGCTAACCGTCGATCAATTGCAGCACAACCTGATCGAAGCACTGCGCCCATACGTGCGCCAACCTCAAGTGACCATCACCATTGTTCAGTTCCGGAGCGACCCGGTCTTCTTCGTCGGCGCCTTCAAATCTCCCGGGATATACCCTCTTCAAGGGGCGCGCACTCTGGTGGAGATGCTTTCGGCAATCGGGGGGTTGTTGCCCAACGCGAGCCGGCGTATCAAGATCACGCGAAGAACGGAATTCGGACCAATTCCTATTCCGGGGGCCGTCAAGTCGCCAGACGGCACGGTCAGTTCGGCAACCATCAGTCTGGCGAGTCTGCGCGAGAACATAAATCCAGCGGAAGACATCGTTCTGGTTCCTTTCGATGTGATTAGTGTCGAGCGGGCCGAACTGATCTATGTGAACGGTGAAGTGGGTAAAGTGGGGGCATTTGAACTGGACGAGCGCGATTCGATGTCCGTGGTTCAAGTCCTGACGCTTGCCGGGGGCCTCGGACGAGAAGCGAAGCCGGCAGACGCGATCATATTGAGGCAGATCTCGAATACGTCGCAACGGGCCGCGATTCCCCTGAACCTTACCCGGGTCCTGGAAGGCAAAGACGACGATTTCCCACTTTTGCCAAATGACCTTCTGTATGTCCCTCGGACGCACGCTTTCAGGCGGAACATCGGACGTGTCCTCCTCATCTCGATTCCGTTAGCGGCGACCCTTGCTATCACTTTGGCCGTACGTTGAAATAAGTCGCCAATGCAATACGAACAACCTAAACATCCGACCGAGCTGACTTCTTGGAGAAAGACGGCTACGGAACTTGCCCAGCCGGTCCCCTACAATCTCCCGCTCGGCGGTTTGGGCCCCGGCAACGCCCAAAAAACGGACTACGCGGCGCTGATCTGGCGGCGGAAGTATTGGCTTATCTTGGCTGCCCTGGTAGGGTTGGCCGTTGGCTTCGGCTGGGTGATTCTTCAAGTTCCGGTCTATCGTTCGAGCACCACTCTTGAAATTGTTGGTTTCAACGAGAGCTTCATGGGCATGAATAAGTTGGACCCGCAGGCCGGCACTGGCTCCTACGGCCCCAATGCATCGAATATCTTGACTCAGTTGCAGGTCCTTGCGAGCCCCTCTCTTCTGAGGAAGGTTTCCGAGCGAGTCACGTTAGAGCAGCCGCCAATCCCTCCACCGAGCGGCGACTTTTGGGGAAGAATCCGAAACCGCCTGGGCCTCATCCCGCAGGAGCCAGTGGATTTCGTGCGATTGGCAATCCGTACCGCCGCCGCCACAAGTGCCGCCAAAGGGGCCGCAGCTTCCCGCATCATCGACGTCAGCTCCGAATCGCCCTCACCAGAGATTGCGGCGGCGTTTGTGAACGCGCTGGCGCAGGAGTATATCACACAGAATGGTCGCTTCCGCGCAAGTGCTGCTGCCCGCACGACACAGTGGCTGGAGGGGCAAATCGAGGAAGCCAAGACGCGAATGGATCGAGCCGACGAAAGTCTCCAGGACTTCATCAAGCAGGAAGGTCTCGCATTCGTTATCGATCAGAATACGCTCGCGGACAGCAAACTGCGCCAGCTGCAGTTGGACCTATCAACCGTCCAGTCAGAACGCATCAACAAGCAATCTCGCTATGAGCTGGCGAAGTCCAGTCCAGTGGACTCGCTCCCGGAGATCCTGGACGATGGCACACTTCGCGGTTTGCGGGATCACCTCACCGAACTCCGAAAAGAACGGGCACAGCTAACGGCGACGTTGATGCCAGGACACATCAAAGTCAGGCGCGTGGACGCGCAAATCGCCGAGCTCGAAAAGACGATGCAAGTGGAGAAAGGCAATTTGGTTCGCCGAATCCAGAACGACTACGAGGCCGCTCTGCGGCGCGAGAAACTCCTCGCCGGATCCTACGCCTCGCAATCGAAGTCGCTCGCCGGCCAAGCGGAAAAGGCAGTCAAGTACAATCAGCTAAAACGTGAAGTGGAGATGGCGCGGCAAGCGCATGATCTCCTGCTGCAGCAGTATAACGAGACAGCGGTCGTCGCGGCGGTGCCGACCAACAATATTAGGATCGTTGACACGGCTGAGGCGTCCTCAATGCCGTCCAAGCCGGAACCCATCAAAAACATAGCCACTTCTACGGGTTTGGTTATCGTTCTCTCGATGGCTTTGATTGTCCTCCTGGAAATGATTCGCACGAAGAGGCTGGAGCGCATCTACTCGAGCCCCGGCCTTACGACTACATCGCTGAACTTGCCCGAACTCGGCGTTATTCCAGCCTTCGAAGCACGCCCGGTGAGACGCTACAGGCTAAGTCGTGCGGGGCGAGTTCAAGCAATCCCGAGCGCGAATCCTGGCGGATTGGGAACCGATCTCGCGGCTTGGGTCACTCCGTCTTACGTCACCGAGTCGTTCCGTCAAACCCTTGCTTCTTTGCAAGCGCGCCAAGCCGATCGAAAACACTCGATGATCGTCGTGACCAGTGCGGGGCCCGGCGAGGGCAAGACTACACTCTTAGCCAATCTGGCAGCGGCTACCGCCGAAACAGGGCGTCGCGTCCTGATGATTGATGGGGATCTGCGCCGCCCGCGTTTGCACAAGGTTTTCAATACGGAGATTGGAGTGGGTATTTCGGATTTGCTGCAATCCGAAGTGCCTATTTCACAGCTTGACCTGGCCGATTTTATTCGCCCGACGAGCGTGGCCGGGGTCTCGCTCTTGAGCTGTGGATCCGCCAAGACCCTGTCGGTCGGCGCCATGTTATTTTCGCTCAGATTACCTCAGTTATTCACCAGGCTCCGTGAGGAATTTGATTTTGTGCTGGTGGATACGGCTCCCGGCATGCAGTTTTCGGATGCCCGCCTCTTCAGCCGGCTGTGCGACGGAGCAATTCTGGTGGTCCGGTCAGGACTCGCGTTCCGGGAAAGTGTCATCGCGCTGGTACAAAGATTCGCACACGATGGAACCCCGATCCTGGGAACTGTTCTAAACGACTGGAACCCGGACACTTCCGGCACTTACGGCCCTTACGGGTACGATTATAAGAAGGCCTACCAGCAATATCATTCTTCAGAGTAGCGGTCCACGCGTATGCCGTCTGAATCGCCAGACTTAGTTCAAACCCAGCCATTTTTCGACATAGTGCCCTCACGCGGCTGGGTGAACCTTGGCCTGGGAGAATTATGGACGCACCGCGAGCTGCTATTCTTTCTCACCTGGCGTGAAATCAAGGTTCGATACAAACAGACGGCCTTGGGCGTGGGCTGGGCGGTCCTCCAACCGCTATTCGCAATGCTCATTTTCAGCCTGTTCTTCGGCCGCCTGGGGAAGTTGCCCTCTGACGGAATTCCCTACCCGCTGTTTGTGTTTGCCGGACTGGTCCCGTGGAATTTTTTTTCCAATGCTCTTACTTCGTCCTCAAATAGCCTGGTCAATAGCGCACACTTGATCTCCAAGATTTATTTCCCCCGGTTGGCTTTGCCTCTTTCCTCCATTCTTTCGGGATTGGTCGACTTTGCGTTAGCTTTCGGATTGCTTCTCGTCATCATGGCCTACTATCGGGTGGCACCGTCATGGAATGTCTTGTGGCTGCCGCTGCTCGTGTTGCTTGCCGCAGTGACGGCGCTCGGAGTCGGCCTTTGGCTCTCAGCGTTAAACGTGGAGTTCCGCGACATCAAGCATACTCTTCCCTTTCTCTCGCAGATGTGGATGTTCGCCACGCCAATCGCGTACCCGAGCAGCATGCTGCCGGCAAAGTGGCGCACTCTTTACGGATTAAATCCGATGGTCGGCGTAGTCGAGGGTTTCCGGTGGGCTCTTCTAGGCACCGAACTGAGGCCCGGACGAATCATGATGGCTTCCGCGGTCGCGTCCCTATGCATTCTGATCAGCGGAGCGTACTATTTCCGGCGCATGGAGCGAACCTTTGCGGATGTGGTCTAGAGCATGAGTAACATCGCGCTGCAAGTGGAAGGTCTTGGGAAGAAATACAGGATCGGAGAACGCCGCGAAGCCTATAAAACTTTGCGGGATGGGGTAGCCTCAGTAGCTGCGGATTCCGTAAGTAGGTTGGGACATCTCTTCGGCCGAAACGGGTCTCTCACCAGCGCCGCCCCGACTGACTACTGGGCTCTGCGCGATGTTTCCTTCGACGTGAAACACGGCGAGGTAGTAGGAATCATCGGCAAGAATGGTGCGGGCAAGAGCACGCTTTTGAAAATCCTCTCGCGTATCACGGAGCCGACAGAAGGCCGGGCCAGAGTGTTCGGACGCGTCGGATCGCTACTGGAGGTCGGGACTGGATTTCACCCGGAGCTCACAGGCCGCGAAAACATCTACATGAACGGCGCCATTCTAGGGATGAGTAGAGCAGACATCGATAGGAAGTTTGACGAGATCGTCGCTTTCGCCGAAGTCGATACATATTTAGATACGCCAGTGAAACGATACTCCAGTGGGATGCAACTACGCCTCGGATTCGCGGTGGCAGCGCACATGGAGCCGGAAATCTTAATTGTCGATGAAGTGTTGGCGGTGGGAGATGCCCAGTTTCAAAAGAAATGCATGGGGAAAATCGGCGATGTAGCCCGCGGCGGCCGGACCGTCCTTTTTGTGAGCCACAATATCGCCGCCGTCCAGCACCTTTGTTCCGTAGCCGTGCTTCTCTCCAACGGCCGGGTAGCAGAAATCGGATCTACGGCGAACGTTGTGCGACAGTACTTAACCCCAAAGGATCGCCGCTCAGGACGCGCGACACCCAGCATTCTTTACAGTGAGGAATCTAATGAGGAGCTTAACTACCAGATCCTCCAGATCGTCATGCTGGACGATTCCGACCAGCCCCTCGACGCCCTTCACACTTGGGATTATGTAAAATTTCGTATTGAGTTTCGCGCGAACAAACGAACTCCGTCCTGTTCGATCGACCTTCAGGTCGCTTCAACCGATGGCATACGCGCGATTTGGTGCTCTACTCAGCCTGACAGCAATATTCCCGTCGCCATAGAGCCAGGGCGGAGTTACGTTGAGTGCACATTCCCACAATGGCCCCTCGCATGCGGAACGTATCTACTCTCAGCCGCTCTTGCCATCCCGAATCAAGAATGGCTGACACCAAGCGACAATTTCGTGCCACTGGAGGTGATGGGAAGGGACGTGTTTCAGTCTGGCCGGACGGTCCCCAGTGTGACGCGAGCGTTGATAGCGGCGCGGCATACTTGGAGTGTCGGCTCGCCAAGCGCGACATCGGGTGTGACCAGTCGGTCACGCGAGGTGCAGCTTCTTGAAATTCAGAAATGAATCCAGGGGAGTCGGCGACAACAGCTGACCGACACGTCTCCTGCTCTTGATAGAGTGCGGGGGCTAGCTGGAAGCTCCCTGATCGCATACCCCTTAATGCTCACCTTGGCGATTCCGAACTCCAACGGCGCGCGATATCTGCCAGCGACTCTCGAGTCCCTGGAATTAAATCGCCCATACGTGCGATGGTGGCTCCAGGAGGCTTGTTCTACTGATGACTCCGTGACCGTGGCCAATAAGTTTTCGACCTCTGAGGACCGCATCGTGGTCGAAGTTGATCGAGGCCAAGCGGACGCTTTGAATCGTGGTTTCGAGCAAATGGGGGGTGAAATTATCGGCTTCTTAAATTCCGACGACCGCCTCACTGAAGGCGCTGCGGAGGCAGTGCTGGCGGAGTTTGACAAAGATCCCGAACTCGACCTCGTGTACGGACAAGTGGACTGGATCAATGAGAATGGCCAAATCACCGGCCATCACGCCGGTAACATTTCGAGTTTGGCCGAAGTGCTCGATATTTATCGCGTCTGGTGGACCGGGCGTCACTGGGTTCAGCCCGAAGTATTCTGGCGGCGCAGACTTTGGGATCGGGTTGGACCGTTCAACACCTCTTACGACCTCGCTTTCGACTATGAGTACTGGGTTCGCTGTTTCCAGGCCGGCGCAAAAGTCAAGGCAATTCCCCGGACTCTCGCGCAGTTCCGTCGGCACCCCGGGCAAAAGTCAACTCGCAGTAGCGAGGCAGCGGATGAGATCCGTAACATTGTGCGCGACGCTCTGGCTGGCGGCGCCGCGATTTCAGCCACTGATCGTAGACGTATCGAGACAATGCTCCACTACGACCGCTATCAAAGCGGACAGGACTATCCGGCTGGAACAGAACGACCCACTTTGGCCCGTATGCTGATGCGTGAACCCGCTTGGGCGCTACTTCCCCAAGTGCGGAATCGGATTATCCGCTCCGCCGCCAGGACCATCGGCCACACATAGCCACAGATGTCCACCCTCGGCCGCCTAGCTTATACCATCCGAACAAAGTACGGTCATGGGGTGCCCACAGCATACTACCGCGACGTTGTCCGCCCTAGGATTCTCCAAACGCCTCCCACAACAGGTACAGATTCCAAGCAGTGCGAGATCCATGTACTGACCTCCTCCACCGACTGGCTCAACCTCATCTGGGCGCTCAAGAGTTTCTATCATTTTTCCCGTCGAAGATATGCGCTCTGCATCCATGATGACGGGACCCTGAGCGAGGAGGCTCGATTCCACCTTCGACGGCATTTTCCCGACAGCCGCCTCATCTCTCGCGCCGAAGCCGACGCGGCGGTCTTCGCCGATCTTGCCGCATATCCTCGATGCGGCGAGTTGCGGGGGACCAATACTCTCTCCCTCAAGCTGTTTGACTTCCGTCACTACTTAGAGAGCAGTCGAATGCTGCTGCTTGACGGCGACATTTTGTTTTTTTCAGAGCCGCACGAGCTCCTCAGGCGGATAGAGGATCCCAACTACATCCGCAACAGCGTGAATGAGGATGTCTCGACGGCATACACAGTTGAAATCGACGAAGTCGCAAACAGATTGATGTTCCGACTGGAGCCCCGGTTCAATTCAGGGTTGGGCTTGATTCACACTTCGTCATTGAATCTGGATTGGATCGAGGAGTTCTTGACGCTGCCGGGCATCCTTGGCCACCCTTGGCGAATTGAGCAAACACTGTTCGCGCTATGCAGTTCACGGTTCGGAGTTGGGTTGCTACCCGAGGCTTACCGAGTCCGTTTGGAGCCGAACATGGACGGCTTGCCCAGCCGTCACTACGTCGGGAAAATCAGGCCCTTGATGTACAGCGAAGGAATACGCAAACTGGTTCGTTCGGACTTTTTGAAGCAGCTAAGCGCGGGGGGTAAATATCAACCCGCAATACCAAGTTGACCATTCTCATGATGCCGGACTTCCGGGACGGGAATCCCTATCAGTCTCTTTTAAGTAAGGCGATATCGGATTTAGGTTGTGAAGTTCTGTTTGCGAAGGGTTACCGACGAGTTTTCCCCCTTTATCGTGCGTCGTGCGAGCAACGTTCAACGGTGGACGTCTTGCACTTACACTGGCTTACTCCTTATCTGCGGGGAAACAACGTAGTCTCCTATTTGGTCTATGCCCTGAAGCTCGTTTTAGATGTTTGGCTCGTGCGACTGAGAGGGGGCCGCATTGTTTGGACAGTTCACAATAAGATTTCACACGAGTCCAGGTTCCCTCGTTTGGAGCGTTGGGTGATGAGCCGAATCGCCAGTTCTGCGACTAGCATAATCTTTCACTCACAGGCGGCGCTTACCGATCTAAGGAAGGAGTTTGACAAGGTCAGTGCTAACGCAGTGGTCATCCCACATGGGCACTATCGGGACGTTTACCCACCCGCGGTCGACCGCCGGTTCGCGAGAAGAGAGCTCGACCTCCCGGCTGACGGCTGCATATTTCTGTGTTTTGGGCTCGTCAGAAAGTACAAGAACATCGAAGGTCTCGTCAGTGCGTGGCAACAAAACGACGGTCTTGCCGCGAATTCGTTTTTGCTTGTTGCTGGTGAACCGCTTCCAGCAGAGTACGGAGACGACATCATGGCGCTTGTTGGTCGCACCAGGAACACGATCGCACATTTGCGGCATATTCCTGCCGAGCAGGTCCACATCTACTTCAGCGCGGCCGACATCGTGGTTCTACCGTTCCAACGAACGCTGACGTCGGGCAGCCTTCTGTTAGCGATGTCGTATGACAAGCCAATTGTCGCGCCAAAACTCGACGTCATTGCCGAAACGATTGGCGAGGCCGGCGGACTCCTTTATGATCCACATGATGATCATGGTCTTTCTACCGTCTTGGGGGAGGCGGCAAAAGCCGATTTAACCTCAGTTGCTAGGTTGACACGGCGCGAGTGCGACAAGTTCGATTGGACCATGATCGCTCAGATGACCGTTACGGTGTATCGCTCAGCGTGCCAGGCAACTTGATCGAGACACTGCTTTTAAGAAGCCGTTACGGGCTGATAAGTCGCGGCCGTGTAGCTTTTTATAAGTCCCTAGGCATGACCATCGGACCAAAGTGCCGATTAGAGCGTGTGCGTGTCCGGCGACCATCGCAAATTGAAATTGGCTCCTCGAACGCCCTCACGGAAGGATGCTGGCTTTGGCCATCCGATGAAGACTACACGGGCGTTCGAATTCGGATTGGACACCGGAACTACTTCAATCGCGACTGTATGATCGACGCCTGCGGACGAGTCGAAATTGGAGACCACAATATGTTTGGCCCGGGAGTCTATGTGACAGATTCAGACCACACATTGGCGCCTGGGCAATGGGTGGCACACGGGCCGATGAAAGTGGGGACGGTCGTCATTGGAAATGGGTGCTGGCTCGGAGCGCGTTCAGTCATCCTGGAAGATGTCATACTCAGCGACTGTTGTGTTGTCGCCGTCGGAGCGGTTGTTACGAAGTGCTTCCCCTCGGGATCAATCATAGCAGGTGTGCCCGCTCGTTTGATCAAGACTACAAGTCGCGAGCAGAAGGCGATGGAGGACACTGCGCGAATTTCACTAAAGCGAAAGAACTGCTCCGCTGGGAGCCACGAATTGGGCTCGATGTAGGCCTAGGCGAGGTCTATAAGTGGATGCACGGGCAGACTCTATACAAACCATCCTCATGGACGTTCGAAGAGGAATCAATTTGTTGTCTCCGAGAATACACTCAATTCTGTTGATCAAGAACGAAGAGGATGTCGTAGAATACTGTTTGCGTGAAGCCTCGAAATGGTCAGATTTTATTTATGTATACGACGGAGCGAGCACGGACCGCACCTGGGAGATCGTAAACTCCTTAAGAAGTAAACAGATCGTACCATTCAAGCAAGACGGTCAGGTTTTTCGAGAAGGTCTGCGTGCCGAGGTCTTTGACGCATTTCGAGTACATGCGTGTGAAGGGGACTGGTGGTGCCAACTTAACGGTGATGAGTTCTATATTGACGAACCCCGAGTATTCTTGTCGGAGGTCAAGGCAACCCGTCACGTGGTATGGGGTGCCATGGTTCAGTACTACTTGACTCATCAAAATGTGAGGGAACTCGATTTCTCGCTACCCTGCGAGCGCGTTCTATCGGAGTTACGATACTACAACGCCAACTGCACCGAGCCGCGTTTTTTTCGCTACAGAGAGCGACTAACCTGGAATAGGGACAAAGCGTGGCCTGACCATCTAGGGGTTGTCGAAGAGCGTTTGATTCGTTTCAAGCATTATCCCTATCGCTCACCGACGCAAATTCAGATGAGGCTGAACGTGCGGAGAGACAATCGAGCCCGGGGATTCGCCGGTTGGGCTCATGCAAGCCAAGAGAGTTGGCGAGAAAAACTTGTCTCATCGGACGACCTTATGTTCGACGCCCAGGATGGGACGTTTGAAGTCGCACAATCAGTTCTCAGACAGCATTTAGGAAGGCCACACAGGCGTTTTTTACAGTCAACCATGCATTCATTGGGTTTTTGGCCGTAGGTCTATCGGGAACAAACGCGGATGAATTTCGTAACTGAAGAATCGTTATCTACGCGTCCATTAGGTTGTTCAGTCGTTATTGCTACTCGGAATCGGTGCGGTCCATTAGCGGCGTGCATAGAAAGCCTTGCTGTACAATCCGTCACCCCAGCAGAGGTTATCATCGTAGACTCTTCAGACGAAAGAGGAACCGACGCGATGGTAGCAAGAATGAAGCCGGACTGCCGATTCAAACTGTCTTACTTGCATACGAAGATAGTCAGCGCTGCACGACAGCGCAATCTTGGGGCGACGCGAGTACACACTGACTTGGTCTTCTTTCTCGATGACGATGTTGTGCTTCAGAAGACATACGTTGCCGAGATAGTGCGAGTGTTCTCCGAAGATCCCGATCAATGGGTCGGCGGAGTGGGGGGAACAATCGTGAACATGATCTATTCGGAGCCAAGAGGCATGAACCGCTTTCTACTCGCGTTCTGCTTAGGATGTCTCAAGGGTACATATGCTGGCCGAGTCCTTGGGCCAGCGGTGAATTTCATCCCGGCCGACTCATCGGCTGCGATTCAGAGAGTGGATTGGCTGCCGTCGACGGCATGCGCTTACCGAACAAACGTCTTTCGTGAGCATAGATTCTGCGAGAGCTTCGAGGGCTACTCCTTCGCGGAGGATCTTCACCTCTCCATGCGAGTTGCAAAGACTCACATCTTGCTAAACGCAACTGGGGCGCGTCTCGTTCACGACGATCTTGGTGCCTCAACCCACAGAAATTGGTCGGCAGTGGCAGAAAGCATGATTGTGAACAGACACATGATAATGACTACGGTAATGGGTAAGCGCCTATGGCGAGATTACGCCCGCCTCATTTTTTACGAAGTCGTCTATTGTCAACTTGCGTATTTCGTGGCGCATCGGAACCGCCAGGGCATAAGTGTTGCAATTCAAATGTTGCGAGGGAAGTTGAGAGGGACAGTGGCGATTTTTCGGGAGCCTGTGAAGGCTTTAGCGGGTCGTTGAAACTCCTATACGGTTATTGCTCAACAATCATGTTTCACCTAGTGAGTATCCTAATCGTGAGCAAGGAGAGACCGGACGAGCTTCGGCGGACCCTGCAGCGCCTTCGAGGCCAAACCTATCCCGCGATGGAGTTCCTCATTATCGATGACGGGTCTACACCAACCCTGGAACGCATCGTCAGAACTGAAGCGCCGGAGGCGACGTATACGTACTTCGAACAGAGCGAGGGACAATCCAAGCGGCGCTCAGAAGGGTTCGAGAAGGCAAGAGGGAGTTTCATCTTGCAGTTGGATGACGATTCCTTCCCGGTTGACCCAGAGGCTCTACTAAAAGCGGTCCGGTTCATGGAGGCGCATTCCGAGATTGGGGCGCTCAGTCTCCAGATATTTAACGGCGAGCATTTGCCGATTGATCTTCCCGTCCTACCATCAAAATACCATTCATCATTTGTGGGTTGTGGAGTATTTTTTCGCTCGGAGGCGCTTCGCCGAATCGGCGGTTACCGGGACTTTTTTGGGAATGAGTGGGAAGAGGAGGAATTGGGTTTGCGGCTAATGAAGGATGGTTGGAAGATCTATTTCTGGCCCGATGTCCTCATTCATCACCAGTTATCCCCGCGGAACAGACTCACCGAACGCACCTGGATGCGTGGGTTTCGCAACAAGCTCTGGGCGATCGTGATGCATTTTCCCGCTCGCAGGCTCTTTCTTGAGATCGCCTGGGTTCTGGCAATCGCCGCCATGGACGCTGTGCGCCTTTTACGTTTTCGTTCTTTTGTCGGAGGAATTATGCAATTCTTGGGCGGCATTCCACGAGCCCTCCGATTGCGAGATCCCATGTCGAACATCGTCTTACGTCGTTATGACGCAATGCGTTTTGGCGTGCTGAAAACCGAAGAGGAATACAACAATCCGCCCCAGTTGGGATTGAAAGATTTCACAATTTGGTTTCGAAATTGGCTGAACCGTCCTCGGCAGCGCAGTTTTTGGGACCGCCGTGCTGGCGACACAGGTTCAAGCGCAACAGTTAAATACGCCCACGAGTATAAAAGCGGTCGGCGAGGTTAGATGCGCTCGATACTTGTTTCTAATATTCCGCACTATCATCACCTCGCGGAAGCTTTGCACCGTGCCGGGATTCTGGAGCGGTATGTTACGTCGACTGCATTGTTGGATGGCGAGACCGCCCCGCAATGGATGCCCCGCTCTTGGGGCCGCAAGCTCGAAGGGCGACGATTGAGACGGGTCCCGCCACATATTGTTCACCAAATCCGGTTTCCGGAGCTGTTGCAAAGGTCGCTGCCAGGGACAAAGCTGCTCTCGGCGGAGCGGGGCGATTGGCTGAACAACCACCTGTTTGACAAATTTGCCGAACGCTTGGTCACCCAATGTGATGTGTTCCATTTTGTGAGCAGCATCGGCCTTTATTGCGCGCGGAAGGCGAAACTGCTTGGCGCGACCATCATATGCGACGTTCGGCAAGAACACCCATCCTTCCAACGCCTCATTCTGGAAGAAGAGGCGCGTCGCTATGGTGTCGTTACCCAAGTTACGGGCTCTACCTACGAGCAAAAAGTTCTTGACGAATTTAAATTAGCCGATTTCATTGTCGTTCCATCTACGCACGCCAAGCGCACATATGTTGCTCAAGGGTTTGTGCCCGAGCGCATTCTCATTCTGCCTTATGGAGTGGACTTGACGGATTTCCATCCGAGCACAAATAGACCAAGTACTTTTCGGGTGGTTTACGCTGGCTCCCTGACGCTGAGAAAGGGGGTTCAATATCTTCTGGAGTTGTTCGCGGGATCGCGGATTCCTGGAGCTGAGTTGATCCTGGCGGGACCTGTGGATCCGTTATTCAAGCCAATACTCTCCCGATTTAAGGATTCCTACACGTATCTAGGAGTGATACCCAAGTTGGACCTGCGGGCTCTTTACGCTAGTTGCTCAGTGTTTGTTCTTCCATCTCTCGCCGATTCCTTTTCCCTCGCGACCCTAGAGGCCATGGCCTGCGGGTTACCGGTCATCATCACCGAGAACACAGGCGCGGCTGATGCCATCGACGATGGTAGGAACGGCTTTGTTATTCCGATCCAAGACGTCACCGCTCTTCAAGACAGACTTGGGTGTCTGCGAAACAATTCATTTGCCGCCCTCGAAATGGGTGCGCGTGCGGCAGAAACGGCCCGAGCTATGAGCTGGTCGCGATACGGGGCGAAGGGGGTCGAGATGTATAAGCAGATCCAAACTTTCTGCAAACCGTCCGCGCCGAATTCAAAGGTGACACCGACCAGTTCACATTATGCTTGAAATCCTGATCTGGGCGACCGCCGCTGTTTGTGCGATGGGTACGATTGTGGCGTACGTGCAGTATAAAGATGTCTTTCATCCCCTTATCTTTATACCGCCGATGTTCGCCTTCATTTATGTGTATATGCCTCTTCACTTTATACAGTCGAGGGAGTTATTTCTATTTATATCCGAATCGCAGGCAACCTTTGTACAATTCGTGATTCTGCTTACAGTTTCTGCGTTCGTTATCGGGTGCTTGATTGGAAGCAAAGTCAAGCGGCGAGTGTTCAATGCCAACGTTGCTCGAACTCCGAACGTGCGGATATTACATCTCGGAGCATATTCTCTGGGCCTCATCGGACTTACCGCATGGGCGATTACAATACGAAACGCGGGTGGAATTACCGGAGCCTTTGGAGGGGGGTATGGCGGAGGCTGGAGTGACGTTGGCTATATTCGTGACGCCGTTTATCTCCTGATAGTAGCGGTGCTGTTGTTAATGTCACCAGAAGGCTTCCGGTTTCCTGAATGGAAGTGGACTACGGCTGTGATTGTATTTTCCGTTCCGTGGCTTATGCAGGGTCTACTGGGAGCACGGCGCGGGCCGACCTTCATTATCGTTGTGACGCTGGGCATGTCCTGGTTTTTAGCAAGACGCTCACGACCGTCGCCGGTGGTTCTCGCGTCAAGCGCAATTGCGCTTGGCTTCTTGATGCTTTTCTTAGTCACGAATCGGAGTAGTATCCATCTTGGAGCCGATCTAAGCGACGTCAAAACCGACGTCACCGAGGTTATTTCTTCCGCAAACGAAGCGAACGAATACATTTTTGGCGCTGGATGTATTCTTGCAACCAATGAAATGGGAGGATTCTATTGGGGCAGACGCTACCTCGCAGAGCTTCTCGTACGTCCTATTCCGCATCAGTTATGGCCTAATAAATATAAAGACTTTGGTGTGCCGGAACTCCTGCAAAACGCGGGCGTCGCAGTGGACGGACTGGAATTAGTCTTGGGTTGGCGTGAAATTCCGGGCTCCGCGGCAGGGATGGTCGCGGATTTGTGGGTGGAGTTTTACTGGCTGGTCGTTCCAGTTTCGTGGTTGATCGGTTGGGCTTACGGCTATGTCTGGCGTAAGGCCATCCAGGACGGCCAATTCTGGACGACAGAATACACAATCTTAGCGCTGCTCTCGATCTATCTAATTACCCAAAGTGGCGAGGCCGTGATCTTTCGGCTCGTCATCCTTACAGCAGCTTCTCAGTTCGTCTGGCGCAAAGCGCTTTCGACAGGGAGGCCGTTACAGGATTCCTTGGTATCTCAGGTTAGCGGCAAGGTCGCATTTCCCGTATGACGTTGGGCATGCCGGCTTGGCAGACACGTTGAGGACACTGTCTGATCCGAAATCCGGCTTTGTCGAGGGCACGGCTCACGATTCTTAGGTTACTAGTCCGCGTTGGCATTGCAGGAGTGGCTAGGGTTGCAGGCAGTTCATGAAAAGCGCTGTACTGTATGTCTTCTACACCTCGCCACGCACGTGCGCCCTTCGACTACGGCTCATGCGTACCCTTAACCCGGAGGTATCATTTTACGGAATCTGTACAGCCTCCCCCGACAGGGCCCAGAAATTCCAACAAGTTAGGGACGAATTGGATGATCTCTGGTTTTTTCCATTCATAAACGGAAAGTGGCATTGGCACAACTTAGATAAGGTTGTATGCAGCTGGTTCGTCAAGCGAGGCGCTGATTTGCTCTTCGACCGTCTCTTGGTCCTCGACTGGGATGTGCTGCTGCTGAACGAGGTTTCCGCTTGGACCGAATCTGTTGACGAACGAACTGCCAAGTTTATAGATGTCCGGCCAAATACAGCCCCTGAAACAAATCATTGGACTCGATCGTCTAATCCCGAGTACTCTGACTTTTGCGCAAGTTTCGAGGAACGAAACCGAGCGAGGCCAGATCTTTACAGTGCCTTTCTCTTTACGTACGTAGTCCCGCGGCGCGCGCTAGAGGAGTGCGCTGAGCAGGTCCTGGACTACCCGGGTTACTGTGAATACCGACTGCCGACCCTCCTAAGACACTGCGGCTATACTCTCCAAAATCTGCCCAGGCCGGAGAATTGGTACCGGTTCACCAACGTAAATGGTCGCAGCATTTCGCGGAACTTAATTCGTATCGAGATGTCGAACCCAGAAGGTTACCGCCTATTCCATCCAGTATATGAGCCATATCGGAACTGCGGGCTGCGATTGTCGGCCTATGATTGGGTTGCCGAGGGAAGCCGCTTCCGCACTATTTCACGGTCGCTCAAGGAATTCGTCAAGCGCTGTCTTCCCGCTCCTAGCTCGCGCTAAATAGTAGACTTTCGTGCTGACATTCCTCGGAACGAAATAAGTTGTCGACGGAGTCAACATGAAGCCACCGGTCCTTATTATTAGCAATGCCCAGACTCCTTATCGATTACACCTGCACTACCGAATCGCCATGGAGCTTCCCGAAATAGAACTCTGGAGCGCCTTCACCCATGAGGTCGGTAATGCTCCCTGGCAAATCAAGGCGCCCGCCGAGATTAGACCGATTTCTTTTGGAAAAGACGAAAGAAGCGAAAGGCAATCGCACTGGCTCAATCAGGGGAAGGAATGGAAAAAGGCGGGAAAGATCCTTCGATGGATCAGGGAACGCCGTGTTCAGGTGGTCGTGATGATGGGATACAACGACATGGGTCGCTTGAGAATCATTCAATACTGCCACCGAAACCGTATTCCGTGCATGCTTTTCGGAGATAGTAATATCCTGGGAGAACGCCCTGCCGGATGGAAGCTAACACTGAAGCGCGTAGTAGTGCGAGCAGTAGTCCGCCGATGCGACGCCATTCTCTATTGTGGGCAACTGGGAGCAGGGTACTTCATGGCGTACGGAGCACGGCGAGCCTCAATGTTTCTCTTCCCCTACGAACCCGATTATGAGATTTTTAAAAACGTACTCACGGAGAGTATCAACAACGTTCGACAACTTTATGGGCTCTCTTCAGCTAGGCGTTATCTGATTTATAGCGGACGCTTGATCTCAGCGAAGCGAGTGGACCTGCTCATTAAGGCATTTGCCAGTCTTGCGGCAGACCGTCCATGGTTGGATCTGATAATCGCCGGCGACGGCCCCCTCCGAGTGGCACTGGAGTCCTCCGTCCCAGAACATATTTCCTCCCGAGTTATTTGGACCGGGTTCATCAACGACTCGCCAACGCTCGCCGCGTTATACAAATGCGCGGATGCACTCGTGCTTCCCAGCGACGTCGAACCCTGGGGCGTCGTGGTTACCGAAGCGGCGACCGGACTGGCTCTCATCTGCTCATCCGCAGTCGGAGCTGCCGCGGAAGTCGTCCGGGACGGCATCAACGGTCGGATTTTTCCTCCTGGTGACGCAATTGCACTTGCTGAGGCGCTGCTTGACGTCACTCATCCAGACCAATTGGATAAGATGAAGGCAGAATCTCCCAAGCTGCTTGCTGCCTGGAGGGAAGGCTCGGATCCTGTGCAAGGTTTGCGAAAGGCGCTACAGTTCGTAGGCGTCCTTCCCGGAGACCGGAACTGATGCGGGCCGCATCCTCGTTGCCGTCATGTCTCAACATCACGGCTCATCTTGACCATTCTTACGGGGGACTCACCACATCTCTGCCGCATTTTTGCGCCGCGCTGGAGTCCACAGGTCGATACCAATCGCCGCTGGGTGCTTTCTGTCTTCCTGACGAGGAAACGATTCCCCCAGGAGCGGACAGTTCTGAATCAATTGTGTTCCCGTCAGGCCGTTTGAGATGGATGACAGATTCACGACTGCGGCGGAGTCTTTCTGGGAGGATAGAGCGAGCTTCCGCAGTTCATATTCACGGACTGTGGCAGGAACACGGCGCCGTTGCCTCGCAACTAGCACAGGTGCTCGGGAAGCCTTACATCTTCTCTGCCCACGGTATGCTGGAGCCTTGGGCGCTACGGTCCAAGCGATGGAAAAAGAAGGTGTACTGGAGTCTCCTCGAGAAACGCAATCTTGAGGGAGCACGATGCCTGCGCGCGCTGACCCGATCGGAAGCAGAGCATTATCGTGATGCAGGGCTGCGACAACCGATAGTGATTATTCCAAATGGAGTAGAAGTACCGGCCGAAATCTGCCCCGAGCCGTTCTACGATAGGTATCCGCAACTTCGAGGCCGGCGCCTTCTGCTCTTTCTTGGTCGGATCCACCCGAAGAAGGGACTCGCGCTTCTCTGCCAATCGTGGGCGTCGATTTGCCGGGATTATCCCGATGCTCAGCTGATCCTGGCCGGCCCGGACTCGGAAGGCACCAAGGTTTTGCTCGAGGCTCAGATTTCCGCCCTCGGTATTGAATCGCGAGTGACTTTCGCCGGCATGCTTCGGGGTAATGAGAAGTGGGCGGCGCTGCGAGCAGCAACCGTGTTCCTCCTTCCCTCATACTCGGAAGGTTTTAGCATTGCGGTGCTAGAGGCCATGGGTGCGGGTATCCCAGTGATCGTGAGTCGCCAGTGTTATTTTCCAGAGGTCGAGACTTCCGGAAGCGGCTGGGTGATTGAAGTGGAAGCGACTTCCTTGTCCAGAGCCCTCCGCGAATGCCTCGCTCTGTCAGCGTCTGAGTTGGCAATGCTGGGCACCAACGGGCGCCGTCTAGTAAAGAGCCGTTTTCAATGGGACGTCGTGGGAAGACAAACCGCCGACGTCATCGACTGGATCTTAGGCGGGTCAGAGCCCTGTTCGACAGAGATCATCCAATAACAACATGCAAGTCGACCTGTCTAAGTTTGACAATTCCCGGTATAAACCGGGGCGTTCGGCTCTTGCTCAAGCCGCCTGGTTTTTTATTGGTCTGCCACTGCTGCGCTGTCCCATCATCCCCTCATCACTGTTTCGCGTCAAACTGTTAAGGGCCTTTGGGGCGTCGATTGGACAAGGCGTTGTTGTCAAGCCTGGCGTCCGAGTGAAATATCCGTGGCATCTGCAAATTGGCAATAACTCTTGGCTGGGCGAAGACTGTTGGATCGACAATTTAGCGCCAGTTCGAATTGGAAATAACGTCTGCGTCTCGCAAGGCGCATATCTCTGCACCGGGAGCCATGACTGGTCGGATCCTTCTTTTGGCCTCATCACAAAGCCAATTACGCTTCAAGATGGTGCCTGGGTTGGTGCAAGAGCGATCATCTGCCCTGGAGTTGAGTTGGAACAAAACGGAATTGCAGCATTGGGCAGCGTTGTGACTAGGTCAATACCCGCTGGCGAAATCCACATGGGAAATCCTGCCAACCACGTGCGTCAACGCGAAGCCTGATCCCGCTGTGCGCCCCTCGCCGGCCAGACCAAGGCTAATTACTGAATCGTTTTGACTGGCGGAAGTAAGGGAGCAGATCGTGACGTTGCCTGCCATTCTATTTGAAGATACCGGGGAGCTTGGTAATCGACTCGTCACTTATGCTCACTTGCTTGCATTGTCACTCCACTACAAAGTGCCCGTCGCCAACCTGTGCTTCTGGAGACATCGGGCGCACCTCCAATGGAGGAGCAGATCCATCATCGAGCAACCGTGGGAGGATGAATGGTACAAAGAGAATGATCTTAGCCCACAGAGGCATTTGAACAACTGTGATATCTGCCGTTTTCCGCTGGGCCGCTGCTTCCAGCGGCGGCTCACCTTCGGTGGTGAACTTATCATACATACGTCGCTTCTCCTTCAGCGAACATTAGGATTCGCGCTGAGATCCCTCCTCAGTTATTCCTTGGTGAGAAAAGGCGTTAGTCTTTTTTACGCCATCGAGAATTGTCGCGTCGACGGTCATTTGTTCTCTATTCTCATTCCTCGACTCTTTGCCAATGAGTCTTTGGTTCAAAGCGACCGCCTGCAACGGTGGTCACCCATCGTTCGGAATCGACTAGCGCTGCGCTCTGTTTACACCGATCTGGCGAAAGAACAACTTGTTAATTGTAAACTCGGTCCGGGGTTCACACGGATCGGCATCCACATTCGACGTGGCGACTATAGAGTCTACCACGATGGTAAATACTATTTTGACGATAACCTTTACTTCAGAGTTGTCAAAACACTCGCAACCCTCTTCGGCAACCAAGTACAGTTCGTGCTCGCATCAAATGAGGCACTAGATGACCTGACTGAGGGTCTTTTCCCTGGAAGCGAGTTTGTCGTCGCTCCGACGGACCCACTTGTCACGCTTGCCGCATTAGGCCAATGCGCGGTCATCATCGGCCCACCAAGCACCTTCTCCGGTTGGGCGAGCTTTGCGTACGAAGTACCTGTGGCATTTATTGAACAGCCGAATGTCCCAGTCCAAACCCTTCTCGCAAAGGGCAACGTCTGGAAACCGCGCTGGTATTGACCGAACGAGGTGATGGCATCGACCGCCCGGTGATGAGAGTGACCTGTCGCCGCTCGCGAAGTGGTGTTCACCGGCGGACGCTTACGATTATCTCGCGCACTCCATGATTGGCACTCGACCCCGAAAGTGCCACCCGCAGGCTTCCTGGTAGATCGCTGTAAGGGCGTATTCGTTCCAGCCATTCACTGTATAGTCGTAAGAGTCGCCAGCCCGGATCCCGACGAAAATAGTGGCAGGTAAGGATCCTGTTCGGAATGTCGCACTCGAAGTGGTTGGAGCGACGCTCGTGAGAGTCATCGCGCTAGTTGAAGTAACCGTTGATATCGTGAACGGTTGGCCCGCGAGATAAGCTGTCGCTCCCCTCCATGTGGTCAAGCTGATTGTCAAGGACCCATCGCCGGAGCCTGTCGAAACAATTGTGCTGCACGCGGTTGCAGAAGTATAAGAACTGTTCAAACTCACCGTGATCTTTGTGACCGCCCCTGCAGAAGCAGTAACCGTATATGTCCCAAGCCCATTTCCACACCCGCGGATAGTTCCGGTGTCGCCCGTTTTATATCCACTTCCCCCTGTTGCCACTGTGCCGGAGTCCGTTTGGAAACCGGCACCTTGAAGGGATAGCACTGACGTTCCATTGACGCTTACGTAGCCCGCTGAGAGCAGAGCCTTGCTTGCGTTCGAAACCGTAACCCAACAATTCCCCAATGGATACAGAAAACGATGAGAACCGCAGGACCAAACATTCGTTTGCACCGCATCCGCAAAGTTTGAAGCGAATCCGTTCGTGTTTTCATTCCACTCCTCGGGGATAAACGTCACTCCGGGGAATGCCACCGACAGTTGTTGCCATATTTGAAAATTCATCGGTGCTCCGCCGGACCACACTGTCGAGTCAACGTAGAAGAAGTCGGCGCCATAGCGAGAAATAGCGTAGGTCGCCTTCGCCGATAGTTCAGAAACCACGTCGTCGATTGCTTGGTAACTTGTCTGTGCGCCCTGCGCTTCGGACTGGCTCCAGGATTGCCCATCAGATAAGCACACCCAGTACGTTGGATCACCTTTCGTGGGAATATTTGGAGAAGGGTAAAGCAAAAAATGGTCGGTGTAATCCGAAAGCTGCGCGCCGATCACATTCCATGTTGAAAACGTGCCAGAACCCACAGCGTATGTAATATTGACGGTCATTGACCCAGTGCCACTAGCGTAGCTCGTAACCGTTCCCTCCATATAGTCGAGAGCGAGCGATGCACTCGCCAATCGGATCGTATTATTCGTCCTCCAGGACATCCCTGTCTGTGTGGTGAGCGTTTGCATCCCTGTTCCAATGGTCAAGGGTGTACTCGAATTGCCAATAAATCCGACGCCGCTTGGTGTCGACGAATAATTACAAGTTGCAGGGAGCGACGTTCCACTTAGAACGTGCTGTGGCCGCAGGGTCAAACCGACGGCATACCCAGCGGCATGAAGAGGAGCCATCAGATCTGCATCAATCGACGCGTCCATCTCCGGAGCCATGTATGGCATTAAGGGCGGATTCCCTGCATATGTCAATCCAGGTTGAGAGAACTGTTCACCCTCATGGTCCCAAATCAATACGCCAAACGGCTGCACTGGCAGAGCGTTCAGCGCAGCTAGTTCACCGGCAACGGCACTCTTCAGGGCGGATTGGAACGTCGGAATATCTAGCGCATTTAATGATGGCGCGTTGAACCATCCTCTCGGATTCGTCGCACTTGCGTGTCCGGTATCAGCAAGGAACCAACGTGCTGTCGGTCTTGCCGGAAGGTGCGCAGCATGCTCGGGAAATACTGCGTGGAGAGCCGCCAACATCTCCGCCTGCATTCTCGATGGACTAGCGCTTACTGCTCCAAAACGGATATACATCTGGAGGGCCTTGCTTGCACCCGGGGCGAGCGTCGAGGAGTTAGTTATGGGCCCGGTATTCTGCGTATTCGTAAACCCGCAGCTTGTCGAACGGTCAGGCTTGAAAGTCCAGTAATCTGAGAAGTTAGTTTCAAAGCAGGTGATACTAACTGCCGGGGTTACAAAATATAGTCCGTAGTAACTTGCTCCGACCGGACCAGTTGTGTAAGGTTTGGGAATTGCCGCCAAGCTAACTGGAAAGACACCCCCGCCATCAACTCCTGTTATGGAGAGGGTGCTGGCGTTATTCGTGAGAGTAGTTATGATCAGTAAAGTATTCTCATCCGGTGAACTATAGTCTCGTCGAATTGTCCATTTATGGATTGAGTCAGGGGAAAAACTGGACTGCGAAAAAGTCGCACCAGATGTATTCTTCGGAGTTCCGTTTCCTGGATTCGAACCGTCCGAAAATGTTATTCCACCGCCAGCAGGAAGGTAGCGCGCTTCGCCATTGGGATCGTTGTACTCTGTTCCCATCCATTGCAGACTCACTACCCCTTGAGCATCACAAGTCATCACGATATTCCCGTTGCTGATGCCGGCGCACTGGCCAAAACAAGCGGAACACGCTAGAACTAATAAAGACAGCCGTTTCATCACCCTTCTAATATACTGGATCGCGCTGCATCGGTTAGAGATGCAAACGCCTCCGACCAGTCGGCACTACGGATCGAGATTGCCCACTCACTGCCGAAAAGCAATGTCAATTACGACTTCCACGTCAACGGGAACCGTGTTACCCGTCGCCGGTGTGAACCCCCCACCTTCAGATCCTCGAGAAAGGCGTTCGCACTCCGCGGTCCCCCGCCCTTCATTTAATCGCCCGTCCTTCCCCACGCCCCCCGCTTCCTGCACACGCACCACCGAACTCCCTGATTGCTCGCTTTCCTCCTCTGCGACCTTTTTTCGATATGTCCAGAAGTGCCAGCATCTGGACGGTCGTCTCCGCATCGACTTTGGCGGTCGGCGAACCAAAGCACCCAGTCGCCTGCATAACCCGGCAAGTTCGGTGAACCATCGTATAACGTTCGGCCCTGGATCCGCGCCGCGAGTGCGCTTGGTGTTTTGTGCTTGCCCGGACGCAGTGGGCGGATAATGGGAGGGTACCGAACGGATTCTCAGCCGAGCGTAATTTCTAATAAGACTTCACCCCTTGGCAGGTCGTGTTTGCCGCGAAGGAGGTCGGCCCGGCTTGCGGTCCCGCACGGCATCAATTGCTTCCCGGTGAATGAGCCAATCCCGGCCAAGGCGAGTCGCGTCAAGTCGTCCGGCCGCAATCATCGCGCATACGCGGCCTGGCGTCACACCGAGTTCGACGGCTGCCGTCGTCGTCGTGAGAAACGGATGGTTTGGTTTGGTGAGTGACATTGTCCTACAACTATTCCCCAAGCTGCGAGAGAAACGCCCCTCGCCTCACGGGTAACGGAGGTGTGGGCAGACAGCCGTATTTCAGATTCCAATAGGCCCAGGAACGCGGATCGAAGACCCCCGGCGGTGCGTTTTCGAGCGTTTCCCGGTACTCGCGCTGCCCGACGAAACCCTCTAGCGCGCGCAGGTCCTCAACGGATCCATAGGTCATCACATGAGCGAGAAAGTGAATCGGGTCGGCGAGGGCTTTCGAGGGTGCCTTGAACCAGACCACACGTTCGGCGACGGCGAGCAATTCGGGCGTTGCCGGCAAACCCTTCATGGCTTCTGTTGATCTCCGCGCGCCGAGAAGGCCCGCAACACCGGCAGTTTGGTAACTTCGACGACTGCAACCGCGGCTCTGAGCCGGTCCCTCACTTCCAGGGGAAGACTCTCTAAATCATCGAAAAAGCTCAGCGCTTTGAGGGTGATGAGAGGATTAAAATTGCGCCCGTAAACAACGCTGCCCGCCGCGAGCGCCGTTGGAAGGTCAATGCCGTGCTCTAAAAGCGCGTTGACGTCGAGGTAGTCTTTCACTTCGGGTTGCACCACGGCCATCTTCGTGCCTGCAATGTCCAGCAAAGAAGCAACACGCACGGCGGGTCCTTGCGCCTGATCGCGTTCCGCTACTTGTCCTAAACCGAGCCCCCCGAAAAATGACAGGAGCACCGGCCCGCCGCGATCCACGCGACAAGTCAGCGTGTTGGGCGCTACCTGAACTCGTTCGGCGTCTCGTAGGTAAGGGACGGCCGATGCCAGGCGTTCCGGATCAAAGGGCTCATTGGAGAAAAAATCGAAGTCGACTGAACTCCGATGCCCCAACCGCAGCGCCAATGCTGTTCCTCCGTAAAGCGTGAAGGACTCAGGCGTTGAGCCCAGTTCCTGCCATAGTCTCACTTGAGGGGGCGGAAGCATCGACAAATCGGGAACAAAAATAGGCATGTCGCTTGTTGAACACCCTAATTATAGCGTATACACTCTAGTTTCTAAACCCGCCTTTTGGGGAACCGTGTGGTGGTCGATCAGATACCGCGCAAGAGTGCGCGGGGTGCCGTTGTCGAATAAACAAGCATTACGGGCGGGGTGGTGGAGCCTCGGCGCTGTGCGCGGCAAAAGCCAGAACAGCGCGGACCTGTTCCCGGGTCACGGCGAACTCTTCCACTAGCTCGTCGACGTTCATGTCCTGAAAGTTTTCGAACACCGTCGCAACCGGCATCCGTGTGCCTTTAAACACCCATGCCCCGCTGCGCTTGCCGGGGATGCTCTCCACAGCAGGACACTGGGACCAATCGAGAGTTGTCATTTTCGTACCCTCTTCTCATCATAGCTCTTGCCACGGTTCGGCGGCCTCGCTCGCCTCGGCCAGAGGCAGATTTCGCCTTTCCTCAGGCGAAACTCGTCGGCAACTTCAACTCCAAACTACCCTTAACGTGCCTTTTAAATACGAGAGAATCCGCTTGACTCCAATGCCGAACGGAGGGATGAATTGTGACGAACCGAAGCAGCAGGCGGTTGAAACCACAGGAGATCACTACCCATGTACGTTTTCAAAATCGATCCAGAAAAACCGCGTCACGGCGTACACCGGCGCTCCGTCGCTATCAGGCTATCAAGCCGACACCGGCCAATAACCGGATGCCCGGTTCACATTGATGAAGACCCTCATGCGCGGATAGCCGCGAGTCATTACAAAATCGGCGTCACTTTAGCCAGCACCTCATCCATGATCGCGGCGGGAACGCTTTCAAGCCTTTTAGCGCCTCGGGCTACGAGATCGATCACGCGGGGCTGATCGCAACGGATAAGGCCGGCAGTTCTGGTTCCTGAGAGCGTCACGGTAAACCCTCTCATCCGGGCGAAATTGCCACCGCTCGTGATGGGAACAATTACCGGGGTCTTGGTCAATTGATTGAACGCGTCCGCCGACACAACAAGGACCGGACGGTGGCCCTTCTGTTCGTGTCCATGGGCGGGATCAAGCCCGACCAGCCAGATATCGCCCCTCTTGATCGTCATTTAGAGGATCTCTCTGCCGACTGGCTTGGTGTTCAGCCACTCACGATCTTCTTTACGGCGAGGAGCTTTGGGATCGCATTGTGCGATCAGTTCCTTCAGGGTATAACGGCGGCGCTTCTGTGGTTCCACTACCAGACAGCCGCTTTCAATCGCGATGCCTACCTTGGCGCCTGGTTCCAAGTGCAGGATATCGAGCAATGCGGGCGGAATGGCCAGCATGACAGAGCCGCCGACCTTGCGAAGATTTGTAACGTGCATGGAGTTATATTTCAGTATAACACATGCTAGCGGCGCGACGTTAAGCGCGATTTAGCCAACCGTTAAAAAGGGAACCTCAAAAACATGAACCGAACTCTACGACAATTACCGATCGCATTCCTGCTCTTGGCGGCCATGCTCTGCACGCCGGTCTGCTCGGCCAGCCTAAGGCAGATTTCGCCTTTCCTCGGGCCAAATTCGTCGGCAACCTCACCTCCAAACTACCCGTAATGTTTCCTTTTTAAATACGACGGAATCCGCTTGACTCCCATCCTGAACGGAGGCATGAATGGACATGAACCGAAGCAGTAGACGATGGAAACAAAAGGAGACAACCATTCATGTACGTTTTCAAAATCGATCCAGAAAACCGCGTCACGGCACACACCGGGACCAAACCAATTCACGCTCCAGAGGGCGAACATTGTTTCGCCGATCCGAAGGAGCTCGCGCGCCTGATCAACAAGTGGCCGGCAACGCGACTTGTCGAGATCTGGAACAAACTGCCTCATACCAAGAAGGTGTTGAGATTTACCGATCGCAAAACCGCTCGCGAGAGAATCTGGAGCGCCATTCAAAGCCTTCAACCCTCATCACTCGAACAAAAGAGTAAGCCCCGCCACGCCAAAGCAAAGGCGAAAAGCAATCCGTTCGGTACGCGCGAAGGCACGAAGGCAGAACGGATGATCGCTTTGCTTAGCCGGCCGTCAGGCGCGACTCTCGCGGAGATCATGGCGGAAACGGGCTGGCAGGCGCATAGTGTGCGTGGTTTTATCAGCGGTCAGCTATCGAGGCGCTTGGGGCTCAGAATCAAGTCATTCAAAAACGGTGGAGAACGAACCTATCGAATCGTGAAGGGAGAAACCGCATGAACATATTGCGCTTTGAAATGAATAAGCCCACGGAAGTGGCCTTGCAGTCTCCCGAAGGCGTGTGCGTCGATGGACGCTACGGACCTCGCATGATGTTTACCTTGGCGGACGGTCGCGTCATGTACGTTCCGCCGATCGTCGCGAATAAAATCCACGCGGCGGGTATCATTCCCGGCGAGAGCTTTCAGTTGTGTAAGGCATCGGTGAAGACGGGTCAGCGGCGCTCAGTGGAATGGCATCTCGATCGAATTAGCCCCGATGAGAATCCGCCGCAGGCCGCTGACGCGCTGCCCGGCCCCGCCGAGACTCCGATCGAACATGACTTGCGATTGTCGGTTGAAATGGCGAATGCAAAAAGGGCTGGACTGGAGCCCGAACCGCAGAGCATTGCCGAAGAGACGCCATCGTTTGCACCTCCGGGCAACGGGCACGGCAACAACGGTAACGGCAGCGGTCTGAAGCTTGTGCCGAACGGGTCATCGGTATCGGTGACTTAATTCTGACCGAGGTCCTGCAAGGTTTCGCTGATGAACGTGACTTCAACAAAGCCCGGAAAATGCTGACTTCATTGATGGTGATAGAGTTGGGCGGGCAGGAGATCGCAATTCAGGCGGCGAAGAATTTCCGGGCGTTGCGCGTCCTCGGCGTGACCGTCCGAAAGACCATAGACACGGTGATTGCCACCCGGTGCATCGAGAGCGGGTATGACTTGCTGCATAACGACCGGGATTTTGATCCGTTCATCGCACGCCTCCAGGTTCTGTCATAAGGCATGGTCCATTCGTTGCGGACCACCAAACCCAATACCAAAGCCTGACGCACCGTAACCTCCGACAACAGAAACTCTTGGAGTTGGAAATTGATAGAACTGTCGAGTCGAGGACTAAATGAAGAGATCTACAGAGACCTTGAACGTCGATGCGAGTTTTTTGGCCTGCTCCTTGCTAATCGCACGCTTCCCGCTCACAACCTCTGAAACCCGGCCCCGCGTGCCAAACACTGGCAGGAGGTCCTTGGCTGTTCTTCCGCTCGTCTCCATCAGGTACACCAGCATTTCGTTGGGCGCAACCGGAGGCAGAGGGTGATGACGATCATCGTAGGCCTGCACCAAGATCGCTATGGTCTCTAGTAGTGCAGACTCCTCCGGGGACAAGCAGTCCTCGCCTTTGTCGATCAATTGTTCTACGGCGGCAACCATATGATCGTACTCTTCCTCGGTCTCGATGGCTTTGACGACAATGCGATTCGCGAGCCGGGCGTATTTCTTGGGATCGACTGTCAGAGTAGTGCTCATGATTTCCACGCTTCTTTCTCGTATTCCTTGTGCGTCAGGATGCGGCGGATGAACAGCACCCTCCGCATGAAGTTCAATTCCGCAATGAGCCGGTACTTGTTGCCTCCGATGTCGAAGACGACATGCGGAGCCACAAAATCGACTGTATTGAACGATTGTTTCACTTCCGTGAAATTGGACCACGTCGCGCGTTTGGCGACTCGATACCAGTAGTCCAGTGACGTGCGAGCATGCGGATGCTTTTCGCAAAAGATCCTAATCGCCTTGTGGCTGACAACGTGCATTTAGGGCCAACGTCATGGTCCCATAATGGGACCGCTTTGTCAAACAACGCGGAGGACGGGCGTTTGGATGACCGCCAGGTGGTGCGGAGACGCGGTTGGAAACCGCATTTTCCGGGGAGCCAGTTCTCATTTCTCGGCCAAATCAGGAAGATCCCGTTTTACGCTCCGTGCATTTTACTGCTCTCACGGTGTACGTCTGAGGCGGACCCGACAAACCCGACAATTCCCCTCGCTTAATGGACGAGACTCAGCAGCGTCCCGTATACGTAACATACGCATAGCAGTGAGCCGCCGGAACTCGCTCGCGGGCGATCCCGTCCTCCGCCTCCTTCAATGCATTAAAGTCTGGATTGAGAGTAGGAAGTCGACATCGACGATTGTCCAAATACAAGGCGGCTAAGTTATTGATTAAAAAAACAAGAAACAACACTTGAAGCGGACACCCTGCGCGAGCGCCTATCATCTGATACCACCTGGGGATTCCGGAATCTATATTCCCCACTCACCGTCGAAACGCGATCTCAATCACAACTTCCACGTCGACGGGAACCAGATTACGGGTAGCTGGCGTGAATTCCCATGTTTTAAGATCTTCGAGAAAGGCGTCCCCACTTCCCGGTCCCCCGCCCTTCAGAATCGTGAGCTCATTCAATCGCCCGTCCTTCCCTACGAACCCCGCGATCTGCACCCGCATCACTGAATTCCCGGATTGCTCGCTTCCTTGCTCTGTGACCTTCTTCCGATACGGCAGAGGGGCCCGCATCTGAACTGTTGACTCCAGGTCCACCTGGCGGTCAGCGAACCAGAGAACCCAGTCGCCCGCATAACCCGGCAAATTCGGCGCGGGCAGAACCATCGTGTAAACGTTCCGGCCCTGGAACCGCGCCTCGAGCACGCTTGGAATTCTGCGGTTCCCGGGGCGCAGGGGAGCGGATAACGTGGAAGGTATCGATCCGGTGGCTACTTGCCGATACAAAACTGTCTTTTTCGGAATCGACGGAGCGGCGGGTTCCGCACTACCCGAGCGCGCCTTGGCCCCGCCCTCGACGACCAGATTTGGGATGCCTGAAGCGCTTATCGGTAAATTTCCAGTAGACGCTTTGCCCGCCTTTGGCGCGGTCGAGAAGCGACCCGGTAGCGTTCCCTCAGGGATCGCGGGCAGAGGCAGATCCGATGGATGCAGGCCGACTATCGCCATATTGACGTTGCCCGTGTTAGACAGTTCGGGCGCAGGAGCGGTGATGATCCCAGCCTTCGCCGCATTGTCTCCCGTACCGGTGTTGGATCGGGACATGTTCGGCGGCACGTATCGTTTTGGTGGAATCTTACTCGAGCTAAAAGTGGTCGAGGAAACGCCCGGCAGCGAACCGCCGAGAACAGACGCCTCCGGCGGAGCGTCGACGATGGTCGGGGTTTGCAACGCAATTTGGGGGCGCGCCTGTTGCGGTGTGGGCTGAAACCGTCGAGGAGGTTGTTTGACTGCGGCCAAGGTCTCCTCGACCTTGACAGGCTCGGCTGTGATCTTCGGACTTTCTACCGGCGGTCTCGGCGCTTCCGCCGTCTTTGGCTCCGGAGGCGCGGGTGCAGCGGGCTTGACGGCGACCAAATTAGGAGCTTTGATCTCCTCCTCGATTTTCTTCTGAGGCGTCGGTTGCCAGATAAACTGCTTCGACTTCGTCGCCTCTTTCGATGTCACGATCACAATTTGGGGAGAGACAACCTTACCTTGGGGATTCTTGGCAGTCCCGATTTTCTTAGTGGCCGGTAGATTGGGAACGGTTTCCCGGAAATTGTACCAGACGATTTTCTTTTCGTTCGGTTTGATCTCAGTCTCGTAGAGCGGACGATTTGTGCTCCTTGGCGGGCGCCCGGAAGTGACCCCAAAGAGCAGTGAAACAAGCGCGGCATGGACGGTCAACGAAGTCAGGAACGACGTCGGCTTGAGCGGATATCGTGAAGGCCGCGGTCGCGTTCGTCTGATGCGGATTTTCATGCGGACATTCGGAAGTCGGCCATCTCCTCAGTATACAATCCGGCAGGCGAATTCGGCCTATTTTCAACGCAGGACTCGCGCTTCCACTCGTTTGGCCCAATTGACATAATGTCAAGAAAATGGCGATGATGAGAGCAGTTTGCAAGACTTGGTTCAGCTGATCTGTGGGGAGGAACCTCGACGCTCGTGGTACGCGGTACGTGTGAAGGCCAACTGTGAGCAAGTGGCTGCCGCCGCAATCAAAAACCGAGGATTTGAAGAATTTCTTCCGGCGTATCAAACCAGACGACGGTGGTCGGATCGGGTTCGCGAGGTGAATGCGCCGCTGTTCCCTGGCTATGTATTTGCCAGGCTCGATCCCAACAACCGGCTTCCCATCCTCACAATTCCCAGCGTAGTCGAAATTGTTAGCGTCGCGAAAAAGCCTATCCCAATCCCGGAAGTCGAGATCGACGCCGTACAGCTGGTGCTGCAAACCGGCGCGCACTGCGGACCATGGCCCCTCCTCAAGGCCGGACAAATGGTCCGGATCGAGCGCGGCCCACTCGCTGGGCTCGAAGGTGTTCTGTTGCAGATTAAGAACCGATACCGTTTAGTAATTTCCGTGTCGATCCTTCAGCGGGGAGTAGCCGTCGAGGTGGATCTCGATTCGATTCGACCGATCCAGCCTCCAAAACGTCGAGCCGGCTAAAGGTCCTTTGGTGTTGAACCCCGAAACAGCCAAACGTCAGCTGCCCAATTGTTGACCGTGATCTTTTGTAAACGACGAATTAAACGAACAAGAACAACAAGACGATCAACACGAAGACGACAGCTTTCCTGACATGGCAGTGACCGTCGATGAGACAGCGATCCTTTACCTTGCTGGTGCTTCGCGACACGAGGACCCAACAGCAGTCTAGCGGTGGACCCCAATCAGAAGTCTCGGGTCCGATAATATCCATGCTGTTCTCGTAATCCTGATAGCGCTCGATCAGGTTAGCGATCAATCAGTGCCTCCATGACATCCGGAACGCCGTGCTTCTTTATCCAGATACCGTAGGCCGTTTCGAACAGATCGGCAGCTTGGCCGAGCAAGTTCGGATCTAGGCTTGGCAGTCGGAACTTCGGCTGCAAGTGCCATCGATGAAGAGGCTCTTGGCAGGCTTCCAGATAAAACTCGCGTAGTGCTGGCCAGTGACCATGGGCGATGATGCTTTCAGGCTGATAGTGGAGAACGTATTCATCTTTTGACCCGGCAGCTTCCGAGAGCTTTCTCAGGTCCTCAAAGTTTTTCAAGCGAACTTCTAGGAGCAAATCGCTGACTTCTTCATCGCAATCGGAATCGATAAACCTTCGAAGATCCGCGGAATCCGCAATTCGGCCCTCTTCAAGCAATCTGCGCAGTTGTAACTTGTACAGTTTCAGCTGACCCATCCCGTACCTCTGGAATTCAAGAAAGGCGGCTGGTTCGGTCTGTTGGGCTAAGAAGCGCATGTAAAAAACAGACTCCCGCATCATGCGCAGGACGACTGCTCCAAGATCCTCGGCCCAAAGATGATAGTCGAGCACGAACGTTTGCAGGAACCTGAAGACTCTGGCCAAGAGACCGCCCAGCACCTCACTGATGATGGGTTCGTAGAGATCCGTCTCAGCCTCGGCCCGCTGCTGTTCGAGTAGGGGAACAGCCGCATCTAGGAATGCCCGTCCGCACCGACGTGATCCTTCGATAAAGCTGCGTAGGTCACTCATACAAGCAGGGAGCGAGAGATCGATTGGTGTTCCAGAAGGAACGACACCACGAGAGGGCAGAGGGATCACCTTCAGCCCGTTTCATCAGAATTTGGTTGTGTACGCTCCGCGCGAATGTCTCCGCCCGGTTGAGGCCACGAAAGTGCGTCTTCTGCGGCGAATCGATTGCGGCGGACGAGCACCCTCATCATCTGGAGATCTGCGGCTTGATGACGCTCTCCGTTGAGCTGCACCCACATTCACAATGCCAGTAAGGTGTTACTCTTCCGGCGAATGTCGCGAGATCCTGTCTCGCAGGAACGGATATCGGCCCGTAGCGTCAACCGTTTGAAGGTTTTTGCAGCATGGAACGGCCACAGAAGAATCGCCAAATAGGCCCGGACAGTGTAGACTCTTCGCTGGTACGCTAGTTGATGGGGAACCGATGACGATCACACTAAATCTTCCGCCGGAAACGGAGCAAACCCTTCTTGCTCAGGCGAAAGCTCGCGGCATTTCGCTCGACGTGTTCTTGCAGACCATCATTACGAATCAGGCCGCTGCTGCCGAGGCAATGAAGCCCATACAGGACCTCCCGCGCGAAGGTGAAGAACTGGACCGTTCCATCGACGAGCTGTTCGACACTGTCCCGGTTCCGCCCGGAGTGGGCCAAGGCGCGATGCGCCGAGAGAACTGGTATCGATGATCGCAGTCGATACCAACGTTTTAGTTGGTGCCATTCAAACTTTTGACCCAACCCTTCGCGCGACCGCGCGCCGCGCGGTGAAGTCTCTCTACCGAGCCGGGGAGGAGTTGCTCTGCTTCCCGCAGAACCTCGTCGAGTTTTGGAACGCTTCGACCCGACCGGCAACCGGGAACGGCTTAGGCTTTTCCCCGGAGCAGGCAGCGAGATATTTGGACCGCTTCCAGACGATTCTACGAATTCTTCCCGAGACGCCAGAAATTTTCCCAACGTGGCGAAAGCTGGTGCTTCAGCATCGGGTTTCCGGGATCAAGGTTCACGATGCTCGAATCGTTGCCGCGATGAGCGTTCACCAGGTACCGAAGATCCTGACGTTCGACCTCGACGATTTTAAGCGCTACGAAAACATCACGGTCGTTCACCCGAATTCATTTTGAATCTGGCCGGGGATTGCCCTAGCGGCTGCGCACGTATTTAGAAGAGGTAACCATGACGCAGACAAAATATGCTTTGAAAATTCTTCGGAAAGTGACCGGCAACAACGAGGCCGTGAAGGCCGGAATTGCCCAGGCGAAGCTGAACTTCGAAGTCGCGCAGATGATCTACGACGCCAGGACCAAGGCAGGCCTTTCGCAGAGCAAGCTTGCAGAGCTTACTGGGTCGAAGCAGCCTGTGATTGCGCGTCTCGAAGACGCTGATTATGCGGGCCACTCGCTGACGATGCTGCAACGGATCGCGGCAGCCCTTGAGCAGCGATTGGAGCTCCGGTTCGTTCCGCAAAGAAAGCCCGCGAAGGGCAGACAACGCCTGTCGATCCAGCCCCGCCGCAAGCTCCAGCCTGCGTAGGAGTGATCGCCATGAATGATCCGATGAATCCATCCAGCCGGTGTAGACTCTTCGCTGGGACGCTAGTTTGATGGGACAACGATGACGATCACACTAAATCTTTCGCCAGAAACAGAGCAGACCCTTCTTGCTCAGGCGAAGGCTCGCGGCGTCTCGCTCGACGTGTTCCTGCAAACCATCATCATCGGAGCAGATCATCAAGTCGCATCTGATTCCGGAGTTCGGGAGGAGTCTGCTTCATTCAATCGGTCGGGAAGACCTGCAAGACTTTCTCGATCAAAAAGCCGAGGAGCTGTCTGGCAGCGTAGTTGCGCATCTGCGTTGGTTTTTGAACGCAGTGTTCAAGCTCGCGATGTCCGATGGCGTCATGCTCAACAATCCCGCAGCGGAGTTGAGAATTCCAAGAAAGTGTCAGCCAGGCCGGGCGATGCGGTCCCTGACAGAAGAGGAGGTAAACATTTACCTGGAGGCACTCGACCTCCGGGAGAAGCTCATTGCTCGCTTTGCAATTTTCGAGGGGATGCGTCCCGGCGAGATTTTGGCCCTTCGGTGGAAGTCCCTGGAAGGGTCTGCGATCTGCGTCGAGGAGCGGGTGTACAAGCGAAAGCTGAACACGCCAAAGAACGGCAAGAAGCGCGAGGGTGCAATCTCAGACGGAACACTCACACTGTTAACCGAGTGGGCCGATTTGAGCGAGGACCCGACCGCGGATGGCTTCGTCTTCCCATCGGAGAGGATTACAACTCCCCTCTCCCTGGACAACCTCTGGCGACGTTCCATGCAGCCAAAGCTGGAGAAGTCCGGCCTGGGCTGGGCATCCTTTCAGGTGCTGCGAAAAACGAACGCCAGTCTCTCGAAAAAGGCAGGAGTCGATCCGAAGGTTTCATCCGACCAGAGGGGCCACGGCATCGGCGTCAGCTTGGAAGTGTACACGAGCTCCGACAAGGCGTCATTCGACGTACCGGGCGCGGTATCTATGAGGTGTCCGACTCCAAGCCAACCGAACATCACAGTCTCGCGGTCGTGGCGAAAGAGATTCCGAAGGGGGTGGTCTGCCTGCTGTCCGCGCTTCGTTTTCATGAGCTGACAACCCAGCAACCCTCCCAGGTCTGGATCGGCATCCATGTACGCAGCCGCGCCCCCCGCAAGTCCTCCACCTCCCTTCGTGTCGTCCGCTATTCGGAGAAAACGTTCAAGGCCGGTGTCGAGGTTCGCCGACTGGAGGGCGTCGAGGTGCGCATCTTCACGGCGGCAAAGACGGTGGCCGATTGTTTCAAGTACCGGAGCAAGATCGGGCTGGATGTAGCAATTGAGGCGCTGAAGGATACGCTCAAACGCCGGAAGGCGACGGTGGATGAAATCGAACGCTATGCCAAGATTTGCCGGGTGTCGCGGATCATCCGTCCCTACCTTGAGGCTCTCGCGTGAGCGCCTAAGGCGTGCGGATGCGGTCGGCGAGGGCGGGGCTGATTGCGCGAAAGTGCTTGAGGTTCCACGTGTAGATGGCCTCGGCTTTCACTTTTGCGGCGCAGCGCAACAAGAGTGCATCGTAAATCCGGCCGCTGGTGAAGTGGAGGGCGGCGGCTTGCTCGATGGTCGTGTAGTATTCTTCTTCGGTCAGCGTTACGACGGTCAGGCGATCTCGCACTTCCTGAACGAACAGGAGAGCCTGGTCGGGCGGGATCACGTCCTTGACGGGAAGAGCGGTCATCGTGGCGTAGACCTCTGCCAGCGTGTGCATCGCGCAGGAAGCGGTGCGCTTATTGGCGGCACTTAGAAGTTTGAGACTCGGCTCATGATGCGGATGGCCGCGCCAGAACGCACCGATCAGAACGGATGTGTCGAAGAATTCCTTCATCCCATCAACTCGCGCAACCGCTTTTCCCGTTCGCCCTCAATCAGGGCTGGAATGGAAGCGTGAGTGGCCTCGCCTTGGTAGACCCAAACGCCCTGCTCTTTCTTGAGGAGGGCCTTGGGCCGAACGGGTCGGAGGGTGATTTCCTCGCCTTCGCTGTCGAGCTGCAGCGAATCGCCTGGGCCGAGGTGAAGTTCCTTGCGGAGGGTCTTCGGAATGAGAACGCGTCCGGCGCGGTCGAGGGTAAGCTTCGTTGTCATAGTGGAACAATAATATGGGAAAACCCACTTGTCAAACCCATTTTAACGTCATTCAAAGGTCTTAGGGGAACCGGCGACAGAACGGCTCACAAACCGAGATCGGAGGGAGCGCGCAAGTCTTCTTCGAGCTCAGTCTCGCCATAACGAATCGGGGGAACTTCGTGCGTCGCCGCAAACTCGGTGAAAGCGGCGAGCGGCTTGCCGCAAAGCTCAGCGGTCCGGCCCAAGGAAATTCTTTCTTTGCGAAATCCAAAGCGAGAAGGCGAGGCGCGATGGGCTCGTGCGTTCACCTGCGCCTTGAAGTCGGCTGCTGCCTGCTGACGTCTTTTGCTGCTTCACCATTCGCGCGCTGCAAAAGCGCGCCACGAAGTGCCTAAGCAAAGCTTAGGGGATGGTGTCTCATTCCTTCCAAAAATCTTCCCCTGAAGATTTTTCCTTCCTTCCGATCTTCTCTCGGCCTTCTGGCCGCTACTTCCGCGCCTTGTTCCTTCACTGAGACTGATTCTCCATCGCTTGTTTCTGCCAATGCTCCTGTTACAAAACCTCGGTACTTAATCCGAACTACCTAGGAAACGCAACAGCCCGGACTTGGGAGGCGAACCAGAACGCTGGCGGACGATGGATGAAATGAGACGCCGCTACAGCCAGCCGTAAGCGCGGGCGACGAGGAAGGCCAGTTCGAGCAGGTAGATCACGTAGAGAGTGGACGCGGCGGGGAATCGCTGGAACGCGAATGCGGGCAGCGAGAGCCACTCCTTAAGGGTCGGCCAAGGCAGTTTCTCTTCGCCGACGCGCGAGTCCACGGCTTCGATCTCGATGATGGCCTTGTCGATGAGATTGTCGAACTTGGCGCGGAGCGTCGAACCGGGCGCGGTGAAGGCGTGGAGCGTGACGAAGAGGCGGCGAAGAGTTTGCAGGAAGAACATCTCGGCGATGTCGAAGAGCTCCGTCTCGGCGTAGAAGTCGATCATCGGGTCTGTGGCCTTTCCGTCGTTTTCTGCGTTGGTAGTTTTCATACTTTGACCGGTGAAAACCCAACGCAGAAAACAGGAAAGGGGAGACTGGCCGCGCAAGGAGCGGGAACCGGGCGAACAGCCAGCGGCCATGACAGGGGCCGTGTCCTGGCATGTGCCGGTGCCGCCCGGTCGATCCGCCGGCGCGCGACGAGACGGAGCGGAGATCATGGCTGGATTGCAGGATCTCTTGGATGCGAAGGCGGGTGTCGGCCTGTCGTTCTCGGTTGTGGACCATCTCCGTTGGGACTTGTCCCAGATTCTGGAGATGGCGGTTGCCGAAGGTTATATTCCTCGGAACGCTGATGAAGGAACTGGGTGTGGATGGAAAACTGGTGGCCGATCAGCTCGGGCACAGTTTGGATGTCTCACAAAACGTGTATACCAGCACGTCTGTCGAAAGCAGGCTGGCCGGGCTCAATCAGTTGGAGAAATCGCTCGCGGTGAACTGAATCGAGCAAGGATCGAGCACGGGGCTGGGCTGGGATTTGTAAGTCTTTGAAAAGTTGGAGCGGGAGACCGGGGTCGAACCGGCGACGTCCAGCTTGGGAAAATGGACCATATTTTGTTATCAGTGACATAACTGCGCACGGCGTTGATTCAGGGTATCAAAAACGCCAACAAAACAGGGGTCCGTTTCGGCTGGTGTGCTAATGGA
>Ga0182024_10001388_pt1 | contig 62596 bp, 105 predicted proteins | sample P32metaG_FD_120480 | JGI IMG/M metagenome (GOLD analysis project Ga0182024, IMG submission 120480) | Permafrost microbial communities from Stordalen Mire, Sweden - P3-2 metaG (Illumina Assembly) | ecosystem: Environmental > Terrestrial > Soil > Wetlands > Permafrost | place: Sweden: Stordalen...
CGGCAGAGAGCGCGGCATGGAGCGCGGCAGAGAGCGCGGCATGGAGCGCGGCATGGAGCGCGGCAAGGAGCGCGGCAGAGAGCGCGGCATGGAGCGCGGCAGAGAGCGCGGCGAATAAAAAGCTGGTTGATACTCAAGTGGAGCTGCAACTGTCAGCGGTTGCTTTGATCGAGCGTATGATCGAAGCAACATGACCCGAGTTTCAAAAGCCGAGATCGAGCGCGCACAAAACTGGCGCTCTAAATCCGGCCTCACCATGACCGAGCTGTCGGACCTGACCGGCTATAGCCCATCGGCGATCTGCAAGTTCGAGTCGGGTGTGTTCCCGCAGTCGCAGACAACGGCTGAGCACGGTGTGCCGGTCACGGCCTGGCGCCGCTACAAGATGATCTGCATGGCCGTCGACATGCTGACGCGCGCCAACAAATCGATCGAGGATTGGAACTGGTGATGATTAAATCGTCCGAAGCTTATGCGCTGTTACGTAATTGGGATGATTGCTCACTTGCTGTGCGGCTTGAGTGCCACGAAGCAAAACTGCGAACTTGCCATACAGCCGGCGAGACAGCACAAATAAATATTATTGCTGAAGCCGTTGCTGACGTGTGTGTCGCCGTCAAAATGTTGCTAGGGGAGCAGGCAGAATGATCCGCGATCTCCTATCCCTCATTGCCCTAATTAGTTTCATCGCCGTGCTTTGGCTATGGGCCGACATTTTGGGAGTGGGGTTGTGAAAAGACATCACAGATGGTCGCCAACCAAGAATGTAAAATCCATTGTGTTTGAACGACGGTGCTTCAACTGCAATTGTCGCCATCGAACACTAAAATACACTTACGCCCAAATAAAGTCAGGTCAATTGCCTCCTAACTATTACAAACGAGTGGGCGACGAATGTTGGACGCGACTTTTCAAGGTCCCAACTTGCGAGGGCATGACATTATGATCTGGAACTGGTTGATATCCCACGTCGCCTGCGGCTTGGCCGCGGCTATTTTTGCGTGCGTCGTTCTGCGATGTCAGATTGTTAGGCCGCTTTGAGTGACCAAGCCTCTAAAAACGAAGCGGCTGAAAAACGCCGAGCGCATTTTCGACGCGCTTTGCGCCGCTCCATACGGATTAAAGATGCCCGAGCTGATCGACAAGGTATATGGTGATCGGCCGGATGGCGGGCCGGAGTGGGCCGTGACGTGCATCCAAGTGACGGTAATGAATTTCAACAGGCGTGCGAAGAAGAACGGGCGCCGATTACGAATTTACAATAGCAGCCGGCGGGGCAGCACCGGGTATCGTTATCAGATTTGGATTGTTTGATATGCGCCCGGTCATAATTGACTTCGAAAGCTATTACAACGACGACTTCACGCTCAGCAAAATGAGCACTGAGTCGTACATTCGGGATAAGCGCTTCGAAGCTCATGGGGCCGCCATCAAATGGAGCCCCGACACCGACGCACGCTGGTACGATGAGCGCCAGCTTCGCTATGTGCTCAAGCAGGAAGATTGGAGCGATACGTTCCTGATCGCTTGGCACGCTCAGTTTGATGGCTTAATCCTCACCCACCGTTACGATGTGCATCCAAAGATGTGGGGCTGTCCCATGTCAATGGCGCGGATGATTCACGGTTCGTCGCAATCCGTCAGCCTCGATAATATCCGCAAGCTTTACGGGATGCCGCAAAAGTCGACGCCATACAATCTGTTCAAAGGCAAGCATTGGAACGAGATGTCGGAGGACGTGCAGCGCCAGGTCGCTGACGGCTGCGTTGATGAAGTCGAGTCGATCTTTCAACTGTTCAAGCGTTTTGCGCAAGGATTCCCCGCCGAGGAATTCGAGGTGATCGACTCAGTGATCCGCATGTTCGTCGATCCGGTGCTCGGCGCTGACATGGAGATGTTGGCAAAACTTTGGACCGACGAGCGCGAGGCCAAGATCAAACGCATGGCGGCGCTGGGACTTCAAGATGATGCGTCGCTGCAGTCGGCGGCAAAGTTTACCGAGCTGCTTGAGATCGAAGGCATTGACGTTGAAACCAAACCGGGAAAGAAGGGGCCAATCCCATGTTTTGCCAAGAACGACGCATTCATGCAGGACTTGTTGGAGCATCCCAATGAGCGGATTCGAACGCTGGCGGAAGCGAGAATTGGAGCGAAGTCGACGCTGCTCCAAACGAGAGCCGAGACGTTGGGCTTCATGGGACGTAGGGGACCTCTGTGCGTCTATCTGCGCCACTGCGGAGCTGGTACGCTACGACCTTCGGGCGGTGACGGAGCAAACTGGCTCAACTTCAAACGTGGTTCACCTATCCGACGCGCAGTTTTGGCGCCTGATGGCTGCCTGCTCGCGCCCGTAGACTCGTCGCAGATCGAGTTTCGGGTTGGTGCATATCTCGCCGGTCAGGATGACGTGATCGAGCAGTTGCGCCGCGGCGAGGATCCCTACGTTGACATCGCTTCCGAGTTTTATGGCGAGAAGGTTTACAAACCCGACAAGAATGATCCGCGCCGGCTGGAGATGGAGCAAAAGCGCGGGGCAGGCAAGCAAGCGAAATTGATGTGTCAGTACGGCGCTGCGGGTGGGCAATTCAAGAAAACTGCGCGAGCCGGGCTCTATGGTCCGCCGATCGATATGTCGATCGAGGATGCCAATCGATTCGTAAAGCTCTACCGCGATTCGAGCCCGGCGATGTGCGCCAAGAACACTGGATATTGGGCAGCGTGTGAGCGGCTATTGGCACGGCTTGCCGGCGGGCCGCCGATGGAGTTTGGGCCATTGACGGTGAAGGATCATAAAATCTTCTTGCCGAGTGGCCAGTATATGGTCTATGACTCTCTCGAATATCATCGGCCTGACGAAGATGAAGAATGCCGGGATTTCGAGCGCGACGGTTACTGGCGCGTAAAGGTGAAGTCGGGTTGGAAAAAGATGTGGGGTGCCAAGCTGACACAGAACATATGCGAGGCAGTGTCGCGCGTGATTGTTACGCAAGCCATGATACGGATCAAACGGCAATACGGGTTTCGTACCTTGAACCATCCTTATGACGAGTTGTTGCTGCTGATCCCTGATGACTCCAAGGCGGAAGAAAATTTGGAGTTGTGCAAAATAGAGATGAAACGCACACCGACCTGGTTGCCGGGTTTGCCGCTTGATTGCGAAGCGGTGTTGGGAAAGAGGTATAGCAAATGAACAACGTTTTCGATTCTCGCACTCTCGTTGAAATTCGCAATCCCGAACCAACCACGCATCCTGATGCCCGGATGGGATTGACCTTGAAGGACATCAAGAAAGATTTTCCGGTGTCGGAACGGCGGGAGCCGCTGCCTTTGAAATCGAGTAAAGTCTAATGAATCTAATTTGCAAAATCATGGGTCACAAAGAATTGCCGACGGAAACGACTCAAGCATCTTCAAGCGGCGCGAGTACACAAGTCGTAGTTTGCTCGCGATGCAAGTGCGTGGTTCGAGTAATTATGCAAAATTCAGGACCCAACCCTTGGGGCCAGATGTGGTCCAAACCCTTCGATTATCCGGAGCGCTTATGAACACTCTAGCCCCCGCCCACATCCTCCCCGACAAGTGCCCACAATGCGGCGAAGTCGTGCGCAACGATATGTCGGTCGTGACCGATCCCAAGACCCGCCTGCGCACCTCGGGCCACGTCCAGTTCGCTTGCAACTACGAAGTCGAGATTCCCGCCGAGGGGCGGGCAAGCGAGAATTTACCCGCCGCAGGCGTGGTCTTGCGCGCGTGCCGGAAGGGGCAGATATGGCCGACGCGCACATAGCCGCCATTGGCCGCCGGCTGGCGGAAGCTTTGTCCGACGTAGCTTACACACGCAAGGACGAGGACAAGAAGCGCGTAGCTCAGCTTAATATGCAGTTGTGCAACGCCGTAAAACTAGAAACAACCGAGCAGGAGAAACCTAATGGTTGACGAGTCCCCCTTCGCCAATTTCGTACCTTCAACCGAAGCGCCAACGGAGCCATCGAAGAATGCCAGCACGAATAAACCGAAAAAGCGCGGTAAAAATAAAGCCCTCCACGCCGTCGTTTCAAAGATGGCTGAAGTACCTGCACAGCCGCCTGCCGTTGCCAACACCGCGAAGAAACCACGAAAAGTTCGCAAGGCCAAAGAGCCTCGAAAGGCACGCGCCATGAAGGTCGAGCTGACAACGGCGCTGGTCGCAGTTGCCGGGCTTACCGAAGCGGATTGCCAAGTCTTGGAGCACCTGACATCGTTCCTCGCCTCGCACCCCAAGAAATCGCGTAGTCGAGTTATTGGCGCCCTGGCCAAGATATTCGCGTGAACGTTCCGCTACCATCGGACCTGAGCATTCCGCCGTTCCTCGATAGGCGGAAGCTGGTCTATACCTACACGATGTTGTCCGCTTACAAAAATTGCGGACACGCCATGTTTCGGCGTTACATTAAGAAGGATATTCCATACGTCGAGACCCCCGAGATGAAATGGGGCAACGATGTGCACACCGCGTTCGAGCATCGCGTCGGATCCGGCAAACCACTGCCAACGACCATGCAGCAATGGGAGTCGTTTGCTTCTCCGTTCTCGAACCGCGGCGCCATTTGCGAGCAGAAGCTGGGTATTACCAAGGAAGGTCGCCCCACCGGCTATTGGGACAATGATTGCTGGTTTCGCGGCAAGGTCGACTTGGCGATTTTTCACGACGCTAAGGCGTTCATCAACGACTGGAAAACGGGCGGGTCTAAATACGAAGATCCGTTCGAGCTTGAAGTCGGCGCGCTCTTGCTCAAGGCAAAATATCCGGAGCTGACGCTGGTAAAGGGGAGCTACACCTGGCTCAAGGAAAACCGCGTCGGGCAGATGTACGATCTCTCGCGCTTCCGAGACGCCTGGAACGAAATCAATCGCGTCATTGCCAAGATCGAAGCCGATCGTCAGTCAGGCGAGTTCGAAAAGAACCGGAGCGGGCTTTGCGGCTGGTGCGATTGTTTGGATTGCGAACACAACAATAAAAAATCATGAATCCCAAGGAATGTCCTTTTTGTGGAAATCAACAACCTAAAATAAACACTTCCCGATGTGGTAGTACGCGACGCGCAGCAGTTCACTGTTCTGGCTGTGGAGCGACAGGTCCTCGGTGCTATAGCAGGGAATTGGAAAATCCTCTATTTCTATGCGAAGCCATAATTTTATGGAACGATCGTAAATGAAAACCCCCGAGTCCTATACGAGAGACCCCGTTCGAAAATATCTGAAATCGATCGGCGCCTACCGTTTTGCGCCGGTTCAAATGGGTCTGGGCGCCGCGACGCTGGACGATCTCTGCTGCATCGCCGGCCGCTTTGTCGGTATCGAGTACAAGGCGCCGGGCAAGATCCCCACACCAAGGCAGCAATTGACAATGCAGGAAATCAGGCGCGCTGGCGGCGTCGCTGTGTGGGGCGACAACGCGCCAGCGATAATCGAGGAACTAAAAACGAGGCTTGGCTTACCGTGAATGCGGGAACAACGACAACCCGCTGCCAGCGCCGACCAAGCATTCGAGCAGCATAAAAACGAAATAGATCACGTAGATGCAGACGATGGCCCACAGTATGATGTTGATGACCGCCATGACCATGCTGCCGATCCCGCCGAGCTGGGCCGCGACCCAAGGCAGGAACAAGCGCAGGATCGCCACGACGGCGCAGACGATGACCAGCCAAACCAGAATCTGTTCGACCCAGCTCAATGAAAAGCACACGGTACACCTCGCGCGCCCCGTGGCGGGGCTGGTCCGATAACGCCCGAGCGGTTGAGAAGTTCCAATGCAATTTTTTTTCGACCAACCGCGCAATCTCTTAATTTACGAGCGCCCTTCACCGCTGGTCCTGCAGCATATCCCCGAGGCTAGGCAATTGAACGGCGCCTATGTTGCGGTGCCGCGCACTCTCCGAAACAGCCAAGTGCTGCGGTGGCTGAATTACCCGGTCGCGCCGGTCATTACCGATGCGAATTACGACTGGCCGATTGAGCCCGGCAAAACGCCGCTGCCGCACCAGAAAATAATGGCCAACTTTGGTGTGCTTCATCCGCGCATGTTCAATTTGTCCGACATGGGTACCATGAAAACGCTGGCGACCTTGTGGGCCGCTGACTGGTTGATAAAGCAATACCCAAATGGCGCATTTCGCGCTATCATTGTTGCTCCGTTGTCGATCTTGGAAAGGGTATGGGCCAATGCCATCTTCACGAACTTCCTTGGGCATCGTACATTTGAAATCCTCTACGGAAGCGCAGAACAACGTATCAAAGCTTTGTCTCGATCTGCAGACTTTTATATCGTCAACTTCGATGGCGTCGGAGTTGGCGCCCATACGAGAAAGCGCTTTGAACTTGATGGTTTTAGCCGCTGCTTATCGGAACGCGATGACATCAGACTTGCCATTGTTGACGAAGCCAGCGGCTACCGAGACGCCACCACCAAACGACATCGCATCGCGCGGTTGGTCATAGGCAAGCGACCTTACCTCTGGCTTTTGACTGGAACGCCAACCCCGAACGCGCCGACCGACGCCTACGGCTTGGCAAAAATGGTCAACAACGCTTTTGGAAAATCCTTCACGTCGTTTCGCGAAGAAACGATGATGAAGATATCCAATTTCAAATGGGTGCCGCGCACCGGGAGCTACGACATCGCGCGGCGGCTGCTCACCCCTTCGATCCGGTTCGATATCAAACAAGTGTGGGATGGCCCCGAGCTAACAACGCAGCAACGTCAGGTCGAGTTGACTGCTGAGCAGAAAAAATTGTTCGCCGATCTTAAGCGGGACTTGCAAGTCGTTGTCAAAAGCGGGCATCCCATAACGGCCGCTAACGAAGCTGCGGTGCGCACCAAATTCATCCAGATCAGCCTCGGCGGTATTTATGATGCCAGCCACGTTTCGCACCCGGTTGACGCCAAGCCCCGGCTGGACGAACTCAAGGCGGTGTTGGAGCAAGCCCCCGCCAAAACTATCGTTTTTGTGCCCTTGACGAACATTGTGAACATGCTGTATAAAGATTTGAAGAAGCGGTGGAGCTGCGAGATAGTCAATGGAGATACCAGTCAGAAGGATCGCTCGCGGATATTTCAGGCTTTCCAAGAGCTACCCGACCCACGAATTCTTATTGCTGATCCCGGCTGCATGGCCCACGGCCTTGACCTTTACGCGGCTCAGACAGTTATTTGGTTCGGACCCACAGACCGTACTGAGCTATATTTGCAAGCAAATAAACGGGCACACCGGCCGGGACAAAATTATCCAGTTACCGTCGTTCAACTTGTGAGCAACAAATTGGAACAGGAAATTTTCAAACGTTTGGAAACCAACACGACCCTTCAAGGGGTCTTGCTTCAGATGGTCCGGGATAATGTCATTTGAATTGCCGCAACGTTTTGCCGAAAAGATAATTCCAGAACCCAATTCTGGGTGCTGGATTTGGTTAGGAGCGTTGGACGGAAAAGGCTATGGCCGTGCGAAGATAAAGGGGACTCGAATCAACGCGCCAGCCCACCGGATGATATTTGAATTAGCGTTTGGCGAGATCGGAAGTAAACTGGTTCTGGATCATCGTTGTAGGGTTAGATGTTGTTGTAATCCACAGCATTTAGAGCCAATAACGAATAAGGAAAATATTTTAAGAGGCGAATCCCCTTCTGCAATAAATGCTGCAAAACAATTCTGCATTAATGGACATTCTTTACTCGATGCGTACATCGTGGATAGCACGCGAAAATGCAGAACCTGTCAGTTATCGAACATGGCTTCTTACTACAAAAGAAAGAACGCGTGATGCCCCGAACAAAAAAACAACCCGAGATCGCTACGCAGGAAGATGTTCGCCCGCTCATCAGCGAAACCGCCGAGCAATTGATCGTCGAGCACAACAAGCTGGACGAGTTCATCAAAGCCGAGAGCAAGCGCTTCGGAGAATTTTTAAAGCCGCACAAGGATCGTCTCGAAGCGATCGGAAACGATCTTTTGGCGCTGTCCAATCTGCAAAAATGGGATAGCATCAGGACGGATGCCGGTACGGCTTATCGATCGACGTTGCTGAATGTCTCGGTGTCGCCGGAGGGATTGCCCTACCAAACCGACAAGGGCGCCTCGGTAGGCCGCGAAGCCCTTCTGGATTTTGCGCTGGATCACTGGGATGACATCGGCAATGATCTGTTGCTGGTGTCGCCGCAAAAAGATGCCGTCAAAAAATTCATGGAAGCTAACGACGGAAAACCGCCACCCGGCTGTAAAGTCGGTTGGTTTACTCGGATAAATATTCGCAAGAGCTGATCATGCCAAAATCCGAACTGATTGATATTGCGGCGCAAGTCCGAGGTGACACCGAAAAAGCATGGCGACTGCATGACGGCACCAAGACGGAGTGGGTACCGAAGTCTTTGGTTGAACAAAACCCTGACGGAACTTTCACAATGCCAGAGTGGCTGGCAAAAGATAAAGGATTCATCTGATGAACACCCTTCCCGACTACATCCAAAATCGCCAGTCTCGCGGCCTCGCCCAGCGCGTCACCCAGAACCTGGGCACGTCGAGCCCGCCTTATCTTTCGATCCTCGGCGGCAAATTCACGCTGGTCGACGCTGGCGGCAACGAGCAGCCGCTGATCACTTTCGAAGGCGATCCCAGCAAGGTCATGCGTGGCCAGGCCGCCGGGCCTTATGCTGACGTGGTGATTATCGACGTGAACGATCACGTCTCGCGCATTTTTTATGATGTCGATTTCGATCCGAACGCGCAGTCATATCAGCCGCCGGCTTGCTTCTCGCATAACGGCGTCGGGCCTTCAAAATTGTCGGCCAAGCCGCAGTCGCCGACCTGCGCTGCTTGCCCGAATGCGGTGTGGGGCTCGGCTACGTCCAACGTGAGCGGCAAAGGCATCCCGGCTTGTGCCCAGTATCAGTTCGTGTCGGTGCTGCTGGCGGGTCACGACATGCCGTTCCTGTTCCGCATCCCGCCCAACAGTCTTAAGAACTATCGGGCCTATGCCGAGCAATTCCGCGGCCAAAAGTTCGACATGGAGTCGGTGTTTACCCGGCTGTCGTTCATCAGTCAGGGCACACTGGCGTTCATTCCGTCCGGCTGGCCGGCGCCTGAAATGTTGGCTTTGAGCGACAAGCTGTTCGCCGCCAAGGCGACCGACGCCATGATCGGGCGGCTGGACATTCCGATCCAGGGCGCTTTGCCATCTCCAAACGCGGCAGCGGCGTTGCCGCAGACGGGGCCAGCTCCTTTCGTTCCGGCTGTCGCCGCAGCTCCAGCGACCCTCCCTGCGGCACCCCTGACCGCTACGGCTGGTCCTGCTGCGGCTAACCCAGCGCCTAGCGGACGAGGCCGGCGTCGCAATACCGCGGCAGTTCAGCCCGAGCCGCAGCAGATGAATGCTCCGTTCATGGAGCAACCCGCACCGGCAGCACCTGCGCAGGCCGCCCCAGCCTCGTTCGGCATGTCGACCGGCGTGCCGCCCAACCCCGAGGTTTCCAACATGCTCGATAACCTGTTTGGGCCGGCGTAATGCCCGCCAACGGAGGGTTTGCTCAGCGGCTCCAGTCGATCATGAGGGATGGCAACCTCACTGGAGCCGACCTTGCCCGCTGGTTCGATCGGCCGGATCCGACCGTGCGCGGCTGGATCAGCGGGGCGCACGATCTGGGTGGGGCGCAGCTCGACGTGGCGTATATCGAGGCGCAGTTGGGCAAGCTCGAAAAGCTATTGAAGAATAAATCTGGCTTGCCGGTGCCGCGGCTCACTCCGTCCGAACGGATCGAGCACTTAACAAGTCTCAAGATGGTGCGGTAGGTCATGGGCTACTCGGAACAGCGACGATGTTATTTACGTGGAATTCGGACATCCACTAATCCGATTCTTGCTGAACGGCTGCGCACTCTTTCGCGGTTAGTGGATCAATGGCGAGCGTTTGATCGACGTATGGCAGCCTCCATTAATGACCGCCTCTTTCCTGCGTTCGTAGCTGGTTGGTTCGCTGGAGTTGTTTGCGGGGCCGTGTATGGATCGTTTCACTGGCATTCCCTTCAAATCGAGATGGGGCGCTTAATACTTCTGTCCGTCACGATCTCACAGGTGGTGACTCTAATATGGTCATCTCGGATCGTTCGTCATCAAACGAGCAATCCTGCGCCAGTGAGTGACAGAACCGTGATTAGAAAAATTCTCGAATGGCTAAACGGCGATCCGAATTGGATTGATGATTATGACCGATGGAAGGGTAGGGCAATGAAAACTCAACTCGCTTTGATTGTCGGTACGGTCGCTGGGGTGCTTATAGTTATAGCCGCTTCACTGCTGTCCGGCTCGTGCGCGCTTACCGATCAGTACGGAGGACCGCACATGCTGGTCTGTTTTTGGTTCGGTGATTTTGTACCCTTCCATTGAACGCGCACTAACGCGGCGGCAGCGAGAGAACATGGATGAGAACGGCGGCCAAGCCATCATCGAGGACGGCGCGATTGTGATCCGCGTCAGTCTGGATGCCTTACCAATCATGCTTATCCGGTTGTCACACACAAACGCTGAGGCCCACTAGATGTTGATCCGCTATCTCATTCGAGCAAGCTACGGCAACGACAGCGTCGCGCTGATCCAATGGGCGCGCGAAGAAGGCTTGTCGGATGTTGTGGTGCTTTACTCAGATACCGGATGGTCGCGCGCCTCGTGGGCGGCGCGGGTTGAGGAAATGGAGGCATGGGTTCGGTCCCTCGGTTATGTCCCGGCTCGCACTGAGTCCATCGGCATGGAGGCGCTTCTAAGGTCCAAAAAGATGTGGCCGCAGCGCCTTATGCAGTTCTGTACGAAGGAATTGAAAATCCTGCCAACAATAGCTTGGCTGGAAAAGAACGACCCGGAGGGCCGCGCTATCGTTTTGACGGGTGTTCGGCGGGAGGAAAGCGCCAACCGTGCCGACGCGCCAGCATTCAAAGTTAACAGCGCCAATGACGGCGGCCGTTGCGTCATCCAACCGCTTGCGACCTTCACCGAGGCAGACCGTGACGCCCTATTGCGCCGGGCGGGTTTTGAGCCGCTTCCGCACCGCTCCGAGGAATGCAAGTGCATCAATTCCGGGCGCAAGGATATTGTGCGTTGGGACGCCAACGATATTGCCGAAATCCGCCGCATCGAAACGGCTTTAGGATTTAGCTCTAAGGGTAAGCCCTGCACCATGTTTAGGCCAAATAAGTTCATGGGAGCGACGGGGATCGACGAAATCGTGAAATGGGCACATTCGCCTCGGGGTGCCTACAGGCCACCAGAGCAATCGGTGGCGCTCTGCGGAGAGGACCTCGCGGAGGCTTTAGCCGGAGAAAATTTGGAACCCGGCGAACCGTGTGACAGCGGATGGTGCGAGCGATGAGAGGCGCGACCGAAGAACAATGGTTTGGCCTTTTCACCTTGATCCTGATTTGGGGATTTGTACTTGTGCAAGCCATCAGACTTGCGTGGATGAAATACCATGACAGACACAACATCTAGGGCTGTGTGTCTAAACCGGATAAGCATGTTACCAATGGTCATCGAGGGTGCTTGGGCAACCAACAATCTGCCCACGAGGATGAAGATCACAAACGTCCAAGAGTTTGCGGCCGACTTGATACACGAGTTAAATGACGAATCTGAGGATGGCAGCACACGTATCCATCGTATGCTCGACAAGGCTATCGAAAATGCGATTAGCCAAGGCGCCTTCGGGATTGAAGAACATGAGCAACAGGAAGCATAGCACTCGTGCCCCACTATACGATCAGCGAGAGATAACATGAGCGCAGGAACCAAAAATCTTATGGCCAATCAGCGCCAACTCGACATGGATGGCTGCGAGGTAGGCGTTTCCCGGCAGGCCCTTGAAGAAACCCTTTCCGAGCACACTGCAATGGTCGAGGCGCTGCACATTATACTGACACAGCACCCAGGGCCGGAGTGGGCTTGGGTGCGGACGATCTTAAACCGAGCCGACGGAAATCCGTCGCTCGTGGGGAGAGTGTGACGTGATCGATAACCTGCTCGACCACAACGAAGCCGCCGCAGCTATTCAGACGCTGGCAAACTTGCTTGGTGGTCGATTTGTTATGAGCCGAAAACGCCTTGCCGCAATGGGATTTTCCAAGAAACAAATCCAAATGCTCGAACACGCATTTGATCTGGAAGAATAGTTCGTTCAACAGGAGACAGCGCCCATGTATAAGATTGTTCGCCAATCCGACCACCGTATCCTTGCACTGGACGCGACCAACAAGTTGCAAGATGCCATTGGCTTTGATGACAAATGGAAGGGCCTAATTGAAAACCAAATCTTCGAGTTGATCGAGGACGGCTACCGGCGTGGCAAAGAATACCGCTAACAACCCGAACGCAACACAGGAGACAGTGATGGAACGTGCTAAAAACGAAAATATTGATGCGCTCCTTGGGTGCATAGAAGGGAGTCGCGGCGGCGACAGGTCACTCGATGAAAGCATCGCCGTCTTTGTTGGGCATAAATTTGAACGCCGCGGCCAAATTCCGCATTACACAACGTCCTATGACGCTTCGATGGCGATGCTGCCCCAAGGGTTTAGTTTTCACCTTAATTTCGGCGCGCACATGGGAGAATCCAGAGCATATATTTGCCAAAACGACGGCACCGATACTGGCAATCTCAAATTTGAGGGCCGAGCGGGAATTGCCGATGCCCCTCGCGCAATATGTGCCGCCGCGATTCGTGCTCGCAACGCACTGCGATAAGCATCCGAAAGCGAGAGAACTATCATGAGCAACGAAGCCGAAGTACGCCGCTGCGAGGATTGCATGTATTGGGACAACTCAGTGCAGCGAGTAAACTCACAGGCCGACACGACCGGCGCGTGCCGTATCAAGCCGCCCAAGATTGACAAGCGTACCGGCGGCGCTATGTGGCCGTTTACAGAGGACACGGATTGGTGCGGAAGCTTCGCCCGCGACACGACGAAAGACCCGTCACCATTTTAACGGGCGCTCAGCGTCAGGGATCGTAAATAGGAGAATGAACATGACAGACTTGGAACAAAAAGTGCTTGATGCTACGCGAGAATGGCTGACTGACCGCATTCCTCACTCTCCTGCCTCAAAAGCCCTCGCCGCTGCGGTAGCCCGCGCTTTCCCCGACGACATGGAAACGCGCGAAACCTGCGTATGTCCAGACAAGGACGAGTGCGATGAGTGCTTAACGGCTGCCGAGATGGAGGCGCTGATCCAAAAATGGGAACGCGAATCCGCTGCGGTCCCGTCATGAGATACGGAACGCCTTGGATAATCGAGCGCGAGAAAAGCCGGATCATGCCCGACAACGAGTGGCGGCGGTGGTTTGCATGGTATCCGGTGCGCCTAGATGACGGGACGAAAGCTTGGATGGAGGAAGTCGAGTACACGCAGCCTATGCGCTACAACCTGCCGGAATATCGAGCGGTCACGTCATGAAAGCGGAAGAACCATGCTCGCCCGATCCGAGTTGGCAAATTATATCGCAGACAATTACGGCCGCTGTGACCGCGACAGCCAATGTTATCACGGCACTGATTCACGCGGCCGACTTAACGGTTGTCTGCGCATCGGATGGCGCGGTCGCGAGTGTCCGCACTGGCACCCTGTCGAAGCGCGGACGTGGGAAGAACTCAAAGCCGCGGCGCTAACGTGTCGGAAGTGACGAAATGACATTGGGATCTCACCAAAAAACGGTCGGCGATACTCAGACGTGGATCACTCCCAAGTGGATCATCGACGCCTTGGGACCGTTCGACCTAGATCCGTGCGCCGCCGACCCGCGCCCTTGGGATTGCGCACAAACAAACTGGACGGTTGGCGGCCTTGATTTGCCGCCATGCGCCGTCTGGCACGGCCGCGTATGGCTCAATCCTCCGTTCGACCGCTACGAGGTAGCCAAGTGGGTGAGCCGTCTCGCCAGCCACGGCAACGGCACTGCGCTGCTACACGCGCGTACTGAGGCGGCATGGTTTGAACCTGTATGGCGCAAGGCGCGGGCGATCCTTTTCTTGGCCGATCGATTGTATTTTCATTACCCGGATGGCCGTCGCGCGGAGGCAAACAGCGGGGCACCTGCGTGCTTGATCGCGTTCGGTGCATGGGATGTGAACAAGCTCGTGGCCTCGCGCATTGCTGGCGCGCTCGTTACGGGCTGGACCGATAATTCGCTAGTTCATCAGTGAGGACCGTCATGAGCCAATCAGCCTTCGCCTGCTTTTTAATGGGGTGCGCGTTCCTCGTGCTCGGCTTCGCAATGCTCTATATCGATATGAAGCGCTAACATCACACAGGCGACAGAATGTTAGATTGGATCGGCTACCAGCTTATGCTTTGCGGACCATGGCGAGTGACGTGTAATTCGCGCACCCGCTTCGGATCGTGGTGCCTCGATCGCGCCGGCAGAGGGGTTTATTCACGATGACGGAGCAAACTGACGCGGAAGCCGAATTGGAGCTTCTAAAGAAAGACCACGCCAGCTTGGTCGCAATGTTCAACGAGCGCGCCAATACAATCGCGCAACTCGTCGAGGACAACCACTGCATTCCGGAGTTTGAAGCTGAGATCAAGAGGCTGCGGGAGGTCATCAAGAAGGCGGCGGATAAAATTGATTCTCCGACAAGGGTACCGCGCGTCGAAATGGTCCGGGAGTTGCGCGCAGCACTCACAGATGAGCAGGGAGCGAGCAAATGAGAGATTGTCTGTTCCTGTCAGGGCTGTCGTTTCTGCTGGGCTTCAAGATAGCGGCCTACATGGGCAAGCGCCACCTTGAGCGCATGAAGCAAATCTGGCGGTCATAAATGAGACGTGCCGCTATTCCCGGAACGCGATGGCGCCAGCTAACGATCGTGCTCGCGTCCGAACAGCGTGCCCGTCATTACCTGAATTGACGATCCATTCGCCATCGCTGGACTGTCCCACGATCTGCCCGACATGATGATACCAAACGACGACAGCGCCAACATGCGGGCTCGTCGGCCGGCCCCAATGCGCCCAGTTGCGCGCGAGATTGTATGCCGTATCAGCAACGCCCTTGACCTGGCGCATGTACCAGCCGCACCAGAGCGCGGGGCGGCCATCGCTGAAATGCCGGCGGGTGAGACTCACCGCGCTTGGCTGCTGCTCACCCCAGAACCCCCATCCGGCCCAAGGTGTGGCGGCGACGGTTGAGCGGTGATGATGTGCGTAGTACCGATAGTGATGGTGCCTCGAATGAGCCGAAGCAGAACTCGTCAGCAAAGCAAAAACAAGCGCGGTGAAGAATGCCGTCCTCATCGTGTGTTCCTTTGGTTGATAAAAATTTAATGCTTAGTGGGATGACCTTCTAGATCGCGAAGCCGTTCCTCATGGTCCCTCGCCTCGACGGTGATACTCTGCAGGATGCTGTTCTCGGTCGCGATGTGGTCCGTGAGCGTCGTTTCCAGCTTGATCATCTCGTCCCCTTGCGTTCGCTGCAAAGTTGCTTCGTCCCCAAGCGACTTCCAAGTGTAGGCACGCTGCTGATCCAGGGTGTCAAACCTCTTATTAAATTCCCCGAGCTTGTCTTGGACAAACCAGCCGATGATCGCGAGCGCCAGCATTACCATCGTCGTCAGCCCGCGGAATGCCCATGCCGCAATGCGTTCTTTAGTCTCCCCCATTTGATGGGCGAGAGACGTTGTTTGGTCAGTCATAACTGTTGACCAATTGATGCTTCTAATTCGTCGCGGGCGTTGTTGCTGTTGCCGGAGCTGGCGTAGGAGCAGCTACAACAGCTACAACAGGTCCAGCGGTTTTAGCCAAAACTGCATTCACCGCAGTTGATGCATTCGTGACCGCTGTGAAGGCATTAGTCAGCGTGGAGGCCGGAGTTGATCCAGCTTTTAATCCCGCTGCCAGTGCAGTCGAGGCGGCTCCAGCTACAGCTAGAGCAGTTTCGGCTGCAGCGATTTCAGGTGCGGCTTCTGGTACCAATACCGCAGCAGTTGAGAATGCGGCGTTGATGGTGACCTCATGTGCAGCGATCCAACCAGCAATCGTTGTGAGTTGACCGTCAGCCCAACTTTCAAACGCCTCAACTTCCGTCCAAGCTTCGTTGATCCAGCCAACAATGTCGGTTATTCCAACCTGGAATTCATTCTCAAAGACTGATAAAGCCGATGGGGCGGATGCCGGTGTCGTTGCGGTGGTGCTCATGCGAGTCTGTCCTTCAATTTACTGGTTACGAGACTAAGTGTGGGGGTGAGTTGCTGCGCCAGGACGTTTGCCTGATTAATGGCGACTTGGTTTTTATCGACGAGACCGATCAAAGCTTGGATTTTTGGCAAAGCGTCATGAAGTACGGGGATCAAGTCTTTCGCCAACGCCGTCGCCTGGTTGATGTCAGCTTGGTTTTTTTGAACGAGAGCGACAAGTGTCTGGGCTTTCAAAATAGCGGCTTTGACTTGCGCGATCTCCGCGGCATCGAAACCCTCAAAACCTAATGCCCATTCTTCGATCCAGTCGTCGCTCATTTCTTCGCATCCGGTCCAAGGGGGAATTGCGCAGCGCCGGCAATTGTCGTGCTCTGCGACGCCGGGATCATGTGCAGGATACCATTCGCGCCGTTAACAAGCGCATTGAAGATACCCAAGGCTGCGAGAATTTTGGCTGTCATGGCGGCCCCGAACAGAGTGGTAAACTCGGCTCCACAAAGCAGCAAGGCGCTGATGGCGAAGGCGCCAAAACTTATGTACGTACCCCATTTGGGACTTACAAGCATGTCAGGCTCCTATGACTCGCTTCATCTCGCACAGGAATCGATCTTGCGTTTTTACGTTGCCGTCGCCGGGGTGCACGTCGAACGTGTCGAAAGTGTAGAGGTTCGTTACTGTGTTGCCTGGTGACTTTTTCCAGACATAAGCGCCGAGCCCGGCATTGATCGGATTGGTGCTATAGGCGAGGTCAGCGAATTGAACGTTCGGGGTAATGCCGGGGTAAGCAGTATCGATCCCTGCTTGCGCGCCCCAAATTGAAGCTTGGAATCCCCAAATGCCGTTGATAATCCGTGCCTTGTTTTGGAGGTAAACGTAAGCGCCTACAACAGGAGTGTTACTAGCTCCGAGCGACGTACCAACGATAATGACTTTATCTGTTAGGGGAAGGCTCAGTATCAACGCCACGACATCGTTGACCTGATAGTCACGATACGGCGAAGCGTGCGTATTGATGTTGGGCAGTTCAGCTTTCATGCGCTGCGTCATTGTCCGCGCACCAGGGTCCGTTACTGGTCCCCACATTCCGTACAGATCGAAGCCGTGCACATTTGGCATAGGATAAACTTCTACGTGAAAAGCCCTAACTCGTCAAATCCAACTCCGGCTGCTCGAACGGCAGGAAGTCTCCGAAGTCGCCGAACGCCGTATCGGTGTCGCAGTCGAGATTGGCGAGCCGGGTCACGGCGCCCTGCAGCAGCACTAATTCCGGCGGCTTGAGCGCCAGATAAGCTCTTGATCCCGTCCAGCCCATTGACTGCGAGAGCCACGCCAACTGTGCCGATTTTGCGCCGATGACCGCTTTGCACACAGCTCCCGAGCCATAGACCCCGATCTGATAACCCGAGTTCATCAGGACAGCCTCGATCGCGGCGAAGTAGGGAAGCACGTATTGGCTGATCTGGCTGGGACTGGCATCGGTGTCGACTGCGAAATAGATGCAGGCTCCTTTGGGAGCCCCAACCGTGGGCGCATAATTCAGACAGAACGTAGCATCACGCTTGCCAGCTTGGGCGCTGATAGCCGGAAACGCACCGTCGTGGGTGAGGAAATCGCCATACCCTTCATGAACCAAGGCGAGCCGGATACCAGCGTCTGATAGCGCCTGGGCCTCGGCCGGCTTAATGCACTTGTCGCCGGTCGGGTTGATTGCCGATAAATACCGGATGACGGTCTCGATATTATCCGCTTGCAGATGCTCGATCTGCGGCGTGGTTACTTGGTTGGTGTCTATGATGCTGGTCATTGTACATCCTATCGATGAATCTGTGCTAGATTTATAATTCCGCTTGTTACAATAACCCCATCAGCGCATGTGTAAGGATGAATGCCGTCAGAAGTCCATGGCGAGCACGCCGGGTAGCCGACACCTGCGTTCCATATTGAATTGTTTGTTCCATTTCCTACAACCGAAGCATCGTCAAAATAGTTTACCGCCCCGAGAGCCATGGTGAGGATAGCAGTATTAAACGCAGCTAACTGACTTTGAAAAGCCGTTACCGTCTGATTTGACGTTGTCGCCCAACCATCTGTTGAAGTTGTAAAAGGCGTAAGTGTCTCTTGAATGTTTACACCACCGCCAAGTGAATTAGCGGTAAATTCAGCCCAAATGGTTTCCGTATTAGTTTCAAGCTGAGCCGCTGTTTGGCTGCCGGCAATATCATTGTGCCCGTAATTATTAATGTCGTGCGAGCAGTATTGGTAGAGCATCTGTCGCACAGTGTTGTTGTTAACAAAACTAACTGCACTATCGCCAGCTTTCCCCATGTTTATATAACCAAAATATGGTCCAGCGCTCGGGGCCGTAATTCCTTGATCGCCAAGGGCGGTTACACCCCCGTTAGAACCGTACTGAATGCTATCACCAAGAAGGCAAAGCGCCGGCAATGTAATGTTCGATACGATTGCTGCTGGGGTCATATACCCTAGCCCACTATTAGTTACCGAATCGCATGAGGCTGTTTGATCGCTGATACCCGATGCCCCGATGTGCATTGCGTCGCCGAGCGACAAATCAACTTGCCCGTTGTTGGCATAAACCGCGCCGGCAGAACCGACCCAATACTGTCTGATCCAGAATTCCGCGCCATTTGGGATTCCAATATTCAGGCTGTCCGACAAGAGTAGCGGGTTTCCCGTCGTTATGTTTCCGGTGGCGGAACCGCTGAACTTTATCTGGGTGCAGGTGCCAGCGGGCCACTCTACCGAAGCTTTTATGGTGGCAGATGGAAAGGTAGCAAGAAGATCGCTTTGACCAACTTCATTCCCATCTGGCGTGGTGCCAAAATTCGGGACAACTATTTGAAGTGAGGATACTGCATTTCTGGCAAAATGCGTCGAACGTGACATTATTTGTCGGTTGGTTTGATCATTTGAGTCGTTGATGTATGATCGAGTTGCAAATTGGCCGGTGTAGCTGGATGGGCTTGCAGCGCAACAATAATTTTGAGCTGATGCGTGACCTACTAAAAACGCGCTCAATATGATGGAGATTATGTATTTCATGACTAGTACGAAAATGCGTCGCACGCGCTGTTAGCAACGCTGGTTGTTCCGGATACCCCGCCGTTTCCAAGCGCGATATCAATCCATATTGGAGTTCCTGGGGTTAGGCCGATTACGTTTCCAGTTACGGTGACGGCGCCAAACCCTCCGGAAATTGCTATATCTGTACTTTGATTCGTGCCTATGAGCGTTCCTGTAGTAGCGGCTCCATTGCTTGGCGCCGTCCCTGTTCCATAATGTATACCGTATTGGGCACGTCCTACAGTTCCAGAAATTTGCAGAGTTAAATTGAACCCAATATGAACTCTCGCTGTGTTTGGTGTTATTGCGCAAACGGCACCAAGCCCCATCATTAAAGCGGTAGATGATGACACGCCGCCGCTACCGGCACCTGGTGTAACTTGAATAGTTGATCCTGCAACACCACACCCCGCGCCGGCATCGACCGTGTTTCCAGTGCTGTCGAACTTCGTGCAGTCGCCAGAAACTGGCGAACCTGTCGATAATTGCAGTTTGGTTCCAGTTCCTTGCGCGCTGGCGGCCCCTCCGACAATAGAAACAGTTGCCGGAAACTGATAGATGCTCGCAAACGGCACGCCGGAATCTACAACCTTGTTGGATGTCACGCCAATTAAGTTGCCGGAAGTAATGCCACTTGTCGGCGTCGTTCCTGCGGTCAAGGTCGTGACCCCGCAGGCCATCCACGATGGCACCCCAGTTCCATTGGTTTCAAGACAACTATTGATTACCGAGGATAATCCAACAACGGTTGCCCCGGTCGATGAGTAGTAAGCAAGTTGGTTTGCGGTCCCACTCGTAACTGTGCCGCCCCCGCCGCTTGTCGTGCAGGGGCCGCCAGCGTCGACATGATTGCCAGCCGAGTCGACGCTAATGCAATGGCCGTTGGTGTAAGAGCCGTTGCCGGTTACAAAATCGGTTGTGTTACCCGATCGGGTTCCCTGCCCGATAAGGCTTGTGCCATTGCCGACGAGAGGCAAATTAGCTGTGTAGCTGGATGGGAACGGAACGCCGTTGACCTTGCCGACAGTGGTAACGCCACCGTTCGTGATCGTCATGTCGCCAGTGATAGTCTCGGCACTCGGCCCAGCGGATGTTTGGCCTATAAGAATTTGACCGTTGCCCAGCAGGACGCCAGCTAAGCTACCGGCTAAATTATACTGGACAGAATAAAGTGGTGCAGAAACGACAGCAATGCTTTGCGGCGAGCCGTTGACGGCAAAATTTAACCCGCCAGTTGCACCGCCGTAATTGAACATCGAAAGAGTACCGCCTCCGGTTTGTGTTGCTCCAATACATATTTCGTTATAGGGGCCGGTGACTGGACCGCTATTCGCGCAGATGCTTGGGCCGGAAGCCGTTACGCCAATGCTGGTGAGAAAACCTTGAAACGCTGTACCACCGTCTTGAATAACACCGTTGGTCGTCCACATTGGGACGTGGCCGGGCGTTACGTGACCTGTTTGCTGGACCGGCTGAGCAAATATGTTTTGCGTCGTTAAAATTAAAAAAAGTGCGATCCATCTGATCATGACAAGACAATCCCGGTCAGATAGATATCGGCTGTTGCAGCCGCACCCTGCGCGGTTGGCAGAGAAAAATAGATTGCAAGCGCATAGGCATTATTCGGGCCGAGTACGAGCGGCAAGTTGGCGGACGAAAAACGCGCTGTGTTGGCGAACGCAGTCAGGGTTGCGTTGAGCAGCAGATTTGCTCCAATCAGAGTGGTATAGACCTGCGTATTAGCAACGAGCGGCGAGCCGCCTTTGCTTGCTGCGGGGTAAAATCCACTAGCCGCAGTTGTCAGCGATAATGACGGATTGGTTATGATGATCCCGGTGAGTTGAAAAATGCCGATATTCGGCGGCAGTAAAATGGGCTGGTCGGTCGTCGTGTTGAAATTTGTCCCGAGCGCCGACGCTAGTACTTTGTTTGACGCGAGAGCTGGGCCGGCGTCTTGTAGGACACCATCGGTTGTCCAAGAAGCTAGGTGGCCGGGAGTAACAGCGCCGTTTTGTAGGATGGCACCCATCGATGTTAATAAACTTCAAACCCGGAGCATCCCCCGGCGCCGATGCTCGATGTGCCGCCATTTGGTGACGCCACAGAAATATCAAACCAGTAAGCGTTTCCGATGGTGAGTCCAGTAATGAGTCCCTGTGCATCGATATAAAGAAATTGTGAAAGTATCGGAGTAACACTTTGCGTAGTGCCAAACGTAGTTTGTGCGGTAGCGGAAGCGCCGTTACTCGGGGCCGTCCCGGTGCCATACCTTCCGATGACTTGGACGTTTACCGCCCCCACACTATTAGTAATGGTCTGCGGAAAATCAACATGAACACGAGTACTGTTTACGGGAGTCATCGTGCATCCAAGCAGGCCATACCCCATCGCTACGAACGTGCTGGAGGATGTTCCAGTTGGCGCTTGAAAATTGACGCTCATTGTCGCGCCGTTAAGTTGTATGCAACCTTTCTGGGTTGGGCTTGCAGTTGTGCACTTCGCCGTCACTGCTCCGGTGTAAGGACCGCTACCAGTGCCAGTTAGCGTAAGCGTACTGTCGGCGTTATTGAGTGACGATACGTTGGCACCGCCACTCGCGCCGCCTGGATTGATAATGCCGTCCGCGAGTGCGGGTGAAGCAAGCAGTAAGAATGTTGCTATAAAGCTATTGATAATCGACATAAATCGGATCCGAGGATGTTGCGCAGGTTGCTTGGATTGCTCCACTCGGCACATAAGGAAAATAACGCTGGTAAGAACCGCCGGGAAGCAACAGCATCGCTACTGCCTTGGTTGCCGATCCGCCATCTACAGTAATCCAGCAACTATCCGTCGCGTTATTATTCTCAATCGTCAAAGACGCGCGGTTCGAATTAGCGGCTAAAATTTGCTGAAAAGTATTGCCAGTTACAATTGTTGTAGAAGCGTTGATCGTTGTCTTGTTGCCAGGACACGGTTGCGTCGTCGAGAACCCGGTGGCGCTATTGTAGCAATCCAGAATGACGTTCGCCGAAGCCGCGACGGTGCCGGCCCACAATAAGAAAAATGCAACGCATAACCGCCTGATCATTTACGCCTCACGATAATGTTGACGGCTATGACAAAGCTTGCATAGCCGCCCAAGCCAACGAGCTGATAGACCGAAGGGTTGTTGGGAATGATGACGTAGGAAAGCCAGAACACGGACGCGACGGTCAGGAGCGAATAAAATCCGCTGACCATAACTGCGGTTTTTTGCGAAAAAATCGCGAGCAGAACATCGACGAATTTGCTGGGATCGGACTCGGCCGCCGCAGGCGGATTATTGGGCGCGTCGTTGTCGATGACTTCGAACTGTGGCGCCATGCCCATTATCCTCGATCGTGGCTTGGGCATCGGCCATGGTAAAGCCGTCCGAAGGATCCTCCGGTTTACCCTTGTCCTTGGCGAGGGTAGCGTAGAGGGTCGTTAATGCCTTTAGTGCGTCTACAGCTTCTGTAAACGGCGTTGCGGCCTCGCCCGCGCGCTTGCGGATGTCCTTGGCCAGTTCTTCGAGTTCTTGCTTGAGGGTCATTGGGAAGGCGCCTGAAATTCCGCCTGGCCAACGCCGGCACCAATCGCACCGCCGCGTCGCATCCAATTTTGTACTGCTTGCCGTGTCATCTCGCGTCCTTGTGGATCGCCCTTCAAGCCTTTTTGCACGAAGCGCATCAGCGTCGGGCTATTCACGACCTTGGTGACAAACGCATAATATTTACCAAGCGCGGCACGTGCAAGCGGCTCGGCAATGGGCACCTTTGGCAGAAACTCGCCGCCCTTACCAAGCACCGAGGACCATGGATGTTCCACTTTAGCCATCGCCGACATCGATTGCGCGGTGCCTTGCGCGTTCTTCGATGACAACAGGAAATCCATTTCCTTGGCGAGCGTTTTCATTTGCTCGCCGGATACGCCGGGGAACATGATGTTCTGCACCTCGGGCGAAACTTTTGCCAATCGCGTCGATGGCTCTAGCGTACCCATCAATATTCTTTGTGCCCAGACCTGACGCAGCATGTTGAACTCGGGCGACTTCTCACCGAACCGCGCACCGGCTGCCAAGATCAAATACTCGCTATTGAGAATGCGATCAACCGCCTGCGCTGCACCAACAGTGGGCTCATAAATAAAGCCGAGCGGATCGGCTTTGCGACCTTGCGCCATCTGGCGCTGGTGATCACCCGTGATTTTTTTTATTTCTTTGTTCAATGTCGCCAGTGGATCTCGCTCGGCAGCTTCTTTAGCTGCATTGGCGGCGTCGCGCGCCTTGGCGATGATATCGGTCATGGTGTCGCCGGGGCGCACCGCGATATCGAGCTTGCCGTTGAGCATGGCAATATTTTGCGCCTGCTGTAGCAGTTTCGCCGAAGCCTCACGTCCATGCACGGCTTCAAGCATTCCGGAACGTGAGCGTGACAACACTTCTCGCGTAAATGCGTTGCCATCGATCACGTCTGGCACCAGCGATTTAGATGCCTCAAGCATCTGTTGCACATCGGCGGCCTTGACGCCGGCCCAAAGATTAGGACCGATCATCTTGGCAACCTTGCTCGTCAGGTCGGTGCGGCCTTCCTTGACCAGCGTGTCAAACAGAACTTTTGGATCGGCCGGCAGCCCCGACTCCAAGCCCTTCATGACGGCCTGGATGCGCGCGTCCTGCAACGGGCGGATTTGCTCGCCGTACCATTTATCGGTAGCGTCGAGCAGTTGCGCCGCTGTCTTTAATTCTGGAACAGCGTGAGCGTTATGCAGCGCGTCATCAACGTTCTTGGCAAAAAACTTGTAGACACCTTCGCGAATACCGGGAGTCAGGTCATGATAGTCGATGTTAGACCGGAACCAGGTGCGCAGTTCGTGAAGCTGACCGAACGTCGGCTGCACCGGAGGCTTGAGTACTTCGCCGGTTTCCTTGTCGACCGTGCCAGCAAGATCACGCAGCTTTTTTACGGCGTCGGGGTATTTTGCCTGAAACGGCTCAGGCAATTGCTGCAAAAATTCTTCGGCAACTTTCGGCAGATCACCAATATCGGGCAAGTGCGCACCCGCGGCACGGTCGGCTTGACTGTAATAAAGTTTTGCGCGCTCGCCAATGCCCTGGCGGATTTTGACGAGCTTGTCGCCAACAGCGCTCCATAGATCGCCGCTGTTATGACCGGCCTTGGCCGTTCGCATCGCTGCGTCGACATCTTTCGATATGTCCTGAAACCCGACATCGATCAGGCTTTGCGCCGCCTTTCGCGATTCGGCGGCGGTGCGCTCGATCGTTGCCTGTCCCGTTGCTTGCCGCACCGTGCTGATGGCGCTGCCAAGCTGCTTCTCGGCGATGGCATCTTCGAGTTTTTTGTCGGCGATCGTCTGCGCTTCGAGCCGCTTGGCCAGTATTGCCTCACCGGCTTTCTGGGTCGACGGCGCTGTTGTCGGATCGCTGATCTTGCCCTCGGGCTTTACGCCGACACTTTCAAGGATATCGCCTGCGGTCTTTTCGTAGTGACCGGTTGCCGACTGCAGCAACGGCTTTTGCATCCGGAACGCCGGATCGAACACCTCGGCGACGTTGGCGAGATGCGGCGACTCCTTGGCCCAGGTGGAGGGCGGCACCAACACGCCCTGGTCACGCAGTTTTAGAGCAGTATCCAGCGATTCCTCGTCAGCGCCCAGGAACGAAGCTGCTGCTTTTGGCGCACCCTGCTTGACCGCGCCCTTGATGGCGGGCGCTATGGCAGCTAAGCCGCGTCCTACCGCCGTACCAGCCCCGCCGAAGGCACCGGATAGGGCCACTTCCTCGGTTTCTTCACCCGCTGAGCGGTCATAGACGCCCGCCAGGCCCATAATTACGTCATTAAAACCCTGCCCTGCGGCACCCCCCGCCGCGCCGCCGGCAATGGCCCCGCCAAGCGTGCCAGGGCCAGGTGCTACGGCCGTTCCAGCCGTCCCACCAGCGATCTCACCGGCAATAGAGCCAATCGTAGGGGCTGCCGCGGCGGCGATACCAGCCACAGGCGCGTCGCCAAACCCTTTGGGGCGGCGTAGCGTGCCATCGTCGTCGATATAGAGTTTGCCGGCGCGTTCCTTGACCTTGCCGGGGTAGGACCGCTCCAGCGCCTTGCGGCGCTCCTTGTCGTTGACGGCCATGTCGTAGAGCGTCTGCGCCGTAAAATCGATGCCTTCGTATTTCGGTTTCGAGCGCAGGTTGCCGTTAGGATCAAGGAATTGGGCACCTTCGGGGATAGCCTCGTACTGCTCATCGCTCTCGACCTTGTACGGCTTGGTTCGCACGTTGCCGGTCGGATCCTTGAATTTCATCCCCGGCATCAGCGCCTGATAATCATCATCGCCTTTGACAGAAGGAACCGTAACAGGATCGCGCCCACCAAGATTGCCGCGTGCGAGTTTTGCCGCCGCCTTGGTGTCGGCGTCCTGCGCCATCGCAGGCTCATCGAGCGCACCCGTTTTGTCTTTGATAAGGAGATCGTCGTCGGCCATTATTGTCCCACGATCGGCGCTTCTTCCCACGCCGGTTTATTGCCGGCCGGGCGCGTTTTGCCCGCCGCAGGAGGGTCAGGCGTCCACTTGCCGGCCAACTGATCCTCCTGGCTCTTTTGTAGCCGCTGCAGCCGTTCCTTGACTTCGCGCAGCGAGCGCAGCGTGTTGGCCGTGGTGTCACCGAGGCTCAAGCCACCGATAATGTCGTTGATGCGATCCGCGTCCGCTGCCAGCGGGCGGCCGGAACGGTCAAACAGCAATCGCTGCGCCGCCGTGCGCAAATACTGAATGTTGCGCATGAACTGTTCGCGATCGGTGTTGTTGCCGCCAAAAATATTCTCAACGCGCTCGCCCAGTCTCGTCGCCTTGCCAGCCAAGCCCGCCGAAGCCGCGTGGGTCTCAAGAACCTGCACCGCGTCATCGATCGTCTTGTTCGCTTCACCGTACTGCGTCACGTTGCGCTCGACATCGATGCGCTTGCTTGGCGTCATGGTCGGTTGCGCCGCATCGGCAACCTCGCGCGAGGCACGATCATACTCGGCATCAATCTCTTCGTTAGTCGCATTCGGGTTCTGCGCCTTGAACTCAGCAATCCGACGCGCGATCTCTTTCTGCTTGGTTGGTGCGCCACCCACGCTGCCTGCTCGCCCAGCAGGATGGCTGATCAAGAAATTCGCCTGATCCTCGGCAGTTGCGCCGGGATGCTCTAATCGGAATTGTCGTAGCAAATCTTCCTGCAAATTCTTGTTGCCCTCGCCGATCCCCTGGAGAATGTCTAAACGTGCTCGCGCCTTTTCCTGCGGCTTGGCGTCGGGGTGCTCTTTATCCCAGGCGTTCGATTCGGCGCTGAATATGGTGCGCCGGATATCGAAGTCCTCCCAGTCCTTTTGAGCTTTCATCACGCCTTGCGCCGCATTGACCTGCGCCGCCTGCATCTCGATCACCTTGTCGTCCATCCCGGCATCGAGCAGCGCGATTACTTTCTTGTTATCAAACTGCGCCGCGATGGCCATCTGCTTGACCTTCCACGACGCTAGGTCGGTGCTCATGATCTTGCCAGCGTCGTCGAACATCTCGCGTTCCATGCCGAAACGCTTCAACGCCAGATTGGTGTTCTCTTTCCAGGCGTCATAGGCCGACTGGTACGCCTTATCATCGTGCGCGTGAATCGCCATCATCGCTGCCGCCGAGGCGTTCAAAGCGGAAGTCAGCGGCGTCTTGGTAAAAGCCGAAGCAAGAAGCCCGAAGATCGAGCCAATGGACGCAAAGCTCTCGATCGGGCCAGTCTCTCGCTCTTTTCGTTCCTGATCGGCGTTCCACATCGGCGGGATGGAGTTGGCGGACTGGCTTTCGGCCGAGAACGCTTTCTCCATCTGCTCGCGGTCGCGCGCCATGCGGCCATTGATCTCGCCGAACTGCTTTTGCTCGGCGGCGCCGCGCTCGCGCTCGATACCGGCGAGGCTGTCTGTCAAGCCTTTGGTCGCGGCCGGATCGAAGCGCTTGAGGAAATCGGTGGTGTAGGGCGAGTCGTCCTTGGTTTGCCCGCTGCCCGAAGCGGGCTCGGCATTATAGATATCGCTCGATTGCCCGCGCGGGGGCGGCAGCACGAGTTTCTTGCCCGAGGGGGTTGTTGCGGTATCGTCCTGATCGTCGGTAATCGGTTCAGGCATTTAGGCCGCCGCTGCCAACGTCGTACCTGCGCCGCCAATCGAGATTTTCGTACCGCCACCCAACGCCGCCGCCATGCTGGCGATCGACTGCATGAGCTGATTATTGTTGGCAGTATCCATATTGATCAGCGCTTGATAAATCTGTTCGGAAAGGCCGGTCGAGTTGAGCCCAGCGCTGATCAATTGCGTGCCGGTCGTTGCCAATTGCTGTTCAAGCTGGCCGGCAAGAGCGAGACCGTTCATATCGGCTCCGCTCAGTTCTTGCGCCAACGCACTGTTTTGCGTCGGATTGGTGTTCTCGCCATTGGCGGCGTGGTTCTGAATAATGCGCGCCTTGGCGGCCTGCACCGCCTCGGTGACTTGGGCTTGTTGCCCAGGAGGGAGCGTGCCATTAGTCAGGTACTGCGTCAGTTGTTCGCCGGAAGCCGTCAGCGCCGCGCCTTGTGCCTGGAGGCCAGGGGCCTCGGCGGCGAGTTGCTTGGCGTTTGGATCGGTTTGGTTGCCGCGCAGCACGTCGAGACCCAGACCTGCACCAGCCGCGAGAATGCCAAGCGGGTTTTTGGTGAGTGAGCTAACCGCACCAGTTTCGAGTTGGCTGAGAAAACTGGGTGCACTGGTCGCCGCACCAACGTCATTGGTGATGTCGCCAGCCGCGACGGCGCTGTCAGCGAAGCCGGGAACGCTTAAAGTGCCAACTTGAGCCGCGGTATTGGCAGCCGCACCGGCTGTTGCACCAAGAGGGGCAGCGGTGTTGATCGCGGCGAGGGCGGGATCAGTTGCAAACGCCGATGCGTCGTCAGCCGTCAAGCCCAAGGCGCTAAGATCAAGTCCTCCGGTGACAGCAGTAGCTGCATCAGCCGTACCCGCAGCCGCGCCGCCAGCCAGCAAATCGAGCGGCGCACCAACAGTCGAGTCTACGGCAGTCGCCGCGCCAAGTCCACCCAAACCGCCAGCAAGCCCGAGGCCGCCAAGTGCCAGCCCCGCGCCGCCGATCAATTCGGGAATTGTGTTTTTGCCGCCGATATCTTTCTGCGTATCAGAAAAAATATTCGACGGACTAAGATCGTTGCCGAGGTTGCCGGTATTGCCTTCAAACAAGTCGGTCAGGAACGACATCAGACCCTCGCGAACTGTTGCTGGCGCGTAAAAATGCGGCCCAGCTTTTCCTTGATCGTCTCGTGTGGCACATTGGTTAGTTCTTCAACAATGATGATCTCGGCACCGAGATTTTTTGCCCAGCGCTTGAACTCGTCGTAGAACCCCGCCGCCTCGGCAACATGATCCTTGTTCTCCGGGTCCTCTACCAACACGAAACGCTCGCGCACGATCGGCTTATCCGCGAGGCCGTTTGCCCGCTGCATCTCCGCGAGCGCAACCGAGTGATCTTGCGTCAAAAACAGATGCTCGTTGGTGTCGACCATGCCGCGAAGCCATCCGCCCAAGCGTTGCTCCGGCAGTTCGAGCGCCGTGACCAGCCGGGGAATGAGCCAACCACCGTGGCGGGACAGATCGCCCAGCTCAAAACGCCGGATCGCGGGGATTTCAATGCCTACGCGCTGGGGTGCCAACATCATGCAATTCCTAAAAGCCGGGAAGCGATAACGTGCTCATCGGAGTTGAAACTGATCCACTCCCGCAACTGCTCCGGGTCGCGCCAGTCTAAATCCAAAAGGTTATAGCCGTCTATACCCAAAACAGCATCCATCTGGATGTGCATGATGGAGTGCTGATAGAGCCATTGGTCAAGGTTATCAGGGTCTAACGGGTCCAAAGGGAAGATTGTCAGGCTCGTTGGCGGGGGCGTCGTGGCTGGCGGCACAGGGGTTGAGGTCTCGTAGACCCGGCGCACGATATCGCGATGATTGGCCATATGCGCGAACGACCACCGCCTGACTTCATCGGGCGTGAGTGGTGTTTGCACGATCTCCGAGAGCGCCATCGCTCATCCTCGGTACGAAACGCGCGGGTCGTTCTGGATCATGGCGCTCACCAACGACACATCGGCCTCGTTGGTCTTTATCGTCATCCCGGTGAGCACGCCTTGCTGCCCCACGGCTTGTGGCGGCGTTACGAAATAGCCGGTACCTGACGGGCTCGGGATCGTGTAAGGCTTTGCATTGTAGAACGTCACTCCGGTCGAGCCGTTGATGCCGACCGAATCGATGTTTGCAATAATGTTAAGACTGCCGGCGACATTGTAGTTCCACACCGACCAGAAGCGGCCCGTCGCCTTGCTGAATTGATAACCGCCAGGCTCGTCCCATAGCCGGGATTGCACGAGTTTCTGGAAGCCGGTCGACGGCGTGCTGAACATCGGCTTGATCACCAGTCCATCGGTGCCCCACGCCGTCAAGACCGAGTTGATCTCTTGTGTTGCGATAAAGGTCAGCGGGCCAAAATCCTGAACCGATGCGTACCACTCCTTGCCGTTCCAGATCAGAAGTTTGTTGACCGTGGTGTTACTCACCGGATCGATGATTTGCGCCAGCACCATCCAGATGCGCTTGGAGAACACCGTCGCCTTAGCCGCTGAGAGCTGCGTAAGACTGCCAAAATTGGCGACGCTGCCCCATACGCCGTCCAAAGCTTCGCTGACTTTCTGCAAGGCCGAGCCGCGGCTGACATGCACGCCGATGGAGTTGGCGAGAACCAAGTCCTGCCCGCGCGTCAGGACCGAGTAGGGATAGGGCGAGCCGATCTCGGGGTCGGCGTTCTGGTTGGTGAATGTCGTCGTGGGCGGGCTGCCCGAAGTCGTAACACCCGAGATGTAATTCATCGACGAGTCGGCGACCAGATAAAGGAAGCCATTGGTGTTGACGAGGCGGATGTAGCTGACACGCAGGAAACTATCGCCCGAAGTAAAATTGCCGCCACCGTCCGACGTTGCAAAATTGGTGAACGATCCTGGCGCTCCAAAATAGACCGTAGGACCGTTGGCGATCCAGGCGCGGCCTTGATAGGTCTCGACCGTTGTGCCACTGACGCCGAAAGGCGCCAAAGTAACTGTGCCCGCGGCGGTCTCGGCCACGTCGGCGATGCTTAATGTCGGCGCAACATTGCTGCCATATTGGCCGCCATTCGTTATAAGTACGGACGAAATGGAGCCGTTGGTTATAATCGGAGAAAAAGCCGCTTGCGTGATGATGCTGGCACCGCCGCCCGATGACACGATGGAAGCCGTATCGCTATAGCCAGAACCGTGAGCAACAATGGACACACTCGATACGTAGTAGTCCCCGATGTCGGTAATTGTTGCGACAGGGCTGGGTGAGGCGCCGCGATAAAAACCAGAAAAGGTTATGCTTACGGATGTCAATGAACCGTTGGTGATAAACGCCGTGACATTCGCTTGGTTTTGCGGCGTGTTGCCGCCCGAAACCGTTATTACCGCATAAGGTGAATATCCACTGCCCGCCGCGATAATACTAGCGCTGGTAACTTCGTACTGACTGCCGACAAGAGTGGCGAGCAAATTGACCGATGCGCCCGACCCAACTGCATGAGACATTATTGCTGTGAGAGAAGCGCCCGAACCCGCAGCCGTTCCGCCTGAAAATATGAGGCTTACATTCTGGCCGGCGAGATAACCCGAGCCGGGATTTATAATCGAAACGCCTGTGACAACGCCATTAGCGATAGAAGCAGCAAACATGGCACCCGTACCAGATCCACCCGATGCGTTAACAGATGGGACTGTCTGATACCCCGAACCGGGATTCGTCAGTGTGACAATTGGCGAAAGTGATCCTGCTTCGTAAACAAGTGCCCCATCCCAAATCCAATAACCGTTGGTTTGGTTGGCGACGATGAGCAGATAAGTTTGCCCCCATTGGGAAAAACCGATATTGGTTATTGCGGGGGTCGTAATTGTGCCCGGCCCAAGAATTTGAGTCGTGATTGCCGTACCAACTGTATTGACGGTTTGCACCGAGCCGTCAGAGAGGAAATAAACGGCGTATTCGGTTGCACCAATATTATAGAAGCCGAACAGAACGATCGTTCGGCCACCACTGAATGCAGCGCGTAACTGCGTTCCGCCGCCGGGGAGCGTCCGCAGATTGCGTGGTGCGACAGGCATGAAGCCGTCGATCCAGTAACACATCTCGTCGGGTACACCGGCTCGCGTTGTCGACGTGTTGATGCCGCTGAATTTCTCCATGATCTGCGGCGCCGGGAGAGGCGGCGTAAAGGGATTGCCTTGAGGTTCTTCGGCTTTGGGGGGGTTGGCTAGGGTCATTTGACAAGGTTCTCCATAGGTGCTATGGAGAACGTCATGAAACGCTCAATCGACTTCACCGATCCGCAGATGAAATGGCTCGAACGCCGTTCCAAAGAACTTGGCATTACCATCGCCGAATTGGTGCGGAGAATTATTGATGAAAAACGAGAAACAAATAAATAAAAAATGCGAAGAGTGCCAGCAAGCATTCGTCGCGCATCGCCCCGATAAACGTTTTTGCTCACGAAAGTGCTACCGCAGGCAGTACGATCGGCATCCCGCCGACACTCGAAACTCGCCGCGTGATGCCGTTTGTGAAGTGTGCCAAACTCCATTCGTAAAAAACAAACGGCACCAAGTTTATTGCTCAAGCGAGTGTTACAAAAAAGCTTGGCCCGTACTAAACCGAGAAGCGCATAACGTCGCTCAACGACGCAAGCGTTTAAAACAGCCCGAGTTATTCCGCCAGCGCGACACTGTTTATCATAGGAAACATCGCTCCAAGTTAACCACGGCCTATCCATGGGCGTATCTCTTCAAATCCCGAAAAGCGGAAGCTAAGCAAAAAGGAATACCCTTCGCACTCGATAATGAATGGGCGGCGCCCCTATGGGCGCGCGGTTGCTCCATTACCGGGCTGCCTTTCCAGCCGAACGCTGCGCAAGGCCCATGGCCTTTTTCGCCGAGCATCGACCAAATTAAACCGGGGCTTGGATATACAAAAGAAAACGCTCGTTTCATGCTTTGGGGTGCCAACGCGCTAAAAGGGGCAGGCAGCGATGCTGATATGTATGCCATCGCAGAAGCCATCACGAAAGTACGCTACCGATGTGCTGAAAAATTTGTTGAATCGCTCCTAGCCCTCCCAGCATGAAGGGCAAAAGGAATCTACCATACGGATTGGTGACTCGCCCGACTCGCGCCGAGTGAGAATATATACCTAGCTGTTTTTCAAACAAATCCAAATGAAATTTTGCCGCGTTATAGTTGTTTAATTCCAAAAAACCAAGATGAGCAGCAAAGTAACTAATTGCATCAGTCCACGGATCAGGTATTACCTCATAATCCTGATTAGTTTTTAAGTCTTGCGGGAGACAATAACAGTCTAACTCATACTGATACACTTGCGACGGTAATGGATAACAGTAAAAACTGCCGGACGTGCCTTGACCGTACTGTGAAGCGAAGCTCGGTACATAGGAAAATTGGTACGGATACTGGCGTATTTGCGCCTGGTAGATAGAAAACGAATAGACGGGCAGTGAATACCTGTAGTTCGCATATATAATTGAGATTCCTTGTACCCCGAATACAGATTTTACTCCAGGATTTCCTCCCAAAAACACGCCCGAAAACGGATATACTTCTTGCCCGGCGTTCAATTGATTGATCGGCCCAGTCTGCAACGTCACCGAAGCGCCAGTGCCAGTCGCATCCGTAATTGTCGCCAGCGGCTGAAAATAACCCGAACCACCATACGTGATATCGACGGCCGCGATCGTCCCGCTCTGCACAATTGCCGAAGCGGTTGCTTGCGCGCCCAACGGGTTCGCGCCCGTACCACTTGGAAAGTCCGGAGGCGTAATCGTGATCGTCGGCGAATTGCTAAAGCCGGTCCCACCGGCAATGACGCTCGCGGTCACAATCGGGGCCGACACCTGTGTCAGCACGCGGATGCAATAGGTACGCATCGCCACTTCGCGTCGAGCTCGATTTATGTAATTGACTAGGTTCTCCGGATTGATCAAATCCTGTTTGGTCTCACGCAAAAATTTCTGCGTCGTTTTCCAATAATCAAACAGAGTAGCCATCAACCAGCCCCCTGCCCCGAACGCGGCTGCGAAACTCCAAGCTTGTTGATCGAAGCCGGATCAGCCGACTGCTCATACTGCGTCCGGTTCACTGAAGGATTAGAAGCCTGCCGAGCCCGGTTTAAAAACTCCTTGTAGTAACCATACATTCGCTCGGCATCGGCCGAACGCGCACCCGTCTGCGACGACAGGAACGCATAATAAGCGGCGAAAAACGTAATCGCGTCGGTCCACAGATACGGGATTGCCTCAACCGTCGCATCATTCACCAGCGGGATCGGGTAGCACACGCAGTCGCAATTGAGCGTGTAAACAAGATCAGGCGGCGGGTCGATCCAGAACGAGCCCGAAGCCGCCGAACCAGTCGCCGGTGCCGCGGCGCCTTGCGCATACTGCGACCACACCTCGGGCGGCCCAGCAACGGGCACCGGATTGTTGACGTGAAAGAGATCGAAATATTCCCAGGCGCGGGGCGGGATCCATTGAGCGCCCGACGCCACGCTATAATTGATGCGTCGAACGTGAATCGCACCCTGGATGCCCGTCGTTGCCGACGTTCCAAAGTTCAAACTCGAAAATGGATATTGAACCTGCCCTACAACGGTGGCAATCGTGCCAATAGCGCGAATGCACTCGCCCTCGCCGGCCAACTGCCCGCGAGCGATGTTGATCCAATTGTCGAGGGTAGCAGTCGGGTAGAGCGTTGTCGGCGCTCCAGGCAACTGCAACAGGTTTTGAAGGTTAGTTTCGTAGGCCGTCAGTGCCATGGCAGAAAGACCTCTCTGCCATCAGTATAGTCGCTTGAGCACCAATGCTCCACCGGGGATCGAGCGCTCGGCATCATAAGTGTGCCACAGTTGCGAACCGTCCGGCATCTTTACCAAGAACGCGGTGCCGAGCCGCATGGTCTGCTGCTCATCGCCTGGAGTCTGACACGCTGAGTCACCGATGGTGAGCTGCTTAGCAAGTTGGAAGCGGCTATCCGCTTCCACTCCTGTTATGCCGATGCTGAACGTCTCAGCCATTTACGGCGCCGGTTGCATCGTCACAATATCGGCGGCGCTGCCCATGGTCAAAGCAAGACCGAGGATATTCACCGAGCCGGTGCCGGCCAAGCCAGGCGTGGTTTCCACGACGAAGTTTGGCACCGCGTTGGTGTTAAACAAGCCGCCATCATAGATAGTGCCGACCTGCGGAGCCACTGAACCCGCACCGATAACAGTGAGACCGACCTGCGCCGGTCGCGGCAGCCATGCGATGCGATTTTGCTCGGGATTGACGATCGAGCCTTGCGGGGGCACGCCGCCAACCGTGGTGAGCAGAGCCGACAATGTGCCGTAACCAAGCCCGGCGCCGGTCGTAACTGACGCAGCAGTAACGGTTTGCATGGCAAAGCCGGTCAAGCTCGCGCCCGTACCCACACCCGCGACCGTCAGCGTGAAGTTGTTCGGGTTCGAGAGCGGCGCGCCGTTGTTCGTACACAAGCACGCCGTCAAGCCGCCGCCGGTCACAAGCGAAAATGCCAGCGTACCCGCCGTGATGCCGATGTTGATATTTGGATCGGTCGGGTTTGGCAAAATAACGGGAACGGGCGCCGTAGCATAGCCTGCTCCGGTATTGGTGAACGTGAAGCCGCTAATCGTGCCGCTGGAGATACCGCAGTATCCCGAAGCCGGGACACCGCCTACGCCATTCGGGTTATTGGCGCTGGGAGGCGGCGGGGGAATAAGCACGATCGGAGGAACGCCGTAGCCTGCACCCGCGTTTGCCGTCACGACGGATGAGAAGCCAAGTCCGCCGCCAACAATGGGCTGCCAAGTCGAGCCGCCGCCACCAGTGACTGCCACGGTGGTCGACGCCTGCACGTAATTGGTGCCGAGCGCGAAGATCACCGCACCAGTCGGGCATCCAGTCAGGTTGGCAACACGGACATTGAAGCCATCGCTTTTGACGTAGATCATCGATCGGCCATACGACGCGGCCGACCCCATCGTCCACACGCCGGTAATCGGGTCCAGGAACTGCAAGACCAGATAAAAACCAAGATGGATATACCAAGTGCCGGCAGGGACCGGAATCTGGTTGCCAGGCCCAACCGCAAACTTGTTGGTGCTCGCGTCGTAGGGCGCGTAATTCAGTTCTGTGGGATAAAGATACTGAGGAAGGGGTAGATTGAGCCCCGGCCCGCTTAAGGGAGATGGCATCGTTTAACTCCTTGCCATGAGATAATTTTGGGGATACAAACGTACTATGACCCAAAATTCTAGGAACTGTTTGAGCTGCGGGGCACCACTTCCGGATAACCGGCCGAAGTTCTGTTCACACAAACACGCGATGGACTGGCACAATTCCCAGCAAGATTGGCGAACGCGAAAAGATCGATTCAGCCGAAACGCTGCAAGGAAACGCGCATACGAAGCCGACCCCGAATTTTGGCGTAACAAAACCCGCGCATGGCGCGAGGCCCATCCGGAGCAATCTAAGTTTTTTGCCCAAAAGCAAAAAGAGGGGTATTGGCGAAAACCGTGGGTAAAAGCCATCATAGCTGCGAAAGGGCGCGCAATAAAACGCAATATCCCGTTCGATTTAACATACGAATGGGGGGAAAAACGTTGGACTGGCTTTTGCGAACTCACAGGTATTCCTTTCTCGCCTCGTCGGGGCGCCTCTTCCAGCATCTTCTCACCTAGCCTTGACAAGATCATTCCAGCCAAGGGGTACGTACAAACCAACTGTCGCTTCATCCTTTTCGGTGTCAACAATCTCAAACACGACGGCACCGACGAAGAAATGTACATGGTCGCTAAGTCGTTGATTTCACATCTAATATTGGTTCCCGGCGAGGTTATAGCCCCAGAAACCTGACGACGATTTCGCGGTGATGATGTCGTAGCCGACGACAACCACGCCTTGCTGCCCGATCTGCCCGAGCGGCACCAGCGAGTAGAAGCCGGAGAAGTCGAATGCCGCGTCCTCGGACAGATACATCGAGGTGTATTTGACGTTGACGCCAAAGACGTTGCCCTGTGGACAAAAGTGATCGGCGAAGATCGGAACGCCCGAGACAAACAAGTTCGGGAAGCTCGACCGAACCGCGGTGTCCATCGTGAACTGCTGCGGCGGAATTTGGTGGATTTGCTCAATCCCGATGAAGTCCAGATTGAGCGTGGCATAGTCGCCGGGATTCATGACCACGAAGGTCGGTGCCTCGCCGCCCGCCTGGTCAGTGACATACGATAACAGCGTCGCCATCGATTTGCGGGTGAAGCCCACCGTTCCAAGCGAGAACGTGCCCGAGTTTAGATTGATGTACTGGCCCTTGAAGGCCGAGTTGCCGGCGTTGTTGCGATTTACGCCGCCGTAGGTCGGAAAGTTCGTGCCGTTGTCGAACGCATCCTGAAAGCTGTTCGGCAGAAGCGGATTGCCCGAGTTGTTGGTGAACGTCAGGCGAGCCATGTTCTGGCGCGTCACGGCATACACGTCATTCATACGCGCTTTGAGGATCGAGATTTCGCGATCCGTCGCCTGAATGATCGTTTCGCCGAAGGGTAGCGGGATCGGCACGACCCAATAAGCGAGATTGAATTGCAGGTTCTGAATACCGGGCGTTATGACAGGGCTGTTAAAGCCGCCGCCGTAGCCGGTGAACTGGCCCTGCACCATGCTTTGGCCTTGCGCCGGCACCGTGATCTGGTTGAGGCCGCCGGCCGCGCGCTGTGCGTTGCCGGTCATGTAGAAAAGTGTGGGGCTTCCAAAATAGATTTGTACAAAGAGACGCGGGACGAAAGCGCGCCGTGTGGCACTTGCGAGCTCATTATAAAGTGAGCCCGCAGCAGGTGCGACGCCAATACCGGGAAGTGGCAAACTAGCCTCCTAAGTTAGCGTCGCGAACTGCCGCGAACTTCGTTGATGGTTGCGCCGATACGCTGGGACAAAGCGCCGTCCGAGATGCCGTTCTTGCCAGCCTTCAACAGGCTGTCGACGTACTTATCGTCAGCGTCGTCGGTCGAGGACGGAAGTTCGGCAAAATTCCAGCCGCCGGTCCCGCTCTGAGACACCGGCATCTGCGGAGGATGATCGCGTTCGAAGATCGCGGCGGCATCCAGCGGATCGAGGATGCCCTTTTCCTCCATGATCTTTTCGACGGCCTTGATGCCATCGTCGGTGTAGCGTTGCTCGCGCAGTTTCGCGATGCCGCTATCCTTCATCAATTGAAGTTGAGCAATCCGGCCGTCGCGCTCGCGCGCGGCCTTGTCATCCTCGATCTGCTTCTTGAGATCAGCGATTTCCTTGGAAGTCGACGCCTTGATTTCCTCGATCGGATCCGGCTCGTCCAGCTCGGGAACGTCCGCCTTCGGATCGACGATCTTCTGGGCCTCAAGAACCTTGCGCCGCGCCTTGGGATTCTTCAACCACCCCTCGACAGTCTGCCGCAGCTTGGTGTTCTGCTGCAACTGAAGTTCATCAACCTCGACGGTGGGCATCGGTTACTTCCCTACCGTCGAGCCGGCGTTCGGCACATGATTGATGCCGAGTGCACCGGACTTCATGGTCGACGGCAGATGGCTCTTGCGACCCTGGATGTCGATCTGCTCCATGTCGACACGGATGATCTGTTCATCGCTGGTCGGGACTGTTTTTGCGGCGTTCTGAAAAATATTCACATTCGACATCGCTGTTCTCCTTCAAACCTTGTGGCCGTAACGCGGCCGTTCGGCGTGCACCACCGACCGGGCACCGAAGTCGCCCATCATGGCCGGCACGGAATTTTCGTTCTTCTCGGGCTGCGACTGCGCAACCTTGACCGGCTTCTGGTCGGGCATGTCGGACATTTTTTCCTTGAAGATGTCCATCACGCGGCCTTCGGCATTTGCGGAGCGCCCGGCATGGAAGGCGGCGGTGCAGCGCCGGACTGACCCGGCTGCTTCATCTGCTGCTGCATCTGGCCGTTCTGCTGATTCTGGATCGCCATTTTCTCGATCGAGTTTTTCTCGGCGGCGTTGCTGGTCGATCCTGGCGGAACGTGCTTGGCCAGCGAGGTCATCGACTTCATGAGAGCTTGCCCAAGTTCGGACGTGGCGCCGACCATGGGTAAAATCTCGGTCATCTGCTTGACTAAAACTCCCACCCGCTGCATCGCCGCGGCCTCATAACCTTTGTTCGGCGTCGGTCCCGTTGCCGGGCTCGAACCGAACGGCGGTTGCTGGGGTTGCGGTGGCGCACCTTGCGGTGCTGCAGCGGGCGGGGGCATCGGGGGCATCGGCGGGTTTACTTGCGACCCTTGCGACCCTTGTGGCGACGATTACGAACCATTTGGTTCTCCTTCTGGGTGTTGGGTTAGAACGCAGCCGCGCCGATTGCTCGAAACGGCATGGGGGATACTTGACCATCTAAATATTTTTGTGTAATTAAAGCCTTTACGCACCTGTAGTGCGTTTAAGGTTTTACCGGCTTAATGAAAAAACTCGCCGCAAAAATCCCTGAGAACGAACCGCCTCGTTCAGAAAAAAGATTCTGGACCATCAAAGATGCAGCCCGGTATTTAGGTGTCACTCCACAAACAATTTATTGTTGGATCGACCCCAAACCGCACAAACGTCCCTCATTTTTGCCTAATGGCGCTACACCTCCAATATATCGGTTTGGAACACGCCACGGCATAAGACTTCCAATTAAAGAATTTTTAGCTTGGGTTGAAACTTTCAAACAGGAGTGAATAATGCACATCATCACCATCGGCTGTGCCCCCCTCGCCCTCCAATTCGTTTTCAAAAACAAAGAAACCGCCGATGCAGCGTGGCTCGCAACGACCCCCGGCGCACTCCGCGTCGCGAACACGCTGATCACCATCACCGACGATTTTGGCCAAGTCGGTGAATTCTCGCAGTCGGCGATTAGCTGCCGCGTCATTGAGGACTGCGACCTGTCAAAACGCGCCCACGTCGAGCGCTCACTGCACCAACAGAGAATGCAGACCGATTTCCAGCGTGCGGCCGAGAGCGACCCGCATCTGCGTGCCGGGATGCGAGGCGGCCCCAGCGTCATCACGCCGTTCATGCCGAACGGGCGCGGCAACTAACGCTTGCCGGCACCGCCGACAAGTTGCTTCTTGGCGATCTGCTCGCCGATCTCCGGGTTTTCCTGAAGCAACTGCTGAAGCTGTGCCTGTTTGTTTTCTTCCGCAGCCTTGGTCTGGGCCTTGCCTTCCTCCTTGTTGGGGAACGGCAAGTTGTCCATGACGTATTCCTTGGTAACTACGCCTAGCTTCAACCCGGCGAGAATAAGTTGCGAATTCTCGTCCGAGAAAATCGGGCTCGATGAATGCGAGTCGACGCTGACACGCCAATCCTCGGGGAGATCGGTCAACAAGAACCCGGTTTGCTCCATCGTAGCAACCGAACTACCGTCGACCCAATATTTGCTGGAGTCCTTGGCTTCCTTTAACGATAGCGTCTTATCAGCCGCCGTCGCGACCTGCCGCTCCACCAGCAACGCTCGATCGCGCAAATAAGGCGACGCCGTTTTCATCAAAGTGCTGGCATGGGACTCGGCACGCACGCCGGGTTCGCCCTTACCTTGCATGATATCCGGAAACCCCGAGAGCCAATTGATCTGCTCGATGACGAACTTGATCATCGGCATCATTTCGGGCGGAATTTTTGGCGTCAGATCCTTGACATCCGAGCCTTGCTGAAGATTGACGAAGCCGGCACCGCGGAACTGGCCATACTTCTCATCGTCAATGCCGTTGTCGCCGGTAAATGCCAGTATCTTGTCGACCTGAAGCCCAAACAATCGCTTGGCGTCGTCACACCATGTCGACAACAACGCCTGCGGTTCGATCAGATCAACCAGTTCAGAGCGGCCCCAGAACCAATTCGCCACTTCGTTCGGTTGGATCAGCGTGTAGGGCTGCAAGCCGTCCACGCCGGTCAGATTCATCTTCTTGCCAAACGGCGCAATGACGATATCAGGCTCGATCATGATGATCGTGGTGTAGTCCTCGTCATCCTGCACCCACAACTCATGGACATTGACGACTTCAGCGCCAACCTGCGGTCCCATGATCGCATAATTCGGATCGTTGTTGAGCTGCACGATGCCGCCAGGCAACGGCCGCGTCGCCCCGGATACGCCCGTCTGCAACGCCGATGTCGATAGCACCTGATGGAAATACGATTGCGGGTCCGACATCGCCTGGCCCTTCATAGCGTGGCCACGGACCTTCTCGAACAGCTTCTTGGCGTTAGGCAAATGAAAAATCCGCCGCCACACTTCCGGCAGCGTCATCGTCGTGGTCTCAACCATGGCTGCCTGACGGTCGATCTCGTTCTCAGACTCGTTATAGACACCGAACTGCCACGGCATCACCAGTTTCTTATAATAAACCGGCGTCTGATCCGGACCTTCAACCTGCACCCATTGCTTGAGCAAGCAAGCGCCGTATTTCAACGACTGAAACACGCCCAACGCAAAGGCGTGATCGGTATTGGTGCGCTCCCAAGAGCGTGTCAGCGTCTTAGCAACGACGGCGGCGCGTTGCAGGTAATTCTTTGGATAGGTACGTTCGAAATCAACCGAGAATTTCAACTCGACGGGGCTGAACAGATGCGACGTGGTGCGATTGAGATGCGTCGTCAGCATGTTGATGAGCGACTTGGTGCCATCGTAACGGCCGGTCTCGGCAATGGCATTCATCAGTCGGCAGTACGAAGCGCGCATCCCGACGCTAATACGGCACATCTCAATATGTTCGTTGGCGAAAGCGAGTAAATCCCGAGCGTCCGTTGGGACAGTGATCACTTACCACCCCTGCATCTTGCGCGCGACGCGCTGCGCGGCACGAGCGCCGGCATTGGGCTCGATCCCGGTTGTGATCTTGCCATTCACAGCAACCGCACCCTGCGCAATGCCTTGGCCGTACTCGGCCCCGTTGGGCTGGAACCCGATATTCATTGGCGAACTCGCCTTCAGGCGCTCCATGGCAGCGTCAGCCTGCTTCATTTCCATCGACGCTATATCACCATGACGCATATTGTCATTCATATTGGTGATTTTTAGGGCCGACATATCCTCCTTGGTCGAGCCAGTGATCTCGGCAGCGCGTTCCACCCGCGTTTCGGAACCCGCCTCGATATCCCGATACGTCTTATCGGTCGCTTTGACCCTGGCGCTGCGCAGCGATGGCATCTGGATAACGCCGCCTCGATCCGGTATGCCGATTTCCTCCTGGCAGTCAGGAAGCGGGCATCGACGCGGAAAAGGCAGCGCAGCATCCCAGGGGAATGCCCCGCGGCAAAACGGACAACGCAATTTCATCGATATCTCCAAGCGTTGCGGGACATAACGCGCTGCTGTACTTGCCGCACCTGACGTTTCTGCGCGAAGAACATATCAAGGTGGTTGCGATTGAACAAGGCGACTTGATCAACGATCGAGGCGCGTTTCTTAGCGGCTTCGGCCTCGCGAGTGCGACGCTGCGAGATCATGTTGTTCTTAATCTTGGTGTCCCAGTAATAGGCAGCGAGCGCCGCCGCAATAACCCGGTCGTCGCGCATACTCTGCGGCGCACCAATCGAGTCGCCCTCGCGCGCGATGGTTTTCATTTCCTCGATCAAAGCCGCAGACCGGATGTGCATCTTGGCAGTCGATATAAAATCGCGCATCCGCTCCAAGATTAAAATCTTTAGCTTCGTGTTTGTCGACCAGTGCCAATTGGAGCCGGCGCCCATCGCATCGGGACGCGTATAGATATAGGTCTTGACGTTTCTAAAGACGTTGACTAGCCCGCGATCCTCCAACTCCTTGCGCTGCGACCGATCGTTGTCGATCTGGAATTTGAGCGAGCGCAATTCGTTGAAAACTGACGTGCCGGGACCGTTGATCTCAAGAATGTAGCTGATCTCAGCACCATTGCCGTACCAGCCTAAGAGGCTGGCGATCACCCACGCGAGTTGGCGCGTCGTGATCAGCGGCCAAGCATACTCTGCAACCTGATCAATACCGTCAGCGTAACACCGCCCGATGAAGATCGAGGATCGATCATTGTTCTCATTCTCGCCAAATGCCGGGTCGATGCCCATAACGTATTGTGCGCCCAACTCGGGTTCTTCCCAAACCTTGAGTTCAATCGAGCGCATGTTCTGAGCAGGATAAATGCGCATGGCAGTAAATTCGTCGCCAGCAATGTACATAAAGGACTTGGCTTTGTGTTTGACGAAAGCATTAGTCTGGTCGGTGAGCTGCTTCGATCCAAAAAACACCGCTCCTGTTTGCTGAAACGCTTCTTCTTCGGTCCACGCCTGCTCGGCGAGCATGACGGAATCGTCCTGGCCATCTGAGTCGTCGGCATCTTCTTCATCTCCGTAATTGGGATCAAACTTCCTACGTATCCACGCCAGTTGTTCCGGCGTAATTTCGTATCCGTATTGCTCCCTAACGGCTTTTATTTTTTCGAGTTCTTTGTCGGTCGGAGGATTGGCACCATAGACTTCGAAATCAGGCGTGTTCCTACCAATGCTTTGCGACGGCTTCGACCACCAGCCGAGGAAAATGCACTTGCAGTGACGACTATCCTTCTTCGCCTTGGACCAGTCCGTGTACCACTGGTTATAGCCCCGAGCCGTCGACTCCTTGATGTAGAGCCGGTCAGGATGGATCTCGGACAGCGACTGCTCGAACGATTTCAAACCTTCATCGTTGTCGTAAGAGCAAAGCTCGGACAGATGCGCCAGCGTTAGACCTTCGGAACGGCCCAGAGTGCCGCTGGATTTGCTTTTCTTTACGCCGGCCGACATGAAGATCATCGACGATTCGTTGACCAGTTCAAGACTGTCGCGGTTGCCGGCTCCGGTTCCTTTGACCTTCGGAAATTTCAAACTCGCTGGCAAATTTTGCAGCATCACCACGAGTTCTTTACGTGCACTCTCACGATGAGGACTCGTGTCAAACACAAGCGCACCCTTGAGCCCGTTATGAATACCAATCCAGAAAATGCAAAGCGCTCGAATGATCGTGCTGATGCCGAGCTGCCGGGATTTAAGAATGTAAATGAAATGGATGTCGGCTTCGAGCGCGTCAAAAATCTGCGTGATACAATCACGCTGACCTTGATAAAGGTTCTGGCCAAGACAAATCCGGCCTGCGTCTTTGCTGTTAACGAAGCAAGTGTCGAGATACTTGTAGAACGCAAGCTCGACGCGCTGCCTTTTTGAACTGGCCCATCCTGGCATAGATGGTGCTTAGCCCATTATGAACGATAATTCAACGCCGTCCAAAAGCAGCCTGCTGGGCTTTTTGATCGCCGATCTTGTCCAAAGCCAGTTGGAGCCTCGTAGAGACTGTCGAGTAGAAGGTGGCCGGATCGGCAGCATTGTCGAGCAGAAGCACCTCTATGGGGTCGCCCTGCCCGCCTGGAGGGATAATCACGCAGGCGCCGCCAAAACCGGCGTCGGCGTTATGATCGATGCGCTCGGCCATCTTGCGAAAGCGCTCGGCGTTGCTCGGGGGCTCGTTTACCAGATCAGACATAGCGGTGGGCATATTGGTTCTTGATCTCCGAATTAACGAACTGCCCCACAGACGGGGCCTTGGCGCAAGCTAGTGCCACATCCTCGGGCACGTTTTCGTAGGCGCTGGTCCTGCCGCCCTTGGCCCAAGTGATGCGAAGTTCCTGTGCATCGGTGTCGTAGGACACCTCGGACACCATCGAGCTATAGACCGATTGGGACCAACTCATCACACCCCCTGCTTCTGCGCTTGATCGGTCATGATCTGGTGCAAAATTGGAAGCAGCACCGCATCCGTATCCGCGATTGTTTCATCTGAAAATCGTAAAAAGGGGACTCGCAAAATTTTTATTTCCTTTGAATCATAAAGCGGATGGCTAGGCGGCACCCGCCAAACGAGAATCGAACGCCGGCTCTTGTCATGCTCACCAAGACTCCAAAACTCACCGTTCATCTCAGGCACATACTTGACCTGGCGCGATGGCAATTTGACAAGCTGAAGCCTTGGCTCGCGAATGCGCGCGTAGCGGTCGGGATGATCCGTAAAAAATTGCGCGTCGTCATCCATTCAACAACTCCAGCGCCCGGCGCATGGCGACATCCGCCCATTTACGAACCGCCGTCGCCAGTGAGTCACCTGTTATTTTTACCGAGTCCCGCGCAGCATCGCAAAGTTCTTTCGCAGCCTGTTCAGAATGATCGCGCGCCGATTTTTGAGCAGTACCGACCTGCGATCCCTGCTCGATCATAGCTCCCAGATTGCTATCATCAGCTTTCTCAGCCGCAACACGCCCCGCGTCGGTGATGGTGTACTGATCACCGCCGGCGATAAAATTCTTTTGTAACAACCCCTTTCCTGTGAGACTGGCACAAGGACCAGCCCAGCGGCCGATCGCCAACAAGTGCTCCCCCCTCTCCGCGATCATCAGAACTGCCAACTCATCACTGGTTATGGTCATACCGATATCTCCGGCCAAGCTGCGCTCACCATCTCGAAAGTAGAAAACAGCACGTTCCAATTCAAACGTGTCGGCGTCACTTTTGTATTCCTCGGCAAATAGGTAGGCAATACTCCGGTGTGGTGCAAAAGAAACGGCTCATAGCCGTGCTCGCGCATAAAGCCGATCACCTGATCGTGGCTCGAACCGAATTTCGGTAGCGCATCAGCGTTAAGTTCCAAAACAACGTAGGGACACTCGCCCAAGAATTTAGTTGCCCCGCGCAACGCCTTTTCCTCGGCACCCTCGATGTCCAGCTTCAGCAGCCGCGGTGTCTCGTTATCCGTCACGTAATTGTTGAGTACGCCAGCCATCAACGAATCCGTGCCGCGCGTTTCAACATGAGCCGCCAGAGAGTTCTTGCTACCGTCGTGGCACATATGAAGCTCGACGGTTTCCTCCTTGTCCCACAACGGGCGCGTGATGATGTCGACGTTATCGCACTCGTTCAATATGATGTTTTCTTGAAGTTTAAACACATTATTTTTTCCCGGCTCAAAAGCAGCAATGTGTCCCTTCGGGCCAACAAGTTTTGACATCAGTACGCTGAAGAACCCGATGTTGGCACCGCCGTCGATAGCGAAGTCCCCTGGCCTTAGCGCTCGCGCCATAAAGTCGGATACCTCGGGCTCGGGGCAGCCAGATATCCTCAAGGCGTTAAGCAACTCGCGATCCGTCAAGCTGTAGGAATCGACAGCCATCTTCAGTTCAAGTTCGCGCCCGGCGAGCTTAAAATCTATTTTTAAGATGTTGCTCATTTGATGGCTGCAACTCGCTCCCGCAACGCTGCCTCGATCTCGGCAAAGGGTGACGCCCATTGCATATCCGGTCCCTGCCGGAACGTTCGAACTTTCGGTCCCCACAGCACGTTCTTGCCGTCGACCCCGTACCGATAATCTTTGCCTAGGTACGAGACCGGCACCCAGCACTCGACATCAATCATCATGCACATGTGCGCCAACGCCGACTCGCAGCAAATCACCAGATCGAGCTTTCTAATGATCGCCATGGTATCGACCGCCGAAGCAATGTAAGGCGTCAGATCCCAGATCAGCGACATGCAGCCGGCATCATACGACTCCTTGTTGCGCTCCGACTTTTGCAACGAATAGAGCTGGACGCCCGGCACCTTGTAGAGATCAAGAAACTGCGTCACCGGGATGTTGCGATGCTTGTCGATATCGTTCAGCGGCGATCCGGCCCAGGCGATCCCGATGTGAAGCTTGCGATCAGGAATGCGCCAATTCTCGGTAAAATCATAGCGATCGATATGTATAGGAGGGACATTGATGATCTCGTCGTCGGTAAGTCCCAGCGTAGCCGGCAGACTTACAAACGTGGTCCAGACATCGGCCGGCGGAAACGAATTGCCGGTCGGAATCAAGTTCAAATTAGAGATGTCGAAGAACGCACGCTGGAACAACAAAAACAGTTCTGGCTGAATATAGGCGTGGACAAATTTCGCGCGCTTGCAAGCCGCCGGCAAAAAGCGCGAAAAACTGAGCGTGTCACCGATACCCTGATCAGCGACGATGTAAACTTGCTTATCTTTTTCACCGTTCCATTTCGGGTATGGATATTGCAGATAGTTGCGAAGCCGGTAAGCAAAACGAGCCTCGTTGTGCTTCAAGCCCTTGGCCCATTGCTTGTCGAACATATAGGCCATGCCCAAGGCAAATTCGTTCATGGCGTTGTCAGGCGCAAGCTTGTGGCCACGCAAAGCGCAGGACAGCGCCGTCGATGGCTGATCCATCGTGGTATGGATGACCGAGAGATTAACCCACGTTGCATCGAGCGTGGCATCAAGCTCGATCGACTTCATGGCAAAGTCGTAGGCTTCCTTGACGTGCCCAAGGCCGTGCAGCCGCCACGACAGATTGCACATCGCCTTGGCCTTGAGCGTTCGGTCGGTAATGGCCTCGACCGCCTGGCGCCAGCACGCAACAGCCGCCGGATGCAAATTGAGATCGTTATTGTTGTTGCCGTTCCAATACCACGCCTCGCCCCACGTTGGGTCGGTCAGACAAGCCGAACTGAAAAGCTGGTACGCATGGTTGAGATGCGTCGGGTTTCCGGTATCCTGGCAAGCGTTAACGGCCTGATTGAAAAAGTCAGTTGCAAATTTACGGTTGCCCATTTTGGTACTTTTTCCTTAGCCCGTTGGCCCAACAGATAGAATGTGAAACGGTGCCCACCAAGCCTTTTCTATCATGAACATATTCTTGGCTATCGGCACGAAATCGCAACGAGTCGCTTCGCGCGCAACTGGGGCATATGAGCTGGCATAGTTGATCGAAATCTTCGGTTATTTGCATGAGCGGTCCGGTCTAATGAGCGACAGATTTGTTAGCGGCTAGTCGCCGGCGTCCTTCGCGCACTGCTGGGCACCCGTTGCCCTCGCACTCCTGGCAAGTCCCAATATCCGTCTCAAGGTCCGGATCGTCATGCTGCGGATCGTGGCGCATTAGCCGGCCATCGACGCAGCGGGTTCTATGAAATTTGGTCATTCGCATTGGCGATTATCCCGCAGGATCATTTTTCAAACTCCTGCATTTGACACGTACATTCCCGACCAAAATAGCGGGGATTTCATCCCGGCATGATCTTAGAGTATGGAAAGACCGATCCACCGGATATTCGGTCCATTTACCCTGCGCATTTAGGGCAACAACAATCATTATCCAGGGCGACATTGTTGCCTCCTATTTTACGTCGCTCATTTCCCGAGACCGGCCTGCGCACGCTCAATGATGCGCTTGATTTGGAAGCACTCGAAAGGCTGGCCGAGACGATTCTTATAGCCCTTGTCGTTCAACTGCTTCATGATCTTCCACGATGACATTTTATTTTTTGATAGCTCCAGCACTTCGTCAACGACCGGCTGCTCCGCGGGGATCGGCACGAGCTTGGAGTCGCGTTTCGAACCAACGACGCGATAACCATAAGGCGCGACGCCGCCGAGATGGCCATTACGCCGACGCTTTCCTTCCCGACCATCCGACATGCGCTCGGCTATTCGGCCGCGCTCGAACTCGGCAACTAATGCCAACATTCCAAAAAACATTTTAGCGGTGCCGTTTTCAGTAACGGGATTGGTGCCCATATCGACAAGAACAAGATCGACGCCGCGCTCCTTGAGCGCTTCCGCGGTGTTGAGCGCGTCAGATGCCGAACGAAACAGGCGATCCATCTTGCTGGCAACAATCACGTCGCCTTGCTTCGCCGCTTCCAGCATCTCCTTGCCGGCCGGGCGCCGGTTGAGCGGGATCGTCCCTGAGATACCCTCGTCCGTATAGGTCACGAAATCATAAGAGCTGGCGCCGCGGAGATCCGCTATCGCCTTGCCCTTGCGAACCTGCTCGGCGATCGACGTAGTGCCATCAGCCGCTTGCTCGACGGTGCTCACACGAGCATAAGAGAGGATCATTGCTCGACCCCCATTTTCCAACCTGCATAAGCCGGATATCGCTTATCCGACTGGAACTCACGACCACGATCGAACCAGCTTAGCGGATTATCCTGCGCTAAATGAAATGCGCCGCGGCTTCTGACATCCTTCCAAGTGCCTGACGCTGCCCAGCCGCACTTGCACGTCGCAACGTGGTTGCGCGCGTCGGTGCCCTTCCTATAACTCGTCTCGTGCATGGCCTACCCTTTGTAGTCACCATCACTACACCTTGGTTTTGGCGCCGTCAAGCGTCTTTTCGAGGTGCTGGGCCACCCGCAATATCCCCTGTTCCAACCAGATTTTTGGCTCGTACATATTGAAGAACTTATACTGATCGGCCACGCGTCGGAACACACCCTCGGGCTTGGTGGTGTCGGCGACGATCTTGGCCGGGCGCCCGAGGATCTTGCAAGCCAGTTTCGCCAGCTCCTTGAACGAGACGCCGCGGCCGGTGCCGAGATTGAGCACTTCGCCAGGTGCTAAGCGATCCATCGTAGACAGCACGCCTTCTACAACGTCGTCGATATGAATGAAATCGCGTTGCTGATCGCCCGAGCCCCAGACAGTCACCGGGTTTTCTTCCTGCAGGATGCGGCGAATGATGCTTGGGAACGGGTAGGTAAAATCCTGGTCCTCGCCGTAGCCACCAAACGGCCTATAGACCTTGACATCGAGTCCGTACTTTTCTGCGGCGCTCTTGGCTAGATACTCGCCTGATAATTTGGCCCACCCGTATGTTGAATCGGGACGGCCGATGCGAAGCGTGTCGAACGTAACCAGCGACTCACCAAGATCGCAATTGCGGTGCTCAGTTTGCAATTCGATCGGGTAGACCGCCGAGGATGAAAAATAAATCAGCTTTGGCAGTTTTTTACCCCGCACGATCCAATTGAACATGGACGCGTCAATTGCGAGATCGGTCGCGACTGCCAGCGGATCGCCGTCGATCTTTAGCCGGCCACCAACGATGGCGGCACAGTGAATGACGAGATCGAACTGGTCCGGGGTGTTGGCTTCGAAATAATTACGCACGTCGCCGATACAGTGCTCGAACGCATAGAGTTTCTTTGGCGGAAATGCCCAGTCCTCGCGCAGCGCGCTCCCTTGAGCGCAAAGATTATCAACGATGGCGACGCGATACCCGTCGTCAACCAACCGGCGCGTGAAAGCGCGACCTACAAATCCGGCGCCGCCCGTGATCAAGACCCGCATTCATTTCTCCAACTGGCACAGCAGCCGCATTCGCTCCGGCTCGAACTTGGGCCAGAAGCGCAAGGTGCCGGCTTTGGTCACGCAGAAGTAGGTCGGCATCGTGCGTCCGGACGCACTGGTGGACTCCAACTGGTCCATTTCTTTTTCTTTGATCCAGATGATCTCGTGGAAGGGGCCAGTCATCAGAAAATATTCCAGTTACCTAGATCGGCGGGGAGATCGGCAGCCAAGCAGTCAATCTTCAAATCAGTGCGCTGATCCATTTGTTTTGACAGCACGTTCTTTGCCGTGTTCCTCACACCGTTGATAGCGTGCGTCCAACGAAGTCGATCAATCCCGCCACCATCATCCCTCGCCTGCGCCTCATTTTCCCAGATATATCTGTTGGTCAGCATGATGGCGAGAACGGCGCGAATAGATTTACCGGATAGACCGCCGCCAGCACCATTCGCTTTATCCAACAATATTGTATCGAGATCGCATTCGATCAGGACCATTTCCTCCCGGTACGCATCCCGGTTCTCCGGAATGAATATCGATTTCATCAACGTGATCGAAAGACGATCAACCAGCTCAGCAAACGTTGGGAGATACTTACGCTCGGTCATACCGGGGGAAGGCTCCAATAATCGAACCTAACGTTCGGCAACCAAGGCTGCGGCTCGCGAGTTTTTAGTCCCATAAAACAGATGCCCGGCGACAACGCCGTCAGCCTGACGTTCCGGTAGCCCGCCGAGGCGGGGACCGATAGCTGCAAGAAATTACCCTGGCCCTCGGCGGGCAAATGGGGCTCGGCGTTGTAGCCCGATTGCTCGTCCTCGATCCTCACCTTGCCGCCGTGCTCGCCACCACTAACGATGAAATCGCAAGGGCCGGAGATAGAGACGTTGAGTACGCAGGGACCGTCATGCAAGGTGAATCCTTCCGGGCCGTGATCCTTGAACCCTGCACCCGCCTTCCAACAGAAAGGGCCGAAAGGTAAAAAATCACGGATGCGCCAATCGCCCGTGTAGGCGCCGCCGATCTGAGGAATTTGGTGCGGAAAAATGATGTGGCTTTGGCCGTCAAAAAAGAATGGGTGATGGATGCCAGGCTTCAGTTCGCCGCGTCGGATGCGTTTTAGATTATTTCGGTATAAATCAAACTGAGTTGCATTCACTCGAATGCCGCCACCAGGATTCCCGTCAGCATACTTCAACCCGAGCGGGCCAATATCCTGATCCAACATTTCGGCACAGTTAGGCGTTAGCGCCAACGAAGCAAGACCGTGGGACGCCAGCACCTTGTCGAAGCCCCAGTCAGCCACGAGGAATTGTTGCTCGCCCTTGAAGGCCCAATATTTTGCGATATCGATTCCGGAAAGCTGAGCGAACACCAATCGGTTCTCGGTGGTCCAGGTGGTGCGATAGTTTTGCAGCACGAGTTCAGCGGCCTTGCGGGTGAACATGATCTGACCCGCGCCCAAATTATGGCAGACAGCGTAGCCATCTCTCTGAATAAGAATGCGATCTTCGTAGCACCGCGCGGACACCGCCCCCACTTCGAGCCCGTCCTGCTTGCCGCGCTCGAACAAAGCCATCATGTCGTCGAACCAATTGTCGTGGAGAAGTACGTCGTTCTCGACGAGGCCGATGTAATCGTAGCGCGTCCCATCGCCGATCCCGATCTTCAGAAGCGTGGTTAGCGCATACACAATCGCTGGGCCAGAGCCGCCAAGAATTTGCGGGTGGAACTGGCGGAAATTGTACTGGCCAGGTAGCTGCTGACCTTCCTTGGTTTTCGATCCGTCTATCCAGTGCAAGTCAAACTTGTCGGGTTGCAACAGCGGTTCGATCGAGCGCTTGGTTAGCTCGGTGCGATCACACGAGTTGAAGGCTATGGCGACGCGGTTCATGGCCGCTTCTCTTTGGCAGGAGGCGGCAGCAAGGGCTGCATTTTGCCGCTGGCGTACATTGCCGCGATGTTAGGTTTAATATGCTTCCCCACAGTCATCCCGTCCGGCATGACAATGTGAGCCAAAAACTCATCCTCAAAAGTCGTGATGCCGGTTTCGACCGCTTCAAGTTTGGCCTTGATCACCAAGGCAAGTGCACGCCATCGTTGCCGACACGCCTGTTCCCAAGCAGCGTAAAACGAATCTGGATTTCGTTTTTCTCGGCCGGTCGGTGTGCGTTTAAACGCCTCATCCGTCTGCTCGGGAAGTGGCAATTCAAACACGACGCGTCGATCTTGAGCTTCAAACATAATCAATGCTCGACCTGGGGCATTCATGAATGCTGTGCTGGTAGCACCGTATCGCGTAATTAGCTTCTCGATCTCAGCGCGAGATCGTTCCGTGGATACTTCCGTTGAAGCTGCGTATCGAGTCACAGAACTTTCTCACAGTCACGATACCAAGCCATCGCCGCTTCCTTGAAATCGTCCGAGAAGATGGGGCAGTTGGCCATCAGAAAACGACAATCATTAATGGCGGTGTAGCCAATGCCCGGAAGCTCTTTCTCGGTGACATATTTTGTAAAAGCATCGATGTGCTCCAGCCCAAACATCTCAGCCTTGAGATCCTTGAACAACGGGCGCGGCTGGCGCGCATGGAACCCCATCGGCGGACCAAAATACGTATAAAGGTTCCGCTCAGCCATGACGCGGCGCATCAGCATGGATGCAAAAATATCGGTGTTTCGGCCCTGGTGATTGTAGAACTGCGCGAACGCCGGAGCCAGTTCGCGGCGGAACGCAGTCAACTGGCTGTTGAAAACAGAATAGGCTTGAGGGTGCACCACGAAGCCGTTGCGCAGCACGTCAGTCACACCGTAGACGATCGGCTTGCGCTCGATCGCGGTGATGGCGCCGGTATCCGGTACGCCTAAAATTATACCCTGCGCCGCGCCAATTTTTACATCGGTCACGAACGAGTAGCCGCCGATCATTCCCTCGCCGGCCGGGAGGCCACGCTGGGCAGCGATTGGGTTGGTCAGTAGCCCGGCATCGAACCACTGGTTTGGTGAGCCGAGTTGGAGACCGTCGAAATTGTCATAAAACGCGTGCGCAAAACCGAACAGATTTTCAGAGTAGTTAGCAACCACTGGAGCTGGGGTCATCCCCATATCATCATCAATGCTGATAATCAGTTCCGCGCCCCACTTCAAAGCTTTAAGCAAAGCAATGTTGCGCCTTGAGTCGGTGTTCCAACCAAGCAACTCCGAGCACTCGTAGCCGAGATCCTTCTGGCGCTCGGGCGAGTAAATCTCGCAATCGGGAATGTCCGCGCAAAAGCTGTACGCCTCAAGCGGCGTCTTGTGATCGGCAGCGACAAAAAATTTTACCGAAGGGTCGAGCTTGCGATACAGCTTCAAGACCGTAGGTACGTTGATCGATGTCGTGATTAACGCTGTTCTCATTTGAACGGATTATCTTTGATGAAGGGAGCCCAAAAAATCTTGAACCCGCGTTTATGTAAAAATCCAGAAACACGCGCCGCAGTTAGCAAACCATTGTTTGCAAGCGCTTCTGACAAAGCCTCTCCTAACGCCTCTAGCTCCGTCAAGGGTTCCGGCTCGGCAAATTCCAACAACCCTAGCCGTTCCAATACATCAACGATCTGGGAACAATCCACCCACACCCGCCCCGACCCAGTATCGCAAGTACCTATCATTGTACTCTTGACCATCGCGTAAGCTTCTTTTTTGGTAAAAGCTTTTTTCATTTTTTGACCAACTTGAAGCCGTGTCTGCGCAAGGCACCTATAATTGTTGCCGCATCCATGAAACGCTTGGCCATATCGTAATTCTCGTAGTTCCTATATATTGGAAGTACCTCCGCAATCACTTCGCGGCTACCCTCGGGAAAATCCTCATCTTTAGGAAGCGCGTACTTCATTCGGAAAAATCCACATGCTCGCCTTGTCCTGGCAACGGCCAAACGCGCTTTTTTGAATCAAAATAACGAGGAAAACCAATAAGACCCTGATGTTTCTCGTCACTTAACAAGTCATCCATTGTTTCCTCGGTGACTTGCATCAATTCCATCTTTTTGCCGGCCGGCGTGCTCCAGTTGGCTTTCATTTCTTCTTGTCCTGTTGCTTGCGCCACGCAATCCACTTCTCAATTATGTCGTCGACCAGCCACATCAGCGAACAGCCTTGCGCTTGCGCGCACTTGCGCAAAAACTCCTTCGACCCTGGTTTCATCCGGATCGATGTGGGCAGATCGTGCTTGAGCATTGCTGCTTATTGCGGCGCCGTTACAAACTCAAAAAATGATTTTGCAACTTCCAAAATTTTAGCTTTATCCCAACCATGAATCTTGGCGAGCATAGCTGCTTCCTGTAAACAAGAAAGCCGAAAAGATGCTGACTGACTAATGTTCATTGGAAACTCCCTGAGGTAAAGCGCCGGCCCCGAGCAGGAGGGGTGAGGGGCTGGGGGGTTTAAACCTGCCCAGGACCGGCATGAGTAGTGGAACACACTACGTTACAGGTGTCAAGGCGGAACGGGAACACTCTGTTTACGCGCTACGGCGTTATTGTCGATGATGATCAGCGCCGCGGCGATCTGACGATTGATGTCAGTAATCTGAGCCTGGATCAGATCGATGCGCTTGTCGGTCGCCACGATGACAGCTTGGAAAGTGCGATCCTCGACGGGATCGTGCGCCAGTCTGGAAAATGTATCAGTCTGCTGTTTTTCCAGGGTTGTCACCCGCGCACTCAACCCCTCCAAGTGCAACTGGATACCGTCGAGATAGGCTTTGTGCTCAGCCTTCGTCAGATATTTATCGAAGGATTGCCGGTCATAAGTTTCGGTTTTTTCGACGTTGGCGAATTGGGTTTGCGCCACGATCCACTGCGCTGAATTCAGCAGCCCAACAATGATCACTGCGCCAACAATGGTCGTCCACGAAAGTTGTGGCTCACCTGCTCTCTGGTTCATCCGGGTTATCCCCCGCACCAACTTTCATCGACAAGATTTTTGTTCGCACCGGCCCACAGCTCGGGCAGGTAAAATTCTGCAGCGCCAGATTTTGGTTGCTCGGATGTGGCTCAAACTCGAACAGCATGAGAACCTGCCTGTGGCAGCGCGGGCACGTATCCAAGACCCGATTACTAAAAACCATGATAGCTCCCCCAGCGCCGGGGATACTACCATGGTTTTTTGAACGTTTGGAACCGGCCTATTGGGCGGGGGTGCCGCCAACAAGATTGGGCACTTTCCAGCCCGGCTTCGGCTCGTCAGTGACGGGCACGATCGGCTCGTCAGTAACCGGCGGGGTAAGCTCGACCTTGGCCTCGGCTCGCCGATATGCCTTGGACCCGACGGCGCCCTCGACCGTGGTGACGCGCTCGTCCAGTTCCTTGATCTTCTTGGACTGATCCACAGGCGCATTCTCGACGGCGACGATGCGCTTGGCGTTCTCGTCGCGCGTGGACGCGAGACTCGCGATCGACTGGGTGTGATCGTTCTGGATCTTCTCAACTGCCCCAAGCCGCGACTTGGCTTCGAGCGTAAAATGCTCGGCATTCTTCAGCCGCTCGTTCTGCGCCACAACGATGTCGATAAGTTGCAGCGTGGCCGGCTCGTCGAAATGCTCGGCCTTGAGCGCAGTAATGGCGTCGTCGAACTTGGTCATTTGCGTTTGTCCGTTTGGCCCGCGCTTTGCGGGCGGGTTATAGGTGTGGTCGTGGACAACGCTCGGAATCGTTATTCGTTCCAAAATTAGCGCCACTGGACCCAGGACGTGCTGACCGTCTGCGGCGCCGGCTGCTCGAACGCAAACGTGTAGCCATCCAGAAGCTTCAGCGCGTCCTTGCGCATCTCGATCTGGTCGGCCATCAGGCGCAACTGCGCTTCGAGCGGCGGCACTTGGCCGGCGAGCGAGAGTTTTAGCACATCAGGCTTGTCTGATTTTTGGCGGGTGAACCGCTTCTCGACGTTCTGCCACAGCTTGATGGTCTGCCGCAGTTTAACCTGCTGGTTCTCAGCTTGGAGAATGTCGGTGCGGAATTGCTTTCGCGCGATGTCGATGAGATTAACGGTTGTCGGGTCGGGACCTTGGCCGTTGGCGAACATCTGCACCACCGTCACGAAGAACTGGACCAACAGATTTAGCGGAGCGTCGACCGGGCTCTGCTCGGGAATGTCGCCGGTTGCATCGTATTTTTGACGGCGGATCGGATCGCTGAGTACGAGATAGGCGCGCGAGACTTTTGCAAATTGTTCGGCGGTGCCGCCCTTGTCGGGATGGGTCTCTTTTGCTTTCTTCTTGTAGGCGCGTTTGATCGTGGCTGGGTCCGCAGCTTTGTTTACTTCGAGAGTTTCGTAAAGGGTCATTTTTGGTGCTCAATTATTTTTACCGAGCCGTTAACGAGGTAATGAAAGGAAACCGACTTGCGCTGCATATCTTGTAGCATCGCAGAACGTAGCGAAATGCCACCCTTAATCGGGAAGTGGTGTACAATCCAGCGCAGCCCGTCTTTATTTCGTTTGACGGGTTCCACCAGCGGCTCGTGCCAAATGTTAGCCAATTTTTGATAAAGGCTCATTACGTCGGCATCCAAATTTCTTGCAACTGATTTTCTTCGTAATGAATAATGTTATCCCTGCCGGTGATCCACCAAATTCGACCTTGCCAATAAACCTTCTGGACTGAAACAGTGATCGCGTCATCAACGCCCAGCAACACCGGCCCAAAAGATTTAACCGGCATCAACGAGGATGCGCGCACGATCGCTGGCGCCGTGGCCGTGAAGGCGATCAGGTTTTTGATGAATTGGCGGCGGGGGATCATTTTACTTCGACCTTAAACGGGATTCCGTAGATGCAGCCTTCTTTGACCAGCTCGGTGCTCGGCAGACGCATTGTTAGTTTGTTGCACTCGTCGCGCAGGAAACAGCCGATTTGATCCGCGGTCATCAAGTCGGTTGTGAACGTCACGGTTATGGGTTTGGTGATGTTGTTTGCTGCGAGCCAGTGGTGAAGTCTTGCGAAGGTTTCAAACATGTCTAGGCCACCCTGGAAGATTTTTGTAACAAACATTTCCGCAACGCTGAGGGTAGATCGAACCCGGCTTGTTAGCACGCGCTTCGATATCTGGTCGCGAGCACACAGCATAATAAGTCGACACCTCGCAGCCCGCGCGCGGCCCCGTGACGAATTCCATTCTGGCCCCACAATGGTCGCAGACTGTGAAGCAAGCGGGATTTGAGTCGTTAAGCGGACGGCGCATTCCAGCACAGTAGCACGGCTCGTGTAGTTACAGCAACTACATTTTCGGCGGGATTTTTAGGGGAAAATTTTTCAGAATTCCTTGGGGGGCGGTGAGGTTGGGGTACCCGAGATTCAATTTGCCGCGGGGCCTTCGGGTCGAAAAATCGACCAAAAATGACGTGGCAGATCGTCGCACCGCTATCAGTTATCGACCTCGGTGGTGCAAGTCACCAGTAGTCGACCGGCGCTCGGTCTCGCGTAATGCCCTGATAAACCATGCGGATTCGGGGTTTACTTGCAGTCTTGTAAGATCGCAAGCGATTGAACGGCTTGGATTAGTCCAGATCTAGCGAGACCATGCGACGCGAGGGGCAGCTCGCCTCGGTGCGCGCTATCTTGGCCGGCATGAATGAGAACGAATCGACAGAGGGCAGTCCACAAAGGCACCCTGCCCCACTTCCGATTGATACTGCTATCCGAAGGCTTGTGCCAAGCGGTCGGCGCCGAGACGTGCTCGCCTTGTTTCAAAACCGCGTCACATGGGCTGCAATTGCTCACTGGCGCAAAGGTCGAGTGAAACCGCCACAATGGGCCGTCGATTGTTTGCGAGACTACATCGCGCCCGTGCTTGCCATCGAGGCCAACACAAAGCCGAACGGCGCCGCTCTAATCGCGTGGCTCAAAGCACACGGCCGGTACCCTGCAAAAGAAAAAGCCGCCGGTTAGGGCGGCTTAGTCTCGCGACGAATTGTGTGCCGCGTGCTATCTTGAAACGCGCTCGCCAGTAATCCCTAACAACCGAATATCTACTCTTTCAATTCCCCAAAGTCAATACCCCAATACAAAACAAAAAGCCGCCCCGTTAAGAGCGGCCTTTGTGTCGTGTTGACGGGTGCTATGCACGTTGTCCCAATTCGCAAGCTTCCCACAATTCCACAAACGTTGACGCCTTGCTTGCCGCGATTCGTTGCTTGATCTCGCCACGCCCGAAGTGCGGCTTGATTTGATTAAAAAGCATTCGTGTCGCGTCTTGCTGAAACGAATTAGGAAGCGCCGACCAGTCGCGACGGTTTATCGCGTCAGTTATAAGCTTTTCCACCCATGTCTGGATTTGCACTTCCATGTTATGCGCTCAAATGCCAAGCACTCCGCGCCGCCTCGCGCAGATCGTGCAAACGCCGCAGTTCCGATCCTTCCTCACCTTTGCCGCGAGGCTCATAGCGTGCCTGGCCGGCATCCTTGCCGAACTTGCGCTGTAGTTCTTCCGCCCACCTATCATCGGCGCTTTGGAACGTCTTAAGTTCTGGCGTGTATGGAAAGGCTTTATTGCTCATTTGCTTTTCCCCTATCCCTTAATCCCACGACCTGGATTGATCGTGGGATATTGCTTGTTTACTCTTTCACTTTGAGGGAGTCAAGCACGCTTAATAACCATTTCATCGCCGTCGAAAGCCTTAACCGTGTTCAGCCCTTGGTGCGAAAAATCGTACCGCACAAACCAAGCATGATCCTTCTGCATCACGCTGTAACCTAAATCGAACTGCCGAGCCGCTTGGTTCATCTTACGTTTTGTCGTTACTGATTTCCAACCGCCAGTCCGCAGAATAATGCACTCATGATCAAATTCCACGATTGGCGTCGAGTGGTAAGTGACCGTCGTGTTGCCATTCTTATATCCCACCGTCGTCGCGTAGTTCGAAAGCTTATTCATGCGAGGCATAACTTCCCCCTATCTATTTTGCGGCAAAATCGCCGCGTGACAATTCATATACTCTTTCAATTATTGGGTGTCAAGCCCGCCCCGTCGTGACGGGTGTGAAGCGTGAAGGGTTTTTTTCACATCGCTAGCTTTTATTATATATCGCGTATGTACCATTTTAGGTTAACAAGAAATTGTAGCCACGTAATAATTTACTAATATCTATTCATACTATTCACACTATTCAATAATATAATAAAAACAATGGTTTCTGCGTGAACAGTCTGTGAAGGCTGTGAAGGGTTTTTAGTCGCTATTCCAGTTTTTGGCCTCGTTGTCCCAATTCCATTTTCCGTATTTATTTTCCCAGTGCGCGCGGTGCTCCAAAAGCGGCTTTAATCGCCACTGATTCCCGTTTCTGCGGTGTAACCGTTCACCGCCCATGTCCCCCACAAAGCGCCCAATTCGGGTTGCGTTTGCATCTATGGCACGGGGGGCAAAATCGCGCATCATGTTCAAAAGTGCGGTGCTCGTTACCTCGTCGGTCTCGACGTTTCCAGGGTGTGTTTTGAGAAATGGCATCCACCCATTCTGCAGCACGCTCTCCCACCATTCCGCGATAGGCGGCAACGACCTGGCTTTCTGGAGCTGGAGCGCCGCGGTGCGGATAATCTGGCGCGGGTGCCAGTCGCCTAGATCGAAATGCAATAAATCGTGGAGCATCGCCGCCAAGCCACCAGTCGCCACCTCGTTATGGAGTGCATCAAAATACGCTTGATTGCCTATCTGGTCCGGCGCCACATCAAACACCGCATAGCGTCGCTCGTCGTGCGAGGCCGGCACGGCCCACTCGGCATTTGCGGTCATAAGCAGATGCAGCCGATTTTCCCATTGCGTCGCGTCGACGCCCTTTTGCTCGATCATCATCACTGGCTCGGTAATGATCGCCTTGAGTGTAGCCTCACCTTGCTTGTCGCCTGCCCAGAACGCTTCATCGGCGTACAGCAAAAGGCAATTGCGCATGTGTGCGTTGAAAGAGCCAATAAGGTGTTTTTGGTGCGAGACGTGCAGACCGTGCTGCCCGAAGATTTTGCGCAACGCATTGGCGAACGTGCCTTTGCCGCTACCTTTGCCGCCGCGGAACACCAACGCCGCTTCCGCGCGCTGCCCGGGGTTTTGCACGCACCATGCCGCGAAGCGCAAAATGTACTCGGCCGAGGCACGATCGCCACCGGCCAGCACAAAGCCGATATGGCGCCGCATCAGCGTCCACTCGCCTGCAGCGGGCTCGACCGCGAAGCCGGTCCAGAGATTGAGCACGTTACCCGGCAGCACTGCCGGCGCGCCTGGCACCAGATCCAGGCCTTCGAACGAACGGCGGTGCGGCCAGCTCGTCCAGTATGCGCCAATAGGTCGCATCTTATCCTCGACCTTAACGTAGCGGTGCGCGTAGCGTTCGTGAAACGACTTGAACGTCTGGAACGAGGGGATTTTGACGGCCGAGTCGGCTTTGCTCGATACCCACGACATCACCATGCACTTGCCGCCGAGGTCGCCGATTGTCTGATAATGCTGGTTCAGTTCTATAAGCGGGTTGCCTGGCACCTGCCCCGCGAACTCGGGCGCGGCTTGATTAAACTGTTCCGCAAACTGTGGTAAGCTAGCGTGACCATTGACCTTTTCGGGGGTTGCCTCTTGCGCCCAGCCGAGGTCCATCGCGGCTTTGTAAATGGATGCAACAGTCGCCCTAGAGCCTTGATAATCCCGATTAAATCCCGCCCACCGTTTCTCTAAATCAGCGCGTCCTTTGTAACCGCCGTCACCCGCTACCAGCGGGTCGCCCTTGCTGGTCCGCGACCATTCATCCCAAATTTCAAGCCCATAGTCGGTCCCGTTAACAATCCACTTCAAGTCATGAAGCGCCGCGCCAAACGAAAACCACGTCGCCCCGTCGATAGCGGCGTCGATGACCGCAAGTGCCGATCGGAGCCTGTTTGCTTCCGCTTTGGTGAATGGAACGGCCGTTGCCGTGAGATTGGCGACGGATCGAGCGGCCAAGCCGCGGCCGGGGCGCGCTGGGTCTCTTGCCGCATTGACTTTTAAGTCAACTAACCCTGCGCTCGGCGGTGCTGCCTGCCTGGCGCTACCCTTCCTGCTGGAGACCCACAGCGCGACCCATGCGGGGGCGTCGGCGAGCGGGATCGAAGCGTCTATCCATTGGTACAGCGCGCCGGAAGGGTGCACTGACGGCGGCAGGACGACATAACCGGAGCTGCCTCGCACGTCGAGATGCTCGCCTTTCACTTGGCTCGATCGAACGCCTGTGCCACGGTAATAGAGGTGTAGGCCGCCGTCGCGGCCGGTCTTGGCGGTGAGGGTACGGGGCAGCGGCCAAGCGCCGTAGGATCGCGCTACCGCTTCGAGCTGAATGAGCCCCTCGGGACCATCAACGTCGAGCACGACAAGCCCGCTGGCGCCGGTACTCAGCCCGATGTTTGCTTGCGGCGTTGCCGACCACCAACGCTCGATCTGGCCCAGATCCGCCGTAGCGTCTAAAAATCCCTTGCCGCCATTTTTCTTACTTATTAACGGAAGTTTGGAGCGAGGCGCTAAACCAAAGACGCACCATGATCGACTCGCGTATTGTAGTGCATAATCAACGAGGGCCATGCCGGGGCTCATCCACTTGACGAGATGGAGCGTTCTCGGCTAGGCTCGTGAGGTCCTGTCTCCACCCCACGTTCCTCCCGGAACGCACGCCCTCGGCCTTCACCAGCCGGGGGCGTTTTGTTATGGTTGTCTCATTTCGTAAATCCGTCAAGAGATTTCAGAGGCTTACGCGATAATTGCATTTTACTCTTTACAAAGGCATTGAGGCGTGTCATAAGGTCCGTTATCGAGAAAAAGGGGATAGGACATGGACCAGGACAAATTCGAGACGCCGGTTGTTTTCCGCAAAGATCGCAAGAAAAATCCGGAGATCACGGCTGTCATGCCGTGCGAGCCGGCCGATGTTGCTGGCCACTATATGACTTGTTACGTGCACGTCGGGCAGCATGGTTCATGTGGGATGCAGTGGTATCACGGCACGCGCGCTGCGAAGCCCAGTGAGTACGCTGATCTGCTCGCGGAGTTGATCGGTCTCGGCTACAAGCCAAAAGTTTACAAGCGCATTCAGCCGGCGCACCGCAATGCTTTCAACGCCGAAGTTGATCGGCTGCGTAAGCGCGCATGACCCGCTCAGAAATTTGCAAACGCAAAGCCCTTTGGGCTGAACGCAAGTGCAATGAAGCCGCGGCTTCCGACAAGCCGTGGGCGTTGCGCAATCTGCGACTCTATCAAAACTACGCCTCGCGTTTTTGGGGCGAGTATTTTACTGAATTAAAATTGGGAGATATAAAATGCAAATCGTAGTCAATGCTGAACGCCTTGCCAAAATCACAAAACTATATTCAGGTTCGCACAACCCGAACGGCAAAATGTGTGCTATGGAAGCTGTGGCCTACGTAGCCGGCGAGCCATGGTCGGATCATCCCGAATGTGCTTGTCCTGTCATCGGCGCGTTCATGCGCGCGTGGAACGACGCACTGTCCGACGCGGATCGTGACCGATTGCTCTTGCCGCTCATTCCTCGGCTTGTTGGTACGAAGGGTAGCAAAAAACTGGAAGCGCGCCGTGCTACGATGTCGGCCGACTGGTATGTACGGGTGCAAGTGCCGGCTTGGCTACGTCTCGCTGGCCTAACTGAGCACGCCAACAAACTCGCTGCGTTTCCTGAAATCACAAGTTTTGCCAAAACGCCGTCGATCTTAGCAGCGCTTCAATCCGCTCAAAAAGATTCGAGCGCGGCAGAGAGCGCGGCATGGAGCGCGGCAGAGAGCGCGGCATGGAGCGCGGCATGGAGCGCGGCAAGGAGCGCGGCAGAGAGCGCGGCATGGAGCGCGGCAGAGAGCGCGGCATGGAGCGCGGCATGGAGCGCGGCAAGGAGCGCGGCAGAGAGCGCGGCATGGAGCGCGGCAGAGAGCGCGGCGAATAAAAAGC
>Ga0182024_10001389_pt1 | contig 62573 bp, 66 predicted proteins | sample P32metaG_FD_120480 | JGI IMG/M metagenome (GOLD analysis project Ga0182024, IMG submission 120480) | Permafrost microbial communities from Stordalen Mire, Sweden - P3-2 metaG (Illumina Assembly) | ecosystem: Environmental > Terrestrial > Soil > Wetlands > Permafrost | place: Sweden: Stordalen...
CACTGCGGGGCAAGAGAAAAGGCACCTTCGCTTTTGAAAGCCGTTGTTAAAAAATCGTTTTGAGCAATGATGAAAGCCTGCTGAATAATGTCATGTCGTTGTATTTATACGCGGACATATAGCGAAATCGGTCCGGAAGGTACTTGATCGTTTGCCGGATGATGACGCCAGCCGGATTCTGGCACGACTGGCCGGATTGGAAACCAACCCGCGCCAGGCGGATGTGAAGAAACTCAAAGGCCGCGACGCGTAGCGGATTCGAGTGGGCGATTATCGGGTGATTTATGAAATCCAAGACCGGGCCTTGCAAGTCATCGTCATCACCGTCGGCCACCGGCGTGGAGTGTATCGCTGAACCATGAATGCTGCATTGCCAAAACGCCACGCCCTGCGCGCCGGTTTCACCATCGAAGAAGAATTGGCGGGGGCGAGGAATTGACATTCTTTCCATTGTCGCCCAGTCGGGGTTTGCCTACCTTGTCTGACATGAAACACGCACTGCTCATCACGCTGGCCGCGTCCGTCCTGACCCTGGCCGGCTGCGCCACGCAGCATTCCGCCCACATCAACACCCTGACCGCTGCCGAAAAGGCCGCCGGCTGGCAGCTTCTGTTTGACGGCCAGGATTTCGCCGGCTGGCACAATTTCAAGCGCGACGATGTCCGCGCCGGCTGGCAGGTAAAGGACGGCGCGCTCGTTTGCGTTGACCCGCACAACGCCGGCGACATCGTGACCTCCAACGAGTTTGACTGGTTTGAACTGCAGCTGGACTACAACATCTCCGAAGCCGGCAACAGCGGCATCATGTTTCATGTCACCGACGCCGGCAAAACCATCTGGGCGACCGGCCCGGAATTTCAACTGGAGGACAACGAAAAGGCCGTTGACAAGATCCGTTGCGGCTGGCTCTACGCGCTTTACCAGCCGCCGGTTGATCCCGCCACCGGCAAAACCCTCGACGCCACCAAGCCCGTCGGCCAGTGGAACCACGTCCGTCTGCTCGTCACGCCTGAAAAATGCGTGCATGAGATCAACGGCGTGAAATATTTTGAATACGTCCTGCACAGCGACGATTTCAACGCCCGCGTGGCCCGGAGCAAGTTCGGCAAGATGCCATTTTTTGCCAAGGCCGATCTCGGCTACATCGGCCTGCAAGGCGATCATGGCAGCGTCTCCTTCCGCAACATCAAAATCCGGCCGATAGCCGCGAAGCAGTAGGAACTGATAGAGAGATCGTGGATTTTGAGGAAGAACTGGCGGGGGCGAGGAACTAACCGTCCCCCCATTCGTCCTCGGAGCGCAGCTGTGGCAACGCCCAGCCGCAGCACGTTCGCAAACACACGCCGCAAAATATTTTCAACCGCCTCCGCCCATCCATCCGCTGCGACTGGTCCTGCGGACACAGTCGCGCTCCGTCCGAAAGCTCCGGCCGGAGCGAAATCTTTGTAGCCACCCCCGCCACCCGATCAATCCGGCCGGGTTAACGCGTTGATCATGCAGTTGAAAATGAAATGGTGCAGGGGCAGCACGGCATACCAGTAAAGCCGGCCGGAAACGCCGCGCGGTCGGAACGTGGCGGTCTGGATGAGTTGGTCGCCGTCCTTGGTCGGGACGATTTGAAACTCCAGCCACGCTTCGCCGGGCAGACGCATTTCGGCGAAGAGCAAAAGGCGTCTGGCTTTCTTGTCCGCCACGAGCACGCGCCAGAAATCCAGCGCGTCGCCCACCTCGATGTCGTTGACCTGCGTGCGGCCGCGGTTAAGGCCCACGCCGCCGGCCATTTTGTCAAGCAAGCCGCGCAGCGCCCAGAGCCAGTTGCCGTAATACCAGCCGGTGTCGCCGCCAATGCTCCAGACGCGTTGCCAGACGGGTTCCACGCGACCGGTGACAGGGCGTGTGCGCCGGTCTTGAAAGCAGCCGTGCTGTGGCACATTGGCCGAGTTCATCAGCGCCAGACTCGCGCCGGACGAGGCGAAAGAATCTTTCCAGCCGCTGACGACGTTGCCCTGCTCAATCCTTTCCAGCGCCAGAGCCACGGCTTGTTTATAGGAGATGAGGGTGATGCCGAGTTGTTCAGCGAGATTATTTTTTCGAGGGACGGTGTCGATCTTCATACTGTCCACGAGATTGGCCGCCAGCGCGAAGGACGTGGAGGTGATGAAGTAAAGCCAGTAGGAGGAGAGGCGCGGCGTCATGACCGGCACGGTGATGATGAGCCGCCGCAAACCGCGCACGTCGGCGAATTGCGTGAGCATCTGGCGGTAGTTCAGAACCTCGGGGCCGCCGATGTCGAAGTCCTTATTAAAAGTTTCTTCCCGCAGCATCACCCCGACAAGGAACTGGATGACATTGCGGACGGCGATGGGCTGGCCGCGCGTCTGCAACCATTTCGGCGCGATCATGACCGGCAGTTTTTCCACCAGATCGCGGATGATTTCAAACGAAGCGCTGCCGGAACCCACCACGATGCCGGCGCGCAAAACGGTGCAGGGAATCCGGCCGGCCCGCAATAGCTGTTCCACCGCCAGCCGGGACGAGAGGTGGGTGGAAAGGGTTTTCTCATTCACGATACCGCTGAGATAGATGATCTGCCGGCAACGGGTTGGTTCCAGCAGTTCGCAGAAACGGCTGGCGGACTGGCGCTCGGGCGCGGCAAAATCGCCGATGACACTGTTCATCGAATGAATGAGATAGAACGCGACGTCGAGATCCTTTGGGCACTCCACCAATGGTTCCGCTTTCAGAAAATCCAGTTCGACAGTGTGCAAGCGCGCGTGCCGCTGGTGCCAGTCGAAGCGCGCCTGGTCGCGCACGCAGCAGAAGAGTTCGTGGCCTTGTTCGAGCAAAACGGGAATCAGGCGGCGACCAATATAACCGTTGGCCCCGGTAATGAGAATTTTCACAGGCGATGACAGTCTAACCTACTCCCGCATTCCGCACCGAACTATTCCACCCGTCACCCCCACAAAATTACCAGCCCAGCCAGTGCACTCCATGACGCTCTTGTTCGGTTCTCGAATCTCAACCGGGTTCAAATCCATCAGCCCAGAGGATGCCCCGAAAGCTTTGGAGCTACTCCGCCGGATAACCCGGAAACCAATCCTGCTTGATCCGGCTTTTGGGAATGCCGATTTCTTGCAGCATTCTGCCGATGCTTTCTACCATTGGTTCAGGGCCGGAGACGTAGAAGAGCGGTTTTTTCAAATCCGGCACGAATGCTTTGACCGTTTCCTTGTCAATGCGCTGTGGACTGAAAAGATAATGGATCGTGAGATTTGGATTTTGTTTGGCCATCGCGTCGAATTCTTTTTTGTAAGCGGCCACGGATTTGCGGTTTGCGTAAAGCAGCGTGACGCGCAGAAGTTTTCCCTCGTGCGCGGCTTGCTTGAGAATCGCGCGAAACGACGTGATGCCGATGCCGCCGGCAATGAAGACGTATTCTTTCCGCGCGTCACTCACGAGGAAGTCGCCGTCCAAATCGGAGATTTCAATGGTGTCGCCGCGTTTGAGCGCTTTGAGAGTTTTCTTGAATGTGCTGCTGCGCTTGGAATCGAATCGCGTGGTGAGCATCACGTGTTTTTCGCAAGGAGCGGAGGCGATGGTGAACCAGCGATCCGAACCGCGGTCGTCGGTGCTGGAATGGTTGAGGACGTAATGCAGGAATTGCCCGGCCTTCCAGACGAGTGGTTCTGCCGGCTTAAAAATGAATGATTCGACGCCAGGTGATTCGGTTTTTCTGGCGGCAAGTTTTAATTTCATGCGGGAACGTAGCGCAGAAGAGCGGCTTTTCAAATCGGTATTCCCCAGTCCAATCGGGGCCAAATCTACCGCCCGAAACCTCGCGTAAGGCGGTTTTAACTGGCGGCAGGCCAAAATCTGATGCAAGTAGTTGATGGTCAGATCATAAAACCCTCTGCTCCGGCAGTTTTCTCCCGGGTTATTTCCGAAATTTCCTGGGAAATTTCCGAAAAATCCCGGGAGCGGAGTGAAATTTCCCAGGATATTTTGCTTCGCTCCTAGGATCCGAGTGTCCGCTCCGGGGTGGCGAGGGAAATATCCCCGGACATTTTGCTCCGCTCCGGGGGCAAACGGTAATTTCCCCGGGTCCGAGCGTCCGCTCCCGGGGAATTTTGCTCCTCTCCCCGGATATTTCTCTCCCAGCCGGTCAAACTTCCGGTGTCGCCCGGGATATTTCCGCCGGCTCCAGTGGTGGTGGTGAAATATTCACGGACACTTTCCCGCGCTGCCGCCGCTTTAGCTGCCGGTGAGCAGCTTGTTCATCTGGCGGATGCGGTCCACGAGTTCCTTCATGACGTGGGTGGCGAAGAAGGGATTTTGCTGGATGAGCCGGTAAAAGCGGCGCTGATCCACCTTGGCCAGCTTGCAGGCGGTGACGGCCGACACGGTCGCACCGCGCGGGGAATTGTCCACCAGGGCCATCTCGCCAATGAGCGCGCCGCGCCCGGAATTTTCCACGACCTTGTCGCCGACCAGCACCTTGAGCGAACCTTCGAGCAAGATGTACATGCCGTCCGCCGCGTCGCCGGCATGGAACAGCGTCTCGCCCGCCGCGAGGGTGACGGGGTTTTCTTCGTGGGTGAACAAATCTGCCGGATTCATTTCGTGCCGGAGGATAAACCGGACAAGTGCGTCGCAAAAGTTACAATCAGGTTACAATCGCGAGTGACGGATGTTGTAATTGGCGCGGCGCACCGGTTCCAACCCGCGCGCTAATTTTATTTTTCGAAGCGTCCGGTTCTACGCAGGTTGTTCAAATTAGAACAGGAGTTGCGCCCGGCGAAGTTGCATTTCCAAGCATTTCACACATGGCAGAAGTCATGCTGCGCCTCTTGGTGACGTATGAGTGCACACAGTTTTTTGGGTGTGACCGAAGCAGATTTTCCGGCGAACGGTTCGCCACGCCGGAAAATGGAGTTTGCCATCAATTACACGGCGCTGGCGCCCACGGAGAACGGCTGGCAGCCGTGGTATTTCCGTCTGGCGGACACGCATGTGGAGCTGATGACCAAAATCAATCCCGCGCAGGAGGCGGCCGACCCGGACCGGCGCGGGTTTATGATCGGGTGCGGGTCGGCGCTGCAATATCTGAAGGTGGCGCTGAAATATTTTGGCTGTCTGGGCCAGGTGATTTTGTTTCCCGATCTCGGCCAGACGGCGCTGGTGGCAAGGATCAACTTTGGTTCCGGTTGCGCACAGGAACCGCAGGAAAAACGCCTGTTTAAGGCGATGCCGGCCGGCCCCGCTGCAGTTTCGCCGCTCGGCGAAATGCCGGTTTCCGATGCCATGCTCACGGTGCTGGCGAACACGGCGGCGGGCGAACGCTGCTGGCTGGACTTTGTCCAAAGTGAAACTGGCCGGCAACAGGTTCTGGAGGCCACGCTGACGGACGATCACGACCTAGGCTTTGGGGATGAGGCCGATGAACCTGAGTTTCCGCCCGCAGTTACCACGGCGCTTTTCGCGGTGGTGAAAACCAAGACGGACGACAAGCACGGCTGGCTGGAGGCGGGCCAGACAATGGCGCGGATCATTTTGCAGGCGCAGGCAATGGGCGTGTCGTGGGCGTTTTTTGATCCAGTGCGCCGCCGGGCGGTGCGGGAGGAATTGCGGACGGGAGTCGGTCGCAAAGGTTTCGCGCAGGTCATCCTGCGTTTTGGCCCGCTGATGACGGACGAAATGGTTCAACCGGCCGAGCCGGAGATTTCATGGCCGCAGGCCGATGATTTTAGGAACCCTTCCATTTACCCTACGCGGCGCGGAGCTAGATAGAACTTACCAAAGGCGCGTGCCCCGGGCCTCGCGTTAATTTGTTCCGGGCTGGTAGTCGTGCCAGAGCCATTCCAGCGCTTCGGGCAGAGTTTGTTGTTTCACGCTGCGATCGGTGTGCCCGGCGTTGCGGGCGAAAACAAACTGGTAATGATAGCCTTTCGCGGCGAGAACCTTCGCCATGTTCTCATTGGCGACCACCCAGTCGTGCATGCCATCGCGCATGAGGTTCGGATTGAAATTGTCCCGGTCGCCGACTTCCAGCCAGAGGCGGATGGGCTTGGCCGGCCTGTCCGGGATGAGGTGTTCATGAAATTCCCACGCGCCATGCGGAGTCGCGGCATTGGGCGGCCATTGCTGGTTCACATAAGTGCCGGAGTAGGTCAGCACGCGGTGATAAAGTTCAGGATGATACCACGCCATGATGAGCGCGCAGGAACCGCCGGAACTGCCGCCCATCGTCGCGCGGGCGTCGGGATTTTTGGTGAGTGTGACACGGCATTTGCTTTCCACGAGCGGCAGCACTTCCTGTTCGACGAATTCCGCATAGCGACCGGACATGGTGTCGTATTCCAAACCGCGTTCGCTGCCCTGCGCGTCGCCGCTGCCGTTCCCGATGGAAACGGCAATCATCACGGGAACGCGGTTGCTGGCGATGAGATTATCCAAAGCCGTGAACAACGCGTGGTCCGGTCCATCCGCCCCGACGATGAAAGGTGCGGCGGTGCCGGGGACATACTGCTTCGGCACATAAACCGCGACGCGGCGCGTGTAAGGCGCGGGATGGCTGGTGGTGACGATGAGCTTGGCGGGGTCGGCGGGATCCGGCGTGCCAAAGGTGCCAGCCTCCCGCGCGATGCCGGGATAGATTTTGCTGTCCGCCGAACTCATGGTGAAGTTATACACCGTTCCTTGCAGCGCGTTAGTGGTCATTTCTGGCGCGCGATTATGCGTCGGACCGAGGATGAAGTTACCATCAGCATCTGCCGGCGGCACGCTGCCGTCCGGCAGCTCCGTGGCCGTGACATAGCCAAGGGTGTGCGGATCGCGCGTGGGCGGCGTCGGGCGGGCGGGCGCAGCCGACAAATTCGTCATCATGCCAAGCAACGCGGCAGCAAAAGCTATTTTTGTAATCTTCATTTTATCTGTCCGGGAATGGTGGTGATATGTTCAACCAAGACGCCTGATGGCGGGCGGAGATTACGAAATAACGGCGGACAGGGAAGCTTGCTTGCGGAATTAATGATGGCAAGAGGACTCGCGGCTTCAACGAAGTTATTCCAGTGCATCGGCGACGGCGGCTTGGATTTTGCGCGGGCCGTCGCCGCCGAGCTTTTGGTCCACTGCTTCCAGACGGCGGATGAGATCAATGACATCTTTGCGCGCATACGGCCCGCCAGCGGCGGCGCAGAAGTGCGTGCGGCAGCCGAACGGCCGGTCGGCGTAAATCATACAACGACCGGTCTCGTGCTTGAGCAGCGGACAGGCGCCGTCGGCGGATTCGGGCAGTTCCTTGCGGCCGGTGGCGCGAAAACCCTTCGCGGCGACGAGCGCCTCGCCTTTGGTGAGCTGCGGCGTTAGGCCGGTGAGCTGGAACTGGCAACACTCGGTGCGCGCCTGGCAGGAGCGCACCAGCGGCCGCTTCGCCAGTTCCGCATAAACCGCCCGGACTTCACCGAGGGCGTGCTGTAATTCTTCGCGCCGCATACCAAGTTTGAAATATGGTGATTAAATGCCAAAACTCATTCGGGCAATCCAGTGAAAAGACATCCGCCGTTCACCAGCGTCAGGACGACATTTTCTTTGCAGTCATCCCGCCCGTTAATTAGCATCGCCCTACTTATGGGATTGAAATTTTTCCCCACCGGTTCCAAGGCCACCCGGCTTTTGATCACGCTGTTGTTCACCGCCGGTTTCAATTTGCTCGCGGACGACTTGGGTTCGTCCGTAGTCGCCACCAATGTTGTCACCGCCGGGGCCGGCTCCATCGAAAATTCGGTGGTGAAAATTTTCTCGACGGTGCGTTATCCCGATCCGTATATGCCGTGGACCAAGGCGTCGCCGGAAGATTACACCGGCAGCGGCGTGGTGATCGAAGGCAAGCGCATCCTGACCAACGCCCATGTGGTCAATTACGCCAGCGAGGTGCAGATCCAGGCGAACCAGGCCGGCGACAAGGTTTCCGCCCGGGTGGAGTATATCGCGCCGGGCATTGATCTGGCGGTGCTCAAGCTGGACGATGAAACTTTTTTCGACACGCATCCGCCGCTGCCGCGGGCCAAGACATTGCCGGGCATCAAGGATGTGGTGCTGGCCTACGGCTATCCGGAAGGGGGCAACAATCTTTCCATCACCAAGGGCATCGTTTCGCGCGTCGAGTTCGCGCCGTATAATTTTCCGGTGTTCGGCCTGCGCATCCAGGTGGACGCGGCCATCAATCCCGGCAACAGCGGCGGCCCGGCGGTGGTGGGCGACAAGATGATCGGCCTGACGTTCAGCCGGCTGACGGAGGCCGAGAACATCGGCTACATCATCCCGAGCGAGGAGATTGACCTGTTCCTCAAGGACATCGCCGACGGCCATTATGACGGCAAGCCCATGATGTATGACGCCCTGCAGACGCTGGAGAATCCCGCCCTGCGCACGTTCCTCAAGCTGCCCGCCGGCACCCATGGCATGGTGGTGCACAAACCTTACAAGGATGATGCGGCCTATCCGTTGAAGGAATGGGATGTGATAACCAAAATCGGCGACCTGCCGGTGGATGACCAGGGCATGATCGATCTGGGCTACGATTTGCGGGTGCGCTTTGAATATGAAATCCAGCACCTCTCCACGCAGGACACCGTGCCGCTGACCATCGTCCGCGCCGGCAAGGAGCGGCAGGTCAAGCTGCCTGTTTCGGCGGATTATCCGCGGCTGATTCCCGGATTGAACGGCGCCTATCCCTCGTATTTTATTTACGGGCCGCTGGTGTTTTCCGCCGCCACGGAGGAGTATCTGGGTGGCCTGCTGCGGACCAAATATGCCACCTCCATTCTGACGCGGCTGACAGCCTCGGAAAATCCGCTGGCCACACGCGTGTCGGATCAGCCGGCGTTTCCGGGCGAAGGTCTGGTGGTCATTTCCTCGCCCTTTTTCCCGGACAAGCTGGCTCAGGGCTACAGCAGTCCACGGGCGGAAGTGGTCAAGTCCGTCAACGGCATTCCGGTCAAAAACCTCAGCCATCTGGTCGAGCTGCTGCGGGATGCCAAGGACGAATTCATCACCATCGCGTGCGACAGCCGTTTTGGCGAAACGATGGTTTTCCCGCGCGCGCAGATGGTCGCCGCCACGGATGAAATCCTGACCGACAACGGCGTCCGCTCGCAAGGTTCGCCGGACATGCTGGCCATCTGGAACGCCAAATCCAAGTAAGCCGGCCCGGCGGCATTTGCGAACTTTCGGCCGGTGAGTTATTTTCCCGCCATGAATTTCGCGCGCCAACTCCTCTGGCTGGGAATGTTTTTCCTGGGCTGGGCTTGCGGGCTGCGCGCGGATCAGTTGGAGCTGCAGAACGGCGACCGGTTTTCGGGGAAAGTGTTGTCGGTATCCACCGACACCGTGGTGCTGGAAAGCGACACGCTGGGTAAAATTTCGGTTCCGCGCCAAAAAGTGGCGCGGCTGGCTTTTGGCACAAATGATATCGCGCCGTTCGCAGCCGGTCCCATTTCAAACGCAACGTTGCCGACGAATCTGCCCACGGCCACGACTTTAACTGGTTTGCTGAAAACCAACGCGGATTTGTCCGCGGCGTTGCATCAGCCGGCGGCGGACACGAATGTCATCCGGCAAATCCGCGAGCAGATGCTCGCCGGCTCGCCCGAGGCGGCGGGCAAATACGATGAGATGGTCAATGGCCTCCTCTCCGGGCAGATGAACATGGCTGACCTGCGGCGCGAAGCCCAGTCGTCGGCCGACGAGTTGCGGGAGCTGAAGCGCGATCTTGGTCCCGATGCCGGCGATTCGCTGGACGGTTATCTGGAGGTGCTGGATCAATTTCTCAAGGAATCCGCCGCCGCACCTGCGGGCACCGCTCCGCCACCAAAAGCGTCCACACCCTGACTGGCCGGCCCAGAGAAAATTCTATTTTATTCCCGTGCTTTCGAATGAAGGATTGACGGATCGCTCCGATTGAACGTATTTAGCTGGCGGTCGAACTTTTGATCCATGGCTATGGGAACCAATTTAAATCTCCTGACCAACAATCCGTTCGCGGTGCTGACGTTTATTGCTGCGCCGGCGCTGCTGACGAACGCCTCGTGCCTGCTGGCGTTGAGCACCATCAACCGCCTGATCCGCACGCGCGACAGCATGCACCAGCTGCTGAGGGAATCAGAAGATGCCGGCCGCCCGCAGCGGGCAAACTTCATCGAGCATGTGAACCGGGTGGAACTGCAGGCGGTGGTGCTGCTGCGGGCACTGCGTTGCATTTACGTGGCGCTGGGCGCGTTCGTGGCGGCGACGCTCGTGACGCTGCTCGGTGCGGTGGCCGGGCAGTTGGGCAGTGAACTGGCGATGCGCATTGTCATCGGCCTGGGCCTGGTGCTCGGCGTGGCCGGCGTGGCGGGCCTGGTCGGCGGCTGCGTGAACCTGTTTCACGCGACGCAACTTTCGCTGATCAACATCCGCGAGGAGGCGGTGACCATCCGTGCGCGCCAGGAACAATTAAAAAATGCGCCGGGCAAATCCCCGCCGCCGTGATGCCACCGCCTTTGAAAATGGTTGTTTCCGTGCCGCGAATTTGCTGCGACAGTGCGCTTATGGGTTTTTCATCGTGAACCTTTCATCCGCTATTTTTGACTGTAGCGCGCCGGACCTGGCCGCGTGCCCGGACGAGTCGTTGCCCGAATTCGCCTTCATCGGCCGCTCGAATGTCGGCAAGTCGTCGCTGCTGAACACGCTCGCGGGTGTCGAGCGGCTGGCGCGCGTCTCGCCCACACCGGGCTTCACCAAGCTCATCAACTTTTTCTCGATGGGCAAAACGTGGCGGCTCGTGGACCTGCCCGGCTACGGTTACGCCGAAGGTTCGCGCAAGCACGTCTCGCAGTTCAACCGCGCGGTGGCGAATTACCTCAAGCACCGGCCGAATCTCTGCTGTGTGTTTCTGCTGATTGATTCCGGTCTGGAACCGCAGCCGATTGATCTGGAATTCGTGCAGTGGCTTGCCAGCCACGCGCTGCCGTTCGTGATCGTTTTCATGAAAACAGATCGCGGCACGCCCGAAGCCGTGGCGGCGAACATCGCCGCGTTCAAGGAACGCATCGCCGGCTGGTTCGAGCAATTGCCGGAAATTTTCCAGTGTTCCTCCACCACCGGACATGGCCGGACGGAACTGCTCACCGTCATCAGCAAAATCGTGGACGCCGGCCCAGCTTTGTCTGAACCTGCGCCGCCGCCCGTGGCGCTGCCGCCGGAAATCGAGCCGCCGTTACGCATGGAAGTGCGCGCCGGCCATGCGCGCGAAAAAGATCCGCTCGCCAAAAAGAAACTCAAAGGCGCGCGGCCTTGGTGACTTTCAGGCGGTCGGCTTCTGCTTTCGTCGGTCGCCCGCATCGTGGTTGCAAATTATATTTGGGCGCGGCAACATTGCGCATGTCCCGAACAGACCGTTTGATGCCGCAAATTCTTCTGTTCACTTTTATCGGCCTGATTTTCGCGCCAATGTGCGTGCGGGGCGATTCCACGAACGACGCGATTATCCGCGCGACCGCCGCCATCCGGGCTGCCATGCCGCGCGCCCAGGCTGATCCGACGCATCCGATTTTTCACGTCGCGTCACCGGCTCAATGGATGAACGATCCGAACGGGCCGATTTTTTACAAAGCTTATTACCACCTTTTTTATCAACTGAATCCGTTCAGCGACGGCAGCGGGCCGAAATACTGGGGCCATGTCCGCAGTCGTGATCTGGCGAAATGGGAGCCGTTGCCCGTCGCCCTCTGGCCTTCCACCGAGGCGGGCGAATCGGAGGTTTGGTCGGGCTGTTGCACGATCAACGGACTGGGCCAGCCGATGTGCTTTTACACCAGCATCGGTCCGAACAAACAACCTTTTGATCACGCTGAACAATGGGCTGCTGTCGGTGACCAGGACTTGATCCAATGGCACAAGTCGCCGGCCAATCCCGTGCTGCCGGACGCCTTGAACACCGACCGGAAAATCTACGACTGGCGCGACCCTTTTATTTTTCGCGACCATCAAAAAACTTTCCTCGTGACGGGCGGGCACATGGCGAGAGACCGCCAGGCGGCGGTGAATATTTACGAGGCAGAAAATCCCGAACTCACGCAATGGAAACATCGCGGCGTGATGTTCCAGCATCCGGATGCCGGTGCGCCCACGGTGGAGTGCCCGAACTTTTTCAAGCTCGGCGACCAGTGGGTGCTGTTCGTATCGCCGTATGGCCACGTGCAATATTTCATCGGCGATTTTGATGCCGCGACGTGCCGCTTCACGGCGCGCGCTCGCGGGTTGCTGGATTATGGCTCCAGTTTTTACGCGCCGAACACCATGCAGGTTCCCGATGGCCGCCGCCTCGTCTGGGGCTGGCTGCAGGGTTTCCCCGGCGGCCACGGCTGGAATGGCTGCCTGAGCCTGCCGCGCCAGTTGAGTTTGACCCGCCACGGCGAGCTCCGGCAGGAGCCGGCGCCCCAATTGAGCAAACTGCGCGGCAAAAAAGTGGCGTGGCAAAACATCCATTTGGAAAATGGCGGCGAAACCTTGAGCCTGCCAAAAACCAACACGCTCGAAATCCGAGCCGAGATCGATTTGTCAACCGCAACCAATGTGGAGCTTGTAATTCAGGGCCGGGGAGCGGCGGAGCCGCCGTTGCTCGTGCAATTCAATGGCGCGGAGCTTCAGGTGATGGACGCCATGGCCCCGCTGTCATTGGCCAACGGTGGGCGAAAGCTGAGCCTGCGCATTTTTGTTGATCGCTCCGTGCTCGAAGTTTTTGCCAATGAAACGGTGTGTGTCACCAAAATCATTGCTCCATTGGGTGACGACGCCACCCTGAAAATCAGTGCCGAGGGCGGTCCGGCCACCGCACAACAGGTCCAGGCGTGGCCGATGAAATCCATTTGGTGATGGCGGTCGAGGTTCTGCCCTGCGCGGTGCTTGCGCTTTTCCCATTCCGTCATACTTTGTCCGCGCTATGGAAAATAATTCAACTTCGGCGCCGCACCTGTTTTCACCGCTGACCCTCCGCTCCGTGACGCTGCGCAACCGCATCGGCGTTTCGCCCATGTGCCAATACTCCGCCACGGACGGCGTGGCGAACGACTGGCACTACGTCCATCTCGGCTCGCGCGCGGTCGGCGGCGCGGGCCTCGTCATCGTCGAGGCCACCGGTGTCGCGCCGGAGGGCCGCATCACGCCGGGCTGCCTCGGCCTGTGGAGCGAGAAGCACATCGAGCCGCTCGCGCGCATCGCGAAGTTCGTGAAGGCGCACGGCGCGGTGGCGGGAATCCAGATTGCGCACGCGGGCCGCAAGGCGTCCGCCGCTCTGCCGTGGAACGGCGGCGCGCATTTGTCCGAGGCCCAGGGCGGCTGGGAAACCATTGCGCCGAGCGCCCTCGCTTTTGGCGGCGAGTTGACGAAGGTTCCGCGCGCGATGACGGAAGCCGACATCGTCCGGGTGCAAAATGATTTTGTCGCGACCGCGCAGCGCGCCCTGACGGCGGGCTTCGAATGGCTGGAGCTGCACGCCGCGCACGGTTATCTGTTCAACGAATTTCTCTCGCCGCTCACCAACCAGCGCACGGACAAATACGGCGGCAGCTTCGAGAACCGCACCCGGCTCCTGCTCGATACGACACGCGCCGTCCGCAAAATCTGGCCGGATCATCTGCCGCTCGCCGTGCGCATCTCGGCGATTGACTGGAAGGAAGGCGGCTGGCAGATCGAAGACAGCATCGCGCTGGCGAAGTTGCTCAAGGCCGAAGGCGCGGACTTGATGGATTGCAGCTCCGGCGGCGTGGTGCCGGACGCGAAGATCACCGTCAAGCCTGGCTACCAGGTGCCCTTTGCTGAAAAAGTCCGGCACGGCGCGGGCATCGCCACGGCCGCCGTCGGTTTCATCACCGAACCGAAACCGGCGGACGACATCGTGCGCAGCGGCCAGGCCGACGTGGTGCTGCTCGCGCGGCAGATGCTGGTGGATCCCTATTGGCCGGCGCACGCCGCCAAGGTGCTCGGTCACAAGCTGACCCCGCCGAACCAATACGCGCGGGCGTGGTGAGGTCTTTGCCGCCGGCCATCCTTTCCATCGCGCACCGGCGCTTGAACATTCCCGCCGCGCGCGCTATTTTCCCGCCATGCCGATCTACGAATTCCATTGCGCCCAGTGCGACCGCGATTCCGAAATCCTCGTCCGCTCCGCCGAATGGCGCGGCACGAAATGCCCGCACTGCGGCTCCACGCGGCTCGACAAGAAATTTTCCACCTTCGCCTCCGCCGGCGCCGGCAATGACACCAACGCGAGCAAAAAATCCGGCGGCCGCAGCGGTGGCGGCGGCTGTTGCGGCGGGCATTGCCACGGCGGCCATTGAGGCGGGAAAATTCGTGCATGAATTGCCGCCCGATGTCCGCGCCGGGGAGAACCTCGACCGCTGCCGCGTGCAGTTCAAGCTGTTTGAATCCCTCCGCCGGCAGGAACCGGCCATGCGCCAACTGGTCGCGGCGGGTTGAGTTTGCGTAGGTGCGAGGAAATGGAGCGGGCAGACGGGGTTTACATCGCGTCGTCATTTTGTTCGATGTAGTCTGCTTTCATGTTTTGTGTATTTTAACTTTGTATTTTGCTGCGGGAAATGGGGGAAAAACGGAGCGCGAGTTGTCCCAACTCGCAGGGACTGGCAAGGCAGAGCGGCTTGGCATATTCGCAGGCGTCTAGTGTTGGCGATGGGCTGCGGCTTGGGACAAGCCGCGCTCCGGGGCAAACTGTCGCTTTTTGAACACCTGGCATGGCTGGACGGGGAAAAGGGGCGGTTTTTGCCACTTTTGGCGTGATTTTGGTTAAAAACCATGCGGCTGAAGGTGTCAGCCAGGCCGGTAAAGGAGTCAACCGTATGGCTGGGTGATGTGGGGTGACGGGTAACGGTGTCCGCTGTGAAGATAGCTTGCCTGTGCGCTTGCCCTGATTGTGAGCCTGCGTGGTTGTAAATCCCACCCGGAATATTCATGCCGACTCCGGCAAGGATTCAGGAATCAGCCGTGCGAGACTTTTCAAAAACTGTCAAACCATCAACATTTTTTGCACTAATTAAAAATCACCCCGTTGCTTGGACAGCAACGGTCGGCTAGGGTCGCAGGTTGATTAGCCTAAAACGCCGGCGGTGGGCTTAACTGCGGGGTGAACTGCCGTCGCGTTTGAAGAGTTTCTTGAAATACGCCACCACGGCCACGATGGCGATGATGACGAATTTTTTCGCCGCGAGGATGAATACCCAGAGGCCTTTGAGCAGTCCCAGCTTCGCGGCCGCCGCCAGCGCGCCGCCGGCCACAAGGGTGGCGATGCCGTATTTCGCCACCTTGTCCACCTTCGGATCGAAGTCGGCGTAGCGGTTGCCTTCCTTGAAATCCACCATGCCGAGGATTTGCGGCACCTGCGCGTCAATCTCCGCGAGCTGGCCGATGCCGGAGACGGCGTTCAGCTCCAGCACGCCTTTCCGGCCCAACATGCGGATGCTGTAGTTCAGCGTGTCCACCGGCTCGTCGCCGAACTTGAGCTGCTTGGCCCAGTAAAGCTTGTGCGTGGCGGCGTCGTAACGCGGCGGCGCGGCCCAGCCGACGAGCGTGATGGGCGGATAACCGTGTTCCTGCCGCAGCTCGTTGTTTTTCGCGATGCCCTGCTGCATTTTTTTCAACAGGTCGTCGTAATTGATCTTGCTGGCGTCGCCGTCCTTCACGTAGCCGTCCTCGCTGTAGGCCATCGTCACCACCCAGCAGTTCGTGTCCAGCGGCGTGAGGCCCGCCGGGATGAGCAGGCCGAGCGGCTTGACGTCGGAAGGCGGATTGCCCCAGAGCTTCACCAGCACGGTCTCGGCGTCGTCGGGTCCGAGAAAATTAAAATTCGTCGGCACGGTCAAGCTGGCGAGGCCGCCGCGCAGGTCAATGTCGCCCTGCTGATAGTTCAAGCTTTTGGCGATCTGGATGGCCCGGGCCATGCGCGCGAGCCGGTTCGTGTCGTCCTGCGCGCGGACGAGGCCGGTGGCCGCTAAAAATACCGTGAGCAACAGGAGGGAGCAGATTGATTTCATGGTGTGCTTTCTGATTTTAGTGGCCCGGCTTCTGATCAAGCGCGTGAATGTCCCAAGACCTCGGCGATTCTGCCGACGGGGGATTTTTTTGTCAACCGGCGGAATGTGAATTTTATTTGACGTATTTTCGCAGCACCGCGCCGAGCCGTTTGATGCCCTCGCGGATGTTTTCCGCGCTCGCGCTGCCGAAGCTGATACGCATCTCGTGGTCCGGTTTGGCGCGCGACGCATCGTCGGCGTAGCAGAGTACGCCGGGAACGTAGAGGACGTCGTGCTTGAGCGCGGCTTGAAAGACTTTGGATTTCACGCCGGTGGAAATTCCTTTCGGCAAGCGCGCCCAGAAATAGAGTCCGCCGCCGGATTCCCAGATTTCCACGCCGACTGGAAAATGCTCCGCGAGCGCGAGCTTCATCACGCGCGCCTTGCGGGCGTAGTTCTTCCGCACCTTCGCGACGTGCTGGTCGTAAAGCCCGGTCGCCAGCGCGCGGGCGAGGAGCTGCTGCAGCAAATTCGCCGTGCCGAAATCGTGGTTGCCCTTGATGCGCTGGACAGTCGTGAACAGCGGTTCAGGCAAAATGCCGAAGCCGACGCGTGCGCCGGGCGAGTAGGGCTTGCTGTAAGTGCCGGCGTAAATCACGCGGTCGCGCGCGCCGGGCAGCGTGAGTGCGGTCGGCACGTCTTCGCCATGATCAAATCGCAGCTCGCGATACGCGGCGTCTTCGAGCAGGTAAAGCGGATGGCCGGCGGCGCGCTCGTATTTATTCAGCAGCTTCAGCGTGGCGGACTTTTTGGCAAGACTGGTGGTCACGCCGGTCGGGTTTTGAAAATAGGTGACGAGGTAAAGCGCCTTCACGCGGCGGAGTTCGCCGGATTTTTTCAGCCGCTCCAAAACTTTTTCGAGATGAGCCAGGTCAAGGCCGTCGCGTTCCAGCTTCACGCCGCGCGCTTTGATGCCACGACTTTGGAGGATGCTCAGAAAAACAAAATACGTCGGGTCTTCGACGAGGACGAGGTCGCCTTCGTCGCAAAGCGCCTCCAGCGTCATGTAAAGCAACTGCTGCGAGCCGCCGGTGATGATGACGTGTTCCGGCAAATGCGCATGGTCATGTCCGCCGTCGAGTTTTTGCAGATGCGTGGCGGTGAGCTGGCGCAGATTGTCCGCGCCGGCGGTGGTGCCGTATTGCAAGGCGGGCCGGCCGGTCTTGGGCGAGCGGAGAATCTCATTGAGCAGCCGGCGGGAAAGCTCCACCGGCAAAGTGGCATTGTCCGTGAAGCCGGCGGCGAGAGAAATCAGTTTGGGCCGCGCGAGCGCGGTTTGCATCAGCCACGAGATGGACGGCGGCGCGGTGCGGAGGCCGAGGGCGGACAGGGCGGTTTTCATTGGCACAATTGGCGGACGGTAGCAGAGTGGCAGCGTCTGAGGCAAGCGCGGGCGCAGGGGCCGGAGCCAGGTTACAGACGGCTCCACCAGATGGGCGTGGGATGCGGGACTTCAATAGTCACGCGCCGGTCGGGACTGGCTTTGGTGTAGATGGCATAGCTGGTTTTCTTCAGTGAGAAATGGCCGCGGGCCACGCGGCGCAACCGGTGGTTCAGAATCCAGAGCGGTTTGCCCAGCCGCACCCAGGCGGGCGTCATCGCCTGGGTCGCGCTTTTTTCGCGGATGGCATTTGGCTTGAGGCTCATGTTGTCGCCGGTGTCGGCGAAGACGGAGGTGAACAGCGCGCTCTCCGCCATCGGCACATGTTGTTTCAGCAACGCGAGCATCCAGTGGAAATCGCCAAGGTCGCGCCACTGGGTGTCGAAGAAAATGCCGCGCTTCGCGATGACGCTCCGGCGGATGAAAATGGAGCTGGTCAGCGCCGGGAACCGAAACCAGATGTGGTGCAAATTGGGCACCATGCCATGCCGGTGGCAGAGGTAATTACCGTCGCCGTTGGTCACGATGCTGCCGGCGAGCAGCACTTCCACTCCCGGGTTGGCCGTAAAAAATTCCGCCACTGCCGCGAGCGCGCCGGGCAGGTATTGTTCGTCGCAGTTCAGATACGCGAGGATGTCGCCGGTGGCGCGGCGGTAACCGCGGTTCACGGCGTCATACATGCCGCCGTCTTTTTCGATGAAGGCCTGCACGCGCGGATCGTGCGGCAGCCAGTCCTGCGTGCCGTCGTCCGAGCAGGAGTCCTGCACGATGTGCTCCAGCTCGACGCCGGCCTGGTCGGTCACGGACGCGATGCAGAGCTTGAGCCACGCGGAATTGCGGAAGCTCGGCGTGATGATGGAAAATTTCACGGTCAAGAATTTTTAACCGCTGGCTCCGGCGCTGGCAATCAAAGTTATTGGTTTAATGGCCACAAACCGTTTGACTCGCCGGTGGCGGACTTCTAATAATGTTAATGAAACGAATGTCCCTCGCGCCCGGCCATTGGTTTTCATCAACCCGCACGCCATGACCAGCAGCTACGCCGACCGGTTCCAGCAAAAGGATGCCGTGACCTTTTACGACGCCGCCGAATACGGCACGGAAAGCTATGCCACCGGCATCTGGCAGTTGCAACGGCCGGTGCTGGAGCAGGTGGTGAAAGATTTCCGGGCGGCGCAATCCGGCCCGGTGCGGCTGCTGGATTTTGCCTGTGGCACGGGCCGGGTGTTATCCGCGCTGGAACCGCTCGTGGACGCGGCCGACGGCATGGACATCTCAGAAAACATGGTCGCAGTGGCGCGCAGCCGATGTCCCAAGGCGCGGCTGTTGGTCGGCGATGTGCTGGCCCGGCCGGACTTGTTGCAAACCAATTACGATTTGATCAGCTGCTTCCGTTTTGTGCTGAATGCGGAACCGGAACTGCGCGGGCGGGTGCTGCGCCGGCTGCGGCAGGCGCTGCGTTCGCCGGGCGGATTGCTGCTGGTGAATGTGCATGGCAATTCCCGTTCGCTGCGGCATCCGGCGATCGTCTGGCGGCGCTGGCGTGAGCGCGCCGGAAAAAATGACGTCATGCTGAACGAGATGTCGCCCGCCGTGGCTAAGCGGCTGCTGGCGGAAAGCGGTTTTGAAATTGTGCGCCAGTTCGGTTTTGGCATACTACCGCCGACGCTTTATCGAACGCCGCTGCGCCGGGCCGCCGCCGCCGTGGACCGTTCGCTCGGAGGCGGAAACTTTTTGAATGACTGGTCCATTGACATGCTGTTCGTATGCCGTCCCCGCTAAAAAATGCAACCGGTCAGGCCCGGCCTACGACTTTCATGGCCATTGGTCTTGATGTTTAAGCCATGAGCAAAATTGTCAGCCCCGTCATCGCCTCGCTTTTCGCCGGCGAAGGGCGTTCGCAGCCCGTGAATTTTGAGTGGCGGCTGATTTCGCGGCGCGGCCGGCCGTTCATGCTTTTGCCCGTCGGCTGGCGGGCGGCGCGCACAGGCCTGAACCTTTATTCGGCCCAGCGGCGGCGCGCCAAAATCTGGCGGCGAATCCTGCCGGTGCTGTTCCAGCCCCCGTTGTCGGTTTTTTTTAAGCCCGTCCATTTGCGGGCGGATGCCTCGGCGGAAATCATGCAGTTCATGGCGCAGCAGGCCGGCCTCCCGGCGGAACAGGTTTTCCCCGCCGCCATCAAGTTGAGCGAAGTGGGTTCCCGCCACCGGCTCGTGCTGCTGCTGTGCGACGAAAGCCACCGCCCCACCCGTGTCATCAAGGTGGGCGTGAATGCCGCCGGCCGGGCCGCCACGGACAAGGAGGCTGATTTTCTGGCGCAACTGCCGGCGAACAAGCTGGGCTGCATCCGCATGACCGGACGGATTTCCACGCCCAAGCTTTCAGCGTTCGCCACGGATTATTTTCCCGGCGTCAGTCCCTACGACGACGCCGGCCTGGAACATCTTTTTCACGACTGGCTCGGTTCGGATGAACCCGTCCCGCTCGAATCCCTGACCGGCTGGAGCGAGCTTTCCGCCGCCGTGGACGCGCCCGACCGGGAGGCGTGGCGGCAGATCAGTTCCGCGCTGGCGGGGAAAAGTGTCCGCACCACGCTTTACCATGGGGATTTTGCGCCGTGGAACGTCCGCGTCGTCAACTCGCGCAACCTGCAGACCTTTGACTGGGAACGCGGCCGCCTGCAGGGCATTCCCGGCTGGGACTGGTTTCATTTCACCATCCAGACCGCCATCCTGGCGCGCCGCTATCCGGCGGAGCGCGTGGCGGCCGAGGTCGAGCAGATGATTCATTCCCCGCGCTTCAAAAAATACGCCGCTGACGCCGGCATCAGCGACATCATCGAACCGCTGGTGCTCGCCTACCTGCTGCATCAAATCTGGGTCATCAAACCGCTGGAAGGCGGCCGGAACACCGCCACCTTGTTTGACCTGCTGTGCGCGCACTGGCTGGACAATCCACCGCCGGCGCCGGTGGCAACACCCGTTTCCGGATTCTGGGCCGGCGCGGTGGGGCAGTTGAAATCGGCGGCGGGCCAGTTGAGCAACATTTTTTGGGAACCGAGACTGACGGCCAGGAGCCGGCCCGGGTTGGGCGCGCAGTTTCTGCGTCACTGGCCGGTCGTCGGGCTGGCCGGCCTGCTGCTGGCCGGCCTGGCGGCGGCGCAATATTTCTCCCGACCTCACCTGGTGTTTCTGCCGTTTTACCTGGTTCCCTGCTCGCTGCTGGCCTGGAAAATTGACCGGCGCTGGGGCGCGCTGGCCGCCACGGCGGCGGCGGTGATCGGGCCGGTGATTGCCAACGTGAAGCAGCCGGGCTATCTCCAGCCGGACGTGATGATTTGGAACATGGTGATGCGTTTCCTCACCCTGCAATTATGTGTTCTGTTCGTGGGACAAATCTGCCGGCAAAAAAACCTGCTGCCACGCCACGTTGCGCCAGACCGGTCGTCCGGAACCTTCACCCAGAACTGGGCGGTGGTGCTGGCGAGCGGCCTGCTGTTCGCCATCGTGGCGGTGCTGGACTATGTCACCCCGCCGCCAATGTCCTTTCTGCCGCTGTATCTGCTGCCTTGCATGGTCCTCACACTCGTTTTGAATCTTCGCTGGGGCATTGCCGCGGCGTTGGTGGCAACGGTTTCCAGCTCGCTGGTGCAATATTATACCAGCCTTAATTACCGGGTGGCGGAAGTCTTTGGCTGGAACTTCATCATGCACTTCGCCCTCTTCCTGCTCGCCGTCTGTCTGCTCGACCACCTCCGCAGGAAAAACATCCTGTTCACCTCCCGCAACCAAAATCACCGCCACGCCTCGCCCCGGCCGGCTGAGTTCGGCAGCCGGTAAAATTTCCCGTGCGCCGGCCGGTTCAGCACGTCACCCGGAATTTTTGCGCCACCGGAATCCGCCGGCCCATGCCAAACGCGCGCGGCGACACCTTCAAGCCCGGCGCCGCCTGCCGCCGCTTGTATTCGCTGAAATTGATTTTGTTCACCACGTCGTTGACCACCGCCGCGTCAAAACCGCGCGCCACGATTTCCGCCTTGCCCAGATTTTTCACGACATAAAGATCCAGGATCGCGTCCAGGATTTCATACGGTGGCAGCGAATCCTGGTCCGTCTGGCCCGGCCGCAGTTCCGCGCTCGGCGGCTTGGAGATGGAATCCGCCGGGATAATTTCACGCTCCCGGTTCACCCAGCGCGCGATTTTGTAAACATCCGTTTTCAAAACATCCGCAATCGGCGCCAGCGCGCCGTTCATGTCACCGTAAAGCGTGCAATAGCCCACGGCCATCTCGGATTTGTTGCCGGTGGTCAGCACCAGCGCACCGAATTTGTTCGAGAGCGCCATCAGTGTCACGCCGCGCAGCCGCGACTGAATATTTTCCTCCGCCTCGTTTGGCTTGATGCCGGCAAAAACATTTTTCAACTGCGCCTCCACGGCGTTGAACACCGGTTCAATCGGCAAAACGTCGTAGCGGATGCCAAGATTTTTCGCGAGCTGCTCGGCGTCCGTCAAACTGCCGCTGCTGGAATACCGCGCCGGCAGCGAAACGCCCCGGACATTTTCCGCGCCCAGCGCATCTGCCGCGATCACCGCTATGAGCGCCGAATCAATCCCGCCGGACAAGCCCAGGATGACCGACTTGAAGCCGCATTTGCGGACATAATCGCGGATGCCCAATGACAACGCGCAAAACAAAAGCTCCTGACGCACCGGAAAATCATTTCCATTTTCCGCTTTCCGTTTTCCGCTTTTGTTCAGATCCACCACCAGAATTTCCTCGGCAAAAACTTGGCCGAGCGCCAGCACTTTGCCGCGTGCGTCAAGCACGACGCTGTGGCCGTCAAAAATTAGCTCGTCATTCGCGCCGATGGCGTTGACCTGCGCCAGCGGAATTTTTTCATCGCGCGCCACGCGCCGAAGCATTTCCAGCCGCGTCTTTTCCTTGCCGTCGTGCCACGGCGAAGCGGACAGGTTCAAAATCATTTCCGCGCCCTTCGCGACGAGTTCCTTGACCGGATCGCGGCGATACAGCCGTTCCGGCCAGAAATCCTCGTCGTTCCAGATGTCCTCGCAAATCGTGATCCCGATTTTTTGGCCGTTAAAAACGAACGGCTCCACTTTTTTGGCCGGCTCAAAATAACGGTCTTCGTCAAAAACATCGTAGGTCGGCAGCAAGCTTTTCGCCGTGCGCCAGATGATTTTTCCGTTTTGCAGGACGGCGGCGGCATTTTTCAGCGCGCGGCCGGGCCGTTCGGAATTTTTTTCGACATAACCGACGCACAGCGGCACGGAACCAATCTGTTTTGCAGTTTCATCAAGCGCGGCGAGATTGGCAGCCACAAAATCCTCGCGCAGCAGCAGGTCGCGCGGCGGATAGCCGCACAAAAACAGTTCTGGCGCGAGGATGAATTCCGCACCGCGCGCCACTGCTTCGGCATAGGCGGACACCAGTTTTTCGCGGTTGGCCGCAAATGCGCCGATGGTCGGGTTGAGCTGGAGCAGGCCGATCTTCATTTGCGATTTACGATATATGATTTACGCGCCTTGCGCGAGAAGGGCGAATCGTAAATCGCAAATCGCATATCGTAAAATTCATTCTTCCACGCTGCGAATGGCCTCGGCGAGGCTGGACAGGTGGCGTTCGAGGGTGAAATGGGCGGTGAAATGGGCGCGGGCCAGCTCGCCGCTTTTCAGGGCGAGCACGTTCAGGAGCGCGCGGGCGATTTCGTCGGCGTCCTGTCCGCTGACGAGGCCGGGATGATTTGGCGGCAGCATTTCGGGCAGCGAACGCCAGCGCGTCGTGACAATGGGCAGCCCAAACGCCATCGCTTCGATCAGGTTCACCGGCTGGTTTTCGCCCAGATAATGCGTGGGAAAAAGAAACAGGTCGGCTTCGCGCAACAAGCCAGCCTTGCGTTCGCCGGTGACGAAGCCGGCGTGCTGGACCACGGCAGCGACTCCCAGTTTTTTAAGCAACTGGTTGAACTCGGCTTGTTCTTCATCGGCGACAAAATTGCCGGCGGTGATGAGCTTCAATTGCATAGGCAGCCGGCGCGCGGCCAGCTCGCGGTTGGCGGCCAGCACGCCGTCCATTGCGGCGAACAGCCCCTTTTCCCGCGTGCAGTGCGCTAGGAAAAGGATGTTCACCATGACCGGCCCGCCGGAATAATTGCCGGCGAAAATATTGCGGCGCTGCTCAAAACGCTCGCGGCGGTGCGGGAGCATGGCGGTTTCAAAATCCGGGCACGGATCGGGAATGCCGTTGTGGACAATGCAGACGCGGCGTGAAAGAAGTTTTTCCGCGTCGGCCACATTGTAGCGCGACAGCACCAGGCTCAAGTCCACCGGCGCGAACAGCCGGTAGGTCGCGGCGCGATAGGTGATAATCGTCTCGGTTTCGAGCCACTTGGCTAGGCCGGCGGCATGCCAGTGCAAAATCATGTTCTTGAAGAACGGCCGGCACAGGAACATCACCAGCCAGTCGCGGTAGAGCGCGACGCGCTTGCCCGGCGCGGGGACGTAATAAAAATTGGTCACGCCGTAACGGAACCGGAGCCAGACGGCCTGCAGGCAAAACCACAGGATGAGAAAAATTTTGCTGCCCTGAAATTCGCCGATGTCCGACAGGCCGCGCGAAAAGCGGGCGTTGACGTGGTAGCATTCGATGCCGAACGGCGGCGGCGGCCCGGAAGTTTTTTTGCGCGCGTCGCCGCCGAAGCCTTCGAGCATGAGCTGCACCATGTAGCTCTGGCCATGGTGCGGCGGCGGCGTGTGGGCAAAGACGAGCAATTTCATTTCTGATTTGCGGTTTACAATATACGATTTACGCGCTCCATGAATTTTGGAATCGTAAATCGTAAATCCTGAATCGTAAATGACGAAGCGCGTCAATGTCCTCGGCGTCGGCATCAGCGTCCTCAATCTGCGGACGGCGCTGGCCGCCATTGCCGGCGCGGTGCGCGAACGGCGCAAGGGCTATATTTGCGTGACCGGCGTCCACGGCGTGATGGAGGCGCAGGCCGACGCCGGGTTCAAAAAAATCCTCAACGCGGCTTTTATGTGCACGCCGGACGGGATGCCGATGGTTTGGGCGGGAAAATTAAACGGGCACCGCGAAATGAGCCGGGTTTACGGGCCGGATTTGATGCTCGACGTTTGCGCGTGGAGCGAAACGAACGGCGTAAAGCATTTTTTTTACGGCGGCGCGGGCGGCGTGGCAGAACTGCTGGCGCAGAAATTGAAGGTCAAATTTCCGAAATTGGAAATCGCCGGGTCGTTCACGCCGCCGTTTCGTGCGCTGAACCCGGACGAAGAAAAAGAATTGCGTGAACTGGTCAGCGCCACGAGGCCGGATATTTTCTGGGTCGGCCTGAGCACGCCGAAACAGGAGAAATTCATGGCGGAATTTCTGCCGAAGCTGGACGCGACGCTGATGATCGGCGTGGGCGCGGCGTTCGATTTCCACAGCGGCCGGGTGCGGCAGGCGCCGCGCTGGATGCAGCGCAGCGGGCTGGAATGGTTTTATCGGCTGTACAGCGAGCCGCGCCGGCTGGCGAGGCGCTATTTCCGCAACAACCCCCGGTTTGCCCTGAAGTTTTTCAGCCAGTTGACCGGCCTGAAAAAATATCCGTCACCGTGAATTAATGGGATTTTGTTTGAGCAATTTAGCGGAATTAGCTATCAGAAGTCTGGAACAGAGCAATCATGGACGAAAACCTGAAAGACGAAGTGTCGCCCGGCTTCTGGCCGGACGCAGTGGCCTGCTGGCAACGGCTGCCAAACAAATTATTTTTCTTCGGCCTGCTGGCGGCGTGGCTGGTGTTGTTTCAATTCCTCGGCAATTCCACTTTGGGCTACATCCATTCTCCGTCGCTGTTCCGATGGCTGGAAAATTCCTATAAGCCCGCCAGCACGGCCTCGGATGACGGCCATGGTCCGCTGATTCCGTTTCTGGTCTTCGGCCTGTTTTGGTGGAAGCGGAAAACCCTGCTCGCGCTGCCGTTGCAGGTGTGGTGGCCGGGGATTTTTTTTCTGATCGCCGGTGTCGCCCTGCATATTATTGGCTTTGTCGTGCAGCAGCCACGGTTTTCAGTGGTGGGACTGTTCGCGGGCATTTTTGGATTTATGGGCATGGCTTGGGGCCGGGCATGGCTGAAGGAAAGCATTTTTCCGTTCTGGCTGTTCATTTTTTCCGTGCCATTGTCGGCGCTGCTGACGGTGTTCACGTTTCCGCTGCGCCTGCTGGTGTCGTGGCTGGTCACGGTGATTGCGAATCTGCTAACGATCAACGTCGTCCGGCAGGGCACGATCTTGTTCGGGCCGGACGGCAGCTACCAATACGAAGTGGCGGCGGCGTGCAGCGGGATGCGCAGCCTGGTGGCGATTTTTCTGCTGGCGACGATTTACGGTTTCATTATGTTTCGTTCGCCGGGCAAGCGGCTGCTGTTGATGGCGCTGGCGCTGCCGCTGTCGGTGCTGGGCAATCTGGTGCGGATGCTGTGCATCATTTTCGCGGCGGAAATCGGCGGGCAGTCCACCGGCAATTATGTGCATGAGAGCAGCATCTTCAGCATGATTCCCTACATTCCGGCCATCGCGGGGCTTCTGCTCGCCGGCCGCTGGCTGGAAAAGAAATCGAAACCGGAAACCAAATGAACCATTCTCGGCAAAAGATTTTCCTGTTCGCCCTCACGCTGATGCTGATCGCCGGGACGGCGGGCGCGTTGACTTGGTTGAAAGCGCATCAACGGCTGGGCGCGCCGGGTTTGAAAGCCGTGCCGGTGCCGGGCAGCGTGATGATGCGATTGGAATTGCCGGCGCGGGTGCTGGATTTCACCTCCACCAACATGCCCGAGTCGCAGGTCGTCCTCGATTATCTGCCCAAGGACACGAGCTTTGCGTCGCGGCATTACACGGCTCCGGACGGCGCGTGGGCGATGGCCAATGTCATTCTCATGGGCGCGGATCGCACGAGCATCCACCGGGCGGATTATTGTCTGCCTGGACAAGGCTGGCAGATCAGGGAAAAAACCGAGGTCAGGCTGGCCATCGGCGGCGCGCATCCGTATGAACTGCCGGTCAGCAAATGGATGATCGGGCAGCCGCTCACCAATCCCGACGGCAGCCGGCAAAATGTGAGTGGCCTGTATGTCTTCTGGTTCGTCACCGAAAACCAGACGACGGATGATTTTGTGACGATGCTCAAATCCATGCTATTCCACCAGCTTGCCCACGGCGTGCTGCAACGCTGGGCTTACGTTTCCTATTTCACAGTCTGCCTGCCTGGCCAGGAGGATGCCACGTTTGCGCGGATGAAGCAATTGATCGCCGCGTCCGTGCCGGAATTTCAACTGCCGCCGGCCACCGCAAAATGAATTGAATTCGTTTGCCGCATGGCTATGTTGACGCAACCCTAGACGATGTATTAATGCTGCAACGCGACCGACTCATCCGCACCCAGGTGCAACAGCTCGCCGACGCGAGCTTGTTCGCCATGAGTTTCTGGCTCGCCTATTGTGTTCGTGGAATGTCCTTTTTCCCCGACGAGCTCGGCCTCGAAAAAATTCAGCCGGAATCGTTCAACCAGGTCGTGTGGCTTTATTTCGCGCTGGTGCCGGCGGCGCCGCTGGTGCTTGAGTCGCAGGGTTTCTACAACCGGCCGGTGATCACCCGGCGCCCGGTGATTTTCTGGCCGCTGCTCCGGTCCTGCTTCTTCGTGACCATCGGTCTGGTGCTGCTCGTGTTCCTGTTCAAGAAATCGGATTCGGCGCCGCGCGGCGTGATGATTTTGTTCGGCCTGATCAGCTTCGCGCTAGTCTGGGCCAAGGAGGAGCTGCTGGCGGTCGCCCTGCGCAGCCGCTTGGCCAAGTCGCAATTCCATCGCCGCATCATCCTCGCCGGCATCCCGGCGGAAACCGCCAAGCTCCGGCGCGAAATCACCGCCAACTCCGGCGAAGGCATGGAGGTGGCGGCGGAATTCAACCTGTCCGGCGCGCCGGTGCAGCAGCTTATCGAACTGCTGCACGAACATTCCGTCAGCGGCGTGTTTGTGACCGCCCGCCACGCGCAGCTCGAACGCGTCGAAAGCGTTCTTCGGTTGTGCGAAGTCGAGGGCGTCGAGGCGTGGCTGGTCGCGGACTTTTTTGCGACGCAGATCGCCCGCGCCAGCTTCGACGAGATGTTTGGCCATCCGCTGCTCGTGTTTCGCACCACACCGGAGACTTCGTGGCAGATCATCACCAAGCTGCTGCTTGATTTTTTTGGCGCCCTGGTCCTGGTCATCGTGACATCGCCGCTGATGCTGGCCATCGCGCTGGCGGTTAAATTCGCCTCGCCCGGCCCGGCATTTTTCCGTCAGCAACGGTCCGGCCTCAACGGCGCGCCGTTTGAAATCTTCAAGTTCCGCACCATGACCTCGAACGCCGAGCAGTTGAAGCACGAGCTGGCCGCGATGAATGAAATGACCGGCCCGGTTTTCAAGGTCACCAACGACCCCCGCATCACGCCGTTCGGCAAATGGCTGCGCAAATGGAGCCTCGACGAGCTGCCGCAGCTCTTCAACGTCCTGCGCGGCGAGATGAGCCTGGTCGGCCCGCGCCCGTTGCCCGTGGACGAGGTCAAGCGCTTCAGCGATCTGGCGCACCGCCGCCGCCTGAGCGTCAAGCCCGGCCTGACCTGTCTCTGGCAGGTCCAGGGCCGCAACCAGATTTCCGACTTCAAGGAATGGGTTCGCCTCGACCTCGAATACATTGACAACTGGTCCATCTGGCTCGACTTGAAAATCCTGCTGCTCACCCCGCCGGCCGTCCTGCGCGCCACGGGCGCCAAGTGAAAATGTGAATCGTTTAATCGTTGAATCGTGACGGCGTTTTAATATCTTTCCGGCACGGGCGGTTTAACCATTCAAACAATAACAATTCGCGCTTGAAAACCAAACAAACCTCATCCGTCGTCACCGGCGCCGCCGGCTTTCTTGGCTCACATTTGACCGACCTGCTTTTGTCACGCGGACACAAGGTCATCGGCATTGACAATTTTGTCACCGGCTCGGTGGACAACATCGCACACCTCGGCGGCAATAAAAAGTTCAAGTTCATCCAGCAGGACGTCACCGAGTTTATTTTTCTCGATGTGCCGGTGGATTACGTCTGGCACTTCGCCTCGCCGGCCAGCCCGATTGATTATCTGCAAATCCCGATCCAGACCATGAAGGTCGGCTCGCTCGGCACGCACAAGGCGCTCGGCCTCGCCAAAAACAAAGGCGCGCGCTTTCTCGTCGCCTCGACCTCGGAAATTTATGGCGATCCGCTGCTGCATCCGCAGCCGGAAGAATACTGGGGCAACGTCAACACCATCGGCCCGCGCGGCTGTTACGACGAGGCCAAGCGCTTCGCCGAGGCGCTGACGATGGCCTATCACCGCGAACACAAAGTCGAGACGCGCATCGTCCGCATCTTCAACACCTACGGCCCGCGCATGAGAATCAACGACGGCCGCGTCGTTCCGGCCTTCGTCAGCCAGGCCATCACGAACAAGCCCATCACGATTTTTGGCAAAGGCACGCAGACGCGCAGCTTTTGTTATTACGCCGACTTGATCGAGGGCATTTATCGCCTGATGATGAGCGATTACGATCTGCCGGTGAACATCGGCAACCCGACGGAAATGACCATGCTCCAGTTCGCCGAGCAGATCATCCAGGCCACTGGTTCCAAGAGCAAAATCGTTTTCAAGCCGCTGCCGCAGGACGATCCGAAACAGCGCAAGCCCGACATCACCAAGGCCAAAAAAATTCTCAAGTGGGAGCCGAAGGTGAAGCTCGCCGACGGCCTGACCGACACAATTGCGTATTTCCGCACGAAAGTTTGATAGAAATTCGGATTTACGATATACGATTTACGCGGCCCACGATTTACGGCATCGTAAATCGTAAATCAAATATCGTAAATTAAATGGTTTTCCGCGCCCGACAATTTGAATTCGTTTTTCCGCGCCCGGCGCTCATCATGGGCGTCGTCAACGTGACGCCGGATTCGTTTTCCGACGGCGGACAATTCTTTGACGCCGACCGGGCGGTGGCTCATGCGCTGGAGCTGGTCAGCCAGGGCGCGGAGCTGCTCGACATCGGCGGCGAGTCCACGCGGCCCGGCGCCGCGCCGGTCAGTGAGGACGAGGAATTACGCCGCGTGATTCCCGTCATCGAGAAACTTTCCGCCCAGGTCAAGGTGCCCATCTCGATTGACACGAGCAAGCCCGGCATCGCCCGTGCCGCACTGGGTGCGGGCGCGAGCATTGTCAACGACGTCGGCGCGGTGACGCGCACCGATGATTTCACGATGTGGAAAATCGTGGCGGAAATGCACGCCGGCTACGTCCTGATGCACGCGCAGGGTTCGCCCGCGACGATGCAGGAAAATCCGGTTTATCGGGACGTCGTGCGCGACGTCAGCGGATTTTTTTCCGAACGGCTCGGTCTGCTCCTGAATGAAACCGGCGTGCCGATGGAACAAGTCGTGCTGGATGTCGGTATTGGCTTTGGCAAAACGGCGGAGCATAATTTGTCGCTGCTCGCCGGCCTGAAGACGTTTACCAAATGGCGTCGGCCGCTGCTGGTCGGCGTCTCGCGCAAATCGTTCCTCGGGCAGCCGCTCGGCACAGACGCGCAGAACCGCCTGCCGGCGGCGCTGGCCTGCACGGTTTTGGCGCTGGGCGACGGCGCGAAAATCATCCGCACGCACGACGTGGCGGAGACGTTGCAGGCGGTGCGGATGGCGGAAGCAATTTATTCCCGCAGAAAAAATGCTGATTGATGATTTAGAAAATGGCTGGCGGCCCGCCGTGGAGATTTTGATCCTCGCGGTGCTGATCTATTTGGCCTTCCGTTTTGTGCGCGGCACGCGCGGATGGCCGGTGGTCATCGGCTTTGTCGTCGTGCTGCTGGCGCTGACGGCGGTCACGACCATTTTAGATTTGAAGGTGCTGCGCTGGATTCTCGGGAGCGCGTCGGTGTTCATCGCGTTGGGCGCGCTGGTGATTTTCCAGCCGGAACTGCGCCGCATCCTGGCCGAGCTGGGCAACCTGCCGCTGTTTGCCAGCACCAGCGAACAGCGCGAAAGCATCGAGGTCATCATCCAGACGGTCGAGCGCCTGGCCGACGTGAAAATCGGTGCGCTCATCGCCATCGAGCAGTCCATTCAGCTGCAGGAAGCCGTCGAGTCCGGCATCAAGGTGGACTGCGACGCGACGCCGGAAATGCTGGAGACGATTTTTTTTCCGAACAACGCCGTGCATGACGGCGGCGTCATCATCAAGGGCGACCGCATCGCCTACGCCGCGTGCATTTTTCCGCTGACGCAGCGGACGGATTTGAACAAGTCGCTCGGCACGCGCCACCGCGCGGCGATCGGTTTGAGTGAGGAGACGGACGCGGTCATCGTCGTCGTGTCCGAGGAAAACGGCATGATTTCGCACGCCTACAAAGGCCAGCTCGTGCGCGGCGTGACGCTGGAGGAACTGCGGGCGTTTCTGGTTTCCATCATTTTGCGACCGGCGCGCACGAACAACATCGTCAAGTGGCTGCGCGCACGATTTGGCGAACGTCACAAGCCCGCCGGTCCGGCGGTCGTCACCAAGCGCGAGCCGCGCCCGCCCACCAAACCCACCGGCAAATGAAATTTCTCTCCGCATTTCGTGACTGGCTGGTCGAGGACATCGGCTGGAAATTTTTTTCGCTCGTCCTCGCCGTCGCCATCTGGCTGACCGTCCATAAGGTTTTGCTCGAATCAACCATGCCCGCCACCAACACCGGCGGCAGCACGCTCACCTACGGCAACCTGCCCGTGCTCATCGTCGCCACGGCGGCGGACGTGCATCTCTACCGCGTCGTGCCGGAAACGGTCAAGATCACGGTCAGCGGCTCGCCCGAAGTGATTGCGGTGCTGCAGGCCAACCAGATTCGCGCGACGGTGGACCTGACCGGCATTGATTCCGCCAAGGATTTGAAACGCAGCGTGGATGTCTCCGTGCCGCCGGGCGTGACGGTGGTCAGCATCGAGCCGGCGAAAATCGGCATCATTGTGCCGCCCGCCCCGTGAGCAAAAATTAATTTCATGAGTTCACCCAAAAAAATCTTCGGAACCGACGGCGTGCGCGGAACGGCAAACATCGAACCTGTCACCGCTGAAACGGCGCTCAAGCTCGGCCGCGCCGCGGCGCACGTTTTCAAAAACTTGGAGGCGCACGCGCGCGGACGCGGCAAACACAAAATTGTCATCGGCAAGGACACGCGCCTGTCCGGCTACATGCTGGAGAACGCCATTTCGTCCGGCATTCTTTCGATGGGCGTGGACGTGCTGTTCATCGGGCCGCTGCCGACGCCCGGCGTCGCCTATGTCACACGCAGTTTGCGCGCGGACGCCGGCATCGTCATCACCGCCTCGCACAATCCTTATGCCGACAACGGCATCAAATTTTTCCGCGCGGACGGCTTCAAGCTCGACGACAAAATTGAAGGCGAGATAGAAAATCTGGTTTTCAGCGGCGCGATAGAAAAAGTCCGTCCGAGTTCTGACCAGATCGGCAAAGCTGTGCGCATTGACGACGCGCTCGGACGTTACATCGAGTTTGCCAAATCCTCGTTTCCGAAAGGACAGACGCTTGAAGGCCTGCGCGTCGTCGTGGATTGCGGCCACGGTGCGGCTTACAAATCCACGCCGGCCGTGCTGCACGAACTCGGCGCGGAAGTGATTGTTTACGGCCATCGCCCCGACGGCATGAACATCAACAAGGACTGCGGCTCCATGCACCCGGCGCAGATGTGCCACAAGGTCGCCGAGCACCAGGCGCACCTCGGCATCGCGCACGACGGCGACGCCGACCGTGTTTTGTTGTGCGACGAAAAGGGCAAATTGATTGATGGCGATGACATCATGGCTATCGCCGCACTGGAGATGCTCGCGGAAAAAACGCTGGCGAAAAAAACGCTCGTCGCCACCGTCATGAGCAATGCCGGCCTCGAAGCCGCCATCCACAAGGCCGGCGGCAAAATGCTGCGCACCGCCGTCGGCGACAAAAATGTGATTGATGAGATGCTGCGTGGCGGATTCAGCTTCGGCGGCGAGCAGAGCGGGCATTTGATTTTCCGCGACCATGGCACGACCGGCGACGGCCTGGTGGCGGCGCTGCAGATTCTCCGCATCATCAAATCAAAAGGCACGTCGCTTTCGCAACTCGCAAAATGCTGGACGCGTTTCCCGCAGCTCGTGACCAACGTGAAGGTGCGCGAGAAAAAACCGTTCGAGCAGCTCGACGGCGTGAACCAGCTCGTGGCCGACGCGGAAAAGGAATTGACCGCGCAAGGCGGACGCCTGCTGCTGCGCTATTCCGGCACGGAACCGAAGGTGCGGCTGCTGGTGGAGGGTCGCGACGCAGCGGTGTTGAAAACCTGGTCGCAAAAAATCTGCGGCGCGATTGAGCGGCAGATTGGAGCGTAATTTCCGGTCTTGCGTTCAGGTAAAAAGCCGCCAGGTGAAAACGAATCAGGGCACCGTCAAAATCTCAGGGCGCAACTGGCCGACGAACTGGTTAGGCAATTTGGGGTCAAGCGAGCCGGGCACCATCTTTTCCATTCCCACATGGCCGTCGCAGAAAGTGACGTTGGCCCGTTGCGAGTGGCGGAAGTGGCCGTTGGGATAATAATTCGCAATGGGTTGATTTGACTCAACGTCCAAATACCAAAACTCTTCGGCCATCGGATTGTTCCGCAGGCTTTGCCCGTTGTAAGTTTGAAAATTATTCACTTGCGCAGAATCGGCATAAAGGGCGGTTTCCGTTGGGTGCGAAATTTTGTTCACATTGACCGGCGGCTGGCCGGAAAGCGAATCGTTGTAGCCGTAACTGAAAACAATGTTGGTCGCCTTCAATTTGAAACCGGCCATCACAGAAGCGAGTGACGGGCAGAGCCGCACATCGCTGCCGTTGAGATAGGGGTATAGGAAGCCCGTGGACAAATCGAACGGGCGCTGGCCTTCCTTGCCGCTGCCGAGCCAGCCGAACCACCAAAGTTGTCCGTTGTTGGTGATGCCGATGGAGGTTGGAAAACAATTTCCGGCACAGTCGTCCCAGTAAAGCAGCGTGGCGATGCCGAGCTGTCGCAGATTGCTTTCGCACGCGGCGCGTTGCGCGGAAAATTTGCCGCGCGCCAAGGCGGGCAGCAGCATCGCGGCGAGAATCGCAATGATGGCGATGACCACGAGCAGTTCAATCAAAGTGAACGCGGGCGCACGGCGTGCGGCGTGCGGCGCAGCCGGCGCGGCAAAATTCTTTTCCGTCTGGAAATTTTCTACGCGATGCCGGCAGATGCAGGCGCGGTTGCGGAAATTTTCCGGCACGCGCGCGAGGAGCGCTTCGGGCATCTCCACTCTCGCGCACCAGCACGGGCCTTTGTGCACGGCAGGCGAACAAAGCTGGCACTGGTTCGTTCCGCCGCACAAGGGGCATTCGTTTGGATTATAAAAATCCATCGGGTTCATGGCCGGTCGGCGCGGACGCGGTAAAAGGATTTGTCGAAAATCACGCTGGTGTCCTGCAAAAACAAATTCGTTCCGTTGCCTGGAGTTGAAATTGAAACATCGGTCCACGACTGGAAATCGGGGGTGGATTCAAGCGTGTAAAGCCAGTTGGTCTGGCTGATGAATTGCACCTGCCAGACGCCGTTGGAAAAATTGCCGGATAAATCCTGGATGGGCGGCGGCGGAACGGTCACGACGATGTTCGCAATCGTTCCGTGCGCGAGGACGGAGTCGTAAGGATCGCCCGCGCTGCCATAGCTGCTGATGGAAAACATATCCACGTCAAAATCATCATCCGCCGTAAAATCATCGGTCAGAACGACAGGTGGAATTTCCAGGCAGTCCGCGCCGTTGGTCTGAAAAGTGGCGGTGAGCGTTTGATTGCTCGCGGTATAGGTCAGCGAGACGTGGACGAGTTCGCCGGTCGGAAACGTGACTTCATACGGAACGTAGGCGCTGGGCGAGTAATCATAAGCGGTGGAAATGAACGTCGGCGTGAGTGTCTGGTAAATCGTGTTCGTTTTGCCAGTGGCGTCGTCTAGGTAATAGCCCAGCGGAAAATAATCCAGCTCGGCCAGATTTGCGGCGTCGGCGCGCACGAAACCCGGATCCATCGCGGCTGCGCGGTTCAGAAACCCAAATCCAAGCTCCATCGGGCTGATCTTGCCCGGCTCGTTTCCGCTGACGATGTCATTGATCTGCAAGTCGAACGCGATGCTGAAATCGTCATTGCGCGTCACAATCGTGCCGAGCGGATGGAAAAAATAGCTGTTCGACTGCGACGAATCCCAAGTGACGGCGAGGTTGTTGCTGGCGGAATTCCACTGGAACAAGTTGGTGTCGCCGAAAACCTGCCAGCCGTCCGCCGCCGGATCGTTGGTGAAATTTTCGAAAATAATCGTGGCGGACGCAGACGTGACGGACAGTACGAACAGGCCGGCGATGGCCAGCGAATGGATTTTTTTCATTTTGCTGATCTTTCATTTTGGCTCCGCGAATAAAAATGCGCGGAACGGTTTTGGTTGAGAGACCAGCGCGAGGCGGGGGGATTTTTGAAAATAAAAAACCTCCAGCTTCGCAAACGAGGAATGGAGGTGAATTCGACGAGCCGCCCAAAAACGGATTGGACGGACTGGCCTCATCCTTCTCTTTGCGGAGAAGCGCCCCGGACGTGGGGCCGACGAGTGCATTCAAACCGGTATCCTGACTTCGGCCTCAAACCTTACTCCCGCCTTCCCGACTTTCGTCGGTGGCATTGGGAGTTTGTAGCCGTTACAGTGGCGCAACCGTCCCGGATTCACACCGGGTTCCCAGACATTTGACTGCGATGATGGCGGAAACTGCCCCGCCGGTTTCAAAGAACAGTTCAGTTCTACGCCGAATAAAATTTTTTCCAAGCAAAATTTTCGCTGTGCGGAAGACTTGCTTCAAAACGCCAGCATTAACATAATGTCCTTCCAAAAATTTATGAACAAAGCTCCCCTTCGCGTGGCGATTACCGGCGCGGCCGGCCAGATCGGTTATTCACTCCTGTTTCGCATCGCCTCCGGCGCGGCGTTCGGCCCGGACCAGCCGGTCATCCTGCACCTCATCGAAGTGCCGGATGAAAAAGCCATGGCGGCGCTCAATGGCGTCTGCATGGAACTCGACGACTGTGCGTTCCCGCTGCTCAAGAGTCTCGTGCCCACCTCCAACCTCGACGAAGGTTTCAAGGGTGTAAACTGGGCATTGCTCGTCGGTGCCGTGCCGCGCAAGGCCGGCATGGAGCGTAAAGATTTGCTCGGCATCAACGGCAAGATTTTCACCGGCCAGGGCAACGCGATTGCCAAAAATGCCGCCGCTGACGTGCGCGTGCTCGTCGTCGGCAATCCGTGCAACACCAATTCGCTCATCGCCGCGAACAACGCGCCGGGCGTGCCGAAGAATCATTTCTTCGCCATGACCGCGCTCGACGAAAACCGCGCCAAGTCGCAGCTCGCCAAGAAGGCCAGCGTGGATGTCACCGCCGTGACCAACCTTGCCATCTGGGGCAACCACAGCGCCACCATGTATCCCGATTTCTTCAACGCAAAGATTCAAGGCCGTCCGGTGCCGGAAGTCATCAGCCACCGCGAATGGCTGGAAAAAGATTTCATCACCACCGTGCAGCAGCGTGGCGCGGCCATCATCAAGGCGCGCGGGTTGAGCAGCGCGGCCAGCGCCGCCAACGCCGCCGTGAACACCGTTTACAAGCTCACGCACCCGACGCCGGCCGGCGACTGGTTCAGCGTCGGCGTTCATTCCGACGGCAGCTACGGCATCGAGAAGGGCTTGATCTTCAGCTATCCGATCCGCAGCAACGGGAAGGATTTTGAAATTGTCCAAGGCGTGCCGCTCAACGATTTCAGCAAGACGAAGATCGCCGCGACCGAAGCCGAGCTCAAGGAAGAGAAGTCGCTTGTCGCCGACTTGCTGCCGAAATAAAACGGTTTTGACGCAAAGGCGCAGAGATGCAAAGACGCAAAACCCTTTCATCTCTGCGCTTTTTTCTATTTGGAAACTTCTGGCGACTTTGCTCCTTGGCGTCTTTGCGTTAAATTCCTATAAATGAAATCGCGTCCACGAATTGGTGAAGTCGGCGAGCTGGATATTCCCACGGACATGAAACACGCCGTTGAATTTGCCGGTGACGGCATGCCCGCCGTCGTGTCCACGCCGCACATCATCCAGTTTCTTGAACGCACCGCGCGCCATGCGCTCGCGCCGCATCTCGAAGCGGACGAGCGTTCCGTGGGCATCGAGCTGGACATTCGCCACCTCGCGCCGACGCCCGTCGGGCAGACGATCCATTGCCGCGCGCAGGTGATTGCCGTCGAAGACCGCAAGGTCACGTTCCAGATCGAAGCCCGCGATGCGCACGAAGTCATAGTTCGCGGCCTGCACAAACGCGCCGTCATCCGCACGGAAAGTTTCACGAAGCGCATCAAAGCCAAGGGCGGCTGATTTTGGCCACAGATTTTCACAGATGAAACACAGATGAAAAACATCTGTGTCAATCTGTGTTCATCTGTGGCTTTCAATTTTCATTTTTGTTAGTCTCGCACGCGTATGGCTTTTGATTCCTTCCGCGATTTCGTCAACGCCCTCGACCGGGCGGGCGAACTCAAACGCATTTCCCAGCCCGTCGCCACCGAACTCGAAATCACCGAGATCGCCGACCGCGAAATGAAATTGCCCGGCGGCGGCAAGGCGTTGTTGTTCGAAAAACCCACCATCAACGGCGTCGTTTCGCCGTTTCCCGTGGCCATCAACACGCTCGGCTCGCACAAGCGCATGGCCATGAGCATGGGCGCGGAGTCCGTGGACGAAGTCGCGAACGAACTTGGCGCGCTGATGAAAGCCAAGCCGCCGACGAGTTTCAAGGAAGCCATCAAGCTGCTTTCGCTCGCGCTGGACTTGCGCCATGCGAAACCGAAAACGGTGAAGAGCGGTTCGTGCAAAGATGTGATTCATTTAGTCCAAAGTCCAAAGTCCAAAGTCCAAAGTTGGCCGAAAGCGCCGGACGTGAATCAACTTTCAACCTTCAGCCTTCAACCTCCAACTCTGCTCAACTTGCCGATTCTCCGTTGCTGGCCGCTCGACGGCGGACGTTTCATCACGCTGCCGTGCGTCGTCACGCGCGACCCGGACACGGGCGAGCGCAATCTCGGCATGTATCGCATCCAGATTTACGACGACAAAACCACCGGCATGCACTGGCAATTGCAGAAAGTCGCCGCGCGCCATGGCCGTCGTTATTACGAAAAGGGCGAGCGCATGCCCGTCGCCATCTTCATCGGCGGCGACCCGATGTTTCCCTTCGCCGCGACGGCACCGCTGCCGGATGGACTGGATGAATTTCTGCTCGCCGGTTATCTCCGTAAAAAATCCGTCGAGATGATCAAGTGCGAGACGAACGATCTGGAAGTTCCCGCCAACGCCGACTTCGTCATAGAAGGTTACATTGACCCGACCGAGCCGTTGCGCGACGAAGGGCCGTTCGGTGATCACACCGGCTATTACACGCTGCCCGAGCCGTATCCGGTGTTTCACGTCACCGCCATCACGCATCGCAAGGACGCGGTGTATCCGGCGACGATTGTCGGCATTCCGCCGATGGAAGATTTTTACATCGGTGGCGCGAGCGTGAAATTGTTCCTGCCGATCTTCAAGATGAATTTCCCCGAGATCGTGGACATCGCGCTGCCGGCGGAAGGCGTGTTTCACAACCTCGTGTTCGTCAGCATCAAGAAGACCTACCCGATGCAGGCCTACAAGATCATGCACGGCCTCTGGGGCATGGGCCAGATGATGTTCACGAAGTTCATCGTGGTGGTGGACGCCGATGTGAACGTCCACAACACGAGCGAAGTTTTATTTCACCTGACAGCCAATACAGATCCGCAACGCGATTCCATTTTTACGAAAGGGCCGTCCGACGTTTTGGATCATGCCACTTCGGAAATGGCCATCGGCTCGAAGCTAGGAATTGACGCCACCAAAAAACTTCCGGGCGAAGGTTTCAAACGTGCTTGGCCGCCGCTGATTAAAATGGATGAGGCGGTGAAGGCGAAAGTGGAAAAACTTTTCAAACCGTAGCCCCAACTTAAGCAATCTAAAGAAGTCTTCACTCCATCCAACGGGTGAACCTGTGGCGATCCCACTGGCTGAAACACCAAGCATTCGCTGGTTCGGGCAGCTTACGCGCTTGCTTAACTGTGAGCCATCCGTCTGGAATCCGCAGACTGCGTGTCCTGCCGCTGTGAGTCAACCAAGTGAGACAGCCTCGCGCTTCGCAAATTCTGGCAAGATTCAAAGTTGTGCGCGCATCTTGCTCCACATACCGGAAAACTTTTTCGTGGCTTCCTTTCATCCACAGCACAGGCGCAGCCGCGCTATTCACCCCACGGGGTTTACCTTCGATGCCTATTCCTCTGGCAGCAGAATCAAGGGCAATGCCATATCCAAGCTGACATAGGACATGAAACATCATGTCAACGTGGTTTTTGGCCAACTGACGGCACAGTTTGGATTCGGCAGATTCTTCGGCGAGCACATCGAAGTCGAATCCAACACCATTCCAAGTGAGAATCGTGAAACCGTTTTCAGTTTTCTGAATTAAATATTCCAACAATTTCAAAAGCTCGCGCCGTTTCATCCTTCGTGTTGGTCGCTTTTTGTTCGTTCCGCCGTGCCAAATTATCGGTGCGTCTTCGCCCTCCAAAATTGTGGCGACACAGCAAATCCCGAGAGGGCGAAACTGCCTCCAGTCCGAGCCATCAAACGTGACGGCCCTTGCTGTCTCAATGTCAAATGCCAGATACTTTCGTTTCATGAATGCCCCGCAGATTTCAAATTATTTTGGGATCGTTGAAACCCGTAGCATTTTTGTATATCAAGTGTTAGCCCTGCATGATTAAAGAACGATCTCAGCAAATCAGGCCGATGCTGGAGTCTGCGAAACTCTTTTGTAATCTGCGCACGAAGCTCGACCAAGTTGGGTGGCGTGTAATTTGCCAAGCGTGCGCACTTCACATACCCCCAAGCATAATCGACCGGATTGAGTTCCGGGGCGTATTGCGGAAACGGTTCAACAACTATTCTGCGATGCTTGTGCAAATACTTGATGATTGGCGCGGCTCGATGAATTGCGATCTGATCCCAGATGAGTGTGATTGGACCAGGAATGTGCCCGCGTAAGAATTCCAAGAATGTCACGAGCGAATAGCCGTGGAAGTTTGCGTTGTCTGCCGAAAGCAGAAAATGAAAACGGAAAACTCTTTTCTTCGGACTAATCGAAATCGCACCAACTACTGAAATGCGTCCATGCGGTTCTGCCACACGGATTATTGGAGTGCAGCCTCGGAGTGCCCAAGTGCGTCGCAGATGGGGACTGAGAATGAAGCCTGCTTCATCAATAAACACAATGTAAGCATGCCGCCGGTTCGACCGCTTGAGAACTTCAAGTTTCATTTTGGCACAGTTGAACTTCGGTTAAAGAATTGAGAAACGCAAGGTAAGTGTTGATTGTCGGCATTCCACCGATGGAGGATTTTTACATCGGCGGCGCGAGCGTGAAATTGTTCCTGCCCATCTTCAAAATGAATTTCCCCGAGATCGTGGACATCGCGCTGCCGGCGGAAGGCGTGTTCCACAACCTCGTGTTCGTCAGCATCAAGAAGACCTACCCGATGCAGGCCTACAAGATCATGCACGGCCTCTGGGGCATGGGGCAGATGATGTTCACGAAATACATCGTGGTGGTGGACGCCGACGTGAACGTCCACAATACCAGCGAAGTGCTGTTCCATCTCACGGCCAACACCGATCCGCAGCGCGACAGCCTCTTCACCAAAGGCCCGTCCGACGTGCTCGACCACGCGACGAGCGAAATCGCCAGCGGCAGCAAGATGGGTTTTGACGCCACGAAAAAAATTCCCGGCGAAGGTTTCAAACGCGCCTGGCCGCCGCTGATCAAGATGGATGAAAGCGTGAAAGCGAAAATTGATTTACTGTTTAATAACAGGTAAAACTTGGTCAGCTTAAATGGCATCATTCAAACCAACTGAGCTTTGGGAAGCCTCGCCACACACGCTGGCCAAGCTGGAAATTGTGGGCCGCTATCTTGATGTTTGGTTTCTTATTCTCGGCAGCAACCCGAAAAATCAGCGGTTGGTTTGGAGAAGATGAAAGAGGCGATGAAAGCGGTAGACCAGAACGGTAATTATTCCTTTTCCGATGACACAGTTGATCAGGGATTGTTGCATTTTGATTTCAACGCACCAGCCGTTTGGGCTGAACGGATGCAACACGAATTGGCTGACAAGTGGCGACCTTACGATGACTACCGTGATTATGCTCTTAACGAAACGCCTTTCATTGACCCGAAATCAATGTTGCTGGAATTAGAGAAAAGAGGCGTGTTGGAAGTTAAAGGTGCAGCCAGTCGTCGCAAAGGAACTTTCCCAGAAGACAAAATTGAGCGAGTATTACTTCATAAGAGTTTGCTGTGAGCGACAAATCTAAAATCGAATGGACAGACGCAACGTGGAATCCGGTTCGCGGTTGCACGAAGATCAGCCCAGGCTGTTTGCATTGCTACGCGGAGACGTTCGCTGAACGTTTTCGTGGCGTGCCCAGCCAAAGTCCGTTTTCTCTCGGTCGAGCCACTTCTGGAAAATCTTGGCGCAATCAATCTCAATGGCATCAACTGGGTTATTGTTGGTGGCGAAAGCGGACCAGGTGCGCGTCCCATGGATGCGGCTTGGGTGCGCAATGTTTGCGCTCAATGCCGAGGTGTAGGCGTGGCGTTTTTCTTTAAGCAGTGGGGCGGTGTTCGGAAGGCCGAGGCTGGAAGATCGTTGGATGGTCAAACATACAGCGAGTTTCCAAAGCGCGCACAAATTAACCCGCCGACTTTGGATGTCCGCCGCGAGAAGCTGCAACGGTTAGAAGCCGAACTGGTTTAACCGGCAATTTCCTCACACGCTTGGAGGCGGCAGGAGTTCCAGCCCGAATATTTTTGCAATCTCCAGCCCGCGCGGAATGGTCTTTGCAGACGGCCACCATCGCCTAGTTCAGGCACTGGGTCGTCAAAATGGTGATTTTTGCCCATTTTCGTCCCCGAACCGCGTTTGGAAGCCAAATTCATGCGTTTTTGGTCTTTTTCGGCCTCTCCCGACAATCCGTCAGGTTTCCCCGATCATCGGGGAGTTTCTCCCAATGGTCCGGCGGTGTTCCCCAACGATCCGGCAATTCTCCCCGATCGTCGGGCAATTCTCCCCGATGATTGGGCGGTGTGGTCGAATGGTCGGCGGTTTTCCCCGATGGTCTGGCGAAACTGCCCGATGACCGGGCGGTTTCCCCCGACCGTCCGGCGGTGCGTCCCAATCGTCGGGCGGCACCCACCCGGCGCCCGGCGGTTGAAGCCATTTTGACCGAAAATTGGCGAAAACAAGGGTTTTTGCTCAATCCGGCGGTCTCCGTCCTTGCGCCGGATGACGCCGTCATCTTCCCTTCCGACGACTGGAATGGCAGGAATATCTCACGCGCCGGACGGCGGCAGGAATTCCAGCCCGAATTGTTTTGAAATCTCAATTACGCGCCCAACCTCAAACTAGATGTTGCCAAAAGCCCCGCACTCTTGGTTCAATTTCCCCGTTCGCAACAAACAGGAGCAAGCCATGAGCAAAATAAGATTACTGGTCGGCACGAAGAAGGGCGCGTTCATCCTGACAGCGGATGGCAAGCGCAAGGACTGGAAAGTCAGCGGCCCGCATTTCGCGGGCTGGGAAATGTATCACCTCAAAGGTTCGCCTGCCGACCCGAACCGCATTTATGCGTCGCAGACGAGCGGCTGGTTCGGCCAGATCATCCAGCGCTCGGACGACGGCGGCAAGACTTGGAACACGCCCGGCAGCAGCGCGGAGGAATCGAAAGGTCCGGGCGGTTTTCCGAAAGGCGAGTCGAACAAGTTTGTTTACGAAGGCGATGTGGGCAAGCACCTCTGGTATGACGGCACGGCGCATCCGTGGGAATTCAAACGCATCTGGCACATCGAGCCGTCGCTCACAGATCCCGACACCGCTTATGCCGGGGCGGAGGACGCGGCGCTTTTCAAAACCACCGACGGCGGCAAGACGTGGAAGGAACTGGCTGGATTGCGTAAAGCCAAGAGCAATCTCTGGCAGCCGGGCGCGGGCGGCATGGGTGTGCACACAATCCTTCTCGACCCAAAAAATGAAAAGCGCATTTACGTCGCCATTTCCGCCGGGGGATGCTTTCGCACCGATGACGGCGGGAAAACTTGGAAGCCCATCACGAAAGGATTGAAATCACCTTACGAACTCCCCGACCCGGACGCGGAAGTCGGGCATTGTGTTCACCGCATTGCGCTGCACCCGACAAAGCCGGACGTGTTGTTCATGCAAAAACACTGGGATGTTTTACGTACGGACAATGCAGGCGACCAATGGACGGAAGTCAGCGGCAATCTGCCGACGGATTTTGGTTTTCCCATTGACGTGAATTTTAACGAGCCGGAGACGATTTACGTCGTGCCCATCACGAGCGATTCGCTGCACTATCCGCCGGAGGGAAAGCTGCGCGTTTATCGCAGCAAGACCGGCGGCAATGAATGGGAAGCACTCACGAAAGGTCTGCCGCAGAAGGATTGCTACGTGAACGTGCTGCGCGACGCGATGGCCGTGGACTCGCTTGACAAGTGTGGCATTTATTTCGGCACGACCGGCGGCCAGGTCTATTGCTCGGCCAACGGCGGCAATTCGTGGAACGCCATCGTCCGCGACCTGCCGGCGGTTTATTCGGTGGAAGTGCAGACGCTGCCATGATCCGCGTCGTGCTGCCATTTCATCTGCGCAACCTTGCGCGTGTGGACGCCGAGGTGGAGCTGGAAGTTGCCGCGCCGGTCACAGTTCGCGCGGTGCTGGACGCACTTGAGTCGCGTTATCCGGTTTTGCAGGGGACGATTCGCGATCACGGAACTTTAAAGCGCCGGCCGTTCATCCGCTTCTTCGCGTGCAAGGAAGACATGTCGCTCGAACCAGCCGAAACACAGTTGCCCGCCGAGGTTGTCAGTGGCGCAGAGCCGTTCCTCATCGTCGGCGCGATGGCGGGCGGCTGATCGAGTTGCAGCGAATTCGGTTTGCCATGCTTGAGGTTGTAACGAACCCGCGCTATTGTCTGCGACGCCGGGCGAATTCACGTTCCGGCCAACGAAAGGAAATTTATGAAACGCAACGCTTCAGCGGTCTGGTCGGGCGATCTGAAAAGTGGCAAGGGCAGCATCTCCACCGAGAGCGGCACGCTCAAGGAAACCCAATACTCGTTCAGCACGCGCTTCGAGAACGGCGTCGGCACGAATCCCGAGGAACTCATCGCGGCGGCGCACGCGGGCTGCTTCTCGATGGCGTTCTCGGCGGAGCTCGGCAAGGCCGGCTTCACGCCGACTTCCATCAATACGACCGCGACGATCACGATGGAAAAAACCGACGCGGGTTTCACGGTCACGGAATCGCACCTGGACATGACGGCGAAAATCCCCGGCATTGACGCGGAAAAGTTTTTCACCATTGCGAACGGCGCGAAGGCCGGCTGCCCGATTTCGCGCCTGTTGAATGCAAAAGTTTCGCTCAACGCAAAATTGGAGGCGTAAGTTTTTTGAACGAGACGCGGCCAATTTCATCGCCGGATTTCCAAAAGCAACTCTCGCAGTTGCGCGAGGCGTTGCTCGGATTGCACAAGGCCTTGGTGGATTCCGAGCGCGTCAGCTACGAGCAGAACATTGGCACGATCCCGTCGGCCAATCATTTTCTCAAACTGCTGACGGATGATCCGTGGTTCGCTTGGCTCCATCCGCTCTCGCAGCTCATCGTGACGATGGACGAGGTGCTTGATGCCAAAGCGAAATCGCCGCTGACCGGCGACGTGGCGGCGGCGCTGGTGAAACGGGCCGGTGAACTGCTCGTGGCGTCGGAAGCCGGCGAAGGTTTTGCGCGGCATTACTTCGATGCCTTGCAGCGTGACCCGGACGTGGTGATGGCGCACGCGGCGGCGGCGCAGATTTTCCGCCGGCGCCGGTGAGCGGGCGTCAGCCCTTTACGCCTTTTTCCTTCTCGCGCAGGCAATGCGTAAGGTAGGGCAGTAATTGTTTCTTGCGCGAGACGACATCGCGCAGTTCGTAAATGCCCAATTCGAGGCGCGGATGATCAATGCGTTTGATGAACTTCTCATCGCCGACGACGAGCAGCAACGAGCTTTGCGTGGCCACGTCGGTGACCAGCAGCGTGGAAAAAAGATACGCGCGTTTGGCCCGGTAATCCTCCAGCGCGGCGAGCAGCTCGTCTTTGCGCTTCCAAAACTGGTCGAAACCTATCTCCTCGATCTGCGCAACGCTGAACTTGACGCCGTTCTCGGTATATTCCTTGCAGTCGGTGGTCACGGCCTGCGGCGCGGGTTTGAGCGTGAGCAGCGAGCCGCTGGCAAACAGTTTTTCCGTGAACTCGCGGGCGTTGACCTGTGCGATGTCTTCGAGCTTCTTCAAAATTTCCGCATCGCGCGGGGTGGTTGTTGGCGAGGTGAGGTTGAGCGTGTCGGAAACGACGCCGGCCAGCAGCAGCCCGGCGATTTGTCGCGGCAGTTCGACACCCTGCCGGAAAAAACAGTCCGCTACGATGGTGCTGGTGGAACCGACCGGCTCGTTGCGGAACAGAATCGGCTGTTGCGTCGCCAGCGCGCCGATGCGGTGATGGTCAATGATTTCAATGATTTCCACTTCATCCGCGCCCTGCACGGCCTGGGAAAGTTCATTGTGATCCACCAAAATTAATTTGCGCGTGACGGTCTTGAGAAAATCCGTCTTCGACAAAATGCCAATCATCTGGCTGCCGCCGTCCAGCACCGGAAACGCGAGGTAGCCGGACGACGTGGCCTCCTCGCGCACAGCGGCGAGCGGCGCGGTTTCACGGAAGCAGAGAAATTCCTCGTTCAAAACGTGGCGCACCGCGACGGCGGCGCGGCACAGCGACGCGGTGGTGGCCGTGTCGTGCGGCGAGGTGATGACGCTGACGTTTTTCTTGCGTGCCGACTCGACGGTCTTCGGCTCAACCTCGATGCCGCCGGTGACGATGAGCACGCGCACCCCTTCGCGGATGGCGACGTTCTGGATGTCCCAGCGGTCGCCGACGATGACGCACGATTTCTCCGGCGGAAATTTATCGAGCCGCGCGGCGAAGGATTCCAGGCCCATCGCGCCGATCATCAGGATCAATTCATCCTCGCGCTCGGCGTCCACACCGACGACGAGCTTGCCGTCGAGCGTCTGGGCGAGGCTGGACAGCGATGACAGCACTTCACGAGAGCTATGTCCAAGAATCGGGTTGCGGTTCACCGCCGGAAAAAGAAATTTGCTCAATTTGAAAAGCGAGAGCAGGCCGCGGCATTTCTGCTCGGCGTCCATCACCGGCAGGATGCGGAGATTTTTTTCATCCATCAGCCGCAGCGCCTCCGCCGCCGTCGAGTCGGGACGCACGCTCAAAATTTTCCGCTGCATCACGTCGGAAACCTTCGGCGAAACGTCGGCGACGAATTTCGGCGCCGGCACGCCAAACGTGTTCAAGACGAAATCAATCCGGTCGTTCGTGTCGCCACAGCGGGCGGCGATGGCCTCGGCCATGCCGGTGCGGCGCTTGAACTCCGCGTAACCGATGGCGGAGCAGATGGCGTCCGTGTCGGGGTTCCGATGGCCGATGACCAAGATTTCACTCATGCAAATGGACAAAAAGCCTAGCCAGTTTTGGCGATGGCCGCAAGCGGAAGACGGATTTGACTCCGCTCACATCACCGCGCAGTATGAAGCCATACAATGAAACTACTGTCTTTCTTACTGGGGGCGCTTGCTTTCGCCATGTCTGTTTTCGCCGCTGAAATGCCCGCGCTGGATGTGCGCGATTTCGGCGCGAAGGGCGATGGGGTGACCAAGGACACCACCGCGATTCAAAAAGCCTTGGACACCTGCGCGGCCGCCGGGGGCGGCTCCGTGTTGATTCCGGAAGGTATCTTTCTGACCGGTAGCCTGGTCATCGGCGCGAACACCACTTTGGAAATTGCGGCCCGTGCCAGCCTCGTCGGCAGCGCGGACATCGCGGATTACCCCATCGTCAGCATCCGCTGGGAGGGTGAATTTCGCGAGGGCCATCGCGCGCTGATTTCCGCGTCGAACGCCGTGAATGTCGTCATCACCGGCGGCGGCACCATTTTCGGCGCGCCGCCCGTCCTGAGCCATTTGCGCATGCCGCGCGGCCCGGTGCTGATTGAACTGACCGGCTGCACGAACGCCGTGGTGGAAAATTTCACCACGCAATACCAGCAGCTCTGGTCCGTTCATGTGCTGTTCTGCAAAAATCTCACGGCGCGCGGGCTCACCCTCCGCTCGGTGGACACCAACGGCGACGGCATTGACGTGGACTCCTGCGATGGCGTGACCATCGAGCATTGCGACATCAACACCGGCGACGACGCGATTTCGCTCAAGTCCGGCCGCGGCGTGGCCGCGCAAAACCTTGCGCGCCCGACCGAAAACGTCGTCATCCGCGACTGCCGGCTGCACAGTTCCATTTACGCCGCGCTCGGCCTCGGCACCGAAATGTCCGGCGGCATCCGCCATGTGAAAATTGAAAACTGCGTCATTTCCGGCCGGCAGAACGCCATCTTCATCAAGAGCCGCGACGGCCGTGGCGGCTTCATGGAAGACATTTCCGGCGAAAATCTCACCGTGTTGAAATCGCCCACGTTCATCGGCATTGACCTGATGAGCAAAGGCATTCAAGCCACCGACCCCGTGACCGGCGACGTGGAAAAATGGCCGCTCGTGCAAAACTTCAATTTCAAAAACGTGCACGTGCAGGATGTCGCCGCGCTGGTGGCCGGCAAAAATATTCCCGCCGCGCGGCCGATGGACGGCTTCACGCTCATGAACATTTCCGGCAACTGCGCCCGCGGCATCGCGCTTGCCAACATGAACAACGTAAAACTCTCCGGCATCCACGTCACCGGCTTTGAAGGGCCGCTGATTTCCACGGAAAACGTCAAGGGCACCGGCCTCGAACTTTCCGCCGCGAAATAAAACGGCGGCTTCAGCGGCATTTTTCTGCGTGAGCTTTACGGCACGACCACGCGCAGCTTTTGCTGTTCGACGGAAAAAGTCGCCGGCAGACTGCCGATCCACTCGCCGTCCAATTCAAAGGCGGCGGGAACATCGCTTGTCATTTCAAATTTTGTCGCGCGCAGGCGATGGACGCGATGCCCGGACAGCTTTTGGCGGATAAGGAAGCCCGGCGCGAGGCGCAGCAACGTCGGCACATTGACCCTGGGAAAAACGCACACGTCCAACCGGCCATTGCTCAAATGGGCACCAGGGAAAATGTGGAATGACCCGCCGTAAAATTTTCCATTGCCGAAGAGCGCGAGTTCGCCTTCAAGCTTGTTGCCGTTCGCGTTGACGCTGATGCGCGGCTGTTTTTCTGCCAGCGCCTGAAATCCGGCGACGACATACGCAATCGGCCCGGCGTTCTTTTTCAATTTCCAACTGACCAGTTCAATCGCCCGCGCGTCGAGGCCCGCACCGCCCAGTTGCATGAAATAACGCGACTGCGGCTTGCCATCGTCGAAAAAATCCGCGCGGCCCAGGTCAATTTTCTGCTCGTTGCCGCGCCGCAAAACCTTCCACGCGCGCTCCAGCTTCAAGGGAATTTTCAGTTCGCGCGCGAAGACGTTCACCGTGCCCAGCGGCAGCACGCCCAGCCGCGTGCGCGCAAAACCGTCCGGGTCGTCACCGATGCCGTTAAGCACCTCGTTCACCGTGCCGTCGCCGCCGGCGGCCACGATGACGTCGTAGCCGGTGGCGACCGCCGCCTGCGCGAACCGCCACGCGTCGCCCGGCCCGGTCGTGGCCTTGAACGCGCATTGCTGCGACATCTCGCCGAGATAACGGCGGAACCGCCGCGCCTTGTTGCCGCGCGCGGCGGGATTGAAGATGACGCAGATGCGCACGCGGGAATGATTTTCTTTTCGCGCCGATAGTCGAGCCGAAACGCGCCGGCGGCTTGCGCTTCAACGACATTTTTCGGACACTGGAGCCATGAACGAATTCTCCGAATGGAAAATTTCCAAGGTGCCGTTTTTCATCGCCAACGCCGCGCTGCTCGTCGCGGCGGCCGTGGTGGTGGACAAGGCGGCGCACCCGATTTCACTTTGGGAAATGATCGCCGTCATCGCCTGCGTCGCGCTCGGCGCGCTGGCCGGCTGCCTGCCGTTCATCCTGGAATATCGCGCGACCAGCAAAATTCTTGAAGTGAACGCCGTCACCACGGTTTCGGAGCAGCTGCTCAATTTGAAAACGTATTCGTCGCAGATCGCCGTCGCCACCGACCAGTGGGCGCTGGTGCAGGATGCGACGAAAGGCAGCGCGGAAAAAACCGCCGCCGCCGCGCGCGAAATCGCCGAGCGCATGGCGAAGGAGGTCAGCGCGTTCAATGAGTTTCAGGCGAAGATGAATGACAGCGAAAGGGCCGCGCTCCGGCTGGAGGTGGAAAAATTGCGCCGCACCGAGGGCGAATGGCTGCAGGTCGTCGTGCGCATCCTCGACCATATTTTTGCGCTGCACAACGCCGCGGTGCGTTCTGGCCAGCCAGAAGTGGCGGAGCAGATCGGCCAGTTTCAAAACGCCTGCCGGGACGCCGCGCGCCGCGTGGGCCTGACGCCGTTCGCGGCGGAGCCGGACGAAAAATTTGACTCGCAAAAACACCGCGCACACGGCGTGGAAAATCCGCCGGCCGAAGCCGTCGTCGCCGAGACGCTGGCGCCGGGCCTGACGTTTCAAGGCCGGCTGGTTCGTCCCGCGTTGGTGCGGCTGCACGCAGCGGCTGCTCCCGTTGCGCCGGAAATTCAAAAACCGCTCTCGCTCGAAGCGGAATAAACCGGGGCAATCGCGCGAAGGACGCGAAGGCGGCAAAGAATTGTTTCGCAAATGAACAACGGCAGAACACGGTTTTGTCGCCCGGTGGTTTTTCCCTTCGCCGCCTTCGCGTCCTTCGCGCGACCCGGTTTCCATAAAATTTTCCGCGTGTGTTTGGCGGCGGGTTCGCTTACAACTTTTTTATGGCAGACAGCTTTCGGCTCAAAGACCAGCCGGTGAGCGAACGGCCGCGTGAACGGCTCGTGGCGCGCGGGCCGGATGCGCTGACGCACGCGGAGCTGATCGCGATTCTGCTGCGGACGGGACTGCACGGCGCGAACGTGGTGCAGGTGGCGCAAAATGTTCTGCAGAAGTTCGGCTCGCTGAATGCGCTGGCGCTGGCGGCGGTGGATGAGCTGAAACAGATTTCCGGCGTCGGCCCGGACAAGGCGGCGACGCTGGTGGCGGCATTCGCGCTGGCGCGGCGGATGGAACAGGAGCGCCGCGAGGAGTCGCCGGTGCTGGACAATCCGGCGACGGTCGTGAACTTCATGCGCGAGACGAACCGGCTGCTGAACGTGGAGTCGTTCCAGGCGCTGCTGCTGAACACGCGCAAGCGGCTGATTCGTGTCGAGGATATTTCCGACGGCACGCTGGACACGATTCTGGTGCATCCGCGCGAGGTGTTTCGCGCGGCGATTGCGGCGAACGCGGCGGGGATAATTCTCGTCCACAATCATCCAAGCGGCGACCCGGCACCGAGCGAGGCGGACATCAAGGTGACGCGGGATTTGATCCGTGCAGGCCAGCTTTTGAAGATCGAGGTGGTGGACCACGTCATCATCGGTTGCGCGACGGCGGAGCGGGCGAAGGATTATTCGTCGCTGAAGGAGCTGGGCTATTTTTATGCGTAGCGAATAGCCGCTTGCTTTCGGCGGCCGGTTTCCGCAATGTTTTGAGCATGGCTGCCGATTATAAACCCAACGGGCCGGTGACGCTGACCGAAGAACAGATTCTTGCCCTGCACAAGAAGCTGCGGGAAATGCGCCACGACGTGAACGGCCGGCTGGCGAACATCGTCGCGGCCGCCGAGCTGATGCGCCTGCGTCCGGATCAATCGCCGGAAGACCGGTTGCGGCTGTTGCTGGAGCAGCCGCACAAGGCGTCGGAATCCATCTCGGAATTTTCCCGTGCGTTTGAAAACACCCTGGGTTTGTCGCGCCGGTGAGGCGCGGGAAGGGTTGTCCGCATGGAACAGTCCGAAGCTGAACTCATCGCCGCCGTATTGAAGGGCGACAGCGCCAGCTTTGAGCCGCTCGTCGTGAAATATTCCCCGCGCGTTTTCTCAACGGCGCGGCGTTACGCGCGGCGCGAAAGCGAGATCGAGGACATCGTGCAGGAGGTCTGGCTCAAGGCATTCGGCAAGCTGAAAACCTTTCGCGGCGAGGCGCCGTTCGAACACTGGCTGATGCGGCTGGCGGTGCGGACGTGCTACGATTTTTTGCGGGGCCACCAGCGGAACCGCATCTCTTCCTTCAGCGAAATTTCCGAGCCGGAGGAGGACTGGCTGGAACATTTTGTCGCCGAGCCGAGCCACGCCGCCGAGGACGCGGACGCGGCCAAAATGTTGATTGACCGCGTGCTGGAAAAGCTTTCGCCAGAGGCGCGGCTGGTCATCCAGTTGCTGGAAATCGAGGATCGCTCTGTCAAGGAGATTGCGGAAATCACCGGCTGGTCGGTGCCGCTGGTGAAAGTCCGCGCGTTTCGCGCGCGCGGCGAAATGCGGAAAATCCTGGCGCGCATGACCCAGGACAAATATCTGTAACTCTGCGCAATTTTTGCACGTCAATCGTAATGAAGCGTGTATGAACCTTCCTGAACTGCAAAATAAGTTGATTGCGGCCGCCCGGCTGAAACCGCCGGACGACCGTGTGCCGTATGCCTTTGAAAAGCGCATCATGGCGCAGCTCGCGGCGCGGGCTGCCGCAGATCACCGGATGTTTTGGGCGCGTGGTTTGTGGCGCGCGGCGGCGGCGTGCGTGGCCGTGGCCGTGGTGTTTGGCGCGGTTTCGCTGTTCCTGCCGGCGACGCCGGACAATGGCAACGACCTGTCGCAGGATTTCGAGAACACGCTGCTGGCCTCGGCGGACTTGCCGGATAATTCTGCGCCGTGAACAACTGGAAGGTCATTTTTGCGACCGTGGTCATTTTCGGCACGGGCGTGATCACCGGCGGATTGCTGGTGAATTACGTCCACAATTCCCGTCCCAAGGCGGTTCACAAACCGGCGGCGGAGATGCACGCGCCGGCCACCAATCAAGTGGTGCATGCGCCGGAAGCCGCCAAGCTGCGTCCACCGGAAATCTTGAGCCGTCAATTCCTACAGCGGCTGGAAAATGAACTGCATCTGGCGCCGGATCAGCAGGAGGCGGTTCAAAAAATCATTGATGACGGCCAAAATGCCATCCGCAAGGTGATTCAGGATTCGCGCCTCGAAATCCGCGAAGTTCTCACGCCAGAGCAGCAAAAACAGTTTGACGACCTGATTAAGCGTCCGTTTCGCAAGCCGCTCTTTAACACCAATGCGCCCGCCGCCGGGCCGCTAGCGACAAACGCGGCGGCCATTTGACCTTCAATCCGTGTCAAGCAGCGAGCCGATTTTTTTCCGCAATTCCTTGTTCACCGCGTTGGCGGAGCGGTTGGCGTCCACGATGTCGAAGCCATAGGATTTTTGCATGGACTTGAAAGCGTTCTGCATGGCGGACTGGTATTTTAGAAAGCTGTCGAATACGTCGCGCGACAGGCCGAGGTCCATGCCGCTTTCCCAATAATCAAGCGTCGCGTTTTTGGAAAGGTTGCGCTGGACGAGTTCTTCCGGTTCGACCGAGAGATAAAACACCGCATCCGGCACCGGCGCGATGCCGTAAAGATTTTTCAGCCATTTCTCATCCATGCCGCGCACCAGGTCGCGCGCCATCAGCGTGTAAATATAGCGGTCCGCCAGCACGATGAAACCGGCCTTGAGCGCGGGAATGATGATGTTCGACAGTTGGTCGGCGAAATCGGTCGCGTAAAACAAACTCAACGTCGTCCGGCTCAAAACATTTCCGTCCTGCGCCTTTTCGAGCTCCTCGCTGACCAGCGTCGAACGCTTCAAGCCGACTTGGACGGTCGGCCGGCCGCTGGTTTCCAGCCAGTTGACAAGCTCGGCGATTTGCGTGGAGCGGCCGGAACCGTCCGCGCCCTCGACAACAATCAATTTGCCGCCGAGGTCTTCGGGCTTCACGCGTGGAATGCCGTGGCCGTAAAATTTATGTGATTTTTTTGCGCTCATGCGGCTTTGTCCTCCAATTCCTCTTTTTCCTCGCGGTCACCCGCCAGCGACGGCGGCAATGGCAGCGGGCTGCGGCGCTTGAATTTCTTCAGTTCAATCCGCTCACTGACCAGCTTGCGCACCAGCACCTGCTGTTTCTCGACGTTCTCGTTCGCATCCATGATGACGAAGTTGAACTCTTTACTCATCGCCAGATATTGGTCAAGAATGCGGCCCTGGAAAATTTTGAAGCTTTCATACGGATCGGTGGACAGCCGCAAATCCATGCCCGCCTCAAAAAACTTCAATTTTGGCCGGCCTTCCAGAATGCGGTTCAACGACACCTCCAAGTCCGCCTTGAAAAACATCGTCAGGTCCGGCGCGCAGGCGAAACTGTAATTGCCGCGCACCCATTCCGCCGGGCAGCCCCGCGTCACATCGCGCGCGAACGCCGTAAAAATATAGCGGTCGCACAAAACGACATAGCCCGCGCGCAGGAGCGGCACGAGATGCCGTTCGTAGCGGTCGGCGAAATCCGTCGCGTGGATAAGGCTGAACGTCGTCGGCGTGAGCAGTTCGCGTTTTTTTCCCTTGCTGGTTGCAGATTTGACCAGCTCGGACGAGTTCCATTCGCTGAAATAGACCTTGATGCCCTCGGCCTCCAGCCAGCGCTTGAGCAGATAGATCTGCGTGGACTTGCCCGACCCGTCGAGCCCCTCGACGGCGATCAGGCGGCCGGGAAAATTGGATTCTGCAAAGGTTTTCATGTGTTGCGTTTGGCGCGTTTTTCTAATTTAACGAAACTGTTGGCGGTCACAAGCCCAACTTGATAGCACAATTTTGTCATCGCCGTGTTAAAATCAGGTTACAAATTCAACTATTAACATCGCTTGTGAAAAAAATCACAAATTTGAACTTGCCCGTTTTTTGCGCCGCAGCTAGGCTTGGTTTGCGCTTTTTTCAGGCGCATATTTTTTAAGGAAATGCAGACAAGCGAATACGGCTACAATTCAAAGATCGAAGGCGACGTTGTTCTCACAACGGTTGACGCCGCGCTCGCGTGGTTCCGCAAAAATTCCGTCTGGCCGATGCCGATGGGTTTGGCCTGTTGCGCGATTGAGCTGATGGCCGTCGGTGCCAGCCGCTTTGATATTTCCCGCTTTGGCTCCGAAGTGATGCGTTTTTCGCCGCGTCAGGCGGACTGCATGATTGTCGCCGGCACGGTCACTTACAAATCAGCCGGCTTTCTCAAGCGCATTTACGACCAGATGCCGGAGCCGAAATGGGTCATCGCGATGGGCGCGTGCGCCTCGACCGGCGGCATGTATCGTAGCTACGCGGTATTGCAGGGCGTGGACAAAGTTGTGCCCGTAGATGTTTATATCGCCGGCTGCCCGCCGCGCCCCGAAGCGGTGCTGGACGCGCTGATGAAAATTCAGAAGAAAATTGGCACGCAGCCCATTTTGCAGGGAACCGTGGCGGCCAAGCTGTTGCACCTCGAAGAAAAATAATCCCGTGTCCGCCCTCGAATCCGCCAATAAAATCAAGGCCAAGTTCGGCGCGCTCATCGCCGAGCCGACGGAATTTCGCGGCGAAATTTCACTGAAAATTGCCGACGCCGAACAAATTTTTGAAGTCTGTAATTTCGCCAAGCGTCAGCTCGGTTTTGATTATCTCGTGGATATTTCCAGCATTGATAATTACGGCGAAGACCCGCGCTGGACGGTGGTTTATCATTTGCGCGGCGTCGCGAGCGGCGAGGAATTGCGCCTGAAAACCGACGTCAGCGAGGAAAAATCTGAATTGCCAAGCGTGTTGCCCGTGTGGCGCACGGCCAACTGGCACGAGCGAGAGATTTACGACATGATGGGCATCCGGTTCAGCGGCCATCCGGATTTGCGCCGCATTTTGATGTGGGAAGGTTATCCGTATCATCCGTTGCGGAAAGATTTCCCGCTCGCCGGCAAGCCGTCGGATTTGCCCGGCGTGGCGTTCACCCAAGTGACGCCGATGGAAGGCGGACCGTTCGTGACGTTGCCGAGCAGCAGCGATTCGATTGCGCGCGAGCCGCGTGTTCGCGTGCCTGAAGGCGCCGAGCGGGCGATCAGCGACCAACGGCTCATTGATGGAAAGCTTAAATAATTTTCATGGCTCAAGTTCAAGACATTGAAATTCCCGATTCCGCCGCGCGCGCTGCGGCGATTGAAGAGGCGCAGGATGTTCAGGGCGAGAAAATGGTTCTGAACATGGGGCCGTCGCATCCGGCCACGCACGGCGTCTTGCGCATCGTGCTGGAACTGGACGGCGAAGTCATCACCAAGGCTGATCCCGATGTCGGTTATCTGCATCGCGGCGACGAAAAAATCGCCGAGAACATGACCTACACCCAGTTCATCCCGTACACGGACCGGCTGGATTATCTCGCTCCGCTGGCGAACAACGTCGCCTACGCGCTCGCGGTGGAAAAACTGCTTGGCATCCACGACAAGCTGCCGCCGCGCTGCCAATACATTCGCGTGATGGTTGCCGAACTCGCGCGCATTTCGTCGCATTTGCTCGGTCTCGGTGCGTTCGCGATGGACACCGGCGCGGTCACGGTTTTCCTGCTGACGTTCACCGAGCGCGAAAAAATTTACAACCTCGCCGAAGCCGCGAGTGGCGCGCGTTTGACCACGAGCTACACGCGCATCGGCGGTTTGATGCGCGACATTCCGCCGACGTGGTGTGATCAAGTCCGCCAATTTCTAAAGGAATTTGCCGTGGCGCTCGCGGAAGCGCACACCTTGCTCACGCGCAACCGCATCTGGGTGGACCGCCTGCGCGATCTCGGTGTCATCTCGAAGGAAATGGCGATTGATTACGGTTTGAGCGGCCCGAATTTGCGCGGCAGCGGCGTTGAATTCGATCTGCGCAAAAACCAGCCGTATCTTTGTTACAAGGATTTGGATTTTGACATTGCCATCGGCTCGGCGGGCGATTGCTACGACCGTTATCTCGTTCGCATGGAAGAAATGCGCCAGAGCATGAGAATCCTGGAGCAGTGCGTGAACAAAATTCCTGGCGGCGCGGAAAATAAATCGCACGAGCTGGTCAGCATTCAGGATGGGAAAATCACTTTGCCGTCAAAGCAAAAAGTTTTGACGAGCATGGAGGAATTGATCCATCAATTCATGCTGGTGACCGAAGGCGTGAATTGTCCGCCCGGTGAAGTTTATTTTGGCCATGAGAATCCGAAGGGCGAACTCGGTTTTTACATCAACAGCAAGGGCGGCGGCACGCCGTATCGCCTGAAAATCCGCGCGCCTTCATTCATCAATTTGAGCATCCTCGGCGAACTGATGCCGGGCGCGATGATCAGTGACGTGCCCGTGATTTTGGGTTCGCTCGATTTCGTGATGGGAGAAAGCGACCGATGAGTTTCCAAGCCACACCCGAACTTGAAGCGGAAGTGAACGAATTGATCACGCACTATCCAGTGAAGCGCGCCGCGTCGCTCATGGTGCTGCACGCCATCCAAGAAAAGTTCGGCTGGATTTCGTCCGACGCCGTGCAATGGACGGCGAAGAAGCTGGAACTCCAGCCGATCAACGTTTTTGAAATCCTGACCTTTTATCCGATGCTCCGGCAGCAGCCGGTGGGCAAATATCAGATCAAGGTCTGCCGCACGTTGAGCTGCGCGCTCGGCGGTGCTTATGAATTGCACAAGCATTTCTGCGACAAGCTCGGCTTGGACGCGCACAAGCATGGTCCGCAGACAACGAAGGACGGCAAGTTCACCGTTGAGTTTGTCGAGTGTCTTGCAAGCTGTGGCACCGCGCCGGTGATGATGGTCGGCGATAATTTTTACGAAGGTGTTTCACACGCAAAAGCGGACGAAATCGTGGATGGATGCAAATGAAATGGTTGCCCGACATGGATTTGAACCATGACAAACAGATTCAGAGTCTGCTGTGCTACCGTTACACCATCGGGCAGGATGGGACGAATTAGGCTAGAGAATTTATTTTAAGAGTCAAGTTGCTGATATGGCGCAAGAATACAAATTGATTTTGAAGCACGCCGATGAACCCGGTTACACGCCGGATATCGAGTGCTATTTGCGTCATGGCGGCTATGCGGATTTGAAGAAGGCGCTCGCCATCCAGCCGAAGGATTTGGCCGATGGCAAAAAACTTTCCGGCGCGGAACAAATCCGCGAGGACGTGAAAGTCTCCGGCCTGCGCGGTCGCGGCGGAGCGGGTTTTTCCTGCGGCCTCAAGTGGAGCTTTGTTGACCGCAAGAGCGGCAAGCCGATTTATCTCATCTGCAACGCGGACGAATCTGAACCCGGCACGTTCAAGGATCGGCAGATCATGTATAAAGATCCGCATCAGTTGATCGAAGGCATGGCCATCTCGTGCTTCGCGAACGACGTGCATCTCGCCTACATCTACATCCGCGGCGAAATGGTGGACGGCGCGAAAATATTGAACGAGGCGCTGAAAGAAGCCCGCGCGAAAAATTTCCTCGGAAAAAATATTTGCGGCAGCGGCTACGATTTGGAGATTCACGTTCATCGCGGCGCGGGCGCTTACATTTGCGGCGAGGAAACCGGCCTCATCGAATCGCTCGAAGGCAAGCGTCCGTATCCACGCATCAAGCCGCCGTATTTTCCTGCCATTCTTGGTCTGTGGATGTGTCCGACCATCGTCAACAACGTCGAGACGCTCTGCAATGTGAAGCACATCGTCGCGATGGGCGGCGCGGCGTTTGCGAAACTCGGCACGCCGAACAACACCGGCACGCGCATCGTCAGCTTGAGCGGCCACGTCAAGAAACCCGGGTATTACGAAATCGAAACCGGCAATGCGACGATTGGCGAACTCATCAACGATCCGAAATTTGGCGGCGGTCTGCGTGACGGGCGCAAATTGAAGGCCGTGATTCCCGGCGGTTCTTCCGCGAAAGTTTTCAAGGCGGGCGAAAAATTCAAGCTCAAGAAAAAAGACGCCGAGGGCAAAGAAATTTTGGTCGAGACGGACATGCTTGATCTGCCTTACGATTTTGATTCGCTCGCCGCCGCCGGTTCGATGAGCGGTTCGAGCGCGATCATCGTGATGGATGATTCGACGGACATCGTCGAGGCGCTTGCAAACTTGTCCGAATTTTACGCGCACGAAAGCTGCGGCCAATGCACGCCCTGCCGCGAAGGCGCTCTCTGGATGAGCAAGACGCTGCACCGCCTGACGCACGGCGAAGGCCGCGCGAGCGACGCGGATTATCTCGTGAAGATCGCCGACAACATTCCCGGCGGCCGCACGATTTGCGCGTTCGGCGAAGCCTGCTCGTGGCCCGTGCAGAGTTTCGTCGCAAAGTTCAAAGACGAATTTGTCGCGAAAGGTGCCGCCGATGAAGATCGTCGCGCGAAAGAAATTTCTACGCCTGCCGCGACCGAACACAAACAATTGGAAGCCGCGCACCACTGATTTCAATGTCCACCGCTGCCACAACTGAAACGAAGCCCGCGCCGACCGCGATTGAAAAAATCAAGGTCAAGGTGGACGGGCGCGAAATCGAAGTGCCGCGCCTCACGGCCGACTGGTCGGGCAAGCTCACACCCACGACGATGATTCAGGCGTGCGAGCTGGCCAAGACCGATGTGCCGCATTATTGCTGGCATCCGAAATTGCCGGTGGTCGGCAACTGCCGCATGTGCCTCGTGGAATTCGGCACGCCGGCGATGGGTCCTGACCGCAAGCCGGTGATGAATCCCGACGGCACGCCGAAGATCGCCAAGTCGCCGCGTCCCGCAATTTCTTGCGCGACGCCGATTTCGCCGGGCATGGAAATTTACACGAAGACGCCAGCGGTGAAGCAGATGCGCGAAGGTGTGCTCGAATCGCTGCTCATCAACCATCCGCTCGACTGCCCGATTTGCGATCAGGCCGGCGAATGCAAATTGCAGGAATACTCGGTTGATTACGGTCAGAGCGCGAGCCGCTTCGTCGAAGCAAAAGTTCACAAGCCGAAAGCAGTTGATCTCGGACCGCGCATCATGCTCGATGCGGAGCGCTGTATTCTTTGCACGCGCTGCATTCGTTTCACGCGCGACATCGCGGGCGACGACGCGCTCGGCATTATCAATCGCGGCAGCTACAACACCATCGCGACGTTCCCAGGCATGCCGTTCGACAACAACTATACCCTGAACACCGTGGACGTCTGTCCAGTCGGCGCGCTCACGTCGAAAGACTTTCGTTTCCAGATGCGCGCTTGGTTCCTTAAGGAAACCAAGAGCGTTTGCACCAGTTGTGCGACGGGCTGTAATGTCCTCATCGGTTCGCGCGAAGAAAAAATTTATCGCTACACGCCGCGCGACAACGATGCGGTCAACGCTTCGTGGTTGTGCGATGCCGGCCGTTTGAATTACAAATGGATCGGTCGCGAAGATCGTTTGAAAGACGTTTTGGTGCGCGGACAAAAATCCACCTGGACGGCGGCGCTCAACGAAATTTCAGACAAGCTAAAGAAAGCTCCGGCGGGCTCGGTGGCAATCATCGCTTCGGCTCGCCAGACGAACGAAGAGCTTTGGCTGATTTCCAAATTGAAAGCCAAGTTGGGCGCAATCAGTGATTCGATTCCGCGCGACGGCCAAGCCGACAAGCTGCTCGTCAGTGCGGACAAAAATCCAAACACGAACGGCGCGCGGCTCACCGGCATTTGCTTCACCGAGATGGGAATTAATCTGGTGAAAATTTCCGACGGCATCGCCAGCGGAAAAATCAAGACGCTCATCGTTTTTGGCGAGAACATCGTCAAGCGTGCGGTGGCCAACGAAAAATTGCGCGAGCGCGAAACCATCAGCGAAGTCGTGGACGAACACGGTATCACGGCGGAATTGCTCGCGAAGCTCGACACGCTCATTGTCAGCGACATTTTGCCGAACGAGACCACGAAGCTGGCGCATTATGTTCTGCCTGGCGCGGCGCACGCGGAAAAGCGCGGCTCGTTCACCAACGGGAAAGGTCGCGTCCAGAAATTCATGAAGGCCGTCGAGGCGCCCGGCGACGCGAAAGCGGAATGGGAATTTTTGCATGACCTGGTCCACAATGTCACCGGCCAGAACGGTTTTGTGACGATTGAAGGACTGTTCAACCAAATGGCGAAAGAAGTTTCCGCTTTCAACGGCTTGACCTGGTCGGCTCTCGGCGACACCGGCGTGACGGTGCAAATCTAAAATGGACTGGAAATTCATCATCTTCAGCTTGGTCAAGATCGCTGTCGTCGTCGGCGTGGTGCAAGGCATCGTCGCCTACTCCGTGCTGGCTGAGCGCAAGATTTCGGCGTGGATTCAAGATCGCGTTGGTCCGAACCGCACGGCGCCGCCGTTCATGAAGTTTGTTCCGGGCGGACAATTTCTGACGCGTCTGGGAATTTTTCAGCCGCTCGCGGACGGTTTGAAATTTTTGGTGAAGGAAGATTTTACTCCCGCCGGCGTGAAGAAAATTTATTTCTTCCTCGCTCCCGCCGTTTCGGTGATTCCGGCGATGCTCACAGTCGCAGTGATCCCGTTCGGCTCGGTCATCGGTGATCAGAAGATGGTCATCGCAGACTTGAACGTCGGCATCCTCTACACATTCGGCATCGTTTCGATGGGCGTGTATGGCATCGTGCTCGCGGGCTACGCGGCGAACTCAAAGTATCCGATGTTCGGCGGCATCCGTTCGAGTGCACAGATGATCTCGTATGAAATTTCGATGGGCATGTCGGTCATTCCCGTGCTGCTGATCGTCGGCAATTTGAATCTTGGCGCCATCATCAGCTGGCAGGCGACGCACGGCTGGATGGTGATGTATGCGCCGATCTCGTTTGTGATTTTCATGATCGCGTCGTTTGCCGAAACGAACCGCACCCCGTTCGATTTGCCGGAAGCGGAAACCGAACTCGTCGGCGGCTACCACACCGAATACGGTTCAATGAAATTCGCGCTCTTCTTCCTCGCAGAATATTCCAACATGGTTTCCTCCTCGGCGATGATGGTGACGCTGTTTTTCGGCGGCTGGACGTTGCCGTTCTGGGGGCTGGATCACGCCGCGACGTCTCTCAGCATGGGCATCGCGCACATTCTGGTCTTCATCGCGAAGATGTTGTTTTTCATGGTCGTTTTCATCTGGGTGCGCTGGATGTTCCCGCGTTTCCGTTATGACCAGTTGATGGATTTGGGCTGGCGACGGTTTCTTCCGCTCGCGTTGGTAAACATTTTAATCACGGCCGTCTGGCTGTGGATGAGGAGTTGATATGCCCGTTGTTGTAAATCGCAAAGTCCTGACGTTTTTGGAAAAACTTTATCTGCCGGCCATTGTCGGCGGATTGAAAGTCACACTGAAGCACGCCTACAACACATTGTTTCTCGGTAAGGTCGTGACGATGGAATATCCCGAGCAGAAATGGACGCTGCCGACGGGTTATCGCGGCGCTCCGTATCTGGTCAAGGATCAGGACAACAATACGAAATGCGTTTCGTGCCAGCTCTGCGAATTTGTCTGCCCGCCGAAAGCCATCCGCATCACGCCGCCAGGTCAAGACGGTCAGAAGGCCGATCGCACGAACGCCGAAAAAATGCCGGCAGAATTCGAGATCAACATGCTGCGTTGCATCTTCTGCGGCTTCTGCCAGGAAGTCTGCCCGGAAGAAGCGATCTTCCTGCAAAAGGATTATTCGCTCACCGGTCTGAGCCGCAGCGAGATGATTTACAATAAAGAAAAACTCCTGTCACTTGGCGGTGAAGTTGGCGGCATCCAGAAGTGGAAACTGAAACTGGACGAAGCGAAGGCGCAGGAAAGTTTCCCGGTGAAGCCTTAATCAGCAATGGAACAAATCAACAACTTGGTCAGCGGCGGCGCGGTCGAAGACGTTTTCTTTTACGTCTTCGCGGCGTTGACGCTGCTGTGCGCCATTCTCGTTGTCGCGAACCCGTTCAGCCGCAACCCGGTGACGAGCGCGATGTTTCTCGTGCTGACGATCATCTCGATGTCCGGCCTGTTCCTGCTTCTGCACGCGTTCTTCTTGGCTGCGGTGCAAATCCTCGTTTACGCCGGTGCCGTCATGGTGCTGTTCCTGTTTGTCATCATGTTGCTCGATTTGAAAGAAGAACAACGTCGCCGCATTAAATTCTTCGGCCTCGCCGCCGGTCTGGTTTCCGTCGGCATTGTTGCCAGCATCTTTGTCAAATCGCTCGCGTCCATCAAACCCGCCGTAGCCGAGCCGACGCTCGAAGGCGAAACCTACGCGCTTGGCAAACTCTTGTTCACGCAATACTCGCTGCCGTTTGAAATCGTCTCCGTGCTCCTGCTCGTGGCGATGGTCGGCGTGATTCTGTTGAGCAAAAAGAAACTCGAATAAAATGCACGTCGGCCTCCATCATTATTTGTTCGTGAGCTTCATGCTGTTCAGCCTGGGGCTGCTCGGCGTCATCATGCGCCGCAACCTGCTCGTGATTTACATGTCGCTCGAATTGATGCTCAACGCGGCGAATCTGGCGCTCGTCTCTTTTTCGCGGTTCAACAACAAGCTCGACGGCCAGGTGCTGGTGTTTTTCATCATCACCGTGGCGGCGGCGGAAGTGGCGGTCGGCCTCGCGCTGATCGTGGCGCTCTACCGCAAACGCCAGTCCGCGCACGTCGAAGATTTGACCTCGATGAAACTCTGACGGATGAAA
>Ga0182024_10001390_pt1 | contig 62542 bp, 51 predicted proteins | sample P32metaG_FD_120480 | JGI IMG/M metagenome (GOLD analysis project Ga0182024, IMG submission 120480) | Permafrost microbial communities from Stordalen Mire, Sweden - P3-2 metaG (Illumina Assembly) | ecosystem: Environmental > Terrestrial > Soil > Wetlands > Permafrost | place: Sweden: Stordalen...
GCCCGCAAGGCAGCCAAGAAGCGGGCCCCGGCCCGCAAGGCAGCCAAGAAGCGGGCTCCGGCCCGCAAGGCAGCCAAGAAGCGGGCCCCGGCCCGCAAGGCAGCCAAGAAGCGGGCTCCGGCCCGCAAGGCAGCCAAGAAGCGGGCCCCGGCCCGCAAGGCAGCCAAGAAGCGGGCCCCGGCCCGCAAGGCAGCCAAGAAGCGGGCCCCGGCCCGCAAGGCAGCCAAGAAGCGGGCTCCGGCCCGCAAGGCAGCCAAGAAGCGGGCTCCGGCCCGCAAGGCAGCCAAGAAGCGCGCCTAGGCGCAGGCCGTTCGTCGACTGCCTGGCAGCCGGCGATCAAGCGTCAGAGAGCGGGGACCTTCGGGTCCCCGCTCTCGCGCCCGGGCCCGGCGCTCAGAGCTCAGAGAGGCGGTGGAACACCTCGCCGGGCCCGTCGTCCCCCAGCCGGCCGTGCTCGACCAGCTGCTGGACGACCCGGTCGCTGAACGCATCGACCTCCGGTCCCGCCGGTTCCGACCCGTCGATAGCGGCTTCGAACCCCATCGTGGACCGGTACTGGCTGCGGTGGGCCAGCAGAGCCCTGACCTTGTGCTGTTCGAACCCGGCCACCAGCTCGACGTGGTTGGGCACGTCGGCCTCCCACAAGAGCAGGTCCCCCGGGCGGTGGGCCGGGAGGTCCTGGTCAGTGAAGAACATCGGATCACGGGCGGCGACCAGCGCATCGGTCAGGACGAAGCCGGCGTTGCGGTGGTCGGGGTGCAGGCGGTAGCGGCGCCAGGGGTCATGGCCGAGCACGACGTCCGGACAGATGAGCCGGATCCACCGGCAGACCTCCCACTGCTCGCGCACCCCGTTGCGCAGCTCCCCGTCAGGGAAGCCAAGGAAGGCCACCTCCCCGCCGCCGAGCCGGCGGGCGGCCTCGCGCTGCTCCTCCTGACGGGCGGCGACTAGTGAGGCCGGGTCCCGCTCGGCGTCCCAGGTGCCCTTCGCCCCGTCGGTCAGGACCAGATGGTGGATCCGACAGCCGGCCGCCGCCCACTTGGCCAGGGTTCCGCCGGCCCCGAACTCGATGTCGTCGGGGTGGGCTCCGACGGCGAGGGCGACGCCCGGCGTGGGAAGGTCGACCGTCACCATCGAGTGGTCGGCCAGTTCGTTGACGGCGAGCACGCCCGGCGGCCGTGCGGGCGCTGGTCCAGGGGTCACGGCCACTCGAGGTCGGCCGCCACGTCCACGTCCCACGTGAGGCCGGGAGCCGACACGACGCGGGCCGGCAAACCCAGACGGACGCACTCGGCACGGTGGCGGCTGAAGGACCCGGGACCGTAGGAGAAGCGGAAGCCGCAACCGGCCGGCAGCCGGATGACGTTGGTGCCGTCCCCGTGTCGGTCCGGGACCAGGGTCACGCCGCTGAACGCTTCGATGCTCCCGATGCCTGTCGCCCTCGGGAGATCGCCGTGGGCGACGGTCACCTGCTCGACCCCCATCCGGGCCAGCCTGGCCACCCCCTCCTCCACGGCGCCGTTGAGGCCCCGGCCGGGCTCCCAGATGACCAGGGCGCCGTGCCGGCGGGCCCAGTCGGCAACCTCGTTGTCGTCACAGACCACGGCGACCGGGAGGGGGGCCGCCGCCGCCACCACCCGCTCGGCCATCTGGTGGACCAGCGCCAGTCGCTCGGGATGGGCGAGCGCCGGCTCCAGGCGCCGCTTGGCCTCGGCGAAGGCCTTGATCGGCACCAGCACCGCGGCCGGCCCGAGGAGGGTTGGGCCCGGTGACGCGCCGGTCACCGGCCGCGCGGTGGTGGCGCCCACGGTCACGCCGACAGTGTAAGGGCGGATGTCCGGACCGGGCACGGGGCGTCCAGGTGACCCGTCGGGGAGGCGGGGCTCGGGGCGCCGGAGCGTAGGCTCCAGGCGTGACGACCGGAGGAGCAGCCGTGGTCGGGGCGGGTTCGTGGGGCACCACGGTGGCGGCCCTCCTGGCCGCCAAGGGGCCCACCACGCTGTGGGCCCGTTCGGGCGGTCTGGCCGAGCGGATCAACGCCACCCACGAGAACGCCCGCTACCTCGAAGGGATCGCGTTGCCCGCCGACCTGCGGGCGACCGACTCGCTGGCCGACGCGGTGGCCGGGGCCGAAGTGGTGCTGATGGCCGTGCCGTCGCACGGCTTCCGGTCGGTGCTGGGTGAGGTGGTCCCGGCCCTGGCCGCAGGGGCGGCCATCATCAGCCTGACCAAGGGCATCGAGATGGGTACCAACCTGCGGATGTCCGAGGTCATCGCCGAGGTGGCCCCCGGGCACCCGGCCGGAGTGCTGAGCGGGCCGAACCTGGCCCGGGAGGTTGCGGAGGGCCAGCCGGCGGCCACCGTCGTCGCCCTGAGCGACGAGGGCCTGGCCCGACGGGTGCAGGGGCACCTGCACTGCGGCACGTTCCGGGTCTACACCGGCACCGACGTGGTGGGCTGCGAGATCGCCGGGTCGGCCAAGAACGTGATGGCCATCGCCGCCGGGATCTGCGACGGGCTCGGGTTCGGGGAGAACACCCGAGCCGTCCTCATCACCCGGGGCCTGGCCGAGCTCGGCCGGCTCGGGATCACCCTCGGCGGCCAGACCCTGACCTTCGGCGGCCTGGCCGGGGTGGGCGACCTGGTGGCGACCTGCACCAGCCCCCGGAGCCGGAACCGGACGGTCGGCTTCGAGCTCGGGCGCGGTCGAGACCTCGACGAGGTCCTGGCCGGCATGCGCATGGTCGCCGAGGGGGTGAAGACGGCGGCACCGTTGGTCCAGCTGGCCCAGGGCAACGGGGTCGAGATGCCGATCGCCGAGCAGGTGGCGGCCATCGTGGCCGGCACGACCTCCCCCCGCGACGCCCTGATCGCGCTGATGGAGCGACCGGCCCGGTCCGAGTGGGACGAGGTGCTCCTCCGGGGGCTGCCCAAGTGACCCCGGTTCCCGGGCCCCCCGGTCCGCCCGGTGGGGCCCGGACCGACGCCGGGGCCCCTGGGAGCGACTCGACGAGCGTCCTGCGACCGGGGGCCGCCAGGGCCGGCGCGGTCAGCCCCGAGCTTCGGGCGGGGGCGCTGGCCCACGTCCGGTCGCTCCTGCTCGACGCCGGGGCCACCGAGGAGGAGATCGACCAGGCGGTGGCCGAGAACGTCCTCGACCTGCTCACGGTGGACCGGTTGCTGGTCCCGGGGATCCGACGATTCACCCAGGAGGAGGTGGCCGAGCTCACCGGCGTGGACCTGGCTCTGCTCCGCCGGTTGTGGCGGGCCCTCGGGTTCCGCGACGTCGGCCAGGGCGAGCGGGCCTTCACCGACCTCGACATCGAGGCGGTCGAGCTCTTCCAGCGCATGGTGCGGCTCGGGGCGACCGAGGTCGACACGGCGCTGCAGCTGGCCCGGGTCATCGGCTCGTCAATGGCCCGGATCGCCGAGGCCGAGGTGGCCCCCGGGTCCATGGTGACCGGGGCCGAGGACGACAGCGTGCTGGCGGCCGACGCCTTCGCCAGCGTGGCCGACGCCACCCTCCCGGCCACGGCCCGACTGCTGGAGTTCGTCTGGCGCCGCCACGTGCAGGCGGCCACCCGCCGAACGATGCTGCTCCGCACCCTGGGCCACACCGCCGGCGCGAGCCCGGTGCTGGCGGTCGGCTTCGCCGACATGGTCGGCTTCACCCTGCTCAGCCAGCACCTGGGCGAAGCCGAGCTCGCGCAGGTGGTCCGTCGGTTCGAGGAGATCTCCCACGACATCGTGACCGGTCTCGGTGGCCGGGTGGTCAAGATGATCGGCGACGAGGCCATGTTCGTGGTCGACGGGGTGGTGGCCGCCGCCCGGATCGGTCTGGGCCTGGCCGAGGCCTACGCCGACGACGAGCTGCTCTCCGACGTCCGGGTGGGGCTGGCCGTCGGCCCGGTCCTGGTACGCGACGGCGACTACTACGGGCCGACCGTCAACCTCTCCCACCGGATCGTCAACATCGCCAATCCGGGGACGGTACTCATGTCCGACGAGTTCCACCAGCAGTTGATGGCCGAGGCGCCCGACGAGTTCACTGCACAGGCCCTACGCCCCCGGGTGCTCAAAGACCTCGGCCGGGTGCAGCTGTGGTGGTGCGGCCGTGCCGGTCAGGAGCCCGACGGTGCCGGGATGCAGGCGGACCGTCGGCGCAACATCCGCTGGGAGCGCCTGGCCGAGGTCCTGCGGGACCTCGAGGACCTGCGCGACGTCGGCGAACGGCTCCTGTCCAAGGACCGCCGGACGTCCGTCGCCCCCGACAGGGAGCGCTCAGGCGTCGTCGACGCGCAAGGTGGCGATCCCGAAGGGTCGTAACTCGAAGGAGCCGTCGAAGGCCGCGACCGGCTTCCCCCGCAGATCGACCAGCCAGCCCGACCGGCCCGGGAGGCGGACCGTGCTCGGCGCGGCCGTCGGGTTGTGGACCCGCAGCTCGAGGGCACCTGCCTCCCGACGCAACGCGCTGATCTCAGCCCCCTCGACGTCGAGGGCGCTGCCCTCGCTCGGCCGTTCGCCGCCACCGAGCGAGTTGACCACTTCGAGCGGGAGCAGGACGTCATCGGCCAGGGCGTAGGGGTCGGTCGCCCCGAAGGCCACGGCGTAGCGGGACTCGATCAGCCGCCCGGCCAGCTGCAGGCCGTCCACCGCGGTGAGGGGTCCGGCCGGGAAGGGCCGGTAGGCCATGCCGAGGCGTGAAAGCATCCCCGTCGACCGCAGCAGTGTCAGGGCGAGGCCCCTCGCTTCCTCCCCGCCGGACCCCGCCGCCAGGTCGACGAGCTCGTACTCGTTCAGGCCCTCGTGGACCACGGTCAGACCTCCGGCGGCCACGAACCGGCGGGAGGGGAAGGTGGGCAGACCGAACTCGTCGACCCGTCCCTCGGCGGTCAGGCCCCGCACCACGGTGCCGAAAGCGCACTCGGCCTCCGAGGTCGAGGCGGGCTCGGGGAGGGGGAGGTGGACCCGCACCCGGTGGTCCCGGGCCGGGTTCACGAACCGGGTGCTCACCCGCACGGTGGGCTCGTCCGCCCGGACCTCCACGGTCGTGGTCACGGTCACCTCGTGCTGGCCCACCCGGGCCTGGCTGGAACCGTCGACGTGGTCGGGCCAGCGGTAGGTGGCGGTGATGACCGCCGTGGCCCGGACCGGGCCGCCCTCGCCCACCGCCACGGCCACCGACTCGGGCCGGTCGATCAGCGAGTCGCCGTTCGGGGGGGAGTAATTGTAGGAGTCGCCCAGGTCGCCCCCGTCCACCAGCCGGCCGAAACCGGCCAGTCCGTTGACGGCGAACGTCCCGTCGCCCGGGTCCACGGTCACGGTGACCAGTCCGTTGGCCAGGGTGACCCCGGGCGCCGGAGCCCGCACCGAGGCCGGGTGGGCCAGGGGGGCCGGGGTGAAGGGCCGCCAGCCGAAGCCGGCCACGGCGGCCGCCCGGGCCACGACGCGCCGGATGGGGGGCTGGTCGAGTCGGACCCTCACCAGCACCCCCGGGCGGGCCCCGAGACGGGAGTAGAGGTCGGCCTTGACCTCGGCGATCGGGACGTTCGGGCGCTCCTCGGGTCCGACCACGACGGTCAGGTCGATGCCGCTGTCGTCCTCTTCGACGTGGACGTCCTGCACCCAGGCGTCGTTGTCGATCTTCGGCCCCTGCAGCATGCCGAGGACCGTCCTGATCGTGTCGGCGTCGAGGGTCATCGTGCCCGGCAGGCCGAAGCGTTCGGACACCACCTGGACGTCGGGACCGGGGGGCTCGTCGGCCGCCACCACCAGCTCGACCATCCCGGCGCGGGGCCGGGCCGACGGGTTGACGACCACCGGGCCCGGCTCGGCCATCGACCGGGCCAACGAGGTGAGGGCCCGGGCGGCCACGCCCTCGGCGATCTGACGGGACTCGGCGAAGCGGTGCAGCACGGCGTCGTCGACATCGTCCACCGAGCAGGCGCATATCGAGTCGTGGGCCGAGTTCCGCACGATCCCGAGCCAGGAGAGCTCCAGGAGCCGGGCCGGCCACTGGTCGGGGGGCACGAACAGGGCGGCGTAGGGCTCGGCCCGGCGCTCGAGTTGTCGTTCGGTGATGGCCGCCGCCCGCTTGATGTCGACCCGGTTGGACGTGACCCCCATCAGCACGTTGGCCCGTGCCCCCGAGCGGAGCTCCCCCTTCCAGTGCTCGAGGCCCTCGGTGGTGACCCCGGCCAGGTACTCGGGGAGCGACGTGATCTCGAACACGTAGCCGTCCTGGATCTCGTTGGCCTCGGCCACCGCCCGCCCGAGGGCCGGCTGGGGCGTCAGGTGGTCCGAGCCGTTCATCAGCAGCAGACGGTCGAAGAGGAACGAGCCGACCTCCTGCTCGTGGTCCTCGACCCTGCGGACGAGGGCCTTTCCGTCGTCGGGCAGCACCGACCCGTTGCCGTAGCCCACCGGGAGGTACTCGGCCCGCACCGTCGAGCCGTCGGGGGCCTCCCACCAGAAGCCGGTCTTGGTGATCGACGAGGGCACCCCCCGCCAGACCACGGCGTGCTCGAAGCCGGCCTGGGCCAGGATCTGGGGCATCTGGGCGATGTGGCCGAACATGTCGGGCAGGTAGCCGACGTCCATCACCCCGCCAAAGGCGGCGCCGCGCCGGATACCCATCTGGAGATTCCTGACGATGGTCTCACCCGACACCAAGAATTCATCCATGAGGATGTACCACGGCCCCATCTCGAGCCGCCCGGTCGCCGCCAGATCCCGTAGACGCCCCTCGGCGGCCGGGCGGACCTCGAGGTAGTCGTCGACCACCGCCATCTGACCGTCGAGAAGGAAGCGGGCGTAGGAGGGGTCGGACTCCATCAGGTCGAGCAGCCCGTCGAGGAGGTCGACCAGCTTGAGGCGGAAGGTCTGGAACGGTTCGTACCACTCCCGGTCCCAGTGGGTGTGGGGGACGACGGCGACGAGGCGGGGGCTCATGAAGGGCCAGGTTACGACCGCCTACCCCGGCTCGCGTCGCTACCATTCGTCGGTGGCCGAGCCCCCGAGCCCGCACCCGTCCGGACCGGCCAACCCGGACGCCGAGGGCCCGGGCCGACCGGGGGAGGCCGACTCCCTGCCCGGCCGGTGGGCCCGTCAATGGACCGAGACACCCCGGGCCCCGGCCCTGGTCGCGCCGGGGACGGGCCAGGCCTGTTCGGCCGGTGAGCTCGAGGAGCGCACCCGGGCGGCCGCCGTCCGGCTGTGCCGGGCCGGCCTCGGGCCGGGGGACCGCCTGGTCTGGTCGACCCGGACCTCGCGCGACGCCGTCGTGGCCTGCCTCGCCGCCCTGCGCCTCGGTGCCGTGGTGGTGCCGGTGAACCCGGCCTACACCCAGCGCGAGCTGGCCCACATCGTGGCCGACGTGTGCCCGTCCCTGGCCGTCGTCGACCGGCCCGAGCAGGCCGCCTGGATCCTCGAGGCCAGTGGCGGCACCGTCGCCTCCCGGTCGGCGGACCTGGAGGCCGAGTTCGCCCCGGGGGCGGGGCCGGCCGCCCGGGATCGGGCCGACGATCCGGTCCTCGACGTCGCCCGGAGCGGCGAACCGGCCCTGGTCGTGTACACCTCGGGGACCACCGGCTCGCCCAAGGGGGCGGTGCTGACCCACGGCAACCTGATGGCCGGCGCGGCATCCCTGCGGTCGGCCTGGCGCTGGGAGCCGTCGGACCGACTGGCCCTGGCCCTGCCGCTCTTCCATGTGCACGGGCTCTGTGCCGGGCTCCTCGGGGCCCTGGGGTCCGGGTCGTCGGTCGTCCTGCTCGAGCACTTCGACCCCGACTCGGTCCTGGCCGAGGCGGCCACCGGGGCCACCCTGTTCTTCGGCGTGCCCACGATGTACCACCGTCTGGTCGCCGCGTCGGGCGTCCTGGCCCTTTCCTGCTTGCGGCTCTGCGTCTCGGGCTCGGCTCCCCTGCCGCCCCGACTGTGGCACGAGGTCCGCCGGCGGGCCGGGACGCCGATTCTGGAGCGCTACGGCATGACCGAGACCCTCCTGACCCTCGCCAACCCCTACGACGGCGAGCGGCGCCCGGGGACGGTCGGGTTCCCCCTGCCCGGGGTTCGGGCCCGGCTGGGTCGCCCCGGCGCGGCGCCACCCGAGCCCGCCCCGGGGCCGCGACCGGCGCCCCGTCCGCCGCACCTGTCGGGAACCTCGGAGTCCGAGGGGGAGCTGTGGGTGCGGGGGCCGACCGTCTTTGCCGGCTACTGGGAGCGGCCGGCCGAGACCGAGGAGTGTTTCGACGACGGCTGGTTCCGTACCGGTGACCTCGCCGCCGCCGACGGCGACGGCTACCTTTCGATCCGGGGTCGCCGGCAGGAGCTCATCGTCAGCGGGGGCTTCAACGTGTACCCGACCGAGGTCGAGGACGTCCTCCTGGGCCACCCCGGGGTGGCTGAGGCCGCGGTGACCGGGACCCCGTCGGAGGAATGGGGCGAGACCGTCACGGCGTGGGTGGTCCCCGCGGCCGACGGTCTGGCCGTCGCCGAGCTGCTGGAATTCGCGGCGGCCCGGCTGGCCCCGTTCAAGCGGCCGCGGGCCGTCCGGGTGGTCGACACCCTGCCCCGCAACGCCCTGGGCAAGCTCCAACGGGGCCAGTTGCGCTGATCGGTCGCCACCGGGGTCGGCGGCGGGTCAGCCCGAGCCGGTGTCAGATGGCCAGGGTGTACTCGTTGGTGCACCGGCCCGGGTCGCTGTGCAGGGGCTCGCGGGCGCCGGTGGGGCTGAACCCGAGACGCTCGTAGAAGCGACGGCCCCGCTCGTTGCCGTCGGCTACCCCCAGGGTGAAGACCGACGCGCCCCGCCCGGCCGCCCATTCCCGGGCGGCCCCGATCAGGACCGCCCCGATGCCCTGGCGGCGGGCCTCGGGGGCCACCCACATCGAGAGGATCTCGCACCGGCCTGGGCGCCCCGCGACCTCGGTGAGGCCGACCAGCCCCACCGGCCGGTCCGCCGCGTCGGCCACGAACCACTCGAGGGGGGCCAGCCACGGTCCCCACTGGTCGTCGCTGAACGAGGCCTCCCGCTCGAACGTCGACCCGAAGGCCTCGGGTGCTTCGCGCAGGGCGGCGAGGCGAAGGTCGCGTAGGAGTCGCCACTCCTCGGGGCCGGCCCGTCGAACTGTCGTTCCCACCGGGCCATCTTGGCCCATCCGGCCCCCTGGTCCCGGCGGTCGCCGGCCGACGCCCCGGCCGGGGAAGCGTGCCTGGGTAGGGTGACGGCATGCAGGTCGCCTTCGGCACCGACGAGCGGACGGTGCTCACCGAGTCGGTGGTGACGATGCTGGAGGAGTGGGGCCACCAGGTGCTGGTCGTCGCCGAAGGGCTCGACTGGCCCGACGCCGGTCGGGCGGTGGGCGAAGCCGTCACTTCGGGACGGGCCGAGCGGGGCGTGGTGTGCTGCACCACGGGTACCGGCGTGTCGATCGCCGCCAACAAGGTGCCCGGGGTGCGGGCCGCCCTGTGCACGGATGCGGTGACTGCGTCGGGGGCCCGACGGTGGAATGACGCCAACGTCTTGGCCTTCGGACTGCGCCTGACTACCGAGACGGTCGTCGCCGAGATGCTCGACGCTTTCCTGGCCACGCCGTTCGAGCCGGTTGAGGCCCGGATGGTCGCCCGGATCGAACCGGTTGGATGACGATCCAACACTGACCGTCGGTTCGGCTCCGATACCGATTCAACGAACGGACCTTGCGGCGGTGAACCGGTTGGAGGAACGCTCCCCGGAACCCGGGCCGGGATCGGCACGGGTGAGTCGGGCCCGAGAGCAAGGTCGACTCGAAGGAGTGCAGTGGAGTTACCGACCGATCACATCGGAATCCTCCCGATACCGTGACGGCGGCCGCGCCGACGTCGGGGTCGAAGGGAGGACTAAGGGTCCGGATGGTCTTCCTCACCCTTCAAGCTCTCCGGCTTGCCGGGTCGGTTGTTCCCGGGGGGGGCGGTCGGCCGTCCTGGGTGTCGGGGGTGCAGCTCGAAACGGTTGGGGTCGGTCCGTCGGGACGGACCCCGCTCGCCGGGGCGGCGACGGCGCAGGATGAGCAGGTAGCCGATGACCAGGATCGCCACCATGACGGCCACGGCCTGCAGCGAATAGTGGTGCTGGGCGGCGGCGAGCTCGGACCGGGCCACGGGCACAGACCGAGGGTAGCGGGGCTCGCCGACCACCTCGCCGGCGCCGCGGTAGCGTGACGATCTGGTGGCCACGTTCCTCATGCTCTCGACCGTCGGACCCGATGGTGCGGCGACGCTGCGCGAGAACCCCACCCGCCTGAAGGAGGTCAATGCCGAGGTCGAGGCGATGGGGGTCCGGGTGTTGGCCCAGTGGGCCCTCCTCGGCCCCTATGACTTCTGCACCGTGCTCGAGGCGGCCGACGAGGGCATGATGGCCCAGGTGGCCCTCGTGCTCGGGTCCCGCGGGACCTTGAAGACGCTGACCCTGACGGCGATCCCGATCGACGACTACATCGCCGCGGTTCAGCGCGACGCCACCGGCTGAGACCTCCGAGCAGTGGGCCGTGCGGTGTGGACGTTCGGGAACGTGGCCCGGGATGTCAGTACCACCAGGTGCCCCGGCGCCCGCGCTCCCGGCGCACCGAATCGTGGGCGAAGTACCCCGGGAGGATGCTGTCGTCGGACAGTCGGCGCAGGCGGTAGGTATCCTCGTTCGCCTCGGCCACCACGAAGCCGTGGGTCCAGCGCCCCTGGAACCGGTCCCGGACGTCGACCCTCGTCCCCGCCTCCAGCGGCTTCGGGAGCTGGACCCGGGGGTTGGGCTCCACGGCCCCGGCCGGCCCCGGCCCGTCGGGCCCAGCGACGCTCATGGCACCCATGGTATTGACCGACCCGGCTTCGGCTGACCCGGCCCGGCCAACGCCCGCTGCGCCGGACGGCCCGGACGCTCCGGTCCGGGCCGGGCCGCTGCGCCCGAGCCTCAAACAGGAGCGCCGTCTGTGGCGGGCCGGGCACCGGTGGGTGGCCGGTCTCGACGAGGTGGGAAGAGGGGCGTGGGCCGGCCCGGTCAGCGTGGGGGTGGCGGTCATCCGTCCGGGTATCCGCACCAGCACGCTGCCCCGGTGGCTGCGGGACTCGAAGCTGCTGGCCGAGGACCGCCGGGAGACCGTCTTCGCCGAGGTGGCACGCTGGTGCGCCGACGGGGCGGTGGGTCACGCCGACGCCGCCGAGTGCGACCGCTGGGGGATGACCGCCGCCCTCCGGCTGGCCGCCTACCGGGCCCTGGCCGCCCTCGAGATCCCGCCCGACGCGCTCCTGATCGACGGGCCCTACAACCTCCTGCGCTGCCCCCCGGTCCCCGTCCAGCCGGAGCTGGCGCTCGACGGGATCACGCTTGACCCCGGCTCTCGTGCCGCCACCCCGGCCCTGCCCGACGCCGAGGTCCCGGCGACGGTGGTCCCGGTGGTCGACGGCGACGCCCTCTGCGCCGCCGTGGCGGCCGCGTCGGTCCTGGCCAAGGTGGTGCGGGACCGGATCATGCGCCAGGAGGCCGTGCACTTCCCGGCCTACCACTTCGAGCGCAACAAGGGGTACCCCTCCCCGCTCCACCAGATCGCCCTGCGCGGCTACGGGCTCTCGGCCATCCACCGGCGTAGCTGGGCCTTCGTCGAGGACCTGCCCTGGCGCTGAGGGGCCGCCCACCCGACCCGGGCCGACCGGGAGCCACTCCGACGTGGGAATTCCCCAATGTCGGCTCGCTACAATGAGCGCGATGAGCACCGTGCTGGAGGTGAAGGACCTCCGGACGGAGTTCCACCTCCGCCACGCCGCTGTGGTCGCCGTCGACGGCGTCTCGCTCCGGGTGGACGAGGGGGAGTGCGTCGGGGTGGTCGGCGAATCCGGGTGCGGCAAGTCGACGACCGGTTTCTCCATCATGCGCCTGCTGCCCGGGAACGGCCACGTCACCGCCGGCTCCGTCATCCTCAACGGCCGGGACCTGGCCCCGCTCGACGAGAAGGAGATGCGCCGGGTCCGGGGCGACGAGGTCGCCCTGATCCCCCAGGACCCCCTGACCTCGCTCAACCCGACCATGACCATCGGCCGCCAGATCGCCGAAGGGGTGCGGCTGCACCGTGATGTCTCGCGCCACCAGGCCCGGGACCGGGCGCTGGAGGTGCTGACGCTGGTCGACATGCCCCGACCGGCAGAGCGGCTGGACCAGTACCCCCACGAGCTCTCGGGCGGACTCCGCCAGCGGGTCATGATCGCCATGGCCCTGGCCTGCGAGCCGAAGCTCCTGATCGCCGACGAGCCGACCACGGCGCTCGACGTCACCATCCAGGCCCAGATCCTCGACCTGATCGACGACCTGCGCGAGAAGCTCCGGATGGCGGTGCTCCTGATCACCCACGACATGGGGGTCATCGCCGGGCGCACCGACCGGGTGGTCGTGATGTACGCGGGCAAAGTGGCCGAGGAGGCGACCACGTCGGAGCTCTTCGCCCGCATGCGCCACCCCTACTCCGAGGCCCTGCTGGCCTCGGTGCCCAAGATCGACCAGGACCGGTCCCAGCGCCTGTTGAGCATCCCGGGGCTGCCCCCGGATCTGTCGGTGGCCCATACCAGCTGCCGGTTCGCCCCCCGTTGCCAGTACGCCACCGACATCTGCCGCGAGCAGGACCCGCCGCTCGAGGAGGCGGCCTCGGGGAGCATCACCGCCCACCGCTTCGCCTGCTTCCACCCGGTCTCCCACCAGCCGGCCGCCGCTCCGGTCACCGTCGCCGTCGGCCCGGACGCCGGGCCCACCGGGGCCGAACTGAGTGGTGCCCCCGAGACCCTCCGGGTCGTCAACCTGGTCAAGGAGTTCCCGATCCTTTCGGGGGGCCTCCTGCGACGCCAGGTCGGGACGGTCAAGGCCGTGTCGGACATCTCGTTCTCGATCCGCCAGGGCGAGACCTTCGGCCTGGTCGGGGAGTCCGGCTGCGGCAAGACGACCGTCGGACGTCTGCTGGTGGCGCTGGAGCGGCCGGACTCGGGCAGCGTCCACTTCGAGGGCGAGGAGATCGACAAGCTGGGCGGCAGCGAGCTGCGCCACCGCCGGCGGGATCTCCAGCTGATGTTCCAGGACCCCTACGCCTCTTTGGACCCACGGATGCGGGTCGGCTCGATCGTGCGGGAGCCGCTGAAGGTTCAGAAGGTCGGCACCACCGACGGGCAGCGCCAGCGGGTGCGCGAGCTGCTGGCCGAGGTGGGCCTCAGCCCGGCGGCCGTGGGCCGCTACCCCCACGAGTTCTCGGGCGGCCAGCGCCAGCGGATCGGGCTGGCCCGGGCCCTGGCCCTGGACCCCAAGCTCATCGTGGCCGACGAGCCGGTCTCGGCCCTCGACGTCTCGATCCAGGCCCAGATCCTGAACCTGATGAAGGACCTCCAGCAACGCCACGGGTTGACCTTCGTCATGATCTCCCACGACCTGGCCGTGGTGCGCTACATGGCCGACCACATCGGGGTCATGTACCTGGGCAAGCTGGTCGAGCTCGGGCCGGCCCAGGAGGTCTACGAGCACCCGGCCCACCACTACACCCGGGGCCTGCTCGACGCGGTCCCGGTGGCCGAGGTCGGCCACCTCAAGCGGACCACGGGCAAGACGGCGGTGCGGGGCGAGCTCCCCTCGGCCGTCGACCCGCCGTCGGGCTGCCGCTTCCGCACCCGGTGCCCGAAGGCCCAGGACCTCTGCGCCGAGATCGAACCGCCGCTGAGCGACTTCGGGAACGGCCACGTGGCCGCCTGCCACTTCCCCCTCGAGACACCCGTGGGGCTGGCCGGCGCCGCCGCCCAGAGCACCTCGCCGACCGCGTAAGCGTCCCCCGCGACCCGATCGGGTCGCGGAGCTGGTCAGCGGCGTTGGAGACGGACCTCGAGGGCGTCCCGCAACGAATCGCCGACGAAGTTGAAGGCCACCACCACCAGCACGATGCACAGGCCGGCGGGGTAGATCTGCCACCACCAGCCGTTGCCGGCGGCGTCGGCCCCGGCCGAGAGCATGCTGCCCCAGTCGGTCTGGGGGGAGGGCACGCCGAAGCCCAGGAACCCGAGGGCGGCCAGAAGGAGGATCGAGTCGGCCACCTGGAAGGTGGCGAAAACCACGATCGTGCCGATGGCGTTGGGGATGATGTGGCGCCCGACGATCCGCTGGCCCCCGCCGCCCATCACCCGGACAGCCTGGACGTACTCGCGGGTGCGCAGCGACAGCGTCTCGCCCCGTATGAGCCGGGCCGGTATGAGCCAGCTCACCAGCGCGATGACGAAGATCAGGAGGGTCTCGGAGGCGTGGAAGATGGTGACCAGGGCAATCAGGAGGAAGAGCACCGGAATCGAGAGACCGATGTCCACGATGCGCATCAGGAGGGCGTCCGACCAGCTGCCGAAGTACCCCGACAGCGCGCCGTAGGCCACGCCGACGATGGTCGCCACCGCGGCCGAGGCGAACCCGACGATGAGCGAGACCTGACCGCCGTACATGAGCCGGCCCAGGATGTCGAAGCCGGTCCCGTCGGTGCCGAGTGGGCGGCCAGGACCAGGTCCCACGTTGGGTCCGGGGGCGTTGGGGTTGATCAGCAGGGCCTGCTGGTCGGTCTGGTTCGTGTGGTACAGCATCGGTCCGACGAAGCAGAAAAGGACCATCAGGACGATGACGATCAGCCCGGCCACCGCCAGCCTGTTCTCGACGAAGACCCGCAGGATCTGGATGCCGATACCACCGGTGGACTGGCCCTCGCCGCCTTCGGGGACCATCTCCTCGGGGGAGATCGCCTCGAAGCCCATCGGCACGGGCGTCTGGCTGGCATCGAACCCGTAGGCCGGGTCCTCGTGGAACTCCTTCGCCGGGTCGGTCAACGGTTGCCTCCGAATCGGATGCGGGGGTCGGCCACCGCGTAGAGGACGTCGGCCAGGAGGGAGCCGATCACGGTGGCGACAGTGGCCACGAGGGTGGTCCCGAGCACGAGCGGGATGTCGGAGTTGCTGGCGGCGTACACCGTGAGCTGGCCCATGCCCGGGTAGTTGAAGACGGTCTCGGTGATCACGGCGCCGCTGACGATGGCCGGCAGGGACAGGCCGAGCAGGGTGAGGATCGGGATCAGGGCATTGCGCAAGGCATGGCCGTAGAGGACGCGGCGGTTGCTCGCCCCCTTGGCCCGGGCCGTCCGAACGTAGTCCTCGGTGAGGGCGTCCATCATCGAGGACCTCATGTACCGGCTGAACGATGCCACCGTGATGGCGCACAGCGTAACCAGCGGCAGCACGAAAGCCCGCGGGTCGCTGAAGACCGCCCAGGCGGACGCGTCCGAGGGGGGCGAGACCGGGAACCACTTGAGGTCGAAGGCGAACCAGATGATGAGCAGGGTGCCGAGCAGGAACGGCGGCATGGCGTAGAGGACGAACGACACCCCGGTGAGGGCGTAGTCGCTGGGCTTGTTGCGCCGAACTACCTGGAGGATACCGAGGGGGATCGCGATGAGCAGTGAGATCGCGGTGGCCGTGCCCACCAGGACCAGGGTCTTGGGCAGGCGCTCGGCGATGACCTGGGTCACCCCCTGGTTGAACTTGTAGGAGTAGCCGAGGTTCGGGTGCCAGAACGGCCACACGAGGTCCTTCACGTAGCGGCCGAACTGGACGAGCAGCGGGGCGTTCAGCCCGTTGAGCTTGTTGAAGTGGACACAGTTCGACGGGGTGGCCTTCGGGCCGAGCACCGCCTTGCACTCACCGCCGGGGATCAGCTGGCTCAGCAGGAAGACGATCAGGACGACGCCCAGGATCACGATGACCGCCTGGATCACCCGCCTGATGAGAAAGCCCAGCATCTCTTGCCACCCTATGACGAGGGACCCCCCGGCCGCAGGCTTCTCGATGCCTGGAGCCGGGGGGTCCCGTCCGACGCGGACCGGTGTCCCCGGCCGATCCAGCGACCGGGGACACCTTCAGTCTCGGACTAGCTGCTCCAGCGCCAGTTCTCCGGGTTGATCTGCCAGTACACGTTCTGCGGCACGACGCCCGAGAGGCCGTGCTGGATCTCGGTGAGCTCGGTGGCGTAGTTGGGCTGGAAGACCACCGGAAGGTCCTTGGCCAGGAAGTTCTCGTAGGAGGTCAGGCTGGTCTGGGTGACGTTGGTCGCCGTGATCAGGCTGTCGGCCATCGGGTTGGAGTAGTCGCCCGAGTTCGACCCGGCGCCGGTCTGGAAGATCTCCTCGCCGGTCGGGTAGTAGTCGGGGGCGAACACCCAGCCGGCACCCCAGTTCTCGAGCTGCCAGCTACAGCCGCTCGGGCACGGGGTGGCGTTGCCGATCACCGTGTTGAACGAGGCCGACGAAAGTGCGACGTTGATCCCGGCCTGGGCCCAACTCGACTTCTCGGCGTTCATCGTGTTGCCGGTGATGGTGACCCCACTGGCGTACTGCAACTGGAAGGCCGCCTTGGTGCCGGCCGGGATGCCGGACCCGCACTCGTTGGCCGCCGTCCCCGGCGTCTCGCAGGTGCTGGTCCCGTTCGGGACCACCTTCCAGCCGTGGGACTTGAGGAGGGTGACCGCCTTGGACGGGTTGTACTCGTACGGGTTGCCCTTCTCAAGGCTCGAGGCGAAGGCGTTCTGCGGGGTCACCGGGACCGGGCCGTAGGTACCGACGCCGTAGCCGTGGTTCAGCTTGGAGATCATCGCCGGCTGGTCGACCAGGTACTGCATGGCCTGGCGGAAGTACGTCTGGTGGAAGATCTTCCCTACCGTCCCGCCATTGGCGTTCGAGTCGAAGTTGTACGGGAAGTAGTTGATCGACCAGGTGTACAACGGATCCAGGGTGAAGTTGGTGAGCCGGGGGTTGTTCGGGCCGGCCTTCAGCGGGTTGGAGGTCGACGCCGTCACGTCCTGGGTGGGCAGGGACCCGACGTTCACCTTGCCACCGACCAGGGCGTTGAACTCCGCCGTGTCCGAGGTGAAGGGGAGCTCCTTGAAGGTCTTGATGGTCGGCTTCACCGGACCCGAGTAGCTCGGGTTCGGCACGAAGGTGACGTTGCCGGTGGCGTCGAAGTTGGTCAGCCGCCAGGGCCCGTCGACGACCTGCCACAGCGGGTTGGTGGCGTAGGTCGACAGCGAGTTGTTGGCCGCCTTGGGGTTGCTCGGGTTGTACCCGGCCTGGTTGGACAGGAACGTGTACACCGCGGCGCACTGGGTGTCGACGGTGCCGTAGGCGCCGCCCGAGCAGCCACCGGATCCGGACCCCCCACTGGCGCTGGTCTTGTCCCAGGCCAGCGGCAGCGGCGTGATCTGGGAGAACTCGTTGTAGGTATACCAATAGGTGTTGTACCCCTTGGTCAACTGGAACGTCAGCTGCGTCGGACTGTTGATCGTGATGCTCTGGACGTTGTCCGGAATGGAGTTCCCGCCCGGTGTGTACGCCGCCCAGTTGGCTTTCTCGGCGTGGAGCATGTTCATCCAGAACATGACGTCTTGGGAGGTGACCTGCTCACCGTTCGACCACTTGTAGTTCTTCAGGTCGATCACCGCGGTCTTGCCGCTGTTCGAGTACTGCGGGTTGTCGGCCACCGAGAGGCTGGGATTGAGGTTCGGGGTCGTGCCCTCACCGAACCAGTAGAGCGGACGGAACATCAGGTACTGGAACTGGTTGATGTTCGAGACGCTGAAGAAGGCCAGGCTCATGAACGGGAAGATGTAATTGGGGGGAGTCTGTGCCTGCTCGGCCCAGGTAGCGGTCGTGTTGGACGAAGACGACGCTCCGCTCGCCGGCGCCAGCGCGGTCAGGCCCACGGTCAGGGCACCGGCCGCCACAGCGACGCTCAGTGCCCGTCGGAACAACCCAGAACGTGTCATGCAGTCTCTGCCTCCCCTTGTGGCGACTCGCCACGTTGGCATGTGGTCCCGGCCCGGCGGCGGTGCCGGACACCGGGGATGTCGCTACCGTAACCCAATCGCCACATTCCGTATAGGTCGAACGAACGATCCGCCCCCCACCGGTCGTTCGGGCGCCGGATCACGCCGGTCTAGGGGGAACGAGTGATTCCAGAGCGCCTGGATCGGGTTCTTGGCGCCGGAGTCCGCCATACCCACGCCCATTACATCGATCAACGGGGTGCCGGCTCCTTGGGCAGGCCGAGCACCCGCTCGCCCACGATGTTGCGGAGCACCTCGTCGGTGCCCCCCGCCACCCGCAGCCCGGGCAGACCGAGGACCAGCTCGCCCCAAGCGTAGGTGCCCCAGGCACCCGAGTCGGCGACCAGGGCGGCCCCCAGGATCGACGAGACCAGATCGGCGGTCATGCCCATGTTCTGGGTCAGCGACATCTTGGCCAGGGACAGCTCGGGCCCGGGCGCCTGGCCGGACGCCACCTTGGCCATGGCCCGCAGGTTGTTGTAGCCGGCCACCCGGGTGTGGACGACGAGCCGGGCCAGCTGCTGGCGGACCAAGGGGTCGTCGGCCCGCCCGGCGTGGCGGGCCAGCTCGATCAGCCGGGTCAGGGCCAGGGCCCCGCCCCCACCGCCGCCCCCGATGGCCGCCCGCTCGTTCATCAGGGTGGTCAGGGCCACCGACCAGCCCCCGTTGACCTCGCCCAGGCGGTGGCTGTCGGGGATCCGCACGTCGGTGAAGAAGACCTCGTTGAACGAGGCCCCACCGGTCATCTGGCGCAGGGGACGCACCTCGACGCCCGGGGCGTGCATGTCCACGATGAACCCGGTCAGGCCCTTATGTTTGGGCAGATCCGGGTCGGACCGGCAGATGATCTCGCCGATGTCGGCCAGGTGGGCGTACGACGTCCACACCTTCTGGCCGTTGACCACCCATTCGTCGCCGTCGCGCAGGGCCCGGGTCTGCAGGCCGGCCAGGTCGCTACCCGCCCCCGGCTCGCTGAAGAGCTGACAGCCGACGATGTCGCCGCGGTGCATGGCCCGCAGGTAGCGGTCCTTGACCGCCTCGGTGCCGTGGGCTCGGATGGTCGGGGCGACCATGCCGAGGCCGATGCCGAACACCGACAGCGACGGGGTCTCGTGGCGTGCCTCCAGCCGGTGCCAGCAGCGCTCGTATTCGCGATCGAGCCCCCGGCCGCCGTAGGCGGTGGGGCCGGTGACCCAGCCGAAGCCGGCGTCGAAGACCTTCTGGGCCCAGGTCCGGGCGGAGGCCAGGTCGGCCCGGTCCTCCTCGGGAGTCCGCTCAGGGAGGAGGGCCACTTTGTCCGATCCGGCCCCCCACTCGAAGCGCACCTCCTCTTTGAGGGGGACATTGGCCGTGAGGAAGGCGAGCGCCTCCGCCTCGAACGCCTCCGTCGAAATGTCCTCGCCCAATGGTCCCCCTTGGTCGTGCGCCGATCCCGCCGATTCGGGCCAGCTCGGCTTCCCGTTCGGCGGTCGTCCCGTACACTAGGACCGGTCCGATGGTCTACGTCCTTGCTGTTGCCGCAGCGGTGGCCAACGCGCTCACCAGCGTGCTGCAGCGCATGGGCGTCGAAGACGCCCCGGCCGACCAGACCCTCAAGCTGAGCCTGCTCGCCCACGCCGTGCGGCGTGGGGTCTGGCTCCTGGGGTTCGCCCTCATGATCGCCTCGTTCCTCGTGCAGGCGATCGCCCTCCACCTGGGCAACCTGAGCGAGGTCCAGCCGATCCTTACCACCGAGCTGCTGTTCTTGGTCCTGATCCTCGGGGTGTGGTTCCAGTTCCACGTCGGATGGAGGGAATGGTCCGGGGCGCTGGCCGCGGCGGGGGGGCTGGCCGGGTTCCTCGTCTTCGCCGCCCCGCGCAGCGGGATGCTGGTGCCGGGGCTGGACGACTGGCTGGGGGTGGGCCTCCCCTGCGCCGGGGTCGTGGTGCTCACGACGACACTCGCCCTCCGGGGGCCGCGCTGGTGGCGAGCGGCCATGTTCGGCACGGCGGCCGCCGTCAGTTATGCATTCACGGCCGCGCTCACCAAGGTGGTCACCGGCTACATCGCGGTCGATTGGGTCTCGATGTTCTGGCACTGGCAGACCTACGGCATCGCGGTCTGCGGTCTGCTGGCGGTGTTCCTGACCCAGAACGCCTACCACGCCGGTCCCATCGCCGCCTCCCAGTCCACTCTGGTCCTCGTCGATCCGCTGGCCAGCATCCTGATCGGGGTCGGCCTGTTCGGGGACGACCTGCGCACATCGGGCGCCTGGGGGCCGCTGGAGGCACTGTCCCTCCTGGTGCTCTTCGCCGGCGCGGTGACGCTGTGCCAGTCGCCGATGGTGGCCGGGGTGAAAGGGGAGGGCGAGGTGGAGGCCGAACAGCTCTCCGGGCGCAGCCGCTCCAAGCGCCTGGCCGCCCACCTCGCCGGCCCGTCACCGAACCCCTGAACGCCCTCAAGGTCTGCCGGACGATGTCAGCGACATCAGTCAGAAGCCGACGATCAGCCAGGAGGAGGGCCACCCCTTCTCGACCGGCCCTCCTTCACCGCGAGTGGGCCGCGCCGTCCCGGCGGCCCGGGCCCCCGATCGACCGGTCCAGCCCGGGTCCGGTCAGCGGGTGAGGGCCAGGGCGCCGAGGGCGGCGGCCATCGAGACCGGGACCACGACCAGGCCGAGCTGGGTGTAGCGGACGGCCGAGGGCCGGGCCCCGAGAGGCCGGGCCGCCTGGGCCCACAAGAGGACCGAGAGGGCGCCGCTCACCGCCAGGTTCGGGCCGAGGTTGAGGCCGATGAGGAGGGCGTAGGGATCGGGGGGCGGCCGGGCCGCCAGAAGGGAGGCCGCCGGCAGGTTGTTGGAGACCACGCTGGTGGCCGCACCGACCCCGGCCGCCTGCCACGACGAGGCATGGGCGAGGAGCCAGGCCGGTCCCGACCAGGACCGCCCGAGCGCCCCGAGGGCCACGCCCAGCCCGAAGAGGCCGGCCAGGATGGGCAGGTCGATCGTGCGGCGCACCTCGGGCCAGGCCAGCCGCCCTCGGCCCAGGCGGAGCCCGACGGTCACCGTGCCGGTGGCCAGCACGCACAGGGCCAGGGTGCCGCCCGACAGGACCACCATGGCCACCACCGCGATCGCCACACCGGTCAGCCCCACCCCCAGCCGGGCCTCGAGGGGCCGGCGCGCTCGGGGCCCGGCCCGGCCAAGGCGCCGGCGAAAGACGAGTGCGATCACGACGGTGACGCTGACCGACGCGGCGAGCCACGCCGGGAGCATGGTGGCCGCGAAGGCCCCGCCCGAGATGGGGCGGTCCCCGAGCACGATGAGGTTCGTCAGGTTCGACCCCGGCAGCAGGAGCGAGGCGCCGTTGGCCAGGAAGACGGCCAGGTACAAGAAAGCCGTCTCGTCGGTCTTCCGACGCCGGGCGGCGAGCACCAGGACCGGGGTGAGGAAGGCCACCGCGGTGTCGAGGTTGAGGACGGCGGTGACCACGGCGACCAGCCCGGCGCACCAGGCCAGGAGCGAGTAGCCGCCCCGGGCGCTGCGGGCCACCAGCTCGCCCCCGGCGTCGAACAGGCCGTCGTGCCGGGCCACCAGTCCGAGCAGCAGCAGGCCGGTGACCAGCACGAAAGCCGGCCAGTTCTGACCGGCTGCCGACTTCGCGGCACCGGGGGCCAGCGCCACCGCCAACAGAAGGGCGATCAGTCCGGTGGCGGCCAGGGCCCATCCGAGCCCGCGAGGCACCGCCGTCCCCGCCGGGGCCGGGTCCCGGGGCCGATCCGGAGGGCGCTCGGTCAGGGCACCAAAAGGGCGCGCAGGGCGCCCCCGATCTGGGGGTGACCGAAGCGGTGGCCGATCGCGGCCAAGGCAACGGGCATCGCCCGCTGGCCGGCCAAGAGGAGCTCACGGGCGATGCCGGCGCCGAGGGCCAGTTCCAGTGCCGGCCCCGGCACCCACACCACGGCGGGCCGGCGCAGGGCACGGCCGAGGGCCCGGGTGAATTCGGCGTTGGTGACCGGCTCGGGGGCAGTCGCATTCAGGGGTCCGCTGAGCGAGGCGTCCTCGATGGCCCGACGGATGACGGCAACCTCGTCGTCGAGGGTGATCCAGCTGAGGTACTGCCGGCCGCTGCCCAGGCGGCCACCCAGCCCGAGCCTGAACAACGGGAGCTGCTTGGCCAGCCCGCCGCCCTGTTTGGCCAGGACCACACCGCTCCGCAGGGTGACGACCCGGACCCCGGCGGCCGACGCCGCCTCGGAAGCGGCCTCCCAGGCCTGGCAGACCTCGGCCAGGAACCCGGTCCCCGGACCGCTCGCCTCGGTGAGCACCTCGTCCCCCCGGTCGCCGTAGAAGCCGACGGCCGAGGCGCTGACCAGCACGGCGGGCCGGGGGTCCAGGGCGACCAGAGCCCGGGCCACCTCGGTGGTGCCGGCCACCCGGCTCCCCATGATCTCCCGGCGCCGGACTTCGCTCCACCGCCGGTCGCCGATCCCGGCCCCGGCCAGGTGCACCACGGCGTCGTAGGGGCCCCTGTCCGCGAGCGCCGCGTGGTCGAGGCCCGCCCCCCCGGGGTCCCAGGGGACCGACTCCGGCGAGCCCCCGGCCCGGGCGAGGGGGACCACCACATGATCGTCGGCCGTCAGGCTGCGGGTCAGGGCCCGGCCGATCAGCCCCGACGAACCGCTGAGGAGCACCCTCACGACGCCTCGTCCTCGAGATCGTCCTCGGGCTCGCGGCGCCCGGCCGCCATCGCGGCCCGCACGAAGGCGGCGAAGGCGTCGGGGTGGGAGAGATGGGCGCCGTGGCCGGCGCCGTCGATCTCCACCAGCCGTGATCCGGCGACGTGGTCGACCAGCCAGGCGACCGCGTCGCGGTGGTGGGCCCCGCTCTGGGGCCCACCCCGACCGAAGACCGCCGGGACCGCGAGGGCCCGGACATCGAAGGGGGTGGGGCCCCGCAACCCGCGCAGGTCGTCGACCAGTGCCGCCCCGTCGGCCCGGCGCCCGGCCCGTCCCGACGCGGGCAGGCGCTCCCAGGACCCCTCCCCGACCATCCGGCGGAAGAACCGTTCGGCTTCCACCCCCGGGTCGTCGGCCAGCGGTGTCCACCGGGGCCGGTCGGGACCGATCACGCCCGACCCGGGAGCCACCCCCGTCGAGCCTCCGGCGGCGGGGGACTCGGGGACGACCCGGTCGCGGCGGAAGCCCAGCCACGGCATCGGCGGCTCGAATGCCCCGATCGAGGCGAACGCCCCGGGCTCGGCGATGGCCGCGCCGATCACCACGTCGCCGCCGAAGCTGTGGCCGACCGCCGTCGCCCCGCCCGACCCTCCGGTGGCCTGGTCGACCACGGCCAGGAGGTCGTCGATGTGGCCCCCGAGACCTCTCGGGGCCCCGGCCGGCCGGGAGCGCTGGTAGGCCCGGCGGTCGTAGGTGATCACGCGGAGCTCGGGCATCCGGCGCAGGGCCCGGTTGAAGCTGTCGGAACGGTCGAGCGACCCGTGGACGAGAACCACGAGCTGGCCCGATGACCCGCCGTCGGCGACCCGTGGCGCGTGCTCGACCACGTGAAGACCCCTCGGGTAGGACACCGTCTCGAGGTTACCGGGCCGTCCCGACCCGCCCGGCAACGGGCGCTCCCGACGGTGGGCACCGGTAGGGTGGATCCGTGGACGATGCCGGCAGCGAAGAGCGGGCCGCCGGCGGTGGCGGCGCGCCGGGGGCGCCGGGAAGCGGGTCCTTCGGGCCCAACGCGTGGCTGGTCGACGACATGTACGACCAGTACCTCGTCAACCCCGACTCGGTGGGCGAGAGCTGGCGCGACTTCTTCGCCGACTACCGCCCCGCCCCGGTGCCACCCACCGCCCCGCCCCCGGCCCGGCCGACGGTGGCGCCGACCCCGGATCGAGCGGCGACCCCGGGCCCCGGACCGCCCGGTCCGGCGACCCCGTCCTCCCCGGGGGCCGGTCCGTCCGGACCGGGCGCCGAGCGAGCCGAGGCCCTGCGGGGGGCGGCGGCCCGGATCGTGTCCAACATGGAGGCCAGCCTCGGGGTCCCCACGGCGACCAGCGTCCGCACGGTGCCGGCCAAGTTGCTGGAGGTCAACCGGCAGATCCTCAACAACCAACTGGCCCGTACCACCGGGGCGAAAGTCAGCTTCACGCACCTGATCGGGTACGCCGTGGTTCGAGCCCTGCAGATCGTGCCGGCGTTGAACGCGTTCTACGTCGACGAGGTCGAGGGCAAGCCCGGGCCCGGGGTGATGCGCCCGACCCACGTGGGGCTCGGGCTGGCCGTCGACCTCGAGAAGTCCGACGGCTCGCGCACGCTCCTCGTACCGTGCATCAAGGAGGCCGACACCCTCGATTTCCGTACCTTCGTCGTCGCCTACGAGGAGCTGGTCCGGAAGGTCCACTCCGGTAAGGCGGGACCCGACGACTTCGCCGGGACCACGGTCACGCTGACCAATCCCGGGACCCTGGGGACCGTCCAGTCCGTCCCCCGGCTGATGCCGGGGCAGGGGGCGATCATCGGGGTGGGGGCCCTCGGGTACCCGAGCGGATTCGAGGCGACCGATCCGCGGGTCATCGCCGAGCTCGGATTGGGCAAGGTGGTCACCCTCACCTCCACCTACGACCACCGGGTCATCCAGGGGGCCCAGTCCGGGCTCTTCCTGACCCACGTGGCCGAGTGCCTGATCGGCCAGCACCGCTTCTATGACGACGTGTTCGAGTCGATGGGCGTCCCCTACGAGCCGGCCAGCTGGCGGGTCGACACCAACGCCGCCGACGACGCGGCCGGTGGGGAACATCAGCGCCTGGTCAAGCAGGTCCACGTCCAGACCCTGATCAACATGTACCGGGTGCGGGGGCACCTGATCGCCCACCTCGATCCACTCGACGCCGAGCCACCGCATTTCCACCCCGAGTTGGACCCGCTGACCTACGGCCTGACCATCTGGGACCTGCCCCGCCGGTTCGTGGCCGACGGCCTGGCCGGGCGCGACATCACGACGCTCGACGAGATCCTGCACCTCCTGCGCGACGCCTACTGCCGCACCCTGGGCATCGAGTACATGCACATCCAGGACCCGACCCAGAAGCGCTGGATCCAGCAGCACGTCGAGGGGGTCCCGGCGACGGTGAGCCCGGACGAGCAGCGCCACGCGCTGGAGCGGCTGAACTCCGCCGAGGTCTTCGAGCGCTTCCTCCACACCCGTTACGTGGGCCAGAAGCGCTTCGGGCTGGAGGGGGCCGAGTCGACCATCGTGCTCCTCGACACCGTCCTCGACGAGGCGGCGAAGGCGGGCACCGCGGCGGTGGTCATGGGCATGGCCCACCGGGGCCGGCTCAACGTGCTGGCCAACATCGTCGGCAAGTCCTACCGGGAGATCTTCGAGGAGTTCGAGGGCAACTTGGACCCCGAGTCGGTGCAGGGCTCGGGCGACGTCAAGTACCACCGCGGGGCGAGCGGGAAATTCACCGGGCCCTCGGGCATCGACCTGCCGGTCACCATGGCCTCGAACCCCTCGCATCTCGAGGCGGTCGACCCGGTGGTCGAGGGCATGGCCCGGGCCAAGCAGGACCGCCTGGCCCCGCCGACCGACGGGACACCCTCGGCCATGGCCACCCGGGCCGACAACTTCCCCGTGCTCGCCCTGCTCATCCACGGCGACGCCGCCTTCGCCGGACAGGGGGTGGTCGTCGAGACCCTCAACCTCTCGGGGCTCTCGGGCTACCGCATCGGTGGCACCGTGCATGTGGTCGTCAACAACCAGCTCGGTTTCACCACTGCGCCCGAGGCGGCCCGCACCTCGGTGTACCCGACCGACGTGGCCAAGATGGTCCAGGCGCCGATCTTCCACGTGAACGGGGACGACCCGGAGGCCTGCATCCGGGCCGCCCGCCTGGCCTTCGGATTCCGTGAGGCCTTCCACAAGGATGTCGTCATCGACCTCGTCTGCTACCGCCGGCACGGGCACAACGAGGGCGATGACCCGAGCTACACCCAGCCCCTGATGTACCAGCGGATCGACGCCAAACGATCGGTGCGCAAGCTCTACACCGAGGCCTTGGTGCGCCGGGGGGACATCACGATCGAAGAGGCCGAGCACTCCCTCGACGACTTCAACAACCGCTTGCAGGCGGCGCTCGACGAGGTGCGGGCCGAGGCCCCGGCCGCCCCGGTACACCTGACGGCCACGGACCGGGCAGGGCCCCAGCTGCCGGCCCTCGAGACGGGCGTGCCGATCGGCCTCCTCAAGGCCCTGGCCACCGTGACCCGGACCGTCCCCGAGGGCTTCACCATGCACCCCAAGCTGGAGCGCCAGTTCACCCAGCGCGACAAGCTGGTCGCCGAGGGCACGGTCGACTGGGCCCTGGGCGAGGCCCTGGCGATGGGCTCACTCCTGGCCGAGGGGGTGGACGTGCGCCTGACCGGCCAGGACACCCGCCGGGGGACATTCAGCCAGCGTCACAGCGTCCTGGTCGACTACGCCACCGGCGACGAGTTCATCCCGCTCTCCAACCTGGGCGAGGCCCTGGGCCGGACCGGCGGCGGGGTCGACCGGTCACTCGGCCGGTTCACCGTCCGGGACTCCCTCCTTTCGGAGTACGCCTCGGTCGGCTTCGAGTACGGCTACTCGGTCGAGGCGCCCGACGCCCTGGTCCTGTGGGAGGCCCAGTTCGGTGACTTCGTGAACGGCGCCGAGATCATCATCGACAACTTCTTGGTGGCCGCCGACGACAAGTGGGCCCAGCAGGCCGGGCTCGGACTGCTCCTGCCACACGGCTACGAGGGGCAGGGCCCCGAGCACTCGTCGGCCCGGATCGAACGGTTCCTGTCGCTGTGTGCCCGGGGCAACTTGCGGGTGGTCGTCCCGTCGACGGCGGCCCAGTACTTCCACCTCCTGCGGGCGCAGGCTCGCCGGGTGCCGACGACCCCGCTGGTCGTGTTTACCCCCAAGTCGATGCTGCGGGCGCCCGCCTCGCGCTCGCCGCTGAGCGATCTCATGTCCGGTTCCTTCGCCGAGATCCTCGACGACCCGGGCGTCGTCGACCCCGCCGCCGTCCGCCGGGTGGTGCTGTGCAGCGGCAAGGTGGCCCATGAGGCGCTCCAGCGCCGCGACCAGCGACTGGCCGGCGCCGGGCCGGCGCCGGTCGCCCCCCGTCCCGACGCCCCCGAGCCCGGGGCGGTCGCCGTCGTGCGGGTCGAACAGCTCTACCCCTGGCCGCAGCAGGCCCTCACCGGTGTCCTGGAGCGCTTCGGGGGCGCCAACGAGGTGGTGTGGCTCCAGGAGGAGCCCGAGAATATGGGCGCCTGGTCGTTCGTGCACGCCCGCCTGCACCGGCTCCTCCGAGACCGCTACAGCCTGCACCACGTCAGCCGGGCCGAGTCGGCCAGCCCGGCCACCGGGAGCACCGCCCTCCACCAGCTCGAGCAGGCCGACCTGCTCGACCGGGCCGTCGGCTGAGGCACGCCGCCCGACTCGGGCCGGACCGGTGCGGCGCCCGTGATTGACTAATGCTCGACATGCCTGACACCCATCACGTCGTGGTCGACGGCTCGAACCTGGCCACCGAGGGGCGGACCCTGCCGAGCCTGGACCAGCTGGACCAGGCCGTCCGGGCCTACGCCGAGGAGGACCCGGCGGCCGAGATCGTGGTCGTGGTGGACGCCTCGTTCGAGCACCGGATCGACGAATCGGAGCGGGCCCAGCTCGAGGAGGCCGAGCTCCACGGCGAGATCGTCTCCCCGCCGGCCGGAGCCATCGGCCGGGGCGACGCCTTTGTGCTGCGCATCGCCGAGCGGACCGGGGCGCTGGTGCTGTCCAACGACTCCTTCCAGGAGTTCCACGGCGAGCATCCGTGGCTCTTCGACGAGGGGCGCCTGATCGGGGGCAAGCCGGTGCCCGGTGTCGGCTGGATCTTCACCCCCCGCAGTCCGGTGCGGGGGGCCAAGAGCCGCCAGTCCACCGGCAAGGCCAAGCGCGGGGACCGGGACATCAGCCCTCCGGCCCCGGTGAAGGCGGCGGAGCTGGCCAAGGCGGCCAAGAAGATGGCGGCGCTCCGGGCCGCCACCATGCCCGACGGCTCCAAGCCCGAGGTCGGTGACGTGTGGGTGCCGGCCGGCGACCCGGGCAAGCGCCGGGTCAAGAAGGCGGCGGGTCGGGCGAAGGCCACGGCAGCCGCCAACGGGGCGAAGCCGAAATCGGCCAAGGCCGACAAGCCCGGCAAAGCCGCCAAGACGGCCAAACCGCCCAAGTCATCGGTGAAGAAGGGAACCGACGCCGCCAAAACCTCCAAGAAGGCGACCAAGGCGGCGAAGAAGTCGGCGCCGGCGGCCAAACCGGCCAAGGCGACGGCCAAGGCGGCGGTGAAGAAGGGGACCGATGCCGCCAAACCCTCCAAGAGGGCGGCCAAGGCGGCGGCGAAGAAGTCGGCGCCGGTGGCCAGTGGACCGAAGTCGGCGGCAACGGTGACCACGAAACGGTCGGCCCGCCGACGGGCCGACCGCGAATTGCTCGAGGCGATCGACGATGCGACGGCCGAAGCGCTGTCGCCCCCGTCGCCCGACGAGCCCAGGGCGGGCAAGCAAAAGGCGGGCGATGGCCGGTCCGGTGGGAAGGCCAAGGGGTCCAAGCGCCGGCGGCGGACCTCGACACCGCCGCCGGCGGTGAACGAGCCCCTGGCCTTCATCACCTTCGTCGCCACCTATCCCCTGGGCAGCGAGGTCACCGGCGAGGTGGCATCGTTCACCTCCCACGGCGCCATGATCGAGGTCGGGCTACCCGAGGGCGGCGTTCTGCACTGCTACATCCCGCTGGCCGGCCTGGGCCAGCCAGCTCCCACCAAGGCCCGGGAGGTGCTCACCCGCGGGGAGCGGCGGGAGTTCGAGCTGGTCAGCCTCGATCCCCCACGGCGGGTGGCCGAGCTGGCCCTGCCGGGCCTGGGGGCGCCGGCTGAGAACGGCACCCCGCCCTGAGCGCCCCGGCGCTCCGCCGGCTGGTGCTGTGGGACGTGGACGGCACCCTGCTCGACGCCTCGGGCGTCGGCGGCGACGTCTTCGAGGTGGCCATCGAGCGGGTGCTCGGCGTCCGGCCGCCCGAGCGGGTGGCCATGAGCGGGATGACCGATCCCCAGATCGTCCGCGAGTACCTGTCGATGCTGGACATCGCCGAGGGGGACCGCCACGTCCCGGACATCCTCGGCCATCTCCAGTCCGAGCTGGCCGCGGCCGAGAGCGAGATCCGCCGACGCGGCCGTGCCCTCACCGGGGTCCCCGAGGCCCTGGCCCGGCTGGCCGCCCATGGTGGGGTCCTCCAGACCCTCCTCACCGGGAACCTGGCGCCCAATGCGCTGGTCAAGGTGGGCGCCTTCGGGCTCCAGCGATGGCTCGACCTCGAGGTCGGCGCCTACGGGAGCGACGACGCCGACCGGAACCGGCTCGTCCCCATCGCCCTGGCTCGGGCGGCCGCGCTCCGGGGGGCCCGGTTCGGGTCCGACGACGTCTGGGTGGTCGGCGACTCCCCGAACGACCTGGCCTGCGCCCGGGCCGGTGGGGTGCGCTGCCTGCTGGTGGCGACCGGGCGGACGGCCTTCGAGGAACTCGACGCACTCGGGCCCGACGCCATGGCCCACGACCTGGCGGACACCGACACCGTGGTCGGCCTGCTCGGCGGGTAGGGCGGGTGGGACCGGCGCCGGGGCGCCGGGGCTAGCCTCGCCCCTGATGGAGCCGACGGACTTCTTGGCCCACCGCGACCCCTTCCTCTTCGTGAGCGAGCTGGTATCGGTCGACCCGGCCAAGGCGGCGGTCGGCCGGTGGCACCTGACCGGCGCCGAGGCCTTCTTCGCCGGCCACTTCCCGGGTCGACCCACCCTCCCGGGGGTGCTCATGGTGGAGGCGCTGGCCCAGGTCGGGGGGATCGCCGTCCTGGCCGACCAGCGCTACGCCGACAAGCTTCCACTCTTCGGGGGGATCGACCGGGCCCGCTTCCGGCGCCAGGTGGGGCCCGGCGAAACCCTCGAGCTCGAGGTGACGGTCGGGCGGCTGTCGGCCCGAGCGGGCACCGGGCACGGGCGGGCCCACGTCGACGGCGAGACGGCGTGCGAAGCCGACCTTTTCTTCGTGCTGGCCGACCGGGCCTGAGAGGCCACCGTGAAGCTGGCCACCTGGAACGTGAACTCCCTGACCGCCCGGCTCCCCCTGGTCCTCGAATGGATCGCGGCCAACGGCCCCGACGTTCTGTGCATGCAGGAGACCAAGCAGACCGACGCCGCCTTCCCCGCGGGGGCCTTCGCCGATGCGGGTTACCAGGTGGCCCATCACGGTGACGGGCGGTGGAACGGGGTGGCCATCGCCAGCCGGGTGGGCCTCGAACGGCCGTCCCGGGGGTTCGAATCCGACGAGGACGTGCACGGCTGCCGGATCATCGCCGCCACCTGCGGCGGGATGCGGGTGCACTCGGTCTACGTGCCCAACGGTCGGAGCCTCGACTCCGAGCAGTACGGGTTCAAGCTGACGTGGCTGGCCCGGCTCCGCGCCTACCTCGCCGAGACCTGCGACCCTTCGGCCGACGTGGCGGTGTGCGGCGATTTCAACGTCGCCCCGACCGACGCCGATGTCTGGGACCCGACCGCGACCTCGGGCTCGACCCATGTGAGCGCACCCGAGCGGACCGCCCTCGACGCCCTGCTCGAATGGGGGCTCGAGGACGTCTTCGCCCGCTTCCACCCCGAGGGCGGCATCTACACCTGGTGGGACTACCGGGCCGGTGACTTCCACAAGGGCCGGGGCATGCGGATCGACCTCGCCCTCCTGTCGACCGGCCCGGCCGGGCGGTGTCGAGGCGCCTCGGTGGACCGTGACGCCCGCAAGAAGAGCCCGGCCGGCAACAAACCGTCGGACCACGCCCCCCTGACCGTCGAGCTCGACGACTGACCGCTCCGCCGCCGCACCCAGCCTCGGTGGGGTGGGCATCATGGCCGGGGGTCGGCGCCACGGGGTTCCTCCGGACGCGGGGGATCAGCCGGAGGGCAACCGGCCCGAGCCGTGTCCCGGGGAGCTCGGGTCGGCGCGCCAAGGAGAGCGGTCGTCACGGGCGGCCGGGCGGGTCAACCGAGGGCGGGGAGGACCACCTCGATGAGTCCGGGCCCGGGCTCGCCGAGCGAGCGCTCCAGCTGGTCGACCAGTTCGTCGGCCGTCGTCGCCCGGCTGGCCGGCACCCCGAGGCCGGTGGCCAGGGCGACGAAGTCGAGCTCGGGCCGGCCAAGGTCGAGCATGGACTTGGCCCGGGGCCCGGCGTCGGCGACCCCGACCCGTGACAGCTCGAGGTTCAAGATGGCGTAGGAGCGGTTGGCCAGCACCAGGGTGGTGACGTCGAGCGACTCCCGGGCCTGGGTCCACAGGGCCTGGAACGTGTACATGGCGCTCCCGTCGGCCTCCAGGCAGAGCACCCGGCGCCCGGGCGCCCCCACGGCGGCGCCGGTGGCGGCCGGCAGCCCCTGGCCGATGGCCCCCCCGGTGAGGGTCAGCCAGTCGTGGCGGGGGGCGCCGGCGGTGGCCCCGGCAATGAAGAGACCCGAGGTGTTCGACTCGTCGACCACGACCGCCTGCTCGGGGAGCAGGGCGCCCACCGCGGCGGCCAGCGTCTCCATGGTCAGCGGGCCGGTCGGCCGCCCCGGGCGGGCGACCCCGGCTACCGCCGCCGGCCCCTCGGCCCCCACCGCATCGGCGAGCTCCTCCAGCGCCCCGCCGACGTCGTGCTGGGGGTCGGCCAGGACGTGGACCTCGCAGCCGGCGGGCACGAGGTAGCTCGACCGCCCCGGGTAGGCGAAGAAGGACACCGGCGCCTGGGCGCCGGCCAGCACCAGGTGCCGGGTCCCGGCCAGCTGGGCCTCGGTGAATTCGGCGAAATAGCCGAGCCGCTCGAGCGGGGGCAGTCCGGCCCCGCGTTCGAGGTTGGCCGGAAAGGTCTCGCCGAAGGTCACCGCCCCGGTGGCCGCGGCCACCCGGGCGGCGGCCACCAGGCCGCGCTCGCGCAGTGCGGGGCCGCCGAGGAGGAGCACCGTCGGCTCGCCCGAGCCCAGCACCTTGGCCACCTCGGCCACCGTCTCGGCCGGCACGCTGGCCGCCCGTCGGGCCGGATGGGGCGGGGCCGGGCCGGCCCCGGCGTCGGACCAGCTGACGTCGGCCGGGAGGACCAGGGTGGCCACGCAACCCGGCGGTCCCTGGGCGGCCCGCACGGCGTCGGCGGCGTCGGCGGCCAGGTCCTCGGTGCGCAGGGACATGCGGTACCAGCCCGAGACGGCCCGGGCCACGCTCTCGATGTCCGACTCGAGGGGGGCGTCGAAGCGCTTGTGGGAGGTGGCGTGGTCGCCCACCACGTTGACTATCGGGCTGCGGGCCCGGCGGGCGTTGTGCAGGTTGGCCAGCCCGTTGCCGAGCCCGGGCCCCAGGTGGAGGAGCGTCGCCGCTGGCTTTCCGGTCACCCGGGCGTAGCCGTCGGCGGCACCGGTGGCCACCCCCTCGAAGAGGGCCAGGACCGAGTGCATCTCCGGCACGTCGTCGAGGGCGGCCACGAAGTGCATCTCCGAGGTGCCCGGGTTGGCGAAGCAGGTGTCGACGCCGGCGCCCACCAGGGTACCGATGAGCGCGTGGGCGCCGTTCACGTCGTTCCGCCCCTCATGGCTTCGGCCTCGCCGACGTCGTCCAGCAGCCGACCCGGGCCCAGGATGTGGTGTGGGTCGAAGGCGTCCTTGATGCGGCGCATGAGGGCGACCTTGACCGGGTCCTCGAGGTCCAAGAAGTAGGCCTGCTTGGCCGTTCCGATGCCGTGCTCGCCCGACACGGCACCACCGACGTCGACGGCGGCGGCGAAGACGGCCCGGAGCAGCGCCCGCCGCTGGTCGGGGTCGGGCTGGAAGACCGAGAGGTGGACGTTGCCGTCCCCGACGTGACCGCACCCGGCGATCAGGGCCCCGTGCCGCTCGGCCAGGGCGCCGACCGCGGCCAGATAGCCGGGGATGGCGGCGCGGGGGACGACGGCGTCGATGATGTCGTCGGCCCCCGCCGCCTTGGCCACGAAGAACGCCTTCTCGCGGGCCGAGATCAGGTCGGCGCCGGCATGGGGGGGCAGCACGTACACGTCGAGGGCCCCGAGCGAGCCCAGCAGGGTGGCCACGGCCTCGACGTCGGACTCCAACCGGTCCTCGTGGGTGCTCTCGAGCACCACGACCAGATAGGCGAGGGCCCGGGTGCGGACCGACTCGGGAACGCCGAGGTCGAGGCCGGCGCTGGCGGTGATGCTGGCCATGGTCATCGTGTCCAGATATTCGAGGATGAGGGGGGCCACCCCGCTGGCCACCAGGCGGGGAACGGCCCGGGTGACCTCGTCGAGGGTGGCGAAGGGGGCGAGGACGGTCGCCCGGTGGGCCAGGCGCGGGTGCAGCTTGAGGGTGGCCTCGGTCACCACGGCCAGCGTCCCCTCGGAGCCGATCAGCAACTGGGTGAGGTCGTAGCCGTTGGAGGACTTCACGAACTTGCCGCCGCTCCGTAGCACCTGGCCCCCGGCGAGGACCGCCTGGACGCCGAGCACGTGGTGGCGGGTGACCCCGTAACGGATCGCCCGCATCCCCCCGGCGTTGGTGCCGACGTTGCCCCCGAGCGAGGCGCTCGACTCGCCGGGGAACACCGGATAGACCAGGCCGAGTGGGGCGAGGGTGGCGTCGAGCTGCCCGAGGGTGACGCCGGGCTGGACGACCGCCGCGTGGTTGTCCAGGTCGATCTCGAGGATCTGGTCCATCCGGTCGAAGGCCACCACGATGCCGTCGCTGAGGGGAAGGGCGCCCCCCGACAGGCCGGTCCCGCTGCCCCGGGCCACCACCGGCACCCGCTGGTCGTCACAGATGCGCAGGGTGTGCACGACATCGTCGGTGCTGACCGGGAGCACCACGGCCAACGGGGTGACCGGGGTCACGCCCAGGGCCTCGTCGTGGGTGTAGTCGGGATGCAGCGCCTCGCCGGTCAGCACCGCCCCGGGGCCCACGGCCTCCCGCAGGCGCTCGACGATGTCGCTCATCTGGACCCTCCGACGTCAGTGGTCGGCCGGCCGGCGGGCGCCGACGGCCACCACGGCCCGACCCGGCGAGACTATCCGAGGTCGGTATTTTCGGTGGCCAGCCGGGCCCGCAGGCCGGCCAGGTGGGCGGCGACCACCTCGGGTCCCGACGGCGCCGCCTCGGCGGCCAGCACAGCCCGGGCGCCCTCCATCGGCTCGAGCCAGCGCGAGGGCCGGCGGCCCCCCGTCCCCACCCCGGCGGCCGGAGGGTCGCGGTAGCGGGCCCAGCTGACCGACAGCTCGTCCTCAGCCCGGGTGAGGGCCACATAGAGCAGGCGGCGCTCCTCGTCCATGGCCGCCTCGGTGCGGGCCGACCCGATCGGCACGAGGCCCTCGGAGATCCCCACCACGAAGACCACCGGCCACTGCAGGCCCTTGGCCCGGTGGAAGGTGGTCAGGACGACGGCGTCGCCCGGGTCCCGTCCGACGGCCGGCGCCGACCGGGCGCTCTCGGCCTCGGACGGGTCGTCCATCTCGGCGCCATCGGCGGTCCCCTCCCCCTCGTCGTCCTCGCCCTCGAGGTCGTCGGCCGGGACCAGCGACCCGGTGGTCGGGTCGCGCCGCACGTCGCTGGCCGGGCCGAGGTCACCGCCGGCCGCCTGCCACGGGACGCGTGCCCCGGCCAGGGCGTCGGCCACCGGCCCCAGCTGGGCATTGGTCCGGGCCAGCACGGCCAGCTGCGACCAGCGCCGTCCGGGCCGGTGGGCCAGCCAGACCTCCCGGGCCACCCAGGCCGCCTCGTCGGCGTCGGTGGCGTGGCCGAAGATGCGGGGGACGGTCCCGTCGGTGCGGCTCGAGGTGGGCGAGCCCGGGCCCGGGAGCCCCAGGGCGGCGGCGGCCACCGTCACCACCTGAGGGCTGGAGCGGTGGTTCTCGTCGAGCCGGAGCACCCGGGTGCCGGGCAGGATGACCGCCAGCCGGTCGAGCAGGGTCGGGTCGGCCCCGTTCCAGCCGTAGACGGACTGGTTGGGGTCGCCCACCACGAACAGGTCCGGCGCCTCGGTCAGCAGGGCCCGCAGCAGTCGGAACTGCGCCGGATTGACGTCCTGCATCTCGTCGACGAAGAGGTGCCGGTAGCGCCAGCGCACCGAGTCGCTGAAGCGCCGGTCGTCCTCGAGCAGGTCGGCACACGACCACAGGAGGTCATCGAGATCGAGGGCGCGCTGTCGGCGCTTGGCCTCCTCGTAGCGGGCATAGAGGTCGGCCACCCGGGCGGCCGGCATCGAGGTCCGGCGCCCGGCGGTCCGGGCCGACTCCTCGTAGGCGTCGGGAGCCACCAGCCGGGCCTTGGCCCACCCGATCTCCGCCTCCAGCTGGGGCACCCCGGGGCGCCCGCTCCCCCTGGGGCCCGAGGGGGGGCGGCGACCCCGCTTGTCCCGGGAAGCCCCGCCGGCCCGGCCGGGGACCTCGCCCAGCACCTCGGCCAGGAGGGCCCGGCGGTCGGCCAGCACCGTCGGTGGCGGCCCCCCCCGCTCGGCCCGGTGCTGGCGCAGGAGCTGGAGGGCGGTGCGGTGGAAGGTCCCGGCCCGCACCCGACCACCGACCCCGAGGTGCCACAGCCGGCGGCGGAGCTCGTCGGCCGCCTTGCGGCTGAACGTGCAGACCAGCACGTGGTCCTCGAAGGCCGAGCCGTCCTGGATGCGTCGGGCCACCCGCAATGTGAGGACCCGGGTCTTGCCGGTCCCGGCCCCGGCGAGCACGCAGAGCAGGGGGTCGGGGGCGTTGACCGCCTCGTGCTGGGCCGGCGTCAGGCCGGCGGGGACGGCCGGCTTCGGTCCCTCGGGGTGGGCGATGCTCACTCGGGCCACCGTAGCGAGCGGGTGTTGGCGGGACGCCCCGGCGGTCCCGCCCGTCGGTAGGGTTGCCCGAACCGGGTGCCTGAAGCGGGTCGCAGAGGGAGGAGCCCCCGATGGCCGGCGTCGAGCGGGAGTGCGAGGTGGTGGTGGTCGGCGCCGGGTTCGCCGGGCTCGCCGCGGCGCGCGACCTGGCGGCCGCCGGGGTCGACGTGGTGGTTGTCGAGGCCAGGGACCGGGTGGGTGGCCGCTCCTGGTCGGTCGAGACCCCGGCGGGCTACCGGGTCGACCGGGGCGGCCAGTGGATCGGCCCGACCCAGCACCATCTGCAGGCCCTGGCCGACGAGCTGGGGGTCGAGACGTTCCCGACCTACACCGCCGGGGAGGCGGTCGAATGGCGTCGGGGCACCCGTCACACCTACACCGGGCTGGTCCCGACCTCTGACCGCCGGGCCGCGGCCGAGGGGGTCGAGGCCATCTTGGATCTGGACCTCGCCGCGCTGGAGGTGCCCCTGGACCGGCCCTGGGCGGCCGCCGACGCCGGGGCCCTCGACGGCCAGACCCTGGCGACCTGGCTCCACACCCACGTCGAGGCCCCCGCCGCCCGGTCCACCCTCGATGTCGCCGTCAAGGCCATCTTCGGGGCCGAGCCGACCGAGCTCTCGCTCCTGTTCACCCTCTTCTACTGTCACGCCGGTGGCGGCCTCACCAACCTGGTGCGCACCACCGGGGGGGCCCAGGAGCGGCGCTTCGTCGGGGGCTCCCAGCAGCTGGCCCTCGGAATGGCGGCCGGCCTCGCCGGGCGGGTGGTCACCGGGGCGCCGGTCGAGGCCGTCGCCCACGGCACCGACCGGGTCGTGGTGTCGGGCCGGGGACGGGGCGAAGAGCCATGGCAGATCGGGGCCCGCCGGGCCGTCGTGGCCATGCCCCCCTCGATCTCGGCCCGTCTCCGCTGGTCGCCCCCACTCCCAGGGGTGCGCGACCAGCTCTCGATGCGCATGCCCATGGGCTCGATGACCAAGATCCACGCCATCTACGAGCGCCCCTTCTGGCGCGAACAGGGCCTCAACGGTCAGCTGGTGTCCGATGACGGGGCGTTGCGCAGCACCTTCGACGACTCGCCGGCCGACGGCTCGCACGGGGCCATCGTCGGGTTCATCGCCGGTGACGAGTGTCGAGAGTTCGAACGCCGGGGTCCGGCGGCGCGGGGTCGGGCGGTGCTGGCCGAGCTCGAGCGGGCCTTCGGGCCGCCGGCCGGGCAACCGGTCGAGCTGGTCGAGCAGCACTGGCCGGCCGAGGAGTACACCCGCGGCGGCCCGGTCGCCATCAGCGTCCCCGGAGCCCTCACCGGCTTCGGGGACGCCCTGCGGGAGCCGGTGGGGGCCGTGCCCTGGGCCGGCACCGAGACGGCGACCGAGTGGTGCGGTTACCTGGACGGCGCCCTCTCCTCGGGTGCCCGGGCCGGGGCCGAGGTGCTGCTGGCCCTCGGCTATCGCGACCCCCGCGAGCGGGAGCCACGTGGCCTCCGTTGAGGAGCTGGCCGAGGCCTACGCCGAATGGCGACGTCGGAGCAACGACAATGCCCGGCTCCGCAAGATGGTGCGCGGCTGGGACCGGGTGATCCATTTCACCACCACCGATACCGGCGCTGGATTCACCATGGAGGTGCGGGACCAGGTGCTCTCCGAGCTGGCCGTCGGCCACGTCGGACAGCCCGACGTGATCGTGACCGGGTCGAGCGAGGACTTCTGCGACATGTTCTGGGGCGACCTGAACCCCTCGGAGAAGTACATGTCCGGGGAGATCACTCTGGCCGGTGCCCAACAGGACGTGATGCGCATCGACGCCATCTCGATGGTTGCCTTCCTCGATCAGCCCCAATGAGCGCCGAGGGGCGAGGCGCACCGACCGGGCCCCCTCACGGCGCCGAATCACTCAGGAGGGCCCTCGGGTTGCGCACCGTGGTCTCGACGTCCACCGGGCTGGCCTTCGCCGCCCTGGAGTACCTCGCCGCCGCCGGGCTCGTCGCCTACGTCGCCGGCGACTCGGCCTGGATCCCGATCGGGGTGGCGGGGCTGCTGGCCCTCCTCGCCTGGGGCTTCTTCGGGGAGCTCAACGGGATGTTCCCCACGGCGGCGGCCATCCGCCTCTACATGAAGAGGTCGATGGACGACCGGGCCGCCCTGACCATCACCTTCACCTACATGACCACCATCGTCCTGGTCATCGCCGCCGACGCCTTCATTGTCGGCTCGGCCCTGGCCCACGCCTTCGGGGAGCCGGCCTGGGTCTCGGGCCTCTGGATCGTGGGCCTGCTGGGACTGGCCGTGCTCTCCAACCTGCGCGGGGTGCGGGTGGCCGGGGGCGTCCAGGACCTCGCCACCTACGTGGTGCTGGCGGCGACCCTGGTCGTGGGGGTGACGGCGCTGGCCCGGAACCACCACGGGCTGCGCTTCCCCCTCGACCCGATCCACGGGCGCAGCACGGGCGATCTCATCGAGGCGGTCGCCCTCGGGGTGTTCCTCTACAGCGCCTTCGAGTGGGTCACCACCAGCGCCGAGGAGGTTCGCCGGCCCCACCACATCCACCGCGGCATGCTCATCTCGATCGGGATCCTGTTCGTCGTCTGCTCGCTGGTGACCGTGGCCATGAGCCACGTGCTGAGCCACCACCAGCTGATCTCGGCCTACCCGCAGCTCGACCTGGGCTCCGCCGCGATGGGGCAGGCCGGCCTGTGGCTCATGGCGGGGGTCACCGCGGTCACCGCGCTGAACACCTTCAACGGCGGCTTCATCACGGCTTCGCGCTTCGTGTACGGGACCGCCCGGGAGGGCAGTCTGCCCCGCCAGCTCGCCCTTCTCAACGACCGGGCCGTGCCCTGGGTCCCCGTGCTCGCCCTCGGCGTCCTGTCGCTGGTCGTCGCCCTCGTGGTCGCCGTGACCGGGTCCTGGCAGGTGCTGGTGGCCGTCGGGGCGGCCCTGGAGGCCATGATCTACGCCGTGGCCGCCTTCTGCACCCTCCGCCTGCGCGCCCGCGCCCCGCACCACGAGCGACCGTTCCGTTTGCGCGGCGCCCCGGTCCTGGCCGTGGTCGGGCTGGTGGTCTTCAGCCTGCTGGCGGTCGTCGCCTCGGTGTCGGTCAACTCCAAGCTCAACCCGGTGCCGCTGATCATCATCGTGTGCTGCGGCGCCCTCTCGGCCTCCTACGTCCTGGGGGTGCTGCCCCGGGTCCGGTCGGCCGAGGAGGCCCGCCGGGCTGCGGCGCCCCGCCGGCGCCCGGCCCGCCCCCCGGCCGGCCCACCGGGCCCCGGAGCCTGACCGGTGCTGCAGTCCTTCGCCGGCGGGCGCTACTTCGGTCGGGCCACAGGGTCGGGGGCGCCCGTGGTCCTCGCCCTGCACGGTTGGGCCCGAACCCACCGCGACTTCGACGCCGTCCTGGCACCGTCTGTCCCCCCTCCGTCCGACCACACGGCGGGCGCCCCGCTCGACGCAGTCGCCGTCGACCTACCCGGCTTCGGGGCCACACCCCCACCCCCCGAGGCCTGGGGTTCGGCCGACTACGCAGCGTCGGTGGCCGATGTGCTCGACGAGATGGCCGGACCGGTGGTGGTGCTCGGTCACTCCTTCGGGGGGCTCGTTGCCCTGCAGCTGGCGGCGGCCCGACCCGAGGCGGTGCGGGGGCTCGTGCTCACCGGCTCACCCCTGCGCACTTCGGGGGGCACCCGGCCCCGGCCGGTTACCCGCTTCCGGGTGGTGCGGGCGCTCAACCGGGCCGGACTCTTCAGCGACGCTCGCATGGAGGAGGCCCGCCGGCGCCATGGATCGGCCGACTACCGGGCGGCCGAGGGCGTGATGCGCCAGGTCCTCGTGAGGGTGGTGGGGGAGGACTACGACGAAGCGCTGGCCGCCGTCCGCTGTCCGGTGTCGCTGGTCTGGGGTGACGACGACACCGCGGCACCGCTGGGCATGGCCCGGGCGGCGACGGGGCGCCTGGCCGATGCCGAGCTGACCGTGGAGCCGGGGGCAGGGCATCTCACCCCGCTGACCGTGCCGGCGACCCTGCGGCGGGCCGTCATGGAGCGGCTCGGGTGAGCGCGGCGGGGCCGGCCCTGTTGTCCCCGGCCACCGTGCTCCACCCGGCGGGCGGAACGGCGGTGGTGGTCGGGGCGGCGGCCTGCGTGGTCGCCCTGGCGCCGGCGGGGATCCGGTGGCTCCGGGTGGCCCAGCGCGAGCACTACCTGGCCGATGCCGCGAGCCGATTCTCGCTTCGCTGGTGGCGGTCGGGCCCGCTCAACCCGGTCCTGGCGCTGGTGGCCGTGGCCGGCCTGGTCCTCACCCCGTGGTGGCCCCTTTGCGCGCTGGCCCCCGCCGCGGTCAGCGTCGTCGGGCCGGTCGGGCTCCCGCTGCGCGGCCGGACCTCTCCGCTGGTGGCCACCCGTCGGCTCCGGGTGCTCGCCGCGGTCTGGGTGGTGCTCGAGGCGGTGCTGGTCGTACTCGGGATCGCCCTCGGCGCCCCGGCGGTGGTGACGGCGGCGGCCCTGGTGCTGAGCCCGGTCCTGGTGGATGCGGCCTGCGCGCTGACCGCCCCGTTCGAGCACCGCATCACCGGACGCTACGTGCGGACGGCGGCCGAGCGGCTCCGCCGGGTGGCGCCGACGGTCGTGGCGGTGACCGGCTCGTACGGCAAGACGTCCACCAAGAACCACATCGCCCACCTGGTCGCCGGGACCAAGCGGGCGGTGACCACCCCGGCCTCGTTCAACAACCGGCCCGGGCTGGCCCGGGCCATCAACGAGCAGCTGACCGACGGGACGGAGGTCTTCGTGGCCGAGATGGGCACCTACCGCAGAGGGGAGATCGCCGAGCTCTGCCGGTGGTGCCCGCCCGAGATCGCGGTGATCACGGCCATCGGCCCGGTCCACCTCGAGCGGTTCGGCACCGAGGAGGCCATCACCGAGGCCAAGGCCGAGATCGCCGAGACGGCGTCGGTGGTGGTGCTGAACGTCGACGACCCGCACCTGGCCGAACTGGCCCGGCGGCTGGCCGGGACCGCAGCCGGGACGACATCGAGGACCGTGGTGCACTGCTCGACCGCCGACGAGGGTGCCGACGTGTTCGTCGGCCGGGCCGGCGACACCGTCCGTCTCGTCGTGGCCGGCACCCCGGTCGGCGGTCCCGTCACCACCGGGCCCGGCGTCCAGCCGTCCAACCTGGCCTGCGCGGTGGCGGTCGCCCTCCGCCTCGGCGTCGGGCCCGAGCTGATCCGGGCGAGGCTGGCCGACCTGCCGGTGGTGGCCAACCGGCTGACCAGCGGGACGGCAGCCTCCGGGGTGGTCGTGCTCGACGACACGTTCAACTCCAACCCGGCCGGCGCCGGCGCCGCCCTCGGCGCGTTGGCCCGGGCCGGGTCGGCCCCGGAGGGCGGGGGCCGGCGGGTCGTCGTCACACCGGGCATGGTCGAGCTCGGCTCGCGCCAGGCGGGCGAGAACCGGGCCTTCGCTGCGTCGGCGGCCGAGGTGGCGACCGACCTGGTGGTCGTCGGCCGTACGAACCGGCGGGCCCTGCTGGCCGGGGGGGCCCCGCTCGACCCGGTGACCGTGGGCACCCGGGAGGGGGCCGTGACGTGGGTCCGGGCCCACCTCGGCCCGGGCGACGTCGTGCTGTACGAGAACGACCTCCCCGACCACTACCCTTGACCATTTCCCGGGGGCCGGGGCGCCCCGACCCGCCGTCAGCAGGGAGTCGAACGCTTGTCCGAGGTCGCGGTCATCTTCGGGGGCCCTTCGCCCGAGCACGACGTGAGCATCCTCACGGGGCTGCAGGCCGGTCGTGAGCTGGCGTCGAACGGCTCGGCCCCCCAGGCCCTCTACTGGGCCAAGTCGGGTGACTGGTACGAGGTGGACCCCGCCCTCGAGGCCGGTGCCTTCGTGGAGGGCCCGCCCCATGGGGCCTCCCACGTCCGCCTGGTGGTGGGGCCCGACGGCGGCTTCGTGGCCGACGGTGGCCGGTTCGCCAAGGCCCGCACGCTCAAGGTCGACGTGGCGGTGGTCTGCTGCCACGGGGGCCCGGGCGAGGACGGGTCACTGCAGGCCGCGCTCGATCTGGCCGGCGTCCGCTACACCGGCCCGACGGTGGCCGGGGCGGCCATCGGGATGGACAAGCTGGCCTTCGCGGCGGTGATGGACGCCGCCGGACTCCCGACCCTGCCCCGGGTCTCGTTCGACGGCGACACCGTGGCGGTCGGGTTCGACGGCCCGTTCATCGTGAAGCCCCGCTTCGGCGGGTCGTCCATCGGGATCCAGGTGGTGGCCGACCTGGCCACGGCCAAGGCCCAGCTGTCGGCCAACCAGCATCTGCGGGCGGGCGCGGTGCTCGAGCCCTACCGCCCCGGCGCCCTCGACCTGCAGGTCGGGCTGCGGGTCTGGCCGTCGCTGGCCCTCTCGGCGATCGAGCGGCCGCTGCGGACGCCCCGGGCCGGGGGCGCCGCCGGCGAGCCCGAGATCCTCGGCTACGCCGACAAATACGTCGGGGGCGAGGGCATGGCCAGCGCGCCCCGCGAGCTGCCGGCCGCCCTGGACCCGGCGGTGGAGTCGGCCTTGCGGTCGGCCGCCACCCGGGTGGCGACCCTCGTCTCGCTGCGGGGCGTGGCCCGTCTGGATTTCCTGCTGGACGGGGCCGAGCTGGTGGTCAACGAGATCAACACCATCCCGGGCTCGCTGGCCCGCTACCTGTGGATCGACCCCCCGGTCCCGTTCGCCACCCTGCTGGGCGACCTGGTCGCCGAGGCCCGGGCCCGGCCGACCCACGCCTACAGCGCCGCCGGGGCCGACGGGATGGTCCTCCGGGGCGCCGCCTCGATCGCGGCCAAGTTGGCCTGACGGGCGGCCGGCCGGTCATTCCGGGTCCTCGGCTCCGACGAAGGCCGGGTCCCGCCGAAGCTGGGCGTAGAGGCGCTCGGTCCGCTCCGAGGGCATGCTGCCCGGGTCGAGCTCGTCCACCCGTCGTTGGCACTCCACCCACTCGCGCCGCAGACGGTCGGCGTCGCCATCGGCCGCCGCCACCTGCATGGCGGCCCGGGTGAGGGCCTCGCTGTAGGGGTCGACCAGCCGGGCCTGCTCGAGCGCCCAGCGGGCCAGCTCGAGGCGACCCTGGCCGCCGGCCAGGCGGCTCAGTTCGCACGCGCCGTCGACCAGGGCGTCGGCGACCCGACGCTCGTGACCCTCCGCGCTCCACCAGGCGTAACCGCTCAGGGTGCCGTCGAGCGGCACGCCCTCGACCAGGTCCAGGGCGGCCCGGTAGAGCGCCATGGCCTCGTCGGGCTCGGCGACGGCCCGGGCCTGGGCGACCAGGGCCACGGCCCGGGTGGCATCGGCGGTCACCACCGCCGAGATCCGGTAGTGGCCCGACTTGGTCCCGGTGGGGAGGCAGGGTGCGCCGACTTGATCGCGTCCGAGGGCGCGCCGGGCCGCCCCCGCCGTGTTGAAGAGCGTCTTGGCCGCGGCGTCGGCGTCGGCCGATCCGAGCACCCTGGTGCGGAGGCGCTCGCTGGTCACCGGGTCCGGGTGGTGGAGGGCGAGGTAGGCGACCAGCTCGACCGCCCGGCGGGCCCGCTTGGGCTCGAGCGGGGACTCGAGACCGTCGATACGCGGGATCGCGGTGAGCAGCCGGACCTCCACCGGGCCGGGTCGGATGGCGGCGGCCGCCGGACCGGCCGGCACCGGTGAACCGGCCGGCACCGGCGAACCGTTGGCGCCCACCTGCTCCACGGGAGCGGAGCCCCAGGGCGCGCCCACGAGGGCTGCGTCGTCGGCGTCGACCCACTCGTCGATCAGGTCGTCCACTCCGACCCGGTGCCGCTCGTCGAGCAGGTGGGGCCGGAGGAGGACGCCGATCGGGTGCAGGGACGCACCACGGGCGTCCACCGCCACCGTGAGGTCGGTGGCGGCCAACGGAAGCGTTGTGAGGACGCCGCACCGTCGGCGGGCGTGGTCATCGAGGCACCGGGGGTCTCCGACGAAGAGGACCCGGAGCCGCTCGGCGGTGGGCGCAAGCTGCCCGATGAGCTCGACCTCGCGCTCGGCGACCGCCACGTCGTCGGTGACCACCAGCTGCTCGGCCCAGGACCAGCTGGCCGCGGCCCGGCGCATGGCCGCCACCGACGCGTCGGCCTCGGCCCCGATGACCGGGAGGCAGGACCCCGGCTCGAGGGGGATCAGCCACGTCCCGTCCTCGTTGTCGCCGACCGGGATCAGACAGGGCAGCCACGGCGGGTGAGCGCGGGCGGCGCGCAGGCGCCGCCGGTCGGTCGCCGCGGGGAGGAACCAGGACCGCCCGGCGCCGCCGAGCTCCCAGTCCCGGGGTGCCCAGGCGACCGAAGCGACCAACCGGACCTCCACCCCGTCGGCCCCGACTCGGACCAGCTCGACCGGCGGGGCCTCGGTGCTCCCGTTCCGGTCGTCCAACGAAGCCCCGAGGTGTCGGTTCGCCAGCTCGACCCACTCGAGCAGCGGCGACCCGTCGAAGGGCCCGAGAAGGGTGGCCACGTCGACGGCGGCGCCGCCCGCGTCCCCCTCCGACCGTGGTCCGGGGGCGACAGCCGACTTGAGCAGGCGCCCCCGGCGCACCCGACGGGCCAGCCCGGCCGCCACCACCACTCCCACCCCGAGCACGGCGAGCTCGGGTAGGGGCATCGGCGGCGGAGGTCGGACCGGGCGGGGCCGCCGCTCGCCGACCGGACCGTCGGGCCGGCGGTCGACCACCGGGGCGGTCGGTCCGGGACCGCCCGATGCCGCCGCCCGGTCACCTCCGGTGGCCGGCGGCGGGTCGGTGGTGGTCACGAGCGCCGGGTCCGCGGTGCTCACCCCCGATGGGGGCGGTGCGCCCGGGTCGGCCGGAGCGGCCGCCACGGGGGCCGGCCCCTCCGGTGCGCCACTGCCCGGCGGGGGGAGCTCGAGCACCCAGCCGGCGTAGATGAGACTCGGATCGAGGAAACGGCGACCGTCGTCCATGACCCGGCCGAGGTTCAGCGAGGCGATGGCCGACCACTCGGCGCCGTCCCCGAGGTAGCGCTCGGCGATCGTCCACAGCGAGTCGCCGAGGCCCACCGTGCAGGTCGAAGGAGTCGGGGCGAGGGCCGACACGGCGGCCGACGGCGACGCCGCCAGTGCGCTGGATGACGGGTCCCCTGACGGGGGTGGGGGCGAGGGCGGCGACGAGGGCGGCGACGAGGGTCCCGCGGCCGAGGTGGCCCCCTCCGGCGCCGGTGCGGCCTGCACGGCGACCGGCCGCCCGGCCGGGGTGGCTCCGGCGATCGCCCCCAGGCTCAGACCGACCGGTGTCACGACCAGTATGCCGGCGGCGATCCGGGCGGCCAGGCGCTCGGTGAGGCGGGATCCGGCACCGGCGACGGTGTCGCGCCGGCGCACCCGCGCCGCGACCGAGCGGAGCAGGGGCCAGCAGCAGACCACCCAGGAGATCCAGGCCACGACGGCCAGGAGGTCGAAGAGCCCGCGGGCTGAGACCAGGACGGTGGCGTCCCAACGTTGGGGCACCGGGAGACCCACCAGGGCCACCAGCACGGTCGGGACGGCCACGAAGACGACGAGCGCGGCGGCTACCCCGGTCACCAGGTCGGCCAGCTTGCGTCGCACCACGGTCCCCCCTCTTCCCGGTCTCAGCTCGGCGGGTACTGAACGGTCAGGGTGTACGAGACGGGGGCTGACTGCGGTGTCGGCTCTGAGACCTCCACGGTGCACCTGCCCGCCGGGCCGCCTACCGACACCGAGACGCCGCTGGCGCCGTCCCGGTCCGCGTGGCCCCCCGGGCAGGTGACCGAGAGGTCGAGCACCGCGGCACCCGAGAAGTCGGCGACGACCGAGGCTCCCCCGCCCGAGTCCACCGGGTACTGGGCGGACACGTTGTCGGGATACTCGAGGTTTCCCGGGTCGCGCTCGGTGGTGAGGGACGGGGTGGTGGTGGGCGCCGCCGGGGTCGCCGTGGTGCCGGTCGTACTGGCGGCGGGCGGTGAGGAGACCGGGGTCGAGGAAGGGGGGGCCGAGGTGGGGCTGACGGCCGTCCCCGACGCTGCACCGGGGCCGAGCCCGCCCGAGGCGACCACGGCGGCCGCCGGGGGGAGGTGGCCGTTGGTCGCGACGGTGGTCGTCGTGGGGACGGTCCCCGTCGCCGGTTCGGCGACCGGGCCGGCCGCAGCGGGGCGGGGCGGGCGGTCGGGGGTCGGGGAGGACACGAGGGGGCGCCCGGACCGTCGGACCGTCCCCTGGCGCGACGGGGCCGACAGGGCGGCCACCAGGGCCATCAGGGCCAGCGACACCGCCAGCACCCCCCACCAGCGAGGCTTGTTCGTCGCGCCGCGCTCATCACGCGCCGCCGTCGTGGCCCCCCCCGTCCCCACCACCACACGATAGCCATGTTCAGGCACACAGTTCCTGGGCCGCCCGACGCCGACGGGCGTCGAGATGGCGCCGGGAGCGGCCGGTCATCCGAGAGAGCTCGGTGGTGGTCAGGCCGAGCACGCAGTTCCCGTAGAGGACGGCGGCGTCCCCGGGGTCCATCCCGTTTCCCCTGAGCGAGTCGATGGTCCGGGCCAGGTCCTCGATCTCCGTGGTGCCGCTCGACCCCGGCCCGCTGGGGCCCAGCTCGGGGTCGAGCCCGATCGACACCCGCTCCCACGCCGTCCGGTGCCGGGCCGCCTGGCGCCGGAGCCGGCAGCGGACGGCCGACAGCAGGTCCAAGACGGCGTAGTTCCGGTCCTCCCCGGACCAGGCGACGATCACCTCCCATGCGGTGGCGATGAGGTCGGCGAAGAAGGCGCCCCCGTCGTCCCACTCGCCGCCCGCACCCCACGAGAGCCGGCGGGCCACGGTGACCAGACCGGGGAGGAGTGCCTGGAGAATCGCCCTCGGGACGAGCGGGTGCACCGCCTGGGAGCGCAGCATCGCCCGTAGGACGCCAGCGGCCCGCTCACGGGCCACCGTCGAGCCGACGACCCGCAGGGCGTCCACCAAGTCACCGAGGTCCCCGACACCGAGATCGGCCACCGGTGGCTCGGCCTCGGCCAGGAGGATGAGGGCCTGCCGCGATGCTCGCGACCGGGAGGTCGAAGCCCATTCGGCGGTCATCTGGTCAATCGGTCGGAGAGCTACACGTCGCATGCCGGTGATCCTGGACGGGCGCGCTCCCCCCGTCCCTCCCTCCGCCGGCCGTGTGCCGTGACGGTGGGGGGAGCGCCCCGAGTCCCGGAAGCAACGCACCCACTACAGTGCCCCCGGTGGACATCGAGGAGTTCTATGGCCAGGACGAACGTCGGCGCAGCTCGGCCGAGCTCGAGCTCGGCCGGGAGTGGCGGGACCGCTTCGGGGTCCGCTACGAGCTCAACTGGGTCGAGGACACCGGTGAGCTCTACGTGATGCGCGAACCCATTCCCCACGAGTGGGCCGACCCCTTCGGCGGCATCCACGTCAAGATGGACGACGAGACGGCCATGGAGGGCATGACCGTGGCCGTCGTCGGCACCGTGGCCGGCCGGCCCGCCCTGGAGGCCGGGATCGCCGGCTGGGAGGACGCCATGGGGCGACCGGACAGCGTGGCCTGGCTGGTCGACCATCTCCGAGGTGCAGGGATCCTCGGCCCGGCCGATCCCAGCTCCCCGATCACGACCTGACCCCCCGGCTCCGGAGCGGACCCTCGGGCGCCACCCTGACCGACGGACCGTGTCCCGGGGCCGCCCTCAGCCGGCGGGCGGGGGCAGGCCGAGGAGCTGGGCCGTGAACTGGGTCGCCAGGTTGTTGGTGCCCATGTCGGTGTCGGCCGGGAGCTGCCCGCTCTCGACCAGGAGATCGGTGAGCCGGCACATGATCACCGAGAATCGGAAACCCGAGAACACCTCGTAGTACTCGAGGTTCTCCATCGGCCGTCCCATCAGGGCCGAGTAGCGCTCGATGGTCTCCTCGTGGCTGGGGAAGCCGGGGGGACGGGGTACGCCCAGGCCCTCGGTGAACTGGCGGTCGAAGTAGAGCCACCAGCCGAGGTCCAGCTCGGGCTGGCCGAGCGTCGCCATCTCCCAGTCGAGCACGGCCCGGGGCCTGAAGTCCTGCCAGATGATGTTGCCGACGCGGCTGTCGCCCCAGCAAAGCACCACCTCCCCGGTCTCTGAGGGTCGGTGGTCCACCAGCCAGTCCCAGGTCGCCTCGGTGACCGGCTGGGGCCGCCCCCGGGCCGACCAGTCGAGGAACTCGCGGTAGTAGGCGAGCTGCTGGTCGAGTCCGGGGCGTCCCCGGTTCGGGTCCCCGAGCCAGTCGAGGCGGAGGGACCGCCAATCCGTGCGGTGGACGGCGGCCAGGGCGTCGATCCCGCTCCACCACATCCGGTTCTGCTGGTCGGGTTCGGCGTCGACCACCCAGCCCTCCATTGTGTAGGGAAGGTTGTCGGGAGGGACCAGCCCGTCCACGTGCTCCATGGTGAAGAACGGCACCCCGAGCCAGGTCGGGTCGTCCTCGTACCAGCCGAGGGGCGGGAGCGGTACCCCGGCCCCGCCGTCGGCCAGTGCCTTCATGACCTTGTACTGGGTCGAGAAGTGGGCGTCGAGGAACAGGAGGTGCCGGGTCGGCGCCACCCGGACGACCAGTCGTTCGTCGGCCCGCGCGCCGTTCACCTGCCAGCTGGCCCGGCACAGGATCGTCTCGTTGGAGAAGCCGTTGGAGGCCGGGGCGTCGACGTCGGTCACCGTCGGCTCGGCGCTGTCGCCGAGCTTGGTGGTCAGCCACCTCGACAGGGTGTCGGCCACCTCCCGGGGGTCACGCTGTCCGAGGTCGGGCACACCGGGAGCCTAAACCGGGTCGCCGGCCCCGGTTAGGGTGCCCGGCGGTGGAGATCGTGGCGGATCTGCAGAGCCTGACGGTGACCCTGGCCGGGGCCGAGGACACCGGCAAGTTCGCGGTGCGGGTGGCCGGGCCGCCCGATGCGTCGGGCCAGCGGGATGCCGACGTACACCGGCTGGGCGACGTGCTCGCCGCCGCGGGCGTGGGCCGGCTCGGCCCCGGGGACCACGCCTTCATCCGCCCCGATGCCGTGCGGTTCCACGCCGCCGGCCAGGTGGGGGAGGGATGGGAGGAGCGATTCGCGGCGATGGTCGACGACGCCGATTCCCGGGGTTGGACGGCCGACGACGGGTGGATCCGGGCCCACGTGGAGTGGCCCGGAACCGGCTGACCCGGCCCGGCGGCCCCCGGCCCCCCTTGAGGGCGCTCTCCCTGGCCCCGGGTCCCGGTTTCGCCACTGCGGGGCGGTGGCTACGATCATCGGTGAACAAGAACCTGTTCTCATCGCGGCTCGACACCCGAGGAGGGGCCATGCCCATCAAGGACTACGACCAGCTGTTCATCGGGGGGAGTTGGGTTGCGCCCGAGGGGACCGGGAAGATCGAGGTGATCTCCCCGTCGACCGAGCAGGTCGTGGCCCGCGTTCCCGACGCCACCGAGGGTGACATCGACAAGGCGGTCGGCGCCGCCCGGAACGCCTTCGACCACGGCGACTGGCCCCGGATGGCCCCCAAGGAGCGGGCCCAGATCCTGGCGAAGGTGGCCGAGGTCATCACCACCGAGATGGCCGACATGGCCGAGATCATCTCCACCGAGATGGGATCGCCGGTGAGCTGGGCCCAGCTCGGTCAGGTGCTGGCGCCCACCATGGTCTTCAACTACTACGCCGGGCTGGCGGAGTCCTTCGCCTTCGAGGAGGTTCGGGCCGGCGTCCTCAACCCCGAGGTCCTGGTGTCCAAGGAGCCGGTCGGTGTGGTCGGGGCCATCGCCCCCTGGAACGTCCCGCTGTTCATCGCCTCGGCCAAGCTCGCTCCGGCCCTCCTCGCCGGCTGCACGGTGGTGTACAAGCCCGCCCCCGAGACCCCCCTCGACGCGTTCCGCCTGGCCGAGATCTTCAGCGACGCCGGGCTCCCCGAGGGTGTGCTGTCGGTGGTGCCGGCCGGGCGTGAGGTGGGCGAGCACCTCGTCACCCACCCGGGGGTGGACAAGATTTCGTTCACCGGGTCCTCGGTCGGCGGAAAGAGGATCGGCGGCCTCTGCGGCGAGCGGCTCAAGCGCTGCACGCTGGAGCTCGGTGGGAAGTCGGCCGCCATCATCCTGGACGACGCCGACCTGTCGTCGACCCTTCCGATGCTGCTCCCCAACGCGATCATGAACAATGGCCAGGCGTGCATCGCCCAGACCCGCATCCTGGCGCCTCGGGGCCGCTACGGCGAGGTGGTTGACGCGTTGGTCGAGCTGGTCGGTGCCCTCCCGGTCGGTGACCCGCTGGATCCGTCTACCGAAGTCGGCCCGGTGGTGGCCGAACGTCAGCGAGACCGCATCGAGAGCTACATCCGGAGCGGCACCGAGGAGGGGGCGCAGATCGCCGTCGGCGGCGGTCGCCCGGCCGGGCTCGACCGAGGTTGGTATGTCGATCCCACCGTCTTCGTGAATGTCGACAACAAGATGAAGATCGCCCAGGAGGAGATCTTCGGCCCTGTCCTGGCGGTGATCCCCTACGACGGCGACGCCGACGCGGTGGCCATTGCCAACGATTCGAACTATGGCCTCTGCGGCTCGGTCTGGACGAACGACAACGACCGGGGTCTGGGCATCGCCCGTCAGGTGCGGACCGGCACCTACATGCTGAACACAGGGGTCCCGATCGACTTCGCGACTCCCTTCGGCGGTTTCAAGGAGTCCGGGGTCGGGCGGGAGTTCGGTCCCGAGGGACTCGAGAACTTCCTCGAGAAGAAGTCGATCGGGCTGCCCCCGGGCTACACGCCCGAACTCTGAGCCGGCCCGTCGTACAGGCCCGCCGGCGCGGTTCGGGGCGTTGTCCGCCAGGAGCCGCGAGCGGAGGGACCGGCGGCAGGCGCCGCCGGTCGGGCGTTCAGCCGGTGGAGGATGGACCGGCCGGGCGGTTGGTGGGCGCCACATAGCCCGAGAGGGCGGCACCGCCCCGGGCATCGGCCCGGAACTGGTCGGCCCCGGCCTCCACGACGCTGTAGCCCGTGCGGTCGCCGTCGCCGTTGACCACGTCGGGGCCGCGGTTGCCGGCGGCGTACCCGGTGACCACGGCCACGTGGGCCGCCACCAGGGTTGACCGGTCGAGTCCGTAGACGGCCACGTCGCCGGGTTGGGGCACGTACCCCGACCCGACCGCGTGCCAGGTGTCGTGGGCCACGCCCCACTCGTAGAAGCTGGCCGACGACGAGTTCAGGTCCCCGTTGATGAACTGGTAGGTGACGTCGGCCCCGGCCTGTTTCCAGACCCATGCGGCGAAGTCGGCGCACCACTCCTCGCGGTAATTCGAATTGCCGCAGTCCGGCGTCCCGGATTGCCAGTAGGCGCTGAATCGGTTGCAGTAGGAATCGGCCGGGTCGGTGGTGTAGCCCACCTGCCCCTGGGCGATGGCGACGATGCGCGAGCGCAGCGGCGAGAGACTGCTTCGGTAGCCGGCCCATACCGCCACCGTGGCCACCAGGGCGACGAGGACGACCATGAGACCGACGGTCCGCCACCCATGAGTGACGGTGGCCACCGGTCGCCGGGGGGGCGCCGGCCGGGTCCCGGTACCGGCCCCTCCCGGTCGGACGGGCACCCGGTCCATGTTGGGGCGGGCGGCTGGCATGGTGGATGGTCCCTTCGGGCCGGTGCTCGGTGATCGGCGGGCCATCCAGGGTAGTGACGGTCGGGGAGCGGGCGGGGTACCCCCCCGGCCCCCGGCGCGACGGTCGACCCGCCGTCTGCGAAAATGATCGGGCCCGACCTCGAGATCGTCCGACGGCACCCGTTGCCGGTGCCCGCGGGCCGGCCACGATATCTCCCTTCTCCCGAGCAGGAGGCCCGACCGGTGGCGCACGACGCGTGGACAGCCCGACCGGTGCCCGATCGGGCGCCGAGCGGCGTCACGCCCGCAGCACCGGACCCCGACGCTCCCCACCGGGGTCCCAGCCTGTCGTACATCCCCGCCCTCGACGGCATCCGGGCCTTCGCCGTCCTCGGGGTGATGGCCTTCCACGGTGGCATCCCGTGGCTGGCCGGCGGGTTTCTCGGCGTGGACACGTTCTTCGTCTTGTCGGGCTTTCTCATCACCTCGCTGCTGATCTCGGAGTGGCACCGGATCCGGACGATCAGGCTCGGCGCGTTCTGGGCCCGACGGGCCAGGCGGCTGCTGCCCGCCCTCTTGCTGGTGCTGCTCTTCGTGGCCTTCTACGCGGCGGTGATCGTCCCCCGCGGCACCTACCCGAACCTCCGACTGGACGCGCTATCGACGCTCTTCTACGTGGCCAACTGGCACTTCATCCTGGCCGGCTCGAACTACTTCAACCAGACCGGCCTGGTGTCACCGCTGACCCATACCTGGTCCCTGGCGATCGAGGAGCAGTTCTACCTGATATGGCCCCTGGTGGTCCTGGCGGTGATGAAGTCGACCTCCAGCTTGCGGGTGCTCCTGGGGGTCTGCGTCGCCGGCGCCCTGGCCTCGGCGATCGCGATGGACCTTCTGTACCACCCGGGTTCCGACCCGACCCGCTTGTACTACGGCACCGATACCCACGCGCAGTGCCTCTTGGTGGGCGCCGCTCTGGCCGTTTCGCTGGCCCTGTGGGCCCGGCACCGTCGGGAGGCCGCGGCCGGGGCGCCGGGGGCCCCGCCGACGTGGCTGCGACCGGGCCGTCGGCTCCCGGGCGGGGACCCGGCGTGGGCGGCAACGTCGCCGGGGTGGCGCCTGGCCCTCTCGCTGCTCGGCGTGGTCGGTGTCGTGGTCAGCGCCTTGTTGTGGTCCCGGCTCTCCTACACCGACGCCTTCTTGTGGAAGGGGGGCTTCTTGGTGGCGGCGCTCTCCACGGCGGCGGTGCTGGTCTCGGCCGTCTGCGCCCAACGCTCCCCGGTGGCCGTGGCGCTGTCGGTGGCCCCCCTGCGGTTCCTCGGTCGGATCTCCTACGGCATGTACCTCTGGCATTTCCCCCTCTTCATCTGGATGAACGGCGCCCGGACCGGGGTGCAGGGGTACTGGTTGTTCGGGCTGCGGGCTGGCGTCACCGTGGCCGTGGCCACTGTCTCGTTCTACCTGGTGGAGCGGCCGATCCGGCAGGGAACGTTCTTCCGGGCCCGGCGGGCCTGGGTGGCCACCCCGGTTGCCGCGGTCATGACGGTGGCCGTACTGGTCGCCGCCACCACCCCGGCCGCGGTCGCCTCGCCCCCGCCCCTGGCCCCGGTGGCCTCGACCGTCCCGGCCGGCGCCCCGAAGGTCCGGGTCCTCGTGGTGGGCGACTCGACGGCGCTGACCCTCGGTATCGGCCTCTCGGCCCCGCCGCTCGAGCGGGCCTACGACTTCACCGAGATCGACCAGGGTCAGCTGGGATGTGGCGTCGCCGTCGGGACCGAGCACGAGTTCAAAAACCAGATCGCCACCTCGGGGGCGGACTGCCTGCCCAACCCCCCGCCTGGGCGGCTCCCGTGGCCCAAGGAGTGGCAGGGCTGGATCGACGCCTACCGGCCCGGTCTGGTGATCCTGCTGGCCGGGCGCTGGGAGGTCGTCGACCGGACGTACAACGGTCGGTGGACCAACATCTTGGACCCCGTCTACGCCGCCTACGTCAAGTCGCAGCTCCAGCTGGCGGTGAACGTGGCGACCGCCCAGGGCGCCCACATGGTCCTCATGACCGCCCCCTGTTACGACTCGGGTGAGCAGCCGAACGGCCAGCCCTGGCCCGAGGACTCGGCGGCCCGGCTGGACGCCTACAACACCCTGGTGCGGCAGGTCGCCGCGGCCAACCCCACGAAGGTGACCCTCTTCGACCTCGACGCGCTGGTCTGCCCGGGCGGCCATTACGACGAGTTCCTTGACGGGGTGCAGGTCCGGACCTCCGACGGGATCCACTTCACCTGGCCGGGCGGGATCTACATCGGTGGCAAGTTCTGGCCATCGGTCATCGATGCCGGCCGCCAGGCCGTGGCGGCCCAGAGCGCGCCCACCGGGTCGACGGCGCCTGGCAGCGTGCCCGGTTCGGCGGCCAACTGAGGGGGGTGCTACTGACCGGGCAAGGTCGACGGGGTCGGCACAGAGGTCTGCCCCGGAACGGTCGAGGTGATCACCGGTGGCTGCGGATTGGCGCTGTTGGCCAGGTTGCAGCTGGCCCGTAGGGCCACCACGAGGTGGCCCTCGTCGATCCGGCCGATCTCCTGCAGTGTCGTCATCAACGGGTTGTACTGGGGATCGGCCGAGTTCGCCTGGGCCGCGAGCTGCAGCGCGTCCTGCAGCTGCTCGGTCGCCCTCAGCCGGTCGGCGTCGCCCCTGGGCGAACCCTCGTGGAGCGAGCGCTCGTAGAGGCGCAGCGACGTGTCCACATGACCGCAGGCCTGTCGGGCCAGTCCCAACCCGTCGCCGGTGCCACAACCGCCGAGCATCAGGGATCCCACCACCACCGCCACGGCCAGCGGCGCCGCCGCGGCCCGGCAGACCATGTCAGCCGAGCCAGCTCTCGGCGGACTCGAGGAGGAATCGGCTCACGGCCAGGCAGCGGTCGAAGACATCGCAGAGGAGCTCTTCACCCCCGAGGACCCGGGCCAGGGAGACCGGGTGTCGGGCCACGATGTTGAGGCGCCGCTCGGGGCCGTCGGTGGCCGAGGCGAACGAGTCGATTGCCGACACCTCGAGTGGGAGCTCGATGCCGCCCACCCCGGCCAGGTCGATGGCCAGGCGGAGCAGGTCCGGGCCGAGGGGGAGGGGCGGCAGGGCCCAGGTGAAGGTGAGGGGGAAATGGAACTCGTCGGGGGGCTCGTCGTCCTCGCCCAGGCCCATCACCGCGTCCTCGAACGAGAGCAGCACCCGCGGGTCGACCTCCAGCGCCAGGTGGAGGTCGAGCGGGCCCCCGCAGCCCTCCTCGGGATGGAGGTCAACCTCCCAGACCTGCCGGAGCGAGTACGTCTCGACGAAGTGGCGCTCGTCGTGGACATGGAAACCGTGGTCGACCGAGTGATCCTTGAGGTCCGCTACGTATCCGGCGACATCGATGGCTGCCACAGGGCACGAAGCCTACCTGGGTCACGGTCGGCCCCGGCCGGGCCGTTAGGGTCTCGACGTGGACGACGAGCAACTGTTGGAGGTGCTCCAGGAGGCGGCGTCGGCGGTGCGCACGGCCCTCGACCGGCTGGACGACTGGGGACCGACCGGCACCCGGCCGGGCCAGTACCGATGCGACCTGGCGGCCGACGCGGCGGCCCTCGGGGTGCTGCACCGGGCCGGTCTGGCCGTCCTGTCGGAGGAATCGGGCCGCACCGGGGGTGAGGGCCAGCTCCTGGTCGTCGTCGACCCGGTGGACGGTTCGACCAACGCCGCCCTCGGCCTCCCGTGGTACGCGACGAGCCTCTGCGCCCTCGACCCGGAGGGACCCCGGGTGTCCCTGGTGGTCAACCAGGCTTCGGGGGTGGCCTACGAGGCCCGCCGGGGCGGTGGGGCCCGACGGGACGGGCGGGCGATCTCGCCCTCGGGCTGTCGGCGCCTGACCGACGCGGTGATCGGCGTCTCGGGTTTCCCTCGGCGCGACCCCGGGTGGGCCCAGTTCCGGGCCCTCGGCTCGGCCGCCCTTGACCACTGCGCCGTGGCCGAGGGCTCGCTCGACGGCTACCTGCTGGTCGGGGGCAGCTGGCTCCACGGATGGGACTACCTCGGCGGCCGGCTGGTCTGCACCGAGGCCGGGTGCTCGGTGGGCGAGCTGCACGGCGCCGACCCGGTCGTCCGGGACGCCACCCGGCGCTCCCCGGTCGCCGCCGCCGGCCCCGAGCTGTTGGCCAACCTGCTCGAGGCCGGGTCGTAATGGTCAGTCGTTGGGCGTGACCACCAGGCGGATCGGGTTCCCGGCCTTGGTGGCCAGGTGCTCGACCCCCCGGGCGACGTCGTCAAGGGGCATGGTCTCGCTGATCGAACCCGAGAGGTCGAGTCGCCCGTGGCGCACCAGGTCGACCAGTTGGTCGAGGTGGCGCTTTTCGTAGCCGAGGTGCCCGAGCAGGGACTGGGAGGAGATCCCGAAGAAGGCCCCCGGCCCGAGATCGATCGGGTCCATGGAGAGGCCCACCATCAGCACCCGGCCCCGGTGGCCCAGGCAGGCCGCCGCCTGGGCCAGCACGGCGTTGGCCCCGAAGAGGTCGACCGCCAGGTCCAGCCCCTGGCCACCGGTGAGAGAGCGCACCTCGGCCACCACGTCACCCGCGGCGGGGTCGATCGCTCGGTCAGCCCCCCGCTCGAGGGCCCGGTCCCGGGCGACCGGGTTGGGGTCGACGGCGATGATCGGCGACGCCCCGACCATCCGGGCGATCTGAACGGCGTGGACGCCGAGGCCCCCGATGCCCCAGAGGCCGACCGACTCGCCCGGCTTCAGCTGGGCCCGCTCGGTCAGCCCGGCGTAGGGGGTGGCCACGGCGTCGGCCAGGATCGCCGCCTGCTCGATCGCCAGGTCGTCGGGCACCGCGGTCAGGGCCCCGGCGGGGACGACGATTTGCTCGGCCCAGGCCCCGTCGAAGGCGAAGCCCATGATCTCGAAGTGCAGGCAGTCCTCGGCCCGGCCCCGGAGACAGTTGGGACAGTTGCCGCAGGGCCGGCCACCGGCCATGACCACCCGGTCGCCCTCCCGCCAGCCGCCCACGTCGGCCCCGACCGCCTCGACGATCCCGGCCGCCTCGTGGCCCGGGGTCACCACCGGCAGGGACACCGGCAGGGAGCCGTCGATGAGGTGGACGTCGGAGAGGCAGATGCCGCAGGCCTGCACCCTCACCCGGACTTCATGGGGCCGGGGCCCGGGCAGCGGGACCTCCTCGACCGCAAGGGTGCGGGTATCGGTGTGGAAACGGGCGGCGCGCATGGGCCCTCCGGTCGGTCGCGGCAGCGCTGCGCTGCCCCGCCATCATCGCCCAGGACGCCACGGTGCGCCCGGGGACGCCTCTGCGGCGCGCCGCCCGGTGTAGCCGGCGAGCCGGACGTAGGGGGGAGCCACGTCGGGGACGGCCACCACCCGGCCGAAGGACACTTCGCTCCCGGGGTTCGGGCGGGAGTGCCGCCTCGGCGACGGCAGGACCGACTCGGCCAGCCCGGGATCGTCGACCTGCCCGCTGGACGGTCAGGTCCAACCGTGGTTCACCAGTTCGAGCGCGTAGATCTGGGCGACCACCGGCCGGGCAGGTTGGCCCAGGGAGGGTGATGTCGCGGGTGAGGAGGCGGTCGTCGGCCCAGGGGGCGAGGGCCTCGTCCATCCCGGCGTCCAAGGCGCTGGACCAGCGGTCACCGGCCAGGTCGACGACGGACTCGTCGGCGAGGCTTTCGCCCGAGTGAACCGGACACCTGGTGTCCGGTTTTCGGCCCCGGGACGACGCCCGGTACCGGCCCGGGCCGCTACCTTGGGGGCACCATGGCAACGACCGGAGCCGTCACCGCCCGGGACATCCCGATCCTGCACCTCTCGAGCGTGGTCAAGCGCCCGCTGGTGGACGAGGACGGCGACCGCCTGGGCCGGGTCCAGGACCTCATCGTCCGGGTGGGGGAGCGACCACACCCCCCGATCGTCGGTGCCGTGGTGCGCATCGGGGGCCGGGACCTGTTCGTGCCGATCCGCAAGATCGCCGACCTCGGTGGCGGTCGGGTGAGGTTCGATGGCAGGCGGGTCGACCTGCGCCGGTTCGAACGGCGACCGGGGGAGCTGCTGCTGGCCAAGGATCTGGTGGCCCGCCACCTGATCAACCTGGTCGGTGGCCGCCTGATCCGGGCGAACGAGATAGAGCTCGCCCTGGTGGACGGGGAATGGGAGGTGGTCGGGGTCGACCCCTCCAGCCGTGCCCTCCTGCGGCGCCTGCTGCCCGGGAGGATCGGCCAGGGCATCAGGTCCGCGAACGTCGTCGACTGGGAGAGCATCGAGCCGTTCGTCGCCCATGTGCCCACCGCCCGCCTTCGCATCCCGTACCGCAAGTTGGCCCGGCTGCACCCGGCCCAGATCGCCGATCTGGTGGAAGCGGCCTCGCACGAGGAAGGTGAGGAGATCATCGAGGCGGTGGGGGCGGACCGCGAGCTTGAGGCCGACGTCTTCGAGGAGCTCGACCCCGAGCACCAGGTCGAATTCGTGCGGTCGCGCTCCGACGCCGAGGCGGCCAGGCTGTTGGCCTCGATGGCGCCCGACGACGCGGCCGATCTCATCATGGAGGTCGACCAGGAGCGCCGGCTCCCGATCCTGGGCCTGCTCCCCGAGCCCCAGAAGCGCAAGGTCCGCTCCCTCCTCAGCTATAACCCGGAGACGGCCGGGGGCTTGATGAGCCCGGACTTCGTCTGCCTGCCCGAGGCGACGGCCGTGGCCCGGGCTCTCGACGCGGTGAAGGCCAGCACGGCGCCTCCCGAGGCGCTCAACGTCATCTTCTCCGCCCGGGCCGACGGCACCCTGTCCGGCTCGGTGTCAGTGGTCGAGCTGATCCGGGCCGACCCGGCCGCCACGCTGGGTGCGGTCGTCCGACCCGACCCCCCCCACATCCATCCCGACTGGGACATCGGGGCGACCCTGCGAAAGATGTCGGACTTCAACCTGACGGTGGCCCCGGTGATGGATGACGAGCACAAACGGATGCTCGGCGTGGTCACCGTCGACGACGTCCTCGAGCTCCTGCTGCCGAGCGGGTGGCGCCGGGACTTCGGGTTCACGTCGGTCGAGGAGTAGCGATGCGCCGAGAGCGAAGACCCGCCAGTACCACCGCCCGTCACTGACGGGCAGCCAGGGTCGGGCCTCCGGCCCCCACAACCGCACAATGCCTGATCCCACCATTCCGGTGGGGAGGGCCCGATTGCGAACGGGCACGGAGTGCGGTGCCCCGAGTCCCGGTTCTGTCGCCGCATCCGCGGCGCGCCGCTTGAGCGGCCGAAGGGAGGTGAGCAGTGAGCGAACGGGTGCCGACCCCCGAGGTCGAGCCGCAGGCCAAGACGGCCGTCCTGGACGAGGCCCACGTGGGCGATATCCAGGGGGCCCTCGGAACCGTCCGCCAGCACGACACGGCGGCCCGCCGTTCCTGGCGGGCCCGGATCCTCACCCTGCTCGCCATCATGGGACCCGGGCTCATCGTGATGGTCGGCGACAACGACGCCGGTGGTGTCTCCACGTACGCTCAAGCCGGGCAGAACTACGGCCTGACGCTCCTGTGGACCCTCCCACTGCTCATCCCGGTGCTGATCGTCAACCAGGAGATGGTGGTCCGCCTTGGTGCGGTCACCGGTGTCGGGCACGCCCGGCTTATCAATGAGCGCTTCGGCAGATTCTGGGGGGCCTTTTCAGTCGGCGATCTCTTCATCCTGAATTTCCTCACCATCGCCACCGAGTTCATCGGGGTGAGCCTGGCCCTGGGCTACTTCGGGGTGAGCGAGTACCTCTCGGTGCCCATCGCCGCCGTACTACTCATCGTCATGACTGCTACCGGCAGCTTCCGCCGCTGGGAGCGCTTCATGTTCATCTTCATCCTGGTGAACTTCCTGGTCATCCCTCTGGCTGTCTTTAGCCATCCGAACCCGGGTTCGTTCTTCCACGGCATGTTCGTCCCCGGTGTCCAGGGCGGTTTCAACTCCACTTCGGTGCTCCTGATCATCGCCATCGTCGGTACGACGGTCGCCCCGTGGCAACTCTTCTTCCAGCAGTCGAACATCGTCGACAAGCGGATCACACCTCGCTGGATCAACTACGAGCGGGTCGACACCGTCATCGGTTCCCTCATCACTGTGATCGCCGCCTCCCTGATGATGGCCGTGGTGGCGGCGGCCTTCTCCGGGACGGTCCTCCATGGCCACTTCACCAACGCCGGTGCCGTCGCCCAAGGCCTGAGCAGATACGTGGGCCACGCCAGTGGCGTCATTTTCGCCATCATCTTGCTGAATGCCTCGATCATCGGCGCCGCTTCGGTCACTCTGGCGACGTCGTACGCCTTCGGTGACGTCTTCAATGCCCGTCACTCTCTGCACCGGAGCTGGCGCGAGGCCAAGACCTTCTACGGCACCTTCTCGGGGATGGTGGTCCTGGCCGCCGCCATCGTGCTCATCCCGGGCGCCCCCCTCGGGCTCATCACCACCGGGGTGCAGGCCCTGGCCGGGGTCCTCCTGCCGAGTGCCACCGTTTTCCTCCTCCTCCTGTGCAACGACAAGGCCGTTCTCGGACCCTGGGTCAACCGGATGTGGCTCAACGTGGTCGCCACCGTCATCGTGTCGATCCTGCTCATGATGTCGTTGGTCCTCATGGCCACGACCCTCTTCTCGGGGATCGACGTCAACACGCTCTCCCTGGTGCTCGGTGGCGTCCTGGTCGTTGGGTTCATGGTCGGCGGTGTTGTGGTGCTGCGAGGCCGCTCGAAGCGTCCCGCCGTCGTGACGGTCTCCAAGGAGTCCAAGGCCAACTGGCGGATGCCACCCTTGGCCCTGCTCGACCGGCCCAAATGGTCCCGGGCCCGCCTCATCACGATGTACCTCTTGCGGGGCTACCTGGTGGTCGCGGTGCTGCTCTTGCTCGTCAAAGCCGTCGAGCTCGGTCTGCACAACTGAACGGACCACCCCGACCCGGACAAGGTCCCGGGCCGGCCCTCGGACGTCTGGTTGAGTTCGGCTGGTCCCCACCGGGCCAACCCGACCACGGCTCGGTAACATGTTCTGGATCACGAGCGTGGGGAGGGACATGTCGAGATGGATTGAGGGCCCTGGGACCTTCCTTCGACGACTCCGTGCGGTGATTGTTGTCGCAATCGTCGGGCTCGGAGCATCGGGCGTCGCCCCCACCGGTGCCGGCGGGGCGGTCACGAGTACGTCGCGTGCTGAGGCTTCATTCTCGATTTCCGGGGGCCAACCGGCCACCTTCGTGTCAATGGTGGCCACGCCCGACGGGGGGGGATACTGGCTGGCCAAGTCGGACGGAACGGTTGAGCCGTTTGGCGACGCCGTGAACTTCGGCTCAGTCAGTGGACCGTTGAACAAGACGATTGTCGACATGGCTTCTACGCCGGACGGTGGTGGATACTGGCTTCTCGGTGCTTACGGTGGTGTCTTCAGCTTTGGCGACGCTCACTTCTACGGTTCGACGGGCAATATCACCCTCAATAAACCTGTTGTTGGCATGGCTGCCACCCCAGATGGTGGGGGCTACTGGTTCGTTGCCAGCGATGGCGGCATTTTCTCATTCGGTGATGCCCATTTCAATGGCTCGATGGGCGGCAGCTCCCTCAGACAACCAGTTGTCGGCATGGCGCTCGACCCGGCCACGGGTGGCTACTGGCTCGTGGCGTCTGATGGCGGCATCTTCTCGTTCAATGCGCCCTTCTGGGGTAGCACGGGGAATATTTCGCTCAACAAGCCGATCGTCGGGATGCAAGCCGCACCGGACGGAAGCGGCTATCGCTTTGTCGCCAGCGACGGTGGGGTGTTCTGCTTCAACCTCCCGTTTGAGGGAAGCCTTCCTCAGGCCGGTGCGCCCCCCATGTATCTGAATACCGCACCGATAGTTGCCCTCGCAGCTTTCGGGATCAACGGCTACTGGTCCCTCAACAACCAGGGCATTGTGTATTCGGCTGGAAATGCGGGGTTCTTTGGAAACGGGTCGTAGCTCCCAGCCTGGATCAGGCGTATGGCGTGGGTCTTGAGCAAATCACAGTTGTGATTCGAGGTGATCGCAAAACCACTGGCAAGGAGCACCCACGGCGGCTCCTAGCGAGTCGGTCAGTCGGTGCTCCCTCGCCGCACGAGACGATCCGCGTCACTGAACCATCTGCTTCCGGAACACCACAGGAACCTCAGATGTGACAAGAGTTCCCAGGTAGATTCCAGTGAGCCGGGGCGCTTAGCTCAGTTGGTCAGAGCAGCTGGTTTACAACCAGCAGGTCGGGGGTTCGAGTCCCTCAGCGCCCACGGGTGTTGCCGAAATGACAACCTTCTCCCTGGTCAGCCTGGGGTTTGAAAGAGAACCCGAAGGTGTCTTCGCCTTGGGGGACTGCTATCAAGACCTCGGGCCGCGCCGCGATCGCGATCGTGGGCCGCCGGCCAACGGCACTTCTGGGACGGCGTGCCTGATACCACAGGACGTCTATTCGCACTTCTGACGGTTCCCTCGTATCACCGGGGTCGACGAGCGACGGAGGATGTTGGGGATTCGGTCAGCGAATCGATGCAAGACGAGAGCGCGCTCGCAAGTCTCGATCTCGCCGGACTGGAGAGCTTGCGAAGCATCTGCTCCTCGATAGCGTCGACTGCAGTAGCAGCAGACGTCAGAGTGCGCCGACCCGCCCCCGTTAGCGCAGCTTGGAGAACGCGTTGGTGCTGCGGATGAGGGCTCCTCACCACGAGCTGGAGTCTCTCCAGTTCTTGCAGCACGGCGTACATGCTCTGTGGCGTCACGAATGCCCGACGAGCGAGGTCAGCATTCGAGAGCCCGGGCTCTTCATCCAAAGCGATGAGGACGGCAAATTGGGTCACCGTGAGATCGTGAGACCCGAGAGCATCGGCCATAGCGTCGTGTAGGACCATCTGCGCCCTCTTTATCAAGTAGCCCACCCTGGCCATCGTGACCTGGTCCACGCTCACCTCACTATCAGGTTACCTGATACAATCTCAGGCTACCTGATACAGGCTACCTGATCCCACTCACAGAAATGGACACCCAATGACCGCACTCGGCCCTGACTTCATCGCTCTCCAGGTTCGCGATCTGGAGGCTTCC
>Ga0182024_10001391_pt1 | contig 62516 bp, 35 predicted proteins | sample P32metaG_FD_120480 | JGI IMG/M metagenome (GOLD analysis project Ga0182024, IMG submission 120480) | Permafrost microbial communities from Stordalen Mire, Sweden - P3-2 metaG (Illumina Assembly) | ecosystem: Environmental > Terrestrial > Soil > Wetlands > Permafrost | place: Sweden: Stordalen...
AGCCGCCGCCAGCGTGCCTTGCGTGATGGTGATGGGATAGGTGCCGACCGGCGACGAGATGGTAGCCGTTGTTGTCAACGATGGCGATCCGCTCAGAACAGCGACTGTGTCTCCAGGAACAAAACCGCTATAGCTGGCCGTCAATGCCGGAACCGCCGTCCCAACCGCCATGCTCGCGTTATTCGCCGTCACCGTCAAGAGCGCCTTGCTGACAGTTAAGGTCGCAGGGGATGTCGATGCTGAAGAGAACCCGTTGCTGCTGGTGTAAGCGGCTGAGACCGAGTGTAGTCCAGCGCTCAGTCCCTTGAGTGCGATGGACGCGATGCCATTGGTGAGAGTGGCGCTGGTTGTAGAGCCATCGACGGTGAAGACTACCGTGCCTGCCGGGGTGATGGCCGGGCCGGAGACGGTGGCGTTGGCGGTCACGGTTTGACCGTAGACGGGCGAGGCCGGCGAGAAGGGGTTGAGCGCGATGGTAGCCGCGGGCGCGGTGGCCGGCGCAGTGAGGACAAGCTGGACCGACGAGGGTGTCGACAGCGCAGCGTTGGCAAGGTTGCCATTGAAGGTTGCCATGTCGGTGGTGGTGATAAAGGTTGTGGGCGTATAGGTGGCAGTGAGCGCGCAGACGCCGCCCACGGCCAGCGTTGATGGCAGTGATCCGCTGAGTGTGCAATCTGTAGAGGCTGTAGCGGCCAGGCCGTAGTCTGCTGTGTCGGTCTGGCTGACCGAGGTGAGGCGCAATGTTTGGTTGCCGGACTCAAGCAGTGAGACGGTCTGCGGCGCAGCGAAGGCTCTCGCGAACTGCACGTAGCCCTGCGTGCGGATGAGCTTGAGGATCGAGCTTCCCGAGCCGGTGTAGAGATTGCCCGCGGAGTCCATTGCCAGCGCCGCAGGTGCAAGACTGGTGACGGTGAAGGATGTGCTGTTGGCGCTGGCTGGCACAGCGAAGATCGACGCAGTATCGGCAATGAGAAGGTTTCCGGCGGCATCGATGGCGAGAGCCGACGGCTTGACGGCCGGCGAAGATACCGTGGTGGTCACTCCGCTCTGCAGATTGAAGCGGTAGATGGCGGGTGCGCCGGGATCGGCGATAAGCAGGTTATCGGAGGGATCGATGGCCAGGCCGGCAGGTGCAACCAGCGTTCCTGTGGCAAGCGTGCGCACCGCTCCGGTGATTGGGTTGAGCTGATAGACAGCCTGCGCGGAGGAATCCGACACATAGAGGTTGTTCAGCGCGTCGACGGCAAGACCGGCGGGCGTCGTGAGCGTGAGCGCCAGTGTTGAAGTTGCGCCCGAGGGCGCGATCTGCGTGATCAGGCCCGTGGAAGTGTCGCCGACATAGACGTAGCCACGCGGATCAACCGCGACGGGGCCTGGCGCAGTGAGCGTTGCGAGGGTAGTCGAAGCAGCGCTGGCTCCCTGCGACTGGGCCGACGGTGCAAAGCGGAGAAGGTTCTTGCTGTTGGAGTCGGATACGTAGATATTCCCTGCGTTGTCGATGGCAACGCCGGCGGCGTGCAGGCTCGCGCCAAAGCTGAGACGGCTTGCGGGATCGAGCGTGGACCCTGCGCCGAGGCCAATTCCGGTGAGAGCGAGATTGGCCACGTTGCCCAGGGAGCTGTTGACGGTGAGTGGCGTGGAACGGGCGCCAGGAACCGCTGGGGTGAAGCCGGAAGTGAGGAGGCAGTCGCTTGTAGTGTCGGCGTTTGATGCGCAGCTAGGCGTGCCCAGAGTCCACTCGCTCGACGTGTAGGCCAACCCATTGCTCGCCGCCAGCGTGTCGCCGGCAATGAAGTGAAGCTGCACGGCATGAGAGTTCGTGGTTGCGGTTGCGATCGAAGGCGAGGCAAGACCGGTGATCACCTTGCGGATCAGCCCGTTCGTGGTGTCGGAGATGTAGATGTTGCCCTGCGTATCCGCGCCGACACCGATGCCGTTGCCGCCATCGCCAAATTTGGCTTGGGTGGCGGGGCAGCCGTCTCCAAAGGCATCGGTTGCGCCGGAGCAGACCGTCGCGGCATTGCTTGCAATCGCGCGCAGGTAGCCGGTATGGAAGTCCAGGAACCATATGAAGCCGTTGCCGTCGGAGATATAGAGGTTGCTCGCGTTGTCAAAAGCCAGCTTCTGAGGGGACATCGAGACTCCGGTAGACAGCACCGGCGCACTGTAGCTGAAAGTGCCGGTCGATCCACTGCCGGCGACGGTGTAGATATCGCCGTTGACCGGCGAGGCGATGCCCAGCTTGGCCAGCAGCTTATCGAGAGGCGAATTCGTTCCGCAGGTGACGCAGACGACACGGATTCTTCCGCTGCTGGAGTCGGCGATGTAAACATTCAGGTTCGCATCGGCGATCACTCCCTGCGGATTGTTGATCTCCGCCGAGGTAGCCGTCGCGCCGTCGCCGATCGAGCCCGCGGTCCCATTGCCGGCAAAGGTATGGATGTTGCCGACCGTATCGACAACGCGAATCTTGTTGTTGCCGGTGTCGGCGATGTAGATGTTGCCGACGGAGTCGCCCCATACGCCACGCGGCGAATTGACGGTAGCGGACGTGGCTGCTCCGCCGTCTCCAGTCGATCCAGAAGTGCCGGTGCCGGCGACGAGATACGTCAGGCCGGTTGAGACTTTGACTTCGAATACCTGGTTACCGGTGTAGTTGGCAATATAGATATTGCCAGCGGCATCGGTTCCAACGCCGCGCGCCTTGCCGATGCTGACCAGTGTGGACGTGCAGCCGGCGGTTGCGGTGGGAACGCAGGCGGTGCCCGTGACCCTGCCCACAAAGTTGCTGACCACGCCGTTGGGTGCGATGCGGCGCACCAGCGCCGCGCTGGTGTCGGAGAAGTAGACATTGCCGAAGGGATCGGCGACTACGGCGCGCAAATCGTCGGCCGCAGTCAAGCCGATTGCGGTGGCCTGGCAGCCGTCGCCATACTTATCGGTGGCGCCGGCGCAGGCCATGTTGCCGCTGCTGGGAATCGCAAGACCGGAGCCGCCCGCGATGTTAGTCATGGTGTAAGGCAGCGCGATCGGATTGCTCGGCAGCCCAATGATCGTAGGCAGGTTGACGGTAATAGCCATTGCCGCGGAAGCCGATCCGGCAAAGCTTCCGCTGGCAGCATATGTAGCCATCACATAATTTGTTCCCTGTGGCAAGTCAACCGAGGCCGACGCCGTGCCGCCGCTCAATAACGCAGACCCAAGCGGCAGCTGTGTGCCGCCAAGAGTTGTGGAATAGGTAAAGCTGACCGTTCCCGTGGGGGTTCCAGCCAGCGAGGAGACGTTAGCGGTCAGCGAGACCGGGTGACCCAATTGCGTGGTAGTGGTGTTCGCAGACAACGCGGTAACGGTAAGGGCTTGGGTGATGGTGACCGCGGCGGCGGACGACGTGGAGCCAGCATTCGCGGCATCGCCGATGTAGACGGCGGCGATGGAATAAGCCGTAGCGCTGAATGGCAGGTTGATGCTGGCCGAAGCGGTACCCGATGTCAGTGCCGCGGTGGCATAAACATAACCGCCGACCGCGCCGCCACCGCTCACGATGAACTGCACGACGCCGGTTGGATTGCTGCCTGAAACATTTGCCGTTGCCGTGAACGATGTTCCAAAACTGGTAGAGCCGGGAACGCCAGACAATGCCGTCGTCGTACTGCCGAGGCTGCCTGCGTTGACGGTAATGACGTACGGCCCCGCCGTGGAGTAGACAGTCTGACCAGCCGTCAGCGTGTAGTTGCTGTCGCCCGAATAAGTCGCGGTGAACGTGTGCGTGCCCACCGAGAGAACGCCCAACGGAATCGAGATCGTGTCGGTGGTTCCTGTCAGCGTTGCTGTAGTCGTGCTGCTGGTCAAAGCATCGGTCAGCGTGACTGTGCCCGTGGGATAGGCGGCGCCTCCCACGGAAGGAGTCAGGATTATGACAGCCGTTGCGTTCTGCCCGAAGGTGATGGACTGCGGCAGGCCGGAAGGACCGGTCAGTTCAGGCGCTATGTATGTAAAGCCGCAGGTGGGCGGGAGCAGGGTCGATGCCGTGATGTTGTTGGTTACGGTGTTGCCATTTGCACCGGCAAAAGTTGCGTAGTCAGTAACAAAATCCGCGGATACTTGTCCTGGGCCATAGGTCAACGCGGCATTGGTCGGCGCGGGGCTGAACTCGCTGGCCGGATACGTGCTCGGGAAACTCACGTTATCCAGGGTTATCTGGAGTGGGAAGACAGTGCCATTGTTGCTGGTGCCGGTGAATTGCGCTGTTCCCGCGGTAAGGAAGGTCAGGTTCTGCATCAGAATGTTGTTGAAGTTGGGAGACTCAGTCCCGGTTGTGGCCTCATAGTTGGGGTTGAAAACGATCTCGGCCTTGTGGTCCTGGAAGCACGTGTTCGAGTACTGAACGTTGGTGACCAAGCCGCCGCGATCGTATCCGGACTTGATGCGAAGACCGGTCGAGTTGCTGTCAGCCGTAGAGTTGATGGAGCTGCCGGCGCCTGCGACACCGTTGCCGGAAGACATATTGCCGTCGAAGAGAATATTGCTCGCGCCCGCGCTGGTGTTGCTGCCGATGGACTCGCCATGCCCGGCGAAGAATCGGTTGTTTGTGACCGAGATGTTCGCGGCGGGAGCCGTTGTGCCGGAAGCCCCGACGGCGACATTGTCGTCTCCATCGGAAATCCACGAACGGGTGATCGTAAAGTTCGTTGCGTTGCCAGGATCGATGCCGTCGGTGTTGCGCGAACTGGTGGGCGTGACGATCTTGATATCCCACGCGGTAAAGCCCGATACGGCGCCCGTTGTGGAGACGTGGAAGAGCGGCGAATTGCGCACCGTGATCTTGTAGAGCGTGATATTGTTGGAGCCCGTGTCCATCTGGATGAAGCGCGGGTTCTGCTGATTGCCGCCGCTATTGGCAATGGCGGATAGACCCCACCAGCTTTGACCCTGGTAGGGCGCGATGGCGTTGATCAGCACATCGCCGCCGCGTCCATCCAGCTTGCCAAAGCCCATAATGCCGACGTTGGTCGAACCGCTTGGAATGTTGATCAACGGCAGGCAGGAAGAGGTCGCGCTGGAGGAGTTGACGGTGCCGCAGGTGTGCGTGCCGGCAACCTTGTCGTAATCCTGCGCGTTGCGCGAGAAGTACACGTAGATTCCGGGATCGACCAGCAACGTGACGTTCGAAGGCATGGACAGAGGCCCGGTGAGATACGCGTTGTGGCCGGCGCCATCCACCGAGAGTTCAACCGCCTCGCCAGTGCCGGCGCAGCTATTGAGCGCGGCCTCGATGCGCGCGCCATCGGGATTGGTGACCGTGGCATCCACAGAAGTCGGGATGTCGTCGTTGACCGAGGTGAGCCCCGCGCTAAGCTGTGCGCAGACGGCCGGGAAGACAGGCTCAGTGACAGTGCGGCTGTCGCCAGTGGCCACTGCCGGGGCTTGCGCAGTCCCGGTGACGGAGAGATAACCGCCGGTGAATGTGAAGGTGTAATTGGTGGATGCAAGGGTTCCCGTCGCAATCGCAATTGGGTATTCGCCAACGGAAGTGCCCGTTGCGGTCGTTGTCAATGAGGGCGCGCCCGTAACCGCGCTGGTCTGCGTATCCGAACCCACAAAGCCGGTGATGGTGTAAGTCAAACTGGGCAAGCTGCCGCCGACGATCATTGATGCGTTGTTGGCTGTGACCTGCAAAATGACCCTGGCCACATTGATCGCCACACCCGCCGAAGTGCTGGCGGCAAAGGTGGTATCGCCGCTATAGCTGGCGGTCAGGGTCTGCGCGCCCGCAGCCACCCCGGTCAGCGAGAAGGCACATGTTCCGCTGTTCAACGTGCATGAGCCAAGCGTTGTCGCGCCCGACTTCAGTGTCACCGTGCCGCTGGGAGCGCCTGTGCCCGTCGATGGCGTAACCGTCACGCTGCCGCCGATAGCCCCACCGTACGTGCTGCTCGTGTTCACTACCGTCAGTGCTGTCGTGTTTGCCGTCAGCGGAGCTGCGGGAACAGTGATTGTAAACGCGCCCGAAGTGCTTCCTGTGAAGTTCGCATCGCCGCCATAGACCATCGTGATCGTATGCACGCCCGTCGCCAGAGTGCTGGTGGTGTACGATGCCTCGCCGCTTGCATCCAGCGTGCCAGAAGCGAGCGTAGCGGCCGTGCCCCCGTTCAGGCTGTCAGTGAATGTGTAAGTGCCCGTAGGAATAATGCCCGCGCCTGGCGTCTGGGGCCTGCCCAGAATCGTCACGCTTTGCGTATTTGAAATGAGAGACATATTGCCCGTGGGCGCGAAGCCGTTCACCGCCGTCGCCAGCGCACTCAAGGGGCTCCAGTTAGCCGTGAATCCTGGGTAGCTTTGCGTTGGCACTGTGGCCGACAGGAAGGTCACCGGAGCGTATTGCGCCGCCTGCGCGGCCGTCAATTGCGTCTTGATCGAGTTAGACGCTTCGATTGTCCCGGGATCCGTCGAAGTCGTTTCGCGCGTACCTGTGACACCTGCGCCGATATTGCCACCGAAAGGCGACGGCGTAGAACCGAAAACTGTTCCGGGATACGGAGGGGTTCCCGGCGTTGGGTCGCTAAAGGGCTGCGTGTTGTATTCGGCATAGGTCGCGGTGGGCAGGTTGGTATCGCCGGAAAATTCAATCCAGCCCACCTGGTTCAACTGATCCACTGAGGAGTTGAGCATAATCCACGTCGAAAACGGCCCATAGGGGCGGCCATAATAAAGGTTGGTCATGCCCGTGCTTTGCGACATCAGAATGCAGCTATTGCAGACGTAACCGCTCAGATAATCGTTGCCGCTGCCGGTTTCAGCCAGCTTGTTCTGCGCCTCGATGGTTTCGGTTCCACCGGCCGTGTTTCCGTGCCAGGTGGTGAAGAAGTTGGTGTGATCCAAAACCAGTGCTGCGTCGCCGAAGACATAATCCACATCGCCGGTAATAATGCCTTTCCACATGTACTGGCGGGCCGCAATGCAGGTTCCGCAGGAGGTGCTGCCGGCCTGGTTGCCGGCAAAGAGCGTGTCCTGCTGACTGGTCAGGTTCACGTTGTTCAGAATCGCCTGATCTGCCGTGAGCCACAACGCCAGCGCCTGCGAGTTGCATTGGAAGCCGGAGTTATACACCGCCTGCAGCGTCTGCAACGGCCCGGTGTTCGCGCAGCTTCCGCTGGACGTGTTGTAGGTTGTGGTCGTTGTGGTGCTGGTGTTGTAGGTGTTCTGAATGGTCAAGTACTCGGCATAGAAGCCGACCGGCGTATAGGTGATATTGCCCGCGGTCGGCTGGTTTCCGATAAAGGCGCTCTTTGAAACATCCAGCGTAGAAGATCCCTGGTCGCCGCCGGCATTTGCATTGCCGTTGCCCGTGCCCGGAATCACAAACGGAGTCTTGAAGGATCCATCTTCTCCAGTAAGAATCACCTTGATCGGATCGCCGCCCAGGCCGCGCAGATTCACGTTGGGATAACTGATGGTATTTTGGCCGGAATAGGTTCCTGGCTTCAGATAGATGGTCCCGCCCGTGACCGGCAAAGCAGCCAGGGCTGCCGATAGGCTGGTGAAGTTACCGGTGCCGTCGTCGGCGACAACGTTGGTGGAGGCTCCCGCCGCGGCCGTCGTCGTGGCTTGGGTTACCGCGTAACTCGCAACCATGCCCGTCGAACTGGCGTAGTCGGTGGAATCCGTCGGGCAGAAGGTTGCATAAAGCGTATACGTGCCAATCTGCAGATACGTGGAAGCATCGATGTATGTCGCCGTATTTGAAGTGCAGCTTGTGCTCGACAACCCGTAGACGAAGTTACCGGCGATGTTCGGTGTGACGGTTGCATTCAGAACACCGGTCCCAATGGACTGGCTTACTGGTTGCGTGGAAGTGCTGGGCGTCCAACCAACCGAGGTACTTTCCTGCGCAATGCTAAAGGCGGTAGTCGTGGTGGCGGAGCCGGACCCGGTGAACTGGCCGGTCGTTGGATACACGACCGCGATGGTGTGGCTCCCCGCCGTCAATCCCGCTAGGCTCACCGTAGCCGTCGACGAGTTACTCGTTGCTGCTGTCAGTGCATACGGTGTGAAAGTGCTTATCGAATCCACGTAGACGTTCACCGAGCCGTTCGGCGCGCTTGGCGCAGTACTCGCCGCCACGGTAATCGTGAAGCTGGCCTCCGTGCCGCCCGGTGCATAGGTCAGGGTTCCCGTTGGGGAACCGATGGTCGAAGTAGTGGGATACGATATGCCCTGCAACGTGCCGGTCAGGGTCAGTTCGCCTGCCGTGGAAGCCGAAGGCAGAAACTGAATAAAATCTTGGGGCGTGCCTGTTCCGCTGCCGAACAGCTCAGCGGAGAGCGTGCAGGCCGTTCCCACTGTGATCGCGCCAACGATGTTGCTGCTGGCATTGCACCCGGTCACGGCGAAGTTGGTGGTATTGGAGCCGTTGGCCGTGTTCTGTCCAGTCGAGGCCTGATTGCCCACGTTGGTCAACGTCGCCGTGAAGTCCGTCGAGGTGCTGGTGCCGAAGTTCTCCGCAACCTGATCGCGCACCACCTGGGTGATGCTGGCGTTGTGCGAGTCGGCGCTATAGACGTTGCCTAGGCCATCCACCGCCAAGCCGGTCGGATTCTGCAAACCGGTAAGCACGGTTGTTTCAGGACCGCTGACGGGGACTTCTAGAACCGAGGTGCCGCTCTGCACATAAACGTTGCCGGCCGGATCGACGGCGATAGCAACGGGAGTCAGACTCGACGCCTTCGTCGACTGCGCGTATGTATAAAGACCCGCGACAATGGACGGCGTGAATTCGTAGACCGTGTCGGCGCCCTTGTCGGCGACATAGACATTTCCCGAGCCATCCACGGCCAGAGAGACTGGGTTTTGCAAGCCGGTGGCCACTGTCGTCTGATATTGCAGCGTATTGACGACCTGCGAGAGCCGGTAGATCGAGGACCCGCCTGATTGAAAGTCGGCCACAAAGATATTGCCGAACTGGTCAATAGCGATCGCCTGTGGAGCGGCCGTACCGCTGGTTGGCGTATAGGAAACTGTGGTGGCGGCGTAGATCGATGGTGTTCCTGCGGCGGTCACCTGGAGTTCTGTGATCGTTGGGGTTCCGGGGTTAACGGCGAACACGTCGCCGGCTTGGTCAACCGCAATCTGGCTGGGCGTGGCCGGCAGGGAAGAAGACACGGTGTAAGCTGTTCCATCTATCGACTCCAATAGATTGACGCCGCTGGCGGCGTAGACATTTCCTGCGCCATCCGCCGCCACGCTTGCCGGCGTAATGGCGCTGAAAATGGCATTGGTCGTCGGCGCAATCGGAGTGGGGACGCTGGAAACAGTCGATGATGCGTTGTCCACCGCCAGCACCGAGCCAGTCACCGTTCCACTTAGACCTAGCGTGACTTCCTCACCGCTGCTGGCATTCGCCACCGTCATCGATGCCGAGCGCTGACCGGCTGCTGAAGGCGTAGCCGTAACCGTTGTCGTGCAATCGACGGTACTATCGGCATTCAGCGTGCATGTCGGCGATCCATAACTTATATCCACGTTCGTCGAATTTGTAATTGTCGAAGTCGCCGAGGTTGCCCCCAGCAGATGTGCATCGAAGGTCTGAATTAAAGGTGTGCCCAGTGTCTGTGCGGCAAAGCCCTGCGCCAGCACCTTGCGCACCAGCATTCCGGCGGCGTTACTAGCCGAATCATAGAGATAAAGATTGCCATGCCCATCCACAGAAACGCCCAGCCCATTGCTGTTCGAGAACAAAGAACTCGACGCCGCGCAGCCATCGCTATAGGCGCTCAACGACTTCTGCCCAACTGGAGCCGTGCAGGCGTTGCCGGCTGTTGCGTTCGCGGATCCCGTGAAGAGTAGCCGGATGTATCCCGTGTGGATGTCGAAGAATAGCACTCGATTGCTGTCGCCAATGTAGATATTGCCCTGCGGACTGACAGCCACCTTGAGGGTCGCCGCATCCAGGGCGGTCCGGCTGTTGCCAAGAGCAGGCGTGGCGGATATTCCTCCGGTGGCGCCACCGCCCGCCAGTGAATATTCAAATCCAAGCTGTGGTGTCGAGGGGCTCATGCCGACGTTGTTTACCTCGATGGCATTCGTCATCGCCGCGCCCGCCGCGCCCGAACCGTTCACAAATAACACGCGCAGACGGCCATTGCCCGCGTCGGTAAAGATCAGATTTCCTGCCGCGTCGACAGCCACACCCTGCGTGTCGCTGGTACTTGCGAAAACGGAACTGTTGGTAAACAGGCATCCGTCGCCAAACGTGTCCGTCGCCGTTCCACCGCCGTTGCAAGAACCTCCCTTTGTCGTCGCAGTCGCGGTAATACCCGCAACGGTATATACATAACCCGCATTCAAAAAAAGCGTCGTGCCGTTGTACCATGCTGGATTCTGTTCCAGAACTGCCCACAGAGGGTTGTTGCCGGAAAAGTAGCTCGACGTCAAAGGGCCCAACACCACACGCCAGCGACCGGTGGCGGTTTCGGCATAGTAGACATTGCCATACACATCCGCGGTTATCCCGCGTGGAGTATTGATCCCTCCGAAAGACGTTGTGCAGGTGCCCGAGTTTTTGAACGCCGGCACAGTGTTGGCGGCTGTCGAGAACGCCGGAGTGTTATCCAAGCCCGTCTCAGTGGTGCCGCCGCTGCCCGTGGACCCTGCGCATCCCGCCACCAATCCCATATTGCCGACCTGGACCTGAATCGGATTTGAGGCCGTGAGCGCCGGCGTGCCGGTGACGCAGAGAGGGGAGGCGGTGCGGCAGACAATGTGAGCAAGGTGGTCGCCGTAGCCGGGCAACAGAACATTGCCATACGGATCGAGGCCGATGCCGCGCTGCGCGCCCATGGCCGTCTGTGTCGCCGCCAGGCAGCCGTCCCCGGAGGAATCCTGCTTCCCGGCGCACGCCGTACCGAGGCCCGCCAGCTTGGTCATGATTCCCGTTGTGGGATTGATCACATGGATGATGCTGTCGATGTCGTCGGCGACAAAGACATTGCCGAACGAGTCCACCTGCACGCCACCCCGTCCCGCTGCGCCAAAGATGCCATTGACGGCCAGGCATCCGTCTCCGAATGCATCCGTGGACACAACGCCAGTAGGTAGATTCGGGCATTGCGTTCCGACCGTCGCCGCCATGGGAGCGGTTCCCGCAAGCGTCGTCATGGTGTAAGGCAGCGCGACAGGAGTCTGCGCTCCTGCGTTAAGCATCAAGGACAAGCTAAGAACGAGCAGGATCGGGGCAATAGGACGCAATGGACGCAGCATGATGAATCTCCGGAAGCAACTCTTGGCTAATTGAGAATCGAGAAGGCTGGACGCCACAGCATCGTCCAAAAATCGATTCGCGACGAAATGTGGTCAGACCTCTAGGGTCAACAAATTATCCAGATACGCTCTGGCAGGTGTCAACTAAATATTTTCCTTCCCCAGTTTGAATCGATAACAACCATATAAATCAATTGGTTGTAGAGATATTTTCGATGGTCCCGAAGTGGCGTTGTGACTAGGAGCGGTCCTGCCACGCACAGATGCGCCCAAATTGCACAGATCCATTGTTCGCGAGCTCAGAAGATAGGCGAGGTACAACCGCGTCAATTGTGGCCGGGCAGCAAGATGTCTGTAACCGTGTATGGGGGAACGGTAATGCTGAACTCGTTGCCCGGAGCGGAAAATGGAGACACTGCCACCGCAGTTCCCGCCGTGTACTCCGCGCTCCCATAGTCGATGCGCTTTCCGGCGGCACCGACGGTTCCGTTCCTGAACGTTACCTTGACGGTTGCCGGCAATTTCGGATCCTTGTTGACCAGCATGAGCCCGATGTAGCCGTCGCGTCTGGATGAGGCATGAGCAGCAACCAGGGACGAGCTTGAATTGACATCCAGCAGCACATCGCCAGGGTTGTGCGCAATGGTGTGAAGCATCTGCAATCCATAAAAGACGGGGCCCATCTTCTTGCGGTCCGCAGACAACATGGAATCGCCATACATCTCGTTCCAGTTGATATTTGCCGAGCCGGATTCGATCAGCAGGGCATAGAAATCTGCTACCCAAAGTGTCTCGACCACCGGGTGCTCCACCTTGACCCAGGTGGTGATTGCCGCTGGCGCGAAGGCGAACTTCACGAGATGATTGGCAGGACAATATTTCCTGTAGTCGTCGAGCATGGGAGTGAGGAGGAGGTTGATGAGATTGGTCTGGTTGTATCCCTGATTGCTGAGCAGACTCGCCTCATCCAGGGTCTTCCAGTCGGGTGGAAGCACCGGTTGCAGGTTCCAATCGAAGGTGACAAAGTCCAGATTTGCGCATGCGCCTTTCAAGACGTTCCTGTTCCAATCGGGCGCCCAGTCGTGGCTATTCGGGTCCGGACTGGGAGGTACGGTGAAGGCCGCACCAATCTGAATTGAGGGATCGACGGCCTTCATGGCCTGGGCGAATGCCTTCATATTCTCGGCATAGGCGGATGGAGACAGCTTCGGGTCATTCCTCAGCTTGCCAAAATCCTTTGGACCGGTTGGGGCGGTGGCGTGAAGATCGGGATTGCCGGTGTGGTCACCGCCATAGTAGCCGTTGTTATAAACTTCGTCTCCAATCTGCCAGAGCTTAAAGCCGAAAGGCCGGGGCTCGTGGATGCGGAGGAAGTTCAAACCATCGTCACTGGCCAGCGGGGGCTGGCCGCGAAGCGTGGCCCAGTAGCCGACTGTGTGCCAATCCTCGCCGGTCGAGTCTTTGCCGAGTGCGCGTGTGTCGGCGGCGTCCCCATCGGCGTAAGCCACCCATGCGGCGGCTTCTGCCGGTTCGCCACCCCCGGTGCCATCGAAGTTAGCACCGTAATTCACGACGATCACGGCCTGGCCCAGCTTCGCGGCAAATTGCGCGAAGGCGCCGAAGTTGCTTTCCGAGGCGAAGTAGACGGTCTCCGCGCCCTTGTAGCGGGTGGTGGTTTTGGTTGACCAGTGATAGAGATCCGCCACACCGTGATTGCCGGGGTAGCGCACAGCAGTGATGCCCGCCGCGCGCATGTAGGGCACACCGGCCGGGTTGAAGGAGTTGCCATCGAAGGTGGATGCGGGAACTCCAAGCGAGGTCCCGGTCAGCACATTCACGGCCTTGCCAAGATCAATGGATACATTGGCGCGGTTCTGTCCGGATACCGGAATGTTGAGGAGTATGCACACGACGCCAACGCAGGCTGCAAAGCTAGGGAAGCGATGCGCTTGCCGTTCGTACGATTGTCTCCGCCGGCCTTGAATCATCGCTTCTCCATCCTTTCGGGAAGTCCGGCGGAGGGTAGCGCCGGGTAACCGCGGAAGTATACCAAAGCTGGAACCTCCCTCGCAGTTCGCTTGCTATATGGCTGGAGTGGGGCGTTTTTGCGCAGTGTGTGAGATTAGTTCCGCCGGCGGATGATGGTGGATATATTCTTGGGATGCGGTGCGGTTTAGCTCATACGCCAAGCAGATGCCGCATGACTTAATCGACTTTAAAAGGATGCCGGCTTCGTGATTCCATTATCTTCAAATGACCATGGCTTGGTGAGAACCGGGCTTCTTGCAAGGGCATGCAGCGCGTTTCTGGCCTTGGTTCTGGCCGCCGTTTCGTTGTGGGGCCAGAAGACGGCCCATGTCGAAGTCAACCTCAAGGAAGAACTGGCCGTGGTGCCCGCAGCCGGTTACGGCGTAGGCATGAGCGTTTATGACAACGACTTCACCTCACAGGGTCTGGTGGGCAGATTGAAGGCTGCCGGCGTAACCGCATTGCGTTTCCCAGGGGGCTCCTACGCGGATGCCTATCATTGGAAAACGAATTCGGCTACCAAGGGCGTCAACCTTTACATCCATCCCGACGCCACCTTCGATCGCTTCATGAATATGAACGTGCTGCCTGCGGGCACCCAGGCCATCGTCACCGTGAACTACGGCTCCAATGCGCAAGGGAACGGCGGCGGCGACCCGGCCGAAGCCGCCGATTGGGTTCGCTATGCCAACGTGGAAAAGGGATGGAATATCCGCTACTGGGAGATCGGAAACGAGATCACAGGTAACGGCTATTTTGGCAATGGGTGGGAGGAGGATATGCACGCTCATTACGACAACAACCGGAAAGGCAACCCAGCACTCTCGCAGACCGCATACGGCAAGAATAGTCTGGAGTTCATTCGCGCCATGAAGGCTGTTGACCCGGCAATCAGGATCGGTGTTGGTCTAAACATGCCCGACACGATAGCCGAATCAGACAACGAGGCTCTGCTCAAAGAGGTGAAGGGCAAGATCGATTTTGTTATCATCCATTGGTATCCGAAGACAAGTTCCACCGACCTCACTGTCACCGACGACATCAAACCCCAGGTTGCGGCTCTGCGCGATGAGATTGCCCGGTTTGGCGGGGCCTCGCAGAGAAACATTCCTCTCGCTATCACCGAGACAAACGGGGGCGGCAGCGGCGCTAGCCGCGCAATCTTTGCAACGGACACTTTTCTCACCTGGTTTGAAGCCGGCGCTTTTACCGTCGAATGGCAGGAGATGCACAATGGATTCCTCTCCGAGGTGAAGGAGGTCCCGCTCGACACTCCATCCGATGCCTACTACGGAACACAAATGGCCTCCACAGTAGCTCGTCCCGGTGATGTGCTGGTGCATGCCCAGTCGAACACACCGATGCTTTCGGCGCATGCGGTCAAACGCAAGGACGGCGGCGTGGCGGTTGTCCTCATTAACAAGCACCCCACACAGCCCTACCTCGTCAGCGTGACGATTCCAGAAGCGCTTCTTGCGGCAACCGCAACGCGCTACGATTTTGGCCGCGCCAACTTCAGCTCGGGCAGCGCCTGGCCGGCTTCAGGGCCGACGCGGACCAAGCTTGATGGCGTGGGAAACAGTTTCTCGGTGACGGTTCCCGCGACTTCTGAAAGCGTCGTGCTCATCCAGGGGAAGTAGCAGAGCATCAAGATTCCGGCTTACTGCGACTCGTCCAGAACTTCGATACCAGAGACTGTAGCGTTGTTCACGATCGGCTCAAAGGTCAGATTCAGCTTGCCTTGCGCCGTCGGCTTCAAGTGGTAAAAGGTCTTTGTGAGAACATGAAGGCTCCCCGCTTCCTTGTAAATATCGAAGTCGTCGAGGAGTGTTTCGCCATTGCAGAGCACACGAAATATGCGGCTTCCCGTTCCGCCGACACCGGAAGCGTGCGGCCCGAAGTAAAGCTCGGCAAAGTGCAGCACCAGCGTGTACCGATCGCGCGTATCGACAGGAATAGCGTAGGTGAAATGCCCATATCGCTCGACCCCGAACAGGCCCGGATCGGGCGATCCCGCTACCTGCTGCCGTTGCGCCGATATGCGTCCGTTCATGAAGTAGTTGTCCGGGCGCCATATATGGCCATCGTGGTCGGTGAAGGGTGTCGGTTGGGTCACCAGGCGGATGGGAAGCTGTTTGTGTGGAATCCCCGGAAGCACCTCAAGCGCATTGAGCGCGGGCGCACCCCGTTCACTGGTAAAGGAAAGGTGAAGCAATCCGTCTTTGTCGGGAGATACGTCCCGGAAGACGCGTTCGTCCGCAATATTCTCGCCCAATGCGTCCGAGTTCACATCGAATCCTTGCAATACCGGAACTCCATTGATTCCAACGCTGAAGGTAGAGGCGGAATCGCCGGTGTTGTCCGACGTGGCGAAATAGAGGTGCAACTCGTAAGCTCCGGGCTGGAGAGGAATGTTGTAGAAAAAATCCCCTGTTCGCCATTGCTCAAATAGGAGCGGGTCACTGGTCCTGGCAATGAAGTTCGCAGGACGGGTCCAGGTTCCCCCATTAAAAAAGTAGTGGTCGGCCTCCCAAACTTCCCCAGCGCTATCCACTTGGGGCTTTCCGCTGTAGCCGGCAATGATGCGAATCGGAACGGATGCCGAATTCGAGGAGGCTGGCGGCGGAGCGGCCTTAGGCTGAGCGGGAGATGCTTCGTTGTCGCTTTTGGCAATCGTGCCGGAGTGAAAGACCCAATAGGTTCCCAATGCGGTAAAGATCAATCCAGCCGCGAGAAGCAGATAGAGCCAGTTCCGGTCCATCGGGCGGGACAGGAATATTCCCGTTCCACTGTTCCCGCTATCTGCCCCTCCGGCAGCTTCGGATGCTGTGGAAGAAACGATGCTCTGCTCGAGCGCTGCCGGCGCTTCGTCCAAGCGAGGTAAGGCGGCCTCGTCGGCCCGGCGTGTAAAGACGGGAACATAGGTTCCCGCGGGAATCAACAGTTGCACAGGGTGATTTTTGCCTTCGGTATCGTAGAACTCCTTCAGCCTCTTGCGCAGCCGGTGGGCCTCAACCCGGGCAATGGCGTCTTCCCCGGCATCGAAGGTTGTTTTGGACCGGCCAAAGACTTCGGTCGCGATGTTGTATTCGTGAAGCTGATCGATCTCGCCTTGAAAATACCTCTCCCCGAGATAGCGCACCAGACGCAGTAGCCGGGGCGATCTTGCCAATGCCTCGGATACCGCCTCGAATTCGTCGCGCTCCGCCTCCTGAGAAGGCGGTGAGGAGTTTTCCGGCATGATCTGACTCCCACTTGGCAACGATGGCTCCTCCGACCCCCTGATGATAGCGGCCAATTGTACGCATTTGCAACGTGGCCGCCAAGTCTCCCAAAGTGATTCAACTATCTTCAGCAGCTTCAATAACGTACATGGGTTTGTACGGTTCTCGAAATTTCGCAGTACAAGAACGTACAAGATTAACCTTTCGCATCCTCTAATACCGGACTACGGTTACACGGTCTGCAATGCGACCCACTTTGTAAACACGAACCCAGACCGAAATGCCTGGATAGGTGGGCTTGAACTCATGAGGACCGATCGGCTCGCCGGACCGGGAGCGGATATTGGTCTCGATGCGGAAGCAAGAATTGGCATTGCGAACAGAAAAAATGCACCAGGAATTCACGACCTAACATCGGGACGCAAGCTCATGCCGGGCGGAATGAAGTCGTTTACTGCCCGCGAAGCGAACGACCGGTGTGGGCATTTTTCAGGTATAGGCAGAGAACGGATTTGTTCATGGAGCCAAAAGCTCTCGAACTTGGAGGCATGCTTTGTCGAAGTCAATGATCTACCCTCTCCGCACTCGGTTTGCGCAGCTGTGTCTGTTGAAACGGCTTTGGTGCGGCGTTCCTTGGGTTGCGGTTGTGCTACTGCTTGCCCTTCCAGCTTGCGCGCAGACTTCCTCGTCCATTTCCGGCACAGTCCGCGACACCGCCGATGCCCTGGTACCTGGCGCGTCGATCACGCTGATCAACGAAGCCAGCAAAGCAGCCCGGGAGACCACCAGCAATGGCGTGGGATTCTTCAGCTTTGCGGCGATTCAACCGGCAACATACAGCGTTCGCGTTGTCAGGGAGGGTTTTGAGTCCTGGAAGGTGACCGGCATTGAGGTGCATCCGGGAGATAGCTTGACACTGCCGAAGGTCACGCTCAAAGTTGGCCAGGTGACTGTATCGATGGTTGTGTCCGCCGAGGCGGCCGGCGTCACATTGAATTCTCCCGAACACAGCACCATGATTACGGCTGCCGATATCAGCCGTCTTTCGACCACCGGCCGCGACGCAGCGGAGTTGGTGAGCATCCTGCCGGGCTTTACGGTCAACGCGGGCGCTGACGTACAAAACGAGGCTGCCGGCTCACTCTACGGTTATGCGACGATGAGCTTCAACACCAACATGGGAACCTATGGTTCCAACGGCGCTGCGCCTCAACAGGGCCTGGTCAACGTGACCACCGACGGCGCCAGCGTGATCGACCCCGGCGACATGGGTGGGCAGATTTCCAACGTGAATATGGATCAAGTGCAAGAAGTCAAGGTGCAGACCTCGAACTTCGGCGCGGATGAAGCCAAGGGCCCCATCGTCATCAACGCCGTGGGGAAGTCCGGTGGCGATCAGTTTCACGGCGGGGCTTATATGTACTTCCGCAATGCCGCGTTGAACTCCAACGACTGGCTTACAAAGTATTACGGCTCGGCGCGGCCTGAAGCCAGATACGCCTATCCAGGCGCTACGCTTGGGGGGCCGGTCACGATTCCGCACACCGGTTTCAACAAGAGCAAGCACCTCGTATTCTGGGCCGGTTTTGAATATTACGACCAGGACCAGTCGCAAGGTCTGGCGGCCTCTTTCGTTCCCAACGCGGCCATGCTCGGCGGTGACCTCAGCACGGCAACCATTGCCAACGCACTCAACGTTTCGGCGACCGACCTGACGAAGGGCTGCCCGTTCGATTACACCCAGTCCGCCGCTTATACCAATGTGGGCGGCGTGTGCTGGTCTCCGAATGGATCTCTGGATCAGACTGGAACTGTGGTGAACGGAGGGCAAGTCAAGAACATCGATCCGGCAACCACGACGATCAGCAACCTCTTTCCGAAAATCAACCGTACGCCGCAGCCGGTGAATATCGGCGGCGTCACGGAATACGCCACGGATGGCATCAACTACGTTCAGAACGTCATGCAAACGCATAACGGATTCCAGTTTCATACCCGCGTGGATGAGAGTCTCTCCGACAAGGTCAAGCTCTACGGAACCTATAACTGGGAGCGGATCAACGACGAATCCCTCATGAACAACATTTACTACAACCCGAACGGGACTGTTCCGTACCCAACGCCTCTATATTCGTATGGCCATGCGCAGTACCTGACGCTCAATCTGACGAAGAGTATTAGCAACTCGACAACCAACGAGCTGGTCGGCTCCGGCGTGTACTTTGCGCAGCCGGAACAGTTTGCCGACCGCGCCAAGGCCGAGACCGCCGGCACTACCTGGGCCGCAGCGGGTTATAGCGGAGGCCATCTCGGCCTGACTGAGAACCAATTGCCCAGGATCACCGACGATGAGACGGTCGGCCTTCCCAGCCTTTCGTTTGGATATGTACCGCCCGGATCGCAATACCTCAGGAAGTTTTCGTGGAACGTGGCCGACAACCTGAGCAAGCAGTATCGTACACACTCGATCAAAGCAGGCGTGTATGTTGAACAGACCGGCAACAACCAGGTGGCTCTTGGCAGCCAGGAAAACGGCAATGCCGCCTTCATGCGCTGGGATAGCTGCCTTCCGAACCAGGTTAACCCCACAGCCAGCGCTCCATCCAACGATGCAGGCCTCGGCAACATCGTAGGCAACTTCTTGATCGGCTGCCCACTCAGTTATTCCCAGGACAACTTCGATCCATCGACAGATCTGCGTTTCAGGAATTTCGAGTTCTACGCCACCGACGAATGGAAGGTGACGTCCAGACTTACGCTTACCCTGGGCATACGCCTTTCCCATCTGGAGCCATGGAAGGACGCGCACGGTATCGGGCTGGCGGTATGGAACCCGTCAGGCATCACGCAGCATGTGGTGTATCAAGACAGTACGGTACCCTCGACCTGGCCGGGTGTTTCCTGGAACAAGACGGACTCAGGCGATGCACCCGCCGGCGTCCCCACGAGGGCGCTGTTTTATTCTCCGAGGCTGGGGCTCGCATACGACTTGCATGGCAATGGCAAGACGGTTTTCCGCGGCGGATGGGGCGCCTACCACTCCCACGACTCCTATAACTTTGCAGCCGGAGCGGCCAATACCGCAATCGGGCTTCAAACCTACTCGAATCCGAGCACTATTACATGCACGTTTGGACAGCTTTTCACGACACAGTATGTTCCTTGCGGCGCGTATACCTCAAACCCAGCTTCCATAACGCCTTTTACCATTACCGCGATGGATCCAAAGGATGACCATCAGCCGGTTACCTACAATTACAACTTCACAGTGGATCAGCAGGGGCCCTGGAAGACGAACATAGAAGTCGCCTATGTCGGCAACCAGAGTTCGAGCCTTTCCACGCTAGGCAATCTACAGAATCAAAATGTCATTCCACTGAATGCCTTCTTTGGGCCAGATCCGGTGACCGGAGTGACCAATCCGCCAAGCAGTATTCCCAACTCCTCGGACTATCGCCCCTACCCGAATTACCAGCAGGTCGACGTACCCAACCACATTGATTGGGCCAATTACAACGCGTTGCAGGCTTCGTGGAACAAGCAGCGCGGTTCACTCGTCTTCGGAGCTAACTACACATGGTCCAAGGCCCTGGGCGTGCGCGGCAACTATGACACTGGTTATATCGGCGACCCCGTCAATCCGCACAATGACTACGGTATTGTGAGCTTTGACCGCCGGCAGGTATTGAACCTTTCTTATTCCTGGCAGGAAGGCACGAAGTACAACGGGAACCACGTCCTTGGCCAGATCGTGAACGGCTGGGAGATATCCGGCATCACCTCTCTGCAAAGCGGCCCCGATTTGGCTGTGGTAAACAATAGCACGGACTTCGGCCTGAACGGCGGCGCCAACTACACGGTAGGATCGTCGGAGATCGGCATCCCGCTGAACGGTGCTGAATGGCTAGGGTCGTCCGATTACACGCTGCAACCGCTGGTGACTTGCAACCCGCGAGCTAACCTGAAGACGGATCAGTTCGTGAATGGGACCTGCTTCGCTCTGCCGGCTCAGGGCTCGCAGGGATGGTGGAATCTGCCCGACGTGCCCGGTCCGGCGTATTTTAAATCAGACCTTTCGGTCTACAAAGACTTCAAGATCAACGACCGCCAGAACATGCAATTCCGGGTTTCGGGATTTAACTTCCTGAATCACCCCATCACGTCATTCAATAACAACAGTCTTGGCAGCCTGTCCCTGACAGCCGGAGACTGTAGCACCTGCACCTATACGACGCCGTCACAGGCCTTGGCGGGCGTGCAGATTAGCAATGCCAGCAGCTTCGGATACACGCCGTTCAGGAATGGCGTGCGCATCGTCGAACTCGGCTTCAAGTACAACTTCTAGCTGCGACCAAGAGGGCGGAGCTTAGGTCGCGCTCGCACGCGCAGGATGCGGACTAAACGGGGCGACGGAGCGGGAAGGGCCGGTAGCGAATCATGAATCAGAGGGAACAGCGGCCAAAAGCCGCAATTTGGAGGCTTGCGATGTTGAGGAAAGACTGGATGAAAGATTGGTCGCGGCGGGCAGTGTGGCTGACGATGCCGGCCACTCTGTGCTGGATGGTACCGTCGTTGTCGTATGCGGCGGGCTCCAATGTACCCCCGGCCGTGGTTTCGTCCGTTAGCACTGTATCCGCGACCGGCCTGGCTGGCGATGAGTCCAATGTGGCTCTTGATGCCTGCGGAAATATCTATGCAATCCAGCAATACGGCGGAGAAGTGGACGAGATTCCCGCAGGGGGCGGTACAGCCTCGGTGGTCCTGGCAGCGGGGGGAGCAAATTACGATCCCGCGCCGCTGGCGATGGACGCAGCCAAGAAAAACCTCTTCGTGCTTCAGGGCGCCAGCGGAAGCGTCTATCAAATCCCAATCGTCAATTGCAAGGCGGTAACGGCTTCACAGACCAACTTTAACATTGGCAGTCTCGGCGCCATCAGTTACTACTGGAGCGGTTCATCTGTTGCCACAGATTCGGCGGGGGACGTATTCATCGGGACAAATGTTGCATGTTGCGCACCCGTCAACGAGTTACTGGTCATGTATGCGTCGAACAGCTATGCGAGCGGCGCAACCTTGCTGGGCGCATCCACGAGTTTGGCTAGTCCGATCACATCGATTGCCGTCGACTCAAGCAACAACGTCTACTATGTCTCCGGCGGAGCTCTCTTTGAATTGCCGGTAGCCACCCCGGCCACATCCTCAGCATCGGCAGTTTACAGCGCAACCCCCATATCCTTTGGCAGTGGATATACAACCGTTGTCGGAGTAACTCTGGACGCCGCTGGCAACATGTACGTTGCGGACAGCGGCAGTTCAACGATCTTCGAGATTCCCTATGAGACAAATGGCAGTGTGTCGGCGCTGAATCCGAGCGACCAATTCATTGTGGCGACAGGTGTAACCATCGCGAACGCCGTCGCCCCCGACCCCTCCGGGAACCTCTACTTCACCAACAATGGCTCATCGGTCAATGAGCTGACCGTGGGCAATGCAAACCTTGGCTCGCGAGCCGTAGCCGGAAGCGCAACCGCAACCTTGACTGTGGCCTTCAATGCCGCGGTGACACCGGCGAGCATTGGATTCGTCAGCGGTAACGGGGTCTTTTCTGCGGCGGCAGGTGGTACATGCACAGCGAAAACAGCTTACACCGCCGGGGAGAGTTGCACGGTGAATACCAGCTTTGCGCCTGCTGCGCCGGGACTCGCCAAAGGCGCTTTGGTGCTGACAGGATCAACGGGTGAGGCTTTTGCTACGGCGAATCTTTATGGCTGGGGGCTGGGTGCGGGTCTTACTGTCGATCCTGGGAGTGTTACCTCGATCGGCACAGGATTGAAGACGCCGGCATCGGTAGCTTTGGATGTGACTGGGGATCTGTTTATCGCAGATTCAGAAAGTAATACGGTTTGGGAGATTACGGCTGGCAACACCACCCCCGTTTCTATCGGTACAGGCCTCAGCGCTCCGGAGGGCGTTGCGACCGATGGCGCGGGCAATGTTTATATCGCCGACACCGGCAACAGCCGAATTGTCATGGTTCCGGTTGTTAGCGGCGCATTGAGCAATTCAGCGCAGACCGTGCTGGTTTCAGGCACGACGAGCATCGCCGGTTCCACGCTCAAGAGTCCAGCAGGCTTGAGCGCCGATGCGCAGGGTAACCTCTACATCGCCGACACCGGCAACAACCGGATTGTGTTCCTACCGCAAAACAACGACTGGGATGTAAACCTGGCCTTCACTCTTGGATCGGGTTTCAATAGTCCGCTGGCTACGACGGCGACAACTTCAGGGCTGGTCTACATCGCCGATTCCGGCGACGGCAAGGTCTACAGCATTCCCTACCCGGGCGCGACAGCTCCGCTTACGCTAGTGGCAACAGGCTTCAACGATCCATCGGCTCTGAGAACGGACGCCGCGGGCGATCTGTTTGTCGTGGACAAAGGAAATACGCAGGTCTTGCGCATTCCCAACGTGGCAGGCAGCCTGGTAACGGCAAGCGCCGTGAATGTAAGTTTGGGCATCGCCGATCCCTACGGCCTTGCGTTGGATTCAGCGGGCAATCTTTATGTCAGCGACGGCGTGAATGCCGCGGCATACATGGTGGCGCGCACTAATGTCACGCAATCGTTTGGCATTTGGAACCCGGCCACCACCAGCACGCCGGCCTCCTTCCAGGTCGAGAATGCTGGCGATCAGGCATTGACTTTCAATTCTCCTTACTACGCAGCTACGGGGAACACCTCCGCATTTACGCTCTCAACTTCTGAAGCCGATGCGTGCGCCAATGGCGCCACAATCGCGGTTGGGGCGGACTGCTTGATTGAGGCCACCTTTACGCCGCCAACGGGTGGATCTTACAGCGAAACGCTGGCGTTCAGCAGCAACGCAGTCAACGCCACTGCGCCACAGATCGTCTTCACCGGGACCGGCGCGATAACGGCTGCGACCACGACTACATTGACGGTTACTTCTCCGAGCGGGGTTCCATACTACGGACAAGCGATTGCGCTGAGCGTATCGGTTACGTCAGGCTCAGGCACGCCCGTCGGCTCGGTGGCTCTGCTCGTGGATGGGGTTCAGACTGCCACCGGTACTCTCAACAGCAGTGGTGTGACAACCTTCACGATTGCCAACGGGCTCACGGGCGGAGCCCATGCGTTGCAAGCGTCCTACCAGGGCGCCACAACACCTACAACCATTTACTCGCGCAGCGTATCGACGGTCGACACCGTCAATGTCAGTCAAGTTGCCACGGCAACCGCACTTTCAGTTGCTACGCTCTATAGCAGTCCTTCGAGCCAGCCGGCGGGTACCGCGCTCACCCTCACCGCCGTCGTCAGTTCCACCTATGCGGGCATTCCAACGGGAACCGTTACCTTCACGATTCAGAACTCCGGCGCCGCAACCGTGACCCAGACAGCACCAGTGGCTCCGGCAAGTGGAGGCGCCATCCAGGCTACTTACTCGTACACACCTCCAGCGCCCGCCGCTGGTGTGGTCTACAACACCGTGACCGTGTCGGCCAGTTACTCGGGCGATGAAAACTTTAGCGGGTCCAGTACTGGAACTCAGTCGTTCGATGTCACCCCCGCGGGCGGTTCTATAGTTGTTACTCCCAGCGGCACGGGCCTGACCAGCAGCAGCACTAACGCCAGTTCAGTGACCTTTACGCCTGTCAGCTACGGTGGCTGGAATGGTCTTGTCGGCTTTAGCTGCCTTGTCTCCTCGCTGCCGGCGAATGCGCGCTGCGTCTGGTCTCCGGGACAGGCTCAGGTGATGCCCAGCACCTCTACCGCGACAGCCTATACCCCGCCGGTGAATCTGACCATCACGATCGACCAACCCCCGCAAACACCGACTGCCAGCGGGTTGGTCTGGTGGCTAAGCGTTGTTACCGGATTGTTGCTCTTTTTCGCCCGGCGTCGGTGGTCACATGCAGCCTGGGGAACAGCCACGTTGCTGCTGGGGATGGTTATGCTTGGGGTTGCGGCAAGCGGGCTGCTGGCGTGTACGAGCGGGAACCAGTTTGCCACCCCTCCCGGCACCAGCACGGTTACCGTGTATGCTTCAGCCGATCCGTTCACTACCCTGCCAACTTCCGGGACGCCAACCCCGCCAACACAAGCCTGCCCGGCTAATAGCCCGGCAACGGCGCCTTGCTCGCAGCAAGCCTTCCAGGTCACGCTGATGGTGCAATAGCCAGTTACGCCAGCCACGCAAGGGGGTAATGCCAAAAAGTGAGCGTCGGCAAGGGAACAAGTCCACTGCGGCAATCGCTTCACGGCGATCGCTAAGAAAGGCCGTCCATGCTTTGCCGCTCAGGCCTTCGAGGAACTTTTGCATTCAGCGCAGCACCGTTCGCTCAGAAATATCGAAACGCAACGTCTTAGTTCGCTATGGATGTTGCGAAAGCCACGTGCAATAAAGCTTAAATCTGCGCGATGCCAGTGCGCGGCGGCCTCAGGTTGCATGAGAATCAATGCTCGCATCTATCCCGGATGCCGCCGCAATGCGGCGAGCCTCTCATCTGCCTGATTTCAAGGCAGATCGCTATTTTCTTTGGGAGGCAAAGAATCTATGATATATTTTTGCAGATGCAGACGCTGCGCGAGAAATTGCTTGAGACCTCCCGTTTTTTAGTCGCGACGGAACTGGTTTCAGTGCGCGGCTCAATGGCTGAGAGCAGCGCGATCAAGGTCCGCAGCTTCGCCAACGAACTCGTCGCTAGTCCGGAAATTGACTGGATTTCCGTCACCGACAATGCAGGCGGCAATCCGCAACTGGCCCCGCTCGCCCTCGGCCGCCCGATTCTCTATGCCGGCAAGGAAGTCGTCATTCACCTCACCTGCAAGGATTTGAATCGGAACGGTCTTGAGAGCGAAGCATGGATGCTCAACAGCGAGGGTTTCCACAATATTCTGGCCATGACTGGCGATTATCCCGTGGCTGGCAACGACGGCCTCGCCAAGCCGGTGTTTGACATTGATTCCATTGGCTTGATTTCAATGTTGCACTCAATGAATAACGGACTTGATTCCAAGCAACCGCGCGGCAATAGCCATCAGCTCGAAAAGACTCAGTTTTGTATCGGTGCGGTCACGACCAATTTCAAGCTCCGCGAAGGTGAGGCGATACCGCAATACCTGAAGCTGGGCAAGAAGGTTGAATGCGGGGCGCAGTTCATCATTAACCAGATTGGCTTTGACTCGCGAAAAATGTCAGAGTTGCGCATTTATATGGACTCACACGGGATGAAAGAGACGCCGCTCATCGGCAATGTTTATCTATTGAGTCCGCGCGTAGCGCAAATTTTCCATGAAGGGAAAATCCCAGGCGTCGTGGTCACGCAGCCTCTTTGGGAGCTTTGCCAGAAACAAGGTAAATCCGCCGACGGCGGGAAGGCATTCTTCTGCGAATTTGCGGCAAAGCAGATTGCGATTTATCGCGGGCTCGGATTCCGTGGCATATACCTTGGCGGTGTCCATAATTTTCCCGCGCTTCAAAACATTCTGGAGATTGAGCGCACGTTCGCGCCAGATGACTGGAAACAGTTCGCGCGCGAAATCAGATTTTCACGGCCCGGCGAGTTTTTCTATTACTCGGAAAATCCGATGACAGGCCTGGCTAACCCCGATCGAGTAAACCCCAGGTCCGTTGATTCCACCGAACATGTGACCATGACCTATCGGCTGTCTAAGTTATCGCATCAGATGATGTTTGCGTCTGGCACGGCATTTGCTAAATGGGGCGCGAAAGTTTGCGCGAATTCTAAGGATTCGTTCCAAGGTCCAGGGCCCTTACGGGCCCTGGAGCATTTGAGCAAGGCGGCCTTATTCCGGTGCAAGGATTGCGGCGATTGTTCGCTGCCGGACATCGCGTATCTCTGTCCTGAATCGCAGTGCGCAAAAAACCAACGCAACGGCCCATGCGGCGGAACGCGGGAAGGCCGCTGCGAAGTGGACGGCTACGGCGACTGCATCTGGCTGCGCGCTTATGAGCGATTGAAACACGAAGGCACCGAGCAGGCGTTGCTGCAACATGCGCCTGTTGTCCAAAATCAAGGCCTGCGCGGAACTTCCGCGTGGGCAAACCTCTGGCTAGGCCGCGATCATACGTCGAAACGGGACGCGGCCGTTACTGCGGAGCCAATTCCTCTTAAACCTGGATCCTAAACAATGAACAAAAAATTGCACATTGTCGGCGAGTTGATGAATAACTCCTACGCCCGCGCCCGCAAAGCGTTCACTGAGCGCGATCCGAAAGGCTATCAGGAACTCGCGAAATTGCAGACTAGGCTCGGCGCGAGTTACTTGACGTTGAACATTGACGGCACGCAGCAGATTCAGGTTCGCCGGCAGGAAATGCTCGATTTTCTGCCGGACGTGATTCCGGCAATTCAGGAAGCCACCACCACGCCGATCGCTTTCGACAATCCATCCGTCGAGTACCACAAGATTGCATTGAAACATTACGACCGGGAAAAGAGCGGCGCGCCGATTCTGAACTCGCTTGCCGCTTCGCGCGAACACCTGGATGAAATGGTTGAGTTGGTCAAGCACTACGACACGCTCGCCGTCGTGATGGCGTCGGAGACATTCGTGCCTGGCGGTACATCGCAATGCATGAATCCGCAGGATTCCTATCGCGCGGCAAAACGTTTTGTCGAATTGCTGGTCACCAAAGCGGGCCGCCGTAATGACCAAATCATTATCGACCCGGGTCTCGCGCCTGTTGGCGCGGATACTTATGGCCTTGTGAACATAGGCCTCGATGCGATGCGGCTGATTAGCGCCGACCCGGATTTGAAGGGCGTTCACATGATTGTCGGCCTTTCCAACTTCGCATGGGGCACGCCCAAAGGGGTCCGCGAGGAACTGGAGAAGGCCTATCTCACTCTGGGTATGGAAGTCGGCTTAGATTTTGCGCTGGCGAATCCGGAAAAGACTCCCTCGGCGCTGCCGAACGAGCATCCGATGATCGCTAAGCTTCGCGACGCGCTCGAACAAGGCCGGCCGCGTGATGGCGAGACTCATGAGACCTCCGGCTACCGTCAGGTCGAAGCCATCATGGCCCTTTGCAGTGAGGCAGAGGTCGTTGATTTCTGAAATGAACAAACCTGCTTTCATTCCCGCCGCAACGAATGAACGTCGCGTCTGGCTGCGTGTTGGAACATTGCTGGATGGCGTCAGCATACAACCGCTGCGAAATGCACAGGTCGTTTATAACAAGAGCCACATTCTTTTTGTGGGCGAGAATTCTCCGCCGGTGCATTTGCTGAATCCAGACCAGCACGAGCCGGATTTAGATCTGCCAGATTACACCCTGCTGCCGGGATTGACTGAGAGCCATGCGCATTTCTTCCTCGAAGGCGGCGAACTCGATTTAGAAAAACGTTCGGCATATCTCAAACAAACGCCGGAGGAACTGCTGAAACTTGCCCGCCCGCGACTGGAAAAGCTTGTGCAGCTGGGTGTCATAGGGGTCCGGGATGCAGGCGACAAGGATGGTGTCGGCCTTGCGCTAAGTAAACTTTGCGCGGGCTCCAATCGTCCGCTCATGCCTTACGTGGACAGTCCAGGCGCGGCGATTCATCACCACGGCCGCTACGGCAGTTTCATGGCTGAGCCGATTGAGAATTTCGCTTCGCCGAAGCAGTGCGTCGATGCCCGTGTCAAGGCGGGTGCCGACCGAATCAAATTGATTCCAACCGGCATCATCAATTTCAAAAAGGGCGCGGTCACAACCGAGCCTCAAATGACCACGGAAGAAATTTGCGAATTGGTCGCAGCCGCGAAGTTGTTCGGCAAACAAACCTTTGCTCATGCTTCAGGAGATACGGGTATTGAGCGTGCGATTGACGGTGGCGTGGACTCCATTGAGCACGGGTTCTTTGTCCGCACGGATCAGCTACTCAAAATGCGTGACCGGCAAATCGCGTGGGTGCCAACCTTCGCGCCAGTTCAAAAGCAGATTGACCACGCCAATCTGATGGGCTGGGATGCGGAAGTCGTTGTCAGGTTGGAAAGAATTCTCGACCAGCATGCAGCCGCCTTGGTCAAGGCTCACCAATTGGGCGTCCAAATTATCGCAGGCAGCGACGCTGGCTCTTATGGCGTAAAGCATGGTCTTGGCTTTTTGGAGGAGCTGGAATTGATGGAACGCGCCGGGCTCCCGCCACTGGCTGTGATCAACTCTGCCACGGGAGCCGGCTCAAAGCGGCTGGCCTTCAAGGAAAGATTTGGACAAATCAAAACCGGGTTTCTTAGCCGCTTCATTCTCGCACGCTATTCGCCTTTAGAAAACATTGCGAATCTTCGAAGACATCGATTCGTCATATTCGACGATACAGTTTTCGAGAGCGATGAGAGTGTTGATTCAAACGGCTTGTAATAAAGACAGTTTTCTATTTGCGCCACCTGCCGTCCCTTGCCAAGATGCCATCCCGGCGGAAAATGGCGCACCTCGCCAAAATGCTATCTGGAGGGGAACCTCAGCAAAGAACCAGCACCGAGAAAGGGACCACGCCGAAAGATCGATCGTGTAAAACTCCGTGCAAGATCACCGTGTCGCTTTCGTGATGGGAATTCTGTAGTGCAGAGGCTGTCGCTGCGGCAGCAGTGGGATCCGGGACGTCCGAGACGGAGTTGTCAAACTGCAGCAAGCTCCACCCAGTTCGACCCGCATTCGCAAGATAGGCGCATTGCCCCCGGAAGTGGATTATTCCAGTGTGCCGGCTCGGGGCTGGGTGGGGCGCTAGTGCGGCAGCAACGGGCATGGCTCGGTGACCTCAGGTGCAGACGGTGGTGGATTGCGAGATCGAGTGGTCCTCAGAGCGTCGCGACCCGTGAGGAACCTCGGCCTCTCCTCCGACAGGGGAAAGACTCAGAACGACTATAGGGCAGAAGGTGGCATTATCGTCAAGAAAATTGTCAGATGCATTAGTTGCTGTGTCGAAAAAAAGGCCGCCTAGATGCGCCAGCTACTCGTCGGCACGCAGCTTCTGGGTACTCAGAAAAATCCGGTCATTCGCGTATTTTTTTGAAGATGGCGTCAAACCCTATTGTGCGTGTTGTCACCGATACCGTATGATTGCGGCATTCGGCAGCAAGTTAATTGAGCGAGAGCGTTTAGCTTGATCCAAGACCCGTTTCCGCGATATACGGCGCGGGGTCCGCTGGAATGGCTTCGAGATTGAAAAAACACAAGGTTTGCACCCCGGCCAGTTCTAATCTGGTCATGGTTAGGTCCATCCCCAAGGTGACCAGGAGGTAATAGTATGCGGCCAGAACAATGGGAAACATTTAAGCGAGCGGTGCGTCGCGAGAAGATGGACAAGATCCCGATGGCGCTGATCGTCGATAGCCCTTGGATTCCCGGCTACCTTGGGATCAAGCACTTGGACTATTTCCTCGATCCCGAACTCTGGTTTCAGTCCAACTTGAAGATCATGCAGGAGTTCCCGGACATCATCTTCATTCCCTCATGGTGGATGGAGTACGGGATGGCCGCCGAGCCCTCCGTGCTGGGCGCCAAGATTAAATTCTGGCAGGACAATACGCCCAGCGAATATCAGACCCTGCGCCGGCTGGAGGATATCGACAGCTTTCCCGATTACGAAGTGGAGGCCGACGGCTTTGCCGGGCTGACCCTGCACCGCATCGGCATGGCGCGGCAGCGCATTCTGGATGCCGGCTACATCCTTCCCATGGTTACCTCGCGCGGGCCGTTATGTACCGCGGGGTTTGTTCGCGGCACCACGGAATTCATGATCGACCTGGTGGAAGATCCCAAGGGCGCGCACAAGTTGATCGACCTGTGTACGCGCGTGATCATCGACTGGCTGAAAGCGCAACAGAAGGTCATGGGCGACGGAGTCGAGAGCATCTTCATTCTCGATGACATTGTGGGGTTCATCAACGAGGAACATTATCTCGAGTTTGCGCATCCCTATCTCAAGCGCATTTGCGATGCTTTTCCGAAGGATTGGGTCAAGCTCTACCACAATGACGCGGAAGTGGATGCCTGCCTCGACCATTTGCCGGATACGGGATTCAATGTTCTCAATTGGGGCAAGCAGAAACACATCAAGGAAGTGAAGCGGCGCGTGGGCGACCGCATGTGCCTGATGGGCAACGTCAATCCGCTGGAAATTGCAGTGCGCGGAACGCCGGAAGAAGTGAAGGACGAAACCCTCGAGATACTGGAGGGTTCCGGTGGCGAGGGAATTATTCTCTCGGTAGGCGGCGGCACCAGCCCGGGAATGCCGCGCGAAAATATCCTGGCCATGCTTGAGGCCCTGCAAGAATTTAACGAGAAGCGTGCCGGTAGCGCGGTTGCGAGCGTTCGCTAAGTGGAGGATGGATGCCTGATTACGCACTGATGAACCAATTCCTCTACGAGGGGAACGCCAACGAGGTGGAGCGTCTTACCAAAGAAGCTCTCGCCGAGGGGCGCACCGCGCAAGAAGTGCTGACTGACGGATTGATCGCCGGTATGAGTGTGGTCGGCGAGGATTTCAAGCATAACGTGCTTTACGTTCCCGAGGTTCTGATCGCGGCGCGGGCCATGAAGGCGGGCATGGGAGTGCTGAAGCCGCTACTGACCGCGAAGGACAGCATTACCAAACCGAAAGGCGTTCTGCTGATGGGCACGGTTCGTGGCGACTTGCACGATATTGGCAAGAACCTGGTGGGCATGATGGCCGAGGGCGCGGGCTTTGAGCTGCACGATATTGGCGTGGATCAGAGTGTTGACAAGTTCATGGCAGCGGCGGAGAAATGCAAGCCAACCATCATCGGTATGAGCGCGCTACTGACCACGACCATGATGTACATGAAAACCGTTATCGATGGCTTTGATGCGGCCGGCATGAGTCATATCAAAATGGCGATTGGCGGCGCACCCATCAGCCAGATGTTTGCCGACGAAATCGGCGCCGACGGATATGGCGCCAACGCCTCCGCAGCCGTGGATTTATTTTTGCATCTTGCGGCACAGGGATAACTCACGATGACCACTTACAAGATTCTGTATTGGCAGGAAATTCCTACCCAGATCAAGGCTGAGGATGAGTCGGAAGACGTCAATCTAATGCTGGACGAGAAGTTCATGGTACAGGTCGATATTCTCGCCGCCAAGCGTGGACTGCAGTCAGCAGACGACTACCTAGCGCAATGGAGATGGAGCGAGGAAGAAGAGCGCGAGGGTTCCGCGCGCGAAGTAGCGGAGGCACTAAAAGCAGAACTAGAAGTGAAGGGCTGGTAGGAACTCTCTAGGAATGGCCGTAACCCTCACCATCAACGGACAATCAATCCAGGCAACGGATGGGCAATCGCTCTTCGATCACGCCGAAGCCCTAGGCATCGATGTGCCCACCTCCTGCCGCAAGCAGGGCAAATGCAAAGAATGCATGGTCGAAGTCGTTGAAGGGATGAATGCCCTCTCGGCGATTGCCGAGCCGGAGCGCCACCTCAAGGGCAACTTTCGTCTGTCGTGTCAAACCTACGTGACCACTGCGGAGGGCCACGTTCGCTGCCATACCATGCGTCGCGGGCACATGCGCATTGAGCAGCACGCATTCGGTCTCCCGCTCAGCAATCGGGAGTTCACACTCGATCCCGCGGTGGCTCGCGATGGAGATTGCATCCTGATCGATGGCGTCGAGGTGGAGCGCTCCACCGGTCCCATACACGGGATTGCTATGGATCTTGGGACGACGACGGTTGTTCTGCGGCTCGTCGACCTTGAGAGCGGCGAACTTATCGCAGACACTTCGTTTGAGAATCCTCAACGCTTCGGCGGTTCGGAGGTCATGTCCCGCATCGCCTACGACACTGAACACCCCGGACGACTGCTGATGCGCACACTGGCCGGCTACCTGACCCACGCGATCGAAAGGTTTCCCGTCGATCCCAAGACTATTTACGAGATGGTCGTAGTGGGCAACTCGACGATGCGCGATCTATTTTTCCGGCAGAGCGTCTATTCGATTGGCCAGAACCCTTACCAGTCAATCACGGAAATTGAGATGGCCGAAGGCAAGCGCGCTACCACCAGCCTGAGCCAAAGCGGGCTGCACAGCCTGTTGCCCATCCATCCCAAAGCCCGTGTGTACGGCGCTCCGATCATCAGCGGCCACGTGGGAGCGGACGCTGCCGCTTGCATGTTGGCGGTAGATCTGGCGCATGAAGAGCGCCTTGTCGCGGTCATGGATATCGGGACCAATACCGAGTTGATTGTTGGCAATAAGCATCGCATTCTGGCGGCATCCTGTCCGGCTGGCCCGGCTTTTGAGGGTGGCGCAATTGCTTGCGGCATGCCTGCCTTAGACGGTGCTATTGAGGAAGTGACGATTGCCGGCGACGGAAGCTTTCGACTGCGTGTCATCGGCGACGTGCCACCCGAAGGTATCTGTGGTTCCGGTCTGATCGACGTATTGAGCGAACTGCTCCGCACCGGCCGCATGAATGACCTGGGCCGCTTTGCGGACGACGTCGAGCGCATCACGCTCTGCCATGACAAGGACAAGGAAGTTTTTTTGCTGGAGAGCGACGTCAATGAGTTGGCTCAGGCCAAGGGCGCAAATGTCGCTGGTTTGCACGTCGTCTTCAGCACGTATGGAATCGACTTCGATGACATTGAAGTTTTTTATTTGGCGGGAGGATTCGGCCGTCATCTTAACGTGGAAGCTTCAAAGCGCATAGGGCTTGTGCCTAGCCTCGCATCGTCGAAAATCGTTCAGGCCGGTAACACCGCGATTGAAGGTGCGACCATCGCGCTGCTCTCGAAGTCGAAGCGTCAGGAATTGGAAGATCTGGTAAAGAGGGTGGAGCACTGCCGCCTGGAAACTCATCCGGACTTCTTTGAATTCTTTGTCGAGGGCTGCCAGTTTAAGCCGTTGGAGCCGATTTCATGCGCGAGTTAGCCGAATCCATCGAACTCGCTGCTACGCTTCCCGATCTCAATGTGCTGCCCGAGGAGTATTTGCGGCTGCTCGGTTATCCGCGGGGCTGGGTGCTCGAAGGCCGGGCCCTGGAATTGGCGAACTGGGCGCAGGAATGGTACGCAAGGAATGGCCAGCCGTGGTTCTATGTCCGGCAAGCGGAGAGCTTCGAAGTTACAGGTACTTCCATTCAAATCGATGGGGTATCGTTCACCAGCAAGCGTCTACAGGACACGCTTCAGCAAGCGCAAGCACACAGCGTGATTCTCGTCGCCGTTGGCGCGGGTCCTGAAGCCGAGGAGGAAGCTCGCCGGCGCTGGGAGGACGATAAGCCCGACGAGTATTTCTTCCTTGAAGTATTTGCTTCCGCCGTCGTCGAGCATCTCGCGACAGCCACCGGAGCGCGTCTCTGTGACTGGGCGGAACAGCACGGCATGGTCATTTTGCCCCATTACAGCCCCGGCTATCCAGAGTGGAATATCGCTGAGCAATCCCGTTTGCTCGAGCTGATGAAGCGGACGCGAAAAGAGCCTTTTCCTTCCTCGGTTGAAGTATTTGACACGGGCATGTTGCGTCCGAAAAAAACTCTGCTAGCCGTCTTCGGATTGACGCATCGCAGCGATGGGCTGCGTCGCCTTACAGGCCTTGTTCCCTGCGAGAACTGTTCCTTTGGCCCATGTCAATACAGGCGCGCGCCGTACCGTCGAGCTCCGCGATCATGGGGAGAACAGCTGCCGGTTCGTGTTGCAGTGCTTGACCAGAACGCCGAGTACAGCACAAGCCGCAAGGCTCTGAAGCGATGGGCAGAAGAGCGTCTTTCGATCGGCATGAACGAGGACGGCTCACTCGACGCCCGGTTCCGTTATGAAGGAACCACGTGCACCAACATGGGCCGGCCGCTAATTTTCAACTACCGCGTAAAGCTAGGCCCGCGCGCCGAAGGGTATCCTATCTGGGAGCAGAGCTGCGCCCCCGCCGACGGCGACACGGGCCACCCAGCCATGTGTCAGTACATCGAAAATCCCGCGCGCCTGATGGCCGCCATCGACCGCGAGAAACCGCTAAGTGGAGAACGGTTGAATGCTGTCTTATCCTGGCAGCGCAAACCCAGCGCGGCGGGTTGCTATTGTGAATCGTCGAGCCGCGATCACAAATGGGGATTGGTTTTGGAGACGATTCACTACGCCCTGGCACAACAGGAGATGATGCAGGACACGGAGATCTTATGAAGAAACTCTTGCAAGACGTGATTCGGCAGCGGCCGTTGCTCGGCGACGGAGCAATGGGTACGCAACTCATGATAGCCGGATTGGAACAGGGCAACTGCGGCGAGGCATGGAATCTTACGCATCTGGAGCGGGTGCTCGCCATTCAGCGCCGCTACGTTGAGGCCGGCTCGGATTGCCTCATCACCAACACCTTTGGCGGATCGCGCATCATGCTTACTCGTCACTCTGAGGCGGATCACGTTGTGGAAGTCAACAAGGCAGGGGTGGAGATTGCCCGTCAGGCCTTTGGCGAAAAGAACGGTTACGTGCTCGGGGACATCGGACCCTTCGGCGGCTTGCTCCAGCCGTTCGGTGAATTTACTGAGGCGCAGGTTCGCAGAGCCTTCGAGGAGCAGGCTGCGGCCCTGGTCGATGCGGGCGCCGACGCCATCATTATCGAGACGCAAACATCGCTTGAGGAACTTTTGATCGGCATCGAAGCAGCCCAGGCTGGGGGCTCGAAATGCATCATTGGGTCTATGGCCTACGATGTCACTCTCGACGGCTCTACCTTTCGCACCATGATGGGAATTGAACCTGAGCGCGCTGCGGAGTTCATGCAGGAGCACGGCGCGCACATCGTTGCTCTCAACTGCGGCACCGGAATGGAAATGGAACGCGCGCGCGATGCAGTGGAGCGCTATAAGCGCGTAACCAGCCTGCCCGTGATGGTTCAGCCGAACGCTGGAAAACCCCAGTTGATCAATATGAAAGTGGTCTACGACGAAACGCCTGAGCAGATGGTGAAGGGCCTGATGCCCCTTCTGAAGGCCGGTGCAAACATCGTCGGTTCATGTTGCGGAAGCACGCCGGACCACATCCGCGCGTTTAGAAAAGTAATGGACGAATTCCTGGAATCGGAGAGAATCGAAGTCAAAGGAGGCCAATATGAAAGTCAAAATCTGTGACGTGAATCCGGCTGCCGAGGGCCAACTTCCGGAGCATATCAGCGACAAGTCTGGCATTGGAGTTCACTACGTGGATGCCTTTATCAAGCCGATGAATTCAAAGCTCGAAGATGGCACTCCGGTGAAATGCAAGCGTCGCGGATTGAAGATCACTCTGTCCGCGGGCGGAAAAAAGGGAGAAGGCTTGATGCGCCGGCTCGACGTCAGCCCTGACCCGGTCGTCATGCTACAGGCAGCCCTGCAAGAGGCCGCCAAAGCCGCCGGCATCGAACTCATGGTCGAGAACGGCGCAATCTATTGCGTGCTTTGACTTGCTATCCATTGCAAGGCGAAGAGCATAGAATTTCCCGTCATTGCAACAGGCGCCGCGCCAAAATTCCACCCAAGATCCTGGCGGCCACGCAAGGGATCGCTCAACCATAGAGCTTGCGCCTCACCTTGCACTTATCTCGCTCCGAACCGCACCACCATACCGGCGCTGATGCGCAAATTGTTCTGATGATTGTTGCTACCGTTGTCGAAGGTGGTCACAAGATAGTCTGCGTCGATGAGGCGCAGCGAGAATCGCCGATTCGCGCGCAGATCCAGGCCTCCGCCGAGGTCGGCCGCAAAGGCCGCTCCTGGATTGCCTGCTCCGGGATTCGTGCCTTGCACCAGCGTTCCGCTCGAGTGCGCCAGGCCGATCAGCACCTGGCCAAAAGGCTGCACGGGCGAATGGCCCAACTTGGGCAGGTAGCGTCCTCCTGCGGTAAACGTGCTCAGCGTGAGGCTGTCGCCGGTGTTGGAAATGGCGCCAGCATGGGCCACCGTCACATCGCCCGCCAGCGCGAAGCTCCCCGGCTTGACTGGCCAGGCAAAGGTGGCGCTGCCGCCGTTGAGGTTGAAGCAGCCGCAGCTGCCCGGAGGCGCGTTGCTGCGCAGGTAACTGTAGTCCAGCGCCAGTTCGGCGCGAAGCGGCTTATCGCTTGCGGGCGCTGCCTGGTCAGGAGCCTGGGCAACGGCAGGCGCAGTGGAGACCGCGGCAATGGTCAACAGCAGAGCGAAAGTGTGTGTGATCCTGAGTCGCATGACGTCTCCTTGTTACTGCACGGTGAGTTGCACGGTGGTGGTTTGCTGTGTCTCGCCACTGGTTCCGGTGACGGTGATGGTGTAACTCGCCGAGGCAGGCCCGCCACTGACCAGTCCGAAGCCGCCTCCACATCCGGAGAGAGCTGTGAGCGCAGTCAGCGAGGCAAAGAGCAACACGCCGAGAGTTATCCAGCGGCGGCGGCGCTTGCCCGGTACGTAGAACAGCCCAAGCAGCGCCAGTGTCGGCGCGGCCAGCGGCCATCCGGAGCCATGGCCTGTAGCTATTACCACTGGCGTCGCGGTTTGAACAGTCAACTGCGAACTGGCGCCCGCGGACCCCGGCGTGACGGTGGGCGGTGTGAAGGTCGCCGTTGCGCCGGTAGGCAGACCGCTTGCAGCGAGAGTTACCACGCTGGTATAGGAGCCGTTCACCGGATTTACGTTGATGGTGTAAGTGGCCGCGCCGCCGGGCTGGACGCTTTGCGTGGGCGTGGGCGAGACGACGGCGTAGCTGGGCACGAGGGGCGCTGTTCCCGTGCCGGTAAGGCCGGTGGTTTGCGGCGAGCCGGAGGCGTTATCGGCGACCGACAGCGTAGCCGAGAAGCTGGCAGCCGAGGCTGGGGTGAAGGTGACATAGATGGAGCAACTGGCATCCGCGGCCAGCGTTTCGCCGCAGGCGTTCGAGCCGGTAGTGATGGCGAAGTCGCTAGGGTTGGTTCCCGTGATGGTGATGCCGTTGATGCTAAGCGATGCATTCCCAGAGTTCGAGAGTGTGGCCACCAGAGCTGTCGCCGTTACGCCGACGGTAGTGCTTGGGAAGGCCAGCGTGGGGGTGAGCGAGACTACAGGCGCCGCAGCCGCCGTGCCTGTGCCGGTGAGGCTGGCGGTCTGCGGCGAGCCAGAGGCGTTGTCGGCCACCGAGAGCGTTGCTGAGAAGCTTGTGGCCGAACCCGGCGTGAAGGTTACATATATATAGCAAGCTGCGTCGGCGGCCAGAGTGGAGCCGCAGGCGTTGCTCCCCGTGGTGATGGCGAAGTCGCTGGGATTGGCGCCGGCGATGGTAATGACGATGCCAGTCAACGCGGCGCCGCCGGTGTTGGAGAGAGTCGCCTGCATTGCGGAGCTGGTGGTTGCAACGGTCTGATTGCTGAAGGCGATAGGGTTGGGAGTTAGCGACGCAGCTGGCTGCGAGGCTGTCAGTCCCGTGCCGCTGACTGCGATGGATTGCGTTGCACCGATCCCATTGAGATCGTTGTCCGTGAGCACAACGTAGCCGCTGAGGCTTCCACCGGCGGTTGGGGTGAAATTGACGCTGACATCGCAGCTTGCGCCCTGATCGATTGAATCGTCCGCGAGGCAAAGATTGGTGTCGTTATTGTTAACGGGGAAGTTGACCGGATAACTTGGGTTGTTACCCGATTCCGGAATGGGGAAGTAGGCGCTGGTATTTCCAATGTTGGTGACCGGCACTGTTTTGGGGCTGTCGGTGCTGGTTGAGCCAACATTGGTTGAGGCGAAGCTGAGCGTTGGCGGAATGGATACAGTGAGCTTCAACGCGTCGTTGTTGCCGCCATCCACAAGGTAGATGTTGCCGCTTGAGTCGACTGCAATTCCGGTGGTTATGCTCGAGCCGTTCAATGTGAATGGCACCGGAACCTGCGTGCCGAAGGCCGTTCCTGACCATGGTAGTTTGTCCACCTTGCCATGATCGGTATCGGCAATGTAAACATTGCCGCCGCCGTCCACTGCAACGCCTTCCGGATAGAACAAACCGCTGGCCGGCAGCACGATCTGTGTGCCGAAGGCTGATCCTGTCCATGGCAATTCGACTACCCGGCGGTTCCCTGAGTCGGCGATATAGAGGTCCTGGTTGGCGTCCACCGCCATGCCGTGGGGAGCGGCCAGGCCTGTGACCGGCAAATTCACCGGCGCGCCATAGCCGCTGCTGGTCCAAGGCAACTCGACCACCTTTTCGTCGAGGGCATCGGCAATATAGAGATTTCCATTCCCATCTACCGCTGCTCCTTGAGGATCGGGCAACCCGGTGGCATCCAGGATGACAGGAGTTCCGTAGACCGAACCATTCCAAGGCAGCTCGAGGACGCGGAAGTTCTCCGTATCGGCGATGAACAGGTTGCCGCCGCCATCGACAGCGACGCTTGAGGGTTGGTTCAGCGAGCCGGTTGCCAGTCGAACGGGGGTGCCATAGCTTCCCGTCCATGGAATCTTTGCAATTGCGCCGTTAATGGTGTCAGCGACATAAACATTCCCGCTTGCGTCCACAGTAATTCCCAAAGGCCCCTGATAGCTGCTGGCGTAAGTCGGTCCTGGCAGCGTGCTCTGGACGCCGGGGCCAAAGGCAAGTTGCGGCCCATAACCTGTTCCTGGCAGATAGGTTGTGCCCAGCACGTTCCCGCTGGCGTCGGTCAGCACGACCGCTCCGTTGCGGGCTCCGGGCGCCTGCGGCGTAAAGATCACGTTGACCGTGCAACTTTGCCCAGCTGTGTATACGTCCCCTGGTTCGCAGGTTCCCGCGGAGAGCGTGTTCAGCGGCCTCGCAGCTTTGTGGGTCACGGTCACGCAGCTTGCTTTAGCGCCGATTCTTTCGTCTTCGCATCCCGAAATGGCGCCCTGCGCGAAGTCGAGATTCTGCGTGCCCTGCGTCAGCGTCTGAACAGAGTTCAGCGTGCCGGCGGTGGCGATAGTCACGGTGACCGTCTGGGTTGCCGAGGGACTGCCCACGTTCGAGACAAAGCTGATGCCTGTGCCCGTAAGGCTAGTTGTCTGCGGCGAGCCAGATGCGTTATCGGCAACCGAGAGCGTTGCTGAGAAGCTAGCAGCCGCCGCCGGCGTGAAGGTGACATAGACGAAACAGCTCGCGCTGGCGGCCAGCGAGGCGCCGCAGGCGTTCGTACCCGTGCCGATGGCGAAGTCAGTGGGATTGGTTCCGGTGATGCTCGGAGTGATGCCGGTCAGCGTGGCGCTGCCGGTGTTGGACAGCGTGACGGCGAGTGTTCCGCTGGTTGTGCTGACTATCTGGTTGGTGAATGCGACGGGGTTCGGCGACAGTGACGCTGCCGGTGCGGCGGCAGCCGTTCCAGTACCGGTGAGACTCGCTGTCTGCGGCGAGCCGGATGCGTTGTCGGCAACCGAGAGCGTTGCTGAGAAGCTCGTGGCCGAGGCGGGCGTGAAAGTTACGTAGATATAGCAAGCCGCGTCGGCGGCCAGAGTCGTGCCGCAGGCATTGCTTCCCGTCGTGATGGCAAAGTCGCTGGGGTTCGTGCCGGTGAGGGTGATGCCGGTGATGTTGAGCGTGGCGCCGCTGGTGTTACTTAATGTAGCAAATAGGGCCGTTGAGGTTGTGCCCGAGGTGGTACCAGGGAAAGCCGCAGGCGCTGTGAGCGTGGCCGTGGGCGTCACAGCCGCCGTGCCGGTGCCGCTGACAGAGGCGTAAATGGTACCGTAGGGTGCGGTCACGACCTGTAACTGAGCGCTGTAGGTGGTGGCCAACGCTGGCGTGAAGTCGATGTAAAAATGGCAGGCGGCTCCACCATTCAGCGTGGTGGGGCAGTCGGTCGCGGAGCTCTGCCCAAAGTCGCTGGCGCCGGCGCCGACGAAGGTGGCTGGGAGAGTGAGAGTGAGCGGACCTTCGCCAGTGTTGGTCAGCGTGGCCGTCTTCGACGCGCTGGTCACGGTGGCCGGACTTGTGAATGCAGATGGGGAGGTGATGGTCGCGGAGTAAGTCGGGGTGCCGATGCCCGTGCCGGTTAGATAGATGGCGTTGGGCGAGCTGTTGGCGTTGCTAGTGAGGGTGATAGTGCCGGTGTAGGACTGGTCGGCGATGGGCGAGAAGCTGATGACTACGGTGCAGCTTTCGCCGGGAGTTAGCGTACCGGGGAAGGCGCAGGTTCCGCCGCTTATGGCAAAAGGACCTGTGACCGCCGGGGTTCCGGTAAAGTTCAGATTGACGCCGCTGGGATTGGAGATGAGGACATAAGGCGGATACGCGGAGGAACCGGTATTGAGAGATGTGGTGGTGACCGTGGTATATACCTGCTGGTTCCCGAAGTAGTACGCACCACCGCCTGTGGCTCCAGCGGAGGTGATCGCATCGCCGCTGCTATCGGCGGCAACGATGTTTCCATGGATGTCCATGGCAAAGCCGTCGATACCGTTTGCGGCGCCCGTAAATTCGCCGCCAGTAAAGATCGATTCCGTATCTGGCTCGCCGAAGGAGGCGGCGATCAGTTCACCGCTTGGAGTGCCCATCACGTCAGTGATGTTCCCCGTCGAATCGACCATGCGGATGCTCCCGCCGAAGAAGTCGGAGATGTAGACGCGGTTGGCGGCGTCTACATACACACCAGACGGCTCGTTGAGAGTTGCGGAGGTTGCAGGGCCGCCGTTGCCGGTGCTCGACCGCACATCGGCCGTTCCCGCAAAAATCGAAATGTATCCGGTGGAATTATTGATCTCGCGAACGATGTCGTGCTGAGCTTCGGTGATGAACGCGTCCCCGCGGCTGTCGAAGGCAATGCCCTCGGGAAAGCATAGGTGCGCCTGTGAAGGCAGGTAAGGCCCGGTACTGGTGGTATAGAGATTTGCATTGCAGGTTCCGTCTGTGCCGGCATCGGAGGGAACTCCAGCATAGGCGGTGATGATGTTGGTCGACGCCGAGACTTTGCGGATGAGCTCGTTATAGCTGTCGGCGATGTAGATGTTGTTGCTGGAATCGATGCCCAGGGCCCAGGAATTGTCGATGGTGGCCTGCGTGGCCAGGCAGCCGTCGCCGACCACGTCTGTGGAGCCGCTGCATGTAGTTGGCGTACTGCCACCGCCGGCGAATACGGAGATGGTTCCGCCGGGAGTGATCTTGAAGACGACTTGGTTGCTGCGGTCGGACACGTAAACATTGTTGCTGGAGTCAACGACCAGGCCCGCTAAGCCGCCTATTTGGGCGCTGGTTGCAACCCCGCCGCCGAGGGAGTAGGGGTTGCCCTCAGTGCCACTCGTACCCGCGAACACGGTGATGTTGCCCGTGGCGTGGTCGATTCTGCGCACGACAAAGTTGTCCTCGTCGGCGACGAAAAGATTGCCGTTGGAGTCGAATGCCATGCCTACCGGGTAGTCGAGTTGGGCGGCGGTTGCCGGGCCGCCGTTCCCCGATGAACCTCCTCCATTCAGCTTGTTGCTGGGAGTCTCGGTTCCTCCGGCGACAGGGCTCAAGATGGCGGGAACAAACAGGATGGCCGCCGACGTTCCCGAGGACGGAGGGCCGTACTGTTGCGCGATGGCTGGCGTCTGGGCGAGAGCGAGAGTGAGCACGGCGGCTGCCGTCATCCAAAGCTTGCGGATCATCTGGTGCTCCTTGGGGTGACTTGCATTCATTTGTTTCGTCTACATTCCCAGCCACAAGGCGGGAACTCTGGGGACCAAGCGTAACTGAGTTTGAACCGGGAGATCCGGAGAAATGCGATGGCCGAACAACGTTGCATTCCTCAAAATGAATAAAAACAATTCCTCACAAAACCACCATTCGCCGTTGGGGGAACGGCTAAGGCGGATCATACCGGTGGCGCTGCGTTGCAGAAACGTGGTGAAACCGATGCCCGGAGGACCGCGATTCCAGACAGGAGAAGAATTCAGGAGAACCCTAAGTCTGGGTAAGTCTCCCGTGCAGGGCTTCCGGACTGAGCAGAGCGGGGAAATATTTAGTGCCTTCCCAGCTTGGCAAGCGCGGAAACCTCACAATGTCCAGTAACGATACTGGACGCATTTTTCATTTTCACGTTTCTGCACCGTGCGACCTCGGGTGCAGCGCAGTCTACTTTTCGGTTTTTGGGAAGCCCGCCGAGGAAGGGGGTCCATCGGCATGTTGCAAGCTCCCCCAGAGACTAACACAAATATCGGCAAACCGGCAGACCGTCAAAAATATATTTTTAACCGCCGTTCGCCATCGGGCAGCCCCTATCGGACTACCCGACAATGATCGAGCGACCCGCCCTCAGCGCAGCGGATAAGCGCCGGGCGTCTTAGCCTCCGCTTCGTTCCATCCCAGAAGTGCCCGAACCTCGGGAGGAAGTAAGTCAATGGCTGGCGCATTTGGCAGCGCGCGCTGTAACTCGAAGTTTCCCAGGTCAGGCCCTTTCAGCACCGAGCGGGGAGAACGATCGATCTGAACGCCGCTCTTTTCAAACGCAGGCCGCAGCTTGCGAAAATCATCGAGCGAGTCAAGCTGCGAGGTGCAGCCATCTGCTTCTGAGGGGGCGTAGACGATCAGCGGCGCCGGCGCGCCGGAGACCTCAGTGGATGCGGCGCGGATATAGACATTGCCATCGACTTCTGTTGCCTGCGCATGCACCAGCTTGCCGCAGAGCGGGGCTGGCCTCTGCAAAAACTCAAGCAGTGGATAGTGGAATGAATCCGTAGCTGCCATCAGGTTGTGGAGAAAGATATGGCCCTCGCGCTGGTCCAGACCCGGCCCTGTGGTGGCATGCCAGTCGAATACATCGCCGGCGGCCACACGCTCATTTCGCTCAAAGGTTACGCGCGCATTGAAGAATGTGTTGTTATAGGCATGTACGTCCGCCGAGTTCAGCACATGAAGTCCGTGGGCTGAATTCACCACGACGTTGCCAGCGATAGTAGCTCCGCGCGAGATTTCAAAGAAGATACCGTCGAGAGCGTTTTCCACATAGTTATCGACGATCACGGCGTCGCGGTTGCCCACGTCATACCAGACTCCGTTGGAGTAAGGCTGATCGAGAATCAGGTTGTCGCGGAAGGTCACGCGATGCGTCTGGTTGAAGATCTTCACCGCGGAAGGGAAGTAGCCGGTCAGTTGCTTTATGTTGTTCCGGCGGATGATGTTCCTTTCCAGCAGCACATCCGACGAACCGATGACGTAGATGCCTTCCGTACTCGTATCGCTGACCAGCGAGTTGCGGATGATCAATCCGTCGCCGCGAAAATAACCGGCCACGCGCGAGCAATAAGTAATGGTGACATTCTCGATCAGCGTATTCCTGACTTCTTTGCCATACGTTGCCGGATCGGATATGCCTACCGGCTCGTTGGTGGGTTCGTCGGCCGAGGTGAAATGCTTCTTGCCTTCGATCTCCAGCGCACGATACGCATACTGCGTGAAGGTGATGCCGCGAATCACCGGTCCCTTTCCATCTGAAACCTTGCCATGTGCGGGCCCGGCGGTACGGACCAGCGCGCTGTCGTAGGCCGTGATCTCCACCTGCCGGTGCGTGGGGTCCGTACCGATGTAGACGTACCCATTTTTGTAATCGATGTAGAAGGAATGCGGATCGAGCTCTCCCTCCCAACCCTTGGAGCTGAGAAGCTCACCATCCACGAAGACCATATCGTTGTTGAAGCGGTGCAGCGGCGTCTTCATCCCCTCATGCTTGCGATTCCACCAGGGCAGAGGCTCCGCTGGGAAGAGTTGCGACCATTTGGTCCTCCAGATGTTGTTGGGCAAAGCCTTCCACTGCGTTGCGATCTCCGTGCCCTTGAGGACGGGACGCTCCTCTTCGTAGGGCTGTATCGTGATGCCCTGATTCAGCACCAGCCCGCCGGTTCTGTAGATGCCGCCGCGCAGAACGATGGCGTCGCCGGTCACCACCCGCTCCACGGCAGCCTCGATGGTGGTGGGATGGCCAACTTCTGAGCCGTCCGCATCGCTCTTGCCGTCCGGTGCGACAAAATACACCTTCCCGGTTTTGGGAATTTCATAGCGCTGGTCGATCGGCCCGTAAGGCCCTCCAGAAGGCTGTGCATACACCAACCCCGCAACAACGAAGAGCACGAGGAAACAGATCGAGCGAAGAGTCTGCATTGGATGTCCTTTATATGGCTTTTACCTTGTGCCCTGCTGAATGAAGAAACGCGGAAAGCGCAGCGAACCGCGTGTCTATTGTAGGTGTACCTCAGCATAATGTCATCTGGGCGAAATGCTGGCTAGGTTCAGTCTCAACGGCTAGCGGATCTCATATCTGAGTCGAAACTGCATCGGTCTCTTCAACCCGGATCAGCAGTGACAGCAGTGTCTTTGCCGGCGCGGCAATTGGCTTCGGCAACATCCCGGTTAAGGTGCTCAAGCGGGCGTGGTCTTCCTGCTCCAATACCCGCATTGGGTAAAGCAGACTGAAGAGCACCATCAGTGAAGCGCTCCCCCCTCCTAGAATTGCCCAAATTGGAGCCAGCCCGTTTGCAATGTAATGCGCTGTCAGCGCTGCTAGCGTGCTAACGACGGTGACCTTGAAAAGCAGGAGCCAGGGAAGTTTCACTTTGTAAAGATGGATGCCGATTGCCCACATCATTCCCACGGCCATCACCTGCGCGGCTCCACTGCCAATGCAGGCGCCCACCGCGCCATGGGCTGGGATGAGGCACCAGGCTACGCTCAAATCGGCGATGCCCGCGAGTACTGTCGCCAGGATGATAATGCTTTGCCGCTCCACGCTCTCCAAAAGGCTCTGCACCGGGCCAATGAAGGCTTTGGGCATGCACAGCAGCGGAGCCAGTGTCACCACCATCGCCGCGCCTTTGTACTCGTTGCCGTAGAGAAGAAGCAGCGCCGGAGCCGCGAGAGCAGCCGCGATAAAGTGGAGCGGAATCGAAGTCAGTGCGAGGTAGCGAAATGAGGAAGCCGCGATGGCGGGAAGCTTGGATCTGTCGCGCCCAAACTGTGCAAAGATGGTGGCCGCAATGGCGGAATTAAAAGTCATCGACCCAACGAGAAGTCGTTCCGCCATGCTGAACGCCACAGAATAGTACGCCACCTGGCGGATATCCGCGCAAAGGTGCCTCAGCAGGATGATCTCCGACCGGTTCCACACAATCAGCGCCAGAATCATGCTGATGATGCTCTTCCACGCAAAGCTCATCATTCTCTTTGGCAGCAGCTCAGGTTGAGCGTGGGTTGACTCCCATGACAGCACGCGCTTCATTGTGGGGAAGAGCCGCACCAGAAAATCGACCATGCGCCCAACGAGCATCGACGCCCCAACGCCAATCACCCCCCAATGCAGCACAACAGTTGCGATAATCGCGAAAAAATAGACGAAGGTGGCAATGACCGAGGCAGGCAAATTCGTTGAAAGCTCTTCCGTAGCCACGTTTGCCTGCGCCGAGACGAAGTTGATCATCGCGGGCCAGATGCTCAGTACCACCAGCGCAGAGGCAAGTTTGTACTCCGCGTTGGCGTCTCCCAGCACCCAGAACAGAATGCCTGTAGTGGCTACCGTGGCCAAAAGCATCTGCAACCGCAAAGTGCGGATATAAATATATCTTGCTGTCCCATGATCGCCCATGCCTATAAATTCAGCCATATATTTACGGGTGGTTTCAGGAATGCCCATTCCACCCAGGCTGCTGACGATTTGAGCAATCCAGGTCACATAAATGATGTAGCCCATCTTCGACGGACCTAGGGTCCGCGCAATAGCAATGGACGTAACCAGCGTCATCATGAAGCTGATTGCGGTTTCCAGGCCGTACCAGCCGGTATTTCGTGCGATAGTCTTGGTGTTCGACTTATTCATATCGGCACTGATCCAGCGAGAGTGGGTATATTTTCCTTTGCGTGCCCGACAGATGATCCGCGCTTATTTTCCAAGGATTTCTTTATTGTATTGGATCACAGCGTTCTGCCGATTCGTTGCGAATTCTCATTGGATAATCCCGGATTCTAGCATCTTTGCGATCTGGCTTGATCACGCTGGCCTGCGCATGATGGGCTTTCGTTACGAGATGGTAAATTGCTGACCATAGGCGGGAGCTGCCTGTGCGTATCGGCCGAGTAGCCAAATTAATTATGAGTTGAAAGTCGACCCGTTGTCGGCTAGAATGATGGCACAGTTCAATTTACCGGCTTCCCTGAACCCCCAAAAGCACACAGAATACTACCCTCCGGAGGAAGAAGATGCGCGAGGATTTAATTGCCAATTTGCGCAGGATCATTGTCAACGATCTATTCGTCGAGATAGCCGAGAACGATATTGGCCTTGACGACGGGCTCCGCACGGTCGTCGGCCTGGACTCGGTCGGCTTTGTGGAACTGCGTGTCCTTTGCGAACAGAAGTTTGACATCGAGATAAACGACGATGACTATACGCCCGAAAACTTCACTTCGATCCGGGTGCTGGCGAACCTGATTGATCGCTTGCAGGCCCATAAAATCGCAACGGTAGAAGTTGCGCGGTGACTCCCGCATTGCCCCGCTGCTGAGCCGAAGGCCGACTGCAAGGAGATCGTTGTATGCCCGTTGCTCCGCGAATAGCAGTTACTGGGATGGCCTGGCTAACCGCTCTGGGAGATGATCTTGAATCTGTGTGGCAGGCGCTGCTCGATGGTAAATCGGGCATGCGGCCCGTCGCGTACACCGGACGCCTGCGCAATATGCTGGCCGCGCCCGCCATGGACGCGGAGATTCCACCGACAGAGCGGCTGGTTAAGATGTCCTGTGCCACCATCCGCAAAGCGCTCAAGGATGCCCATCGCGAGGCCGCCGACCCTGAGGTCCGTCTGGTTCTCAGCACCAGCCTGGGCGCGTATCTGGATGAGGAAGCTTCGCGCGCTCCGCTTTCCGGTTGGGCGGCGGAAGTTGCCCGAGAACTGGGAACTGCCGCGCCGCCGGTGGTGATCTCCACCGCTTGTTCCTCGGGCGCCGACGCGATCCTGGTCGGAGCGGAGTTGATTCGCTCGGGAGCTGCTACGTGTTGCGTGTGCGGTGGCGCAGATGTCTTGACGCCCAATAAGCGGCTAGCTCATTCGGCTTTGGGTACGATGTCCGCGACCCGTTTGCGCGCCTTCGATGTCCGCCACGACGGAACTCTTCTAGGTGAAGGTGCGGGATTCATTGTTCTCGAGCCGGAAGCGAACGGCCAATCATGCCGTGCGATTCTCAGCGGCGCGGGCTCCGCCAATGATGCTACGGGCATGACCATGGCCGATATCACCGGGCTGTCCGCCGGGTATGCGATGCAGCGATCGCTGGCGGATGCGGAGCTGCCCGTGTCCGCCATCGGCCTGATCAATGCCCACGGCTCCGGAACCGTGATGAATGACACCACAGAGACGAATGCATTCACAGCTTTGTTCTCTGGATCGATGCGCCCTCTGGTTTTCGCTACGAAGGGCAACTTCGGCCACACCCTCGGCGCGACCGGAGCCATCGAGGCCATCGCCCTGATCCTGGCCATGCGCGAGGGCCGCGTTCCACCCATCCATGAATTGAACCAACCACTGCCGGAGTTTTCCTTGCCACTTGCTATCTCCGCGCCAGTTTCCTGCACTCCCCGTGCCGGGCTGAGCCTGACTCTCGGTTTCGGCGGATTTGACACAAGTCTGGTCTTTGAGGCGGTGTCGTGAGCAATTTCGATGCTTTGATCGCCGCAGCTTCAGGTGAAGCCGATTCATACCGGCCCGATCTGTTTGAAGCAAAGACTCGCGCAACCGTCAGGTTTGCCGACCCCGCTGCGTGGACCACGGCTACGGCTGTCGCGGGTGCCCTGGCCGGAGCAGGAGATTTATTGACCGAATGGCGCCATGAGATCGGCATGATCGCCATCGGCGATCAGGGACCCGCCGCCGCAATGACCAAGGTGCAGACGGATGCCACCACGGGGTTTTCCTCGCCGCTGCATTACGCTGCATCCAGCCCCGGTACGCTCGTGGGAGTTTCTTGCATCGCATTCGGATTGCGAGGACCAACGTTGAATCTGACCATGACCCCGCACGATGGCATCCCCATGGCCTTGATGATGTGCGCGGCGTGGCTGGAGCGAAAAGCCGCACGGTTCATGGTTGTGGCCGCGCACCGCGCCGGCGGTCCAGGCCTCATGTTGAGCCGGGCCGTATTGGTGGCGCCAGCTGGATTCTTGGGCTCCGGTAGGCCGATCGTGGAATCGGCTGCCTCCTGGCTTACCTTCAGCGGTGCCGCCGATGGAACTGACGCATGAAGAACTTTCTCTCCCCACATCTGTTGGATTCCTTCGTCGAAAGGGCGATTGAGGCGTTACCAAGCGGGATCCCTCACACTTCGCCAGACTGCGCGTCGCTGGGAAAGGCCTGGCGGGAGCACGGCCTTCGCCCCGGCGATCTGGTTCTGCTGTGCCTGCCGAATAGCAGGGAACTGCTGCACCAGTTTTTCGGCGTCTTGATGGGCCAGGGCGTGCCTGCGCTTCTGCCGCCCATGATGCCCGCGGCGCGCCTCCGTGAAATTGCAAAAACGATGGGCGCGTATGCGATTGCCGCGCTGCGACTGCCCGCCGGCGATCTGGGAGCGCGGTCCCACGGCACCCTTGGTCCATTGCAGATCGCGATTCTCGCACCTCCAACCGAGCCGGCCGGAGTTCCAGGCGAAGTGGTCCTCATGACCTCCGGAACGTCGGGCTTCGCCAGCGGTTGCGTCTTTGATTTCGAAGCGATCTTGTTGAATGGGCAGCGTCACGCCGCTTCCATCGGCCAGCGCGCCGAAGATACCCTTCTGGTCAGCCTTCCTCTGTTCTTTTCGTTCGCCTTGTCCGCCCAGGCTCTTTCCGCGCTGACCCTGGGCAGCCGGCTCATCGTCAGCGGTCCGCCTTTCAACTTGACAGGGTATCGAAAAACGCTGGAGGATTACGGCATCACGATCTCCTCGTTGACACCTGTGGCCATCCGATCTTTGCTGAAGTCCGATCCAAGCATCCTCGCCGGATTGCGAGTGCTGTCCGTTGGGGGCGATGCACTGTCCCATGACCTGGCCGCGCGGCTGGTGGAACTGCGGAAAGGCGGAGATGTCTATCTCACCTACGGGCTCACGCAAGCCGGCCCCCGCGTCTCAACCCTGGCCGCACACGCCGAACCCTCCTCCCGCTATAGTTCGGTTGGGCTCCCCCTCGAAGGAACCGAAGTGTCTCTGCATCCCATCGAAGATGGCAGCGGGCGCAAGCAACTCTTCGTAACTTCGGATACGGTCATGAAGCGCCCTATCGGTCGCGTTGAAGGCCGGTCGAACAATGACCTCGTGGCGCGCAAAACTATTGCCACCGGCGACTCCTTTGTGCAGGACGAACACGGCTATCTTTACTTCAAGGGCAGGCTCAGCGACTTCATCAGCCGCAAAGGCGAGAAGATCAGCCTGGCTGCGGTGCGCCGCCTCGCGGCTGACCTTCCTCACGTCGTCAGCGCCAGGACGCCGATTTTCAAGCATTCGGATGGAACTGAGGATTTTGACCTGGAGCTGCGCGTAGATGCAAGCGCTTTCGCAACCAACCGGCAATTCGCTTCACGCGAAATGCTGAGTCAACTGCTTCGGCGGACTGAGATGCCGCACGAGATTCGCGTTCAGCCCGCGAGTGAAATGGATGGTCAATCGTACAAATGAGCGTTACCCAGCCAGGCACGGAAATAGGAATCGCTGGAGCGGCCAAGCCGTCGCTCCGTCGGCATCTCGCGACTTCCCCACGGAGATTTCCTCGCTTTGTGCGATGGGCTTACCGGTCCATCAATAATCTTTCCGTGCCCGCGCCGAAGGTCATTGTGCGGCCGCTTGTCTGGATATTTCTGCTGGTGCGCGATGCCTATTATTTCGCCATGCGCGTCTTCATCTGCGAACCGTTCTTCAAGTCCCATTGCACACAGTACGGACGAAACTTGCATACCGATGCGCATCTCCATTGGGTATCGGGCAAGGGCGATATCGTGATCGGCGACAATGTGAGCGTTGTTGGCAAAGTCTGTATCGGATTTGCGGCCCGCTTCTCCGATCGTCCCATGCTGCGGATCGGAGACAATACCGGCATTGGCGGCGACTGCGCCTTCACCATCGGAAAGCTGATCGAGATCGGGCGCAACTGCAATCTTTCCGGCGGCATTCAAGTCATGGACTCCAATGGCCATGACACCGATCCTACCTCGCGGTGGAATCGCCAGCCGCCGCAGCATGAAGACGTGCGCCCCGTCATCATCCGCGACAATGTGTGGATCGGCAAGTGCTGCATCATCTTTCCCGGTGTCAAAATCGGCGAAGGCAGCGTTATCTCCGCGGGCTCGGTGGTGCGTATGCACGTCCCTCCCTACAGCGTCGTTGCGGGCAATCCGGCCAAGGTCGTGCTCCGGCTCAAAAAGCCCGATCAATCCAGCCAGGCATTGGGATGAGACGGAGCTGTCAATGGAATCAATAACAGGCGGTCTGTTGCTAATCCGGGCGTTAAAGGCCCACGGCGTCGTACGCCTTTACACGCTGCCCGGCGCGCCCTTGTTTCCCGTCTACGAAGCCTGCCTCGACGAGGGAGTCGAAGTAATTACGGGCCGCCATGAATCGGCGCTGATCCACATGGCCGAGGGTTGGTCGCGTGCAACAGGAAATCCATCTGTCGTGCTGGTCTCGCCCGGCCCAGGCCTCGCCAATTCCGTCGCAGGCATCTCCATCGCCTTCGCCGAGTGCTCTCCTGTCATTGTGCTCAGCGGCATCGATGTGCCGGCCAACCTCGGCAGAGGTGGCCGCCAGGAACTGCCGCAGGTGGCCATGTGTACTCCAGTCACCAAATGGTCGGCGCTGCTCTCCAGCGGCAAGCGGATTCCCGAGTACATCGACAAGGCCTTTCGGATTGCGACGCAAGGTATGCCGGGACCGGTGCAAATCAGCATCACCTCGGATACGTTTGCCGGGCTGATCGAGGTGGAAGACGGCGCAGTCTCCCCTCCGGCCAGGACGCAGCCAACCGCTGCCACGCAGGCCGAGCCGGCCTTTATCGAGCAGGCATTGGAACTCCTTTCCCGTGCGGAGAGGCCGCTCATCGTAGCGGGAGCCACCGCATTCTGGTCCCAGGCTGGCGATCTGCTCCGCCAGTTCATCGAAGTCGTGCAGATTCCCCTCATGACCGTGGAGCAAGCGCGCGGGATCGTTCCAGACAATCATCCATATTGTTTTGGCGACGGCTACGGCACAGTGAATCAGGCCGCGCAATTGCAAGGCAGCGTCGATGTGCTGCTGCTGTTGGGCGACCGGCTCGACCATCCCTTTGCCTACGGCAAATGTTTCGGGTCCGCCAGGATCATTCACATCTGCCCCGATGCCAGCGAGATTGGGAAGAACCATCCCATCGAGTGCGGCGTGGCCTGCGATGTGCGGGCCGCACTTGGGCAGCTTCTTGAAGCGGCCAGATCCCGTCCATGGAAGGAGCCGTCTGAATGGGTCGCGATGCTGCGCGATACGCGCACCGCGCAGGCAACGCGTGCGCGGCGAATGGCTGAATCCACCGAGCCCGGCGTTCATCCTGCGCGGATTGCTTTGGATGTGGAAGAGTTGCTCGATGAGCAGAGCATCCTGGCTTTTGACGGCGGCGATTTTTCCTCCTGGGCGCGCTACTGCATGACTGCGCGCCGGCCTGGAGGGTGGCTTGCCAGCACGGTGCTGGGGTACCTCGGAGTCGGCCTGCCTTACGCCATGGGCGCAAAGCAGGCGTTTCCTGAAGCAAAAGCGGTCGTTCTCACCGGCGACGGCGCGCTCGGCTTTTCCGTCATGGAGATGGAAACAGCCGTTCGCTATAAGATCCCAGTGGTCGTCGTTGTGGCCAACGATGCGGCCTACGGCGTCGAGGTCTACTACCAGCAGAAATGGTTTGGCCCGGATCGCGTGGTGGGTACCGAATTGACCAATACGCGCTGGGATCTGCTTGCCGAATCCCTCGGCGCGCATGGCGAATTTGTCGAAACTCCCGAGCAGCTTCGCCCCGCGCTCGAGCGCGCCTTCGCATCCGGAAAACCGGCTTGCGTCAATGTCATCGCGCAGCGCACGCCCAGTCCGCAGACCCAGACGTTTTCGCGCATCTATTTATTGAAACGAGCCCACTCCCAAAAGAAAGCATCTGGATAAACGCTGAGTGCCCCAGGTCTCGATCTTGAGACCTGGGAATCCATGAACTTCAGTCATCGTTGTTCACAGGAAGAAACGCATGACCAGCAACATGAATGCCAAACCGCCGACACCGCCGCCCCCCGCCGATCCCTACGATCTGCTGGCCGAAGGAACCCGCGCGCGCAAGTTATCGGGCGAGGTCGATGGCGTGAAATGCATGGCCGAAGGCATGCGCCTGATCAACAACGCCGTCATGGCCCAGGTTCTGTTCGCTCTATGGGACAGCGGATTCTACGAGTACTCGCTCACCCATCCCCGCTTTGCCGCAGCCGAGGCAGCCGAGGCGCTTCACCTCGACGCCGAAGTCCTCCTGATGTTACTGCATCATCTTGTCGGTTACGGGGTTCTTCGCGTGGACGATGAGCAGATGGAACTGACCGAATATGGCTCCCGGCTTTCCAATGTTGTCGTGCGTGGCGTATTGAATATCAATCTCGGAGGGTACGGCGCGCAACTGAGAAATATCGGCCCTCTACTACGCAAGGAAGTTAAGCGCGAGGAGATCGAAGAATTCCACTCCGGAGTCCATTCCGGCCTGGGCACGGAACAACTCACCAGCGTTCGGCTCGTTCCGGCGGTGCTGAAGATTCTTACCGAGCGCAATCTCCATAACATGCTGCATCTGGCCTGCGGCTCAGGCGGATTTCTAGCGCAGATCGCCCGTTCCGATCCCTCGTTTCACGGAATCGGCATCGACAGGATGCCGGAGAAGATCGCCGGTGCGGAAGAGAAGCTCCGCCTCTACGGCCTGGAATCGCGCATCCAGCTGCTTAAGGCAGTGATCGGCGTTGAGCCGTTGCCGCTCGATGAGCAGACGCGCAGTCAGATCGATGTGGTCGCTTCCATCTACCTGTTGCACGAGATTGGCCGCTACGGCAGGCAGCGTATCGTCGATGTGCTGCGCCAGATCAAAGCATCCTTCCCCGGCAGGCTCTTCATCTTCTCCGAAACCATGCCGCCCGATACGCCAGACTCAGTCAAAAAGCCGCTGGCCCAGTATTCCCAACTCGATTACCTGTTGATCCATCGCCTGCGCGGCAAAGGCATGCCGCGTCCGCCGGCGGAATGGAAATCTATCGTCGCCGACGCGGGAATCAAGCTGATCGATTTTAAAGAAGTCTACTCGATCGGTCTATTTCTGGCGGAACTCTAACTGGAGATTCCTAGCATGACGCAGAAGACAGCTTTAGTTCTTGGCGCAAGCGGCGGATTAGGCCGCGCCATCGCATCGATGCTTGCGGAAGAAGGCTACACTCTGGCTCTGGTGGGCCGCGACATCGAGAAACTGCAAGCTACGAGCAGCGATTTGGGGGCTGCGGCGTCCAGCGCGCTCGTCCTTCCCTGCGATCTTACCGACCGCGCGCAAGTGCAGGCCATGGTTGAGCAGGCTCTGGCGCACATGATTTCCATCGACGTCCTGATATGCGCCGCTGGATTGAACGTCCGCCAGCGAAGTCTGCGTTCTCTCGATCCCGCCGACTGGGACCGCGTCATCGCCGCGAATCTCACCGCTGCGTTCAATGCGATTCACTTCGTTCTGCCTTCCATGCGCACGCGAGGAAGCGGCCTGATCGTGCAGATATCTTCTCTCGCCGGACTCCGGGCGAATACCGTAACCGGCGCCGCGTATTCCGCTGCTAAATTCGCCCAATCCGCCTTGGGAATCAGTATCGGCCGCGAGGAGCGCGGGCGAGGCATCCGTTCCACCGTAATCTACTCAGGCGAGGTCGATACTCCGCTTCTCGACGTGCGCTCCGACCGACCGGGCGCCTCCGCCAACCCAGGGCGTCGGGAAGGGATCCTTCAACGCCAGGATATTGCCGATGTAGTGCGCCTGCTCGTGAAGCTCCCCCCGCGCGCGCATATTCCCGAACTCGTCATCAAGCCGGTCATTGACGACTTCTCTTGATCTCTCGACGGATAGCCCATCTCGAAGTAGCAATATTCTGGGCGCCCCAGGTCCGGATTTTCGGATCTGAAGTAACTCAACTCTTCCTTCGGATTTCTCATGGTCCACCAAAACTATCAAAAGGTCCCTGCCTCATATACTCAAGATCGAGATATAGATAACTCAGGTAACTGGGAGATGTAAATGTTTACAACGCGACATCCCTTTTTATAGAACCCGCCGGCGTCTTGCCCTTGGGTTGACTGCGCCTTTTGCGCCACGTAACAACCCGGCCCAGGGAACGCCGATTGTAATTTGGCAAGATGTGAATAGCAACGGGTTCCCGACGGGCCCCGGCAGTCACCCGGATCAGCTCTGGTGCAAGTACTAGCGCAAGCCTTGTAAGAATGTTGAGGTTCCCGGCGCGCAGGAGTCAGATACGCTTCCAGTAAACCCCACATTTTATAGGAGAATAGGCTGATGTTTGGAATCCGGAGAGACCGATGGTTTCTCGGGATTTTTTTGCTCCATATAATACTTTTGCGCCCGCCATAGGGGATTGCAGGGAATTACCCTTACACAGCGCACACTATATATAGGCAAATGGAGAAAGCTTTCCTCGTGCCTTCCGAGGATTGCATCCATGCGCAAAAACACCATGGCGACAAGCGGCAACGTCAGCTCCTGTGCCGGGATTTTTGGCCATAAGTCCGCCAAAGACAAACTTTGACGTTTTTTTTCGTCTGTCTAACTGTGCTGCTAAAAATAACCAACATGGTATCAGTACTTTGCTCCCGAAAGCAGCAAAGAAGCACAGAAGCTGTCCAGTTGTGCGCCTGTGCAAAAACAGGATCTAACCCTAATAAGTTGAATAGTTCGCAAAAATACATTGCACGGATGCACATAACCTGTGTAACTGTCCGACTGTCTCATTCGGGAGTCCGCTGCGAACCGGATTCCACCCATAAACCTTCAGCTTGATTCCGATACCCTCGCTAACTCGCGAGCCTGAATCCGCGAGCTCCCGTGATATACGTTGAAATGGTTATCGCGCAGAAAGCCCACAAGCGTAACGTCGAAATCCCGCGCTACCTCTAGCGCAAGGCTTGACGGCGCGCCCACCGACGCCACCATGGGAACGCCGCCCATTACCGCTTTTTGTAGTAACTCGAAGCTCGCCCTGCCGGAGAGTAGCAGCAAACGATCCCGCAGCGGCACCCGATCTTCAAGTAGTGCCTTGCCGATGAGCTTATCAACCGCATTGTGCCGCCCAATATCTTCGCGCATGGTGTCCAGTTCTCCCGTCGTATTGAACAGCCCGGCGGCATGCAGCCCTCCTGTTCGATCGAAAATACCCTGCGCCTCCCGCAGCCTTGCGGGCAGCATGCATAAGGTCTCGGCATCGATCAGAAACTCATTCTTGCGCCGTGGCGGGCACACTGTCCGCAACGCCAGCAACGATGCTTTCCCGCAGATGCCGCAACTCGAACTTGTATAAAAATTGCGCTGAAGAGTGCCTAAACTTACTTCGACCGTCGGCGCGAGCTCCACGGTTACCACGTTTCTCGCCGAACTGTTCCAGACGTGTGAGTCCGCTGCGGCCTCCAGCAATCCGGTCGAAATCGAGTCGATATCCGTCGTATCGTGGATCACGCCTTCGGTCATCAGGAAGCCCGCTGCCAACTCGGCGTCATTGCCCGGGGTCCGCATAGTGACCGAAATCGAATTCAACTGGCGGTCTTGCGCAGATCCGTATGCCAGTCGAATCTCTAAGGGCTCTTCAATGGCAAGCACGTCCTGATTCGCCGCAAATCGCTTGCTGTCGAAACGCTGGATAAGCACGTCCTGGCATCCGCGATCGTTCTGCCTCGGCAATGCGCTCATTGGCTCACCCCATGATCGGTTGCGGCGCCGACCGTACCAAGCAGCTTGCCGTCCACCTCCACCATGCATGTGTCGCACGACTGAATCGGCCCCAGTTGCGCGTGATAGCGGACCTGCGCCAGATTGCGTCCCGGCAGCGCACGGTTCACCGCCTCCACCAATAGCTCGCCGGTTACGGCGGGCACCACAACGCCGTCGAGTGTGATGGTTACATCGGGATGCTGCTTCGCGTGTGTATTAAGGAGGTGGTTCTGCAATGCCATACTGACTCCGATGCTACACGATTCAAGCGCATTACTCGCAGCAGACCATAAACTTTTCCCGCAGCCGGAACCGCTCCCGGCGCGCTTTGGATTCGCGGGTGAATTGGGCCGAATTCTCGTGCATCGGAACCAGGTGGGAGAACGCGCCAATTGCCGAATGCCGGTACCGCATCTCCATGCCGGGCATTTGAGGCACACCATCCCAACCCAGGTCGCAGAGCCGCAACCTGGGTCACCCATTTGCCTGTTATGCAGAAAACGTTAGGTGAGCTATGCGCCGCCTTCGAGAACTTTGGGGACATCGATGCCGAGGGCTGTGGCCAGGTCGTGCTGGTGTTCCTGCTCCTGGGCAATGATTTTGCGAAGTTGCTCGGCGAGTGCGTAGTGGCCGAGAACTTCGGCCTGTTTGACGCGTTGGCGGTAGTTTTTGATGGTTTCGGTTTCGTTGTCCAGGTCGAAGCGAAGCATCTCTTCCGCCTTCTTCGATAGCTTTACCGGTTTGGGAGTAGCGGTTGGTGTGCCACCTAAGTAGTCGATCTGATCCGCAAGGATGAGGGCGTGCTGCAATTCCTCGCCTGCATGGAGTTTGAGTTCCGCGGCTATGTTCATCCATTGCGCGCCTGTGAGCACGCTGCTGTAGACGGTGTAGGCGATGATGGCCTGGTATTCGCGGGCCAGGTCTTCATTCAATGCGTCGATCAAATCCTCGACGGCGCCGCCCTTCTTCTCTTTCGTCATGAATTCCTCCTTGTTCCACAAGATGTTGTGATGCGGGGATTAGGGTGTTGGTTTTCAAGCCGTGTTCGGCGCCAATGATCGATTATGTGAACGCACCCCCCCCTGAAGTTAGGGGATGGCCTTCCAGGCTTTCAAATTTGCTAATAATTTGAGACGAGGAACTAAAGTTTCGCGACAGCGGCCAAGAGGTCCTTCGGCAGAATCGACTTGCTCATAATTCTGAAGGCATGGCCTTGTTTTGTGGCAACTTCCAAGAGGCTATTTGCGGATGCATTGCCAGAAAAGAGCAGAATTTTGCATTGCGGGCAGATAGCCTTAAACTTGATTGCCAACTCGATGCCGTTCATTTGAGGCATGACCACATCGGAAATCAACATACTTGGGCAACAAGACTCCGCAGCCTCCATCACCTTTTCAGCGTCCGTGAAGGCGGTCGCTTGAAAGCCGGATGCATTCAGGATTGCGGCGAGAGTCGATGCGGTTCCCGGCTCATCGTCCACCACGAAGACGATCTGATCTGGGCTTTCCGGCATTGCGGAATTCTATCCTGTCCGGCAGACTCGCGCTAGGCTTCTTCGTAGTTTTCCTTCTCTTTTGCTTTTCTTGGCATCGAAATCCCCGGTGCGGAGCATAATGTCAAATGGTCACTAAAATAGCTACCAAAGCAAAAACAGCCACCTCGCAGGAGGCGACCGCATGGGTTTAAATTCTTTTTGCTGGTGCCCGGAGGGGGACTTGAACCCCCACGGCCTTGCGGCCTGCGGATTTTAAGTCCGCTGCGTCTGCCGATTTCGCCATCCGGGCGGCAAAACTTTGGCCTGTACGCCCTATCGTACCTGATAGCCGCGGACGTGAATGCACGCGTCTCTGATGTCAGATTCACTTAGACATCGGAGGATGCGTAATGGCGCCGTCGGAAACGACTGTACAGTGATCGCCTGCGGCTGCGCGTTATCCGCTGCTGGGCCGACAAAGAATCCGCAATTTGGCTCGTCCTATTGAGCCTTGCGGTAGCAAATAGCCTCGCCGTCCAGCTGATACTCAGCCGAGCAGGCGTCGCCGCCGCAAATCATTGCCTCCCCGCCACACAGTTGACGGCGCGTGATCAATCCCAAAGTCCCGCAACGCGGACAGGACATTACGGCCACGAATGGGTTTTGCGCGTGACCCAGCTTGGCCTGGTTTTCAAGCACGAAAACCGTTCCGGGGTCCATTCTTTCGGGAATCCATTCTTCTAGGAACTGCAAGTCGGCTGACATCCTCACCTCCGGTGGGTTGATGTAACCGAGCCGCGTCCGATGCTTCCGGGCCGGCTCCGTTGTGCAACAACAGCAGGCTGCGAATGGCATACCGGGGGCTGGGGGTGCTCCAGGCAATCTCAGTGTTCACTTGGACGGGCGAACCTGTCAAACGGAATCGTAGTCGGGGAGTATCGAGGGGGATTCCCGGCCTCTACCTCAGCCAGAGGTGATAGTGGCCGTCTCTATCGGGATGCCAGCGTCCCCGTCCTGCTCTGTGAACCGGCAAACTCGTCGATCGCTTTGTAGGTTTCCATGTTGCGCAGAATCGCCTCGACATACTCGCGGGTCTCTGTAAATGGAATGGATTCAACAAACTCGTCGATACCCTGATAGGGCCCGGCGGACTGCCAGTCGACCACGCGTTCGTCTCCGGCGTTGTAGGCTGCCAGCGCATACTCCTGCACCCCGCCGAACTTGTCGAGCATCTTGCGCAGGTAGCGCGTGCCCAGACGGATGTTCATCGCCGGATCGAGCAGTTGGAAGGTTTCGAAATGGCTGATCCCCTCTTCGCGCGCCATCGACTTGCCCACCGATGGCAGCAACTGCATCAGCCCGTAAGCGTTGGCGCGGGAGATGACCGAAGGGTTGAACTCCGACTCCTGGCGAATCAGCGAGGCCACAAAGTACGGATCGAGGTTGTTTTTTGCAGACTCAGCCTGGATCGTCTCCCACCACGGCTCGGGGAAGAGAATGCGCCAGTACGCCAGCGGGATGGATTTGATCGAAGCCGTTGCGGCAGAGGGGAGAGCCCTCTTAAGAGAACGCATGGCGCGATAGGTTTCGCCATAGGAAGCGTAGATCTGCGCCTCGGCCAATGCGCTCCACGAAGAGGAGTCCGGATCGGCGGCAATCTCCTGCGCGATGTAGTCGTTCAACCCAGCATTGGCCAGTAGGCGCGCCTTGGCCAGATGCGGGCTGTCGGTTGGAAAGCTCTCCGCCAACTGGGGCACCGGGATAGGCTGCAAGCGGTCCAGTTGCGGCTGCGCCACCGGCTGCGCATCCCCCAAAGCAGCCAATCGTTGCCTGGCCATCTGTGCATAAAAGAAGTGCTGGTAGGCGCGGACAATGGTGCGATAGTTGGCTGCGGCGTTTGCCGGCTGATGGTCCAGCGACTCATACAGGCGTCCGCGCCAATAGATGGCGGAGACTGTCTCCTTGGCGCCGGGATAGAGCCGAATCTGCTCGTCGAAAAGGCGCGAAGCCTCAGCATAAAGCCCCTGCCGGTAGTCGAACCAGCCCGCCCGCCAATGTGCGGCCGCTGCCTTCGCATGGTCAGGAAAGTGCGTGGCCAGGTAGCTGTAATCGTTCACTGCGGCGGGATAGTCGCGACGCAGCATGTACATATTAGCGCTTGAGAAGAGCGCCTCGGCCAGCCACGGACTGCGGGGAAAATCCGACTCCATCTGGGTGACGATTTGGTTCATGCCCTCGGTGTCGTTCCGGTCCCGCGCCAGTTCGGCCAATAGATACAATCGCCGTGCGCCGCTTTCGTCCTTCGTATCGGGCAACGCCTCCGCCTCGGCAGTATTCAGCCGTTTCAGCTTCAGCTCGCAGGCGGCCTCAGCCACAGCAAAGCTGTTGCGGCCTTGAGCATCGAGCCCCGGCTGGCGAGCCAGTGCGCGATATTGCTCAGCGGCATCTTCGTAGCGGCCGGCGTCGTAATAGGCATCGCCCAGGCTGCGCAACTCGGCCGCGGTCAGGGTAGATTCGGCGCCCAGGGCAGTCAGGTTCGCGCGCGCAATCTGCGCTTCGGAGCCTAATGGGTGCCCAAGGAGCACCCGCTTGAAGAGTTGCTCCGCCTGCTGCTTCTGTCCCAGTGCGAGGGCCACCTGACCCTGTGCAAGCTGAAAGCCGGGACGGCTCGCAGCAGCTGTTCCGGCGGCTTGCGCCAACACCTGCTGAGCGGCTGCCGCATTGTTCATAGCCAGCAGCACGCTGGCCTCCAGCTCAGGAGCCTGGGCATCGAAGATGCTGTCGGGATAGCGGTTCGTAAACCCGCGCAACAGGGCCTCGGCGGCGGATTCGTTTCCTGCTTCGTGGTTGGCTTCGGCGCCAAGAAAGTCCGCGTAGTCGGCCAGCTCCTCGCCTGCCTGGCGAGCCTCGCGCAGGTTGGTTTCAGCCTCTGCGTAGCGCCTGTCCAACAGATAAGCGTGGCCCAGCGCCAGATAGGCGGCCGCAGCAGCCTCGCCGCTATGCTGGCGCGCATATTTGCTCACGCCTTCGTATGCCGCGGGCGTTCGCAGCGTGGCCAGTTGCTGGGCCATGGGCCGCAGCTCTGTAGAAGCCACAAAGGCCTGCCTGATCCGCGCGGTCCGAGCAGCCCTCGCGGCCCTGCCCGGCCGGCTGGACGTCCTTCTGCCCCTTGCACCCGGCTTGGCAGGCTTTTTGGCCGGTGCTGCCTTGGCTGCGGCTGAACTCTTGTGGTGCGCGGGCGAATCAGGCGAAGGGGACGAACTGCCGGAGCTTTGGCCGCCGACAGGAGCCACCGCCACCGCCATCAGCAAGGCAAGTGTGCCGGCCAGCATGCGCTTCGACGGCGGAGCGGAAGTTGGGGAGCTCATGAACCTCATGCCTTCACTGTATGCTGATTTGGCCCAGCCAGCGCAGCAGGGAACCAATGCCGTCACTGTAAGACGCGCCAAACACCACATTGGGGCCTATTCGCTTCTTGGCGATCGAAAGCCATCGGTCGGGGAGTGGCCGGTTTGAAGGGTACAGGCTTCAGCGTGAAGGGTACGGGCTTCAGCCCGTACATAAATCCAGCAAAATCTGCTCGGGCTTTAGTCCCTGAGGGAGAGCCCTTTCAGACTGACCCACAGTCATCGGTCGATATCTATTTGCGCTGGATGTGTTCAGTGCGCTATCGTTCCCCAAACAAAGCGAAGTCCCCACTCACTCAGGAGCCATCGCCATGCCTCTCACAACCACGTTCCTCGTCCGCCGCAGTTTCCTGTCCCTGGCGCTCGGCGCTTTTATGATTGCCGCCTCCGCCGTCCATTCCCAGTCGCTCGATTCCCGCCATCCGGCGCCCTTGCAGCCCGGCCCAAACTCCGGCACCGTCGACAACTTCGTCGGCAACAACTATTTCGCTTTCTCCGGCGGTCCCGGCCAAGTCACGGTCGTCGTGGCGTACAGCTCGATGAGCTTGCTCGGCAATGCCCAGCGTTCCACGCTCACTGTCCAATTGTCCGATGAGAAAAGATCCTGGGTTGAGACCAGAACCATCTCCTCGCTCAAGCAATCCAACTCCACCACGATGGTGGGCAACCTCAAGGCGCCCACCCGGATGATTCTCTCTGTCCTGCCGCCCAATGGAGGGCTAGTCCGCGCCGGCGGCGATTACACCGTCACAGCAACTGGCGCCGTCAAATTCGATCCGCCCCTCAGTCCTACCGAGCTGATCGTTGGCACCTATACGCCCATGTCCGTTCACGACAATGAAGACACCGCTGCGAAGTTCGAGCCCAATGGCCGGCTGGAGTTTGCCAGTGGCACTACGGGGCAGTGGAAGCTCTTCGATGCCGACTCACGCCTCTATACAGTGGCCTTTGCCCAAACCCGTCTCAGCCTTAAGCTGATTCCCGGTCGCGGCCTGGTTGACCCCCACGACCAGTCGATCATCGTTTTTCAAAGAACCCACTGATTCCGCGGCAACCCGATTCGTGCCACTGTGGCCATCAGGTTTGGTTCACCGCCACGCCGTCCATTACACTCATCTATAGTGGGCTGTTGCAATCCTCTTGGGCAGCCCCAATGAATTCCCGCAACCAACTCCCATGTCAACCATCCAAAGTATTGCAGGAGAACTCGAGCCCCATCCCGACGTAGCCCTGGTAGA